>Ga0209831_1003578_pt1 | contig 12738 bp, 3 predicted proteins | sample Maine_Asex4_meta_FD_187451 | JGI IMG/M metagenome (GOLD analysis project Ga0209831, IMG submission 187451) | Marine algal microbial communities from Maine, USA - Maine_Asex4_metaG (SPAdes) (version 2) | ecosystem: Host-associated > Algae > Red algae > Unclassified | place: Maine, USA | collected...
GTGATTATTTTGTGTATATAAAAGATGTTACGGGTTGTGTCACTGCTTCCCTTCCTTTTTCTATCACTGCACCTATTCCGCAAGAGGTAATTGTTTCTAAAACAATTGACTGTGAAGCAGGAGCTACTATTCAAATAGGCGTTCTAGATAGCAATGATATACAGTCTTATGACTGGCTAGATATTCCAGACACAGATAACGAGCAAAATAGAACAGACTTAATTAGTGGTACTTATGAATTAGTGATTACGGATAATCGAAATTGCACAACTAGCTTAGCCATAGAATTAGAAGCTTGTTGTATTCCACCCACTATAGAAGATGCCATTGCAGTAGATGCCACTTGTGAAGAAGCAACGGGTAGCATAGAAATTTTATTAACGGAATCGCCGAATGATTATACTTATACATTTACACCAGATGTAGGAACTACAGGCGACAATGCTAATATTCGACAAGACTTACCCGCAGGTGCTTACGAAGTGGTGGTTGCTTTTAAAGGAGACACGACTTGTAGTGAAACGATAGTCGTATTCGTAGAAGAGACTGCCTGCTGTATTGAGCCAACTATAGAAGATGCCATAGCTTCAGATGCTATTTGTGGAGCGGCAACGGGGAGCATAGAGGTTTTATTAGCAGAACCAATAAGTGATTATACCTATACTTTTAACCCCGATGATGGGATAGTTGGCACTACACCAAATATTCGTCAAGAATTATTAGGGGGTGCTTACGAAGTGACAGTTGCTTATCAAGGAGATACGCTTTGTAGTGAAACGATTTTAGTGTTTGTAGAAGAAACCTCGTGTTGTATTGATCCAACTATAGTAGATGCCATCACAACAAATGCTACTTGTGAAGAAGCAACGGGGAGCATAGAGATTCTATTAGCGGAACCCATCAATGATTATACCTACACTTATAATCCTAATGTTGGAACAGTCGGGACTACCCTAAATATTCGACAAGCCTTACCCGCAGGAGGCTACGAAGTGACAGTTGCTTATCAAGGAGATACGACTTGTAGCGAAACGATTTTAGTTTTCGTAGAAGAGACCGCTTGTTGCATAGAACCGACTATAGAAGATGCGATAGCATTAGAATCTACTTGTGAAGAAGCAACGGGCAGCATAGAGATTGTATTAGCAGAACCCATAAATGATTATACCTACACTTTTGATCCTGATGTCGGAACGGTAGGCACTAGTCCAAATATACGCCAAGCCTTACCAGCAGGAGGCTACGAAGTGACAGTTGCTTATCAAGGCGATACGCTTTGTAGTGAAACAATAGTCGTTTTCGTAGAAGAAGCAGCTTGTTGTACGCCACCAGTAATAGTAGAAACCAACACAACTAATGCGGATTGTGAAACAGCTACTGGTCGTATAGAAATCTTATTAGAAGAACCTATTGCCAATTATAATTTTATCTATTCTCCAAATGAAGGCGTAATAGGAGATAGTCCAAATATTCGTCAAGAGTTACTAGCTGGCACTTATGAAATAGAAATAGTTTTATTAACAGATACCACTTGTAGTGAAACGATACAAGCAATAGTAGAAGAAAATCCTTGTTGTACGCCACCAATAATAATAGAAACTAACACAACTAATGCGGATTGTGAAACAGCTACTGGTCGTATAGAAATCTTATTAGAAGAACCTATTGCCGATTATAATTTTATCTATTCTCCAAATGAAGGCTTAATAGGAGATAGTCCAAATATTCGTCAAGAGTTAGCAGCTGGTGCTTATGAAATAGAAATAGTTTTATTAACAGATACGACTTGTAGGGAAACAGTACAATTAATAGTAGAAGAAACAGCTTGTTGTACGCCACCAGTAATAGTAGAAACCAACACAACTAATGCGGATTGTGAAACAGCTACTGGTCGTATAGAAATCTTATTAGAAGAACCTATTGCCGATTATAATTTTATCTATTCTCCAAATGAAGGGGTAGCAGGAGCTAGTCCAAATATTCGTCAAGAGTTACTAGCTGGTGCTTATGAAATAGAAATAGTTTTATTAACAGATACCACTTGTAGTGAAACGATACAAGCAATAGTAGAAGAAAATGCTTGTTGTACGCCACCAATAATGGTAGAAACTACTGTAACTAATGCAGATTGTGAAATAGCTAATGGTCGTATAGAAATTTTATTAGAACAACCTATTGTCGATTATAATTTTATCTATTTTCCAAATGAAGGCGTAATAGGAGATAGTCCAAATATACGTCAAGAGTTACTAGCAGGTGCTTATGAAATAAAAATAGTTTTATTAACAGATACTACTTGTAGTGAAACGATACAAGTAACAGTAGCAGAAAAAGATTGTTGTATTAGTCCTACTATTGTAGAGGCAGTTTCTACCAATGCAGCTTGTGGACAAGCAACAGGTAGTGTGGAAATTTTACTAGAACAACCTATTGATGATTATACTTTTACCTATTCTCCCGCTGTGGGAACTGTTGGTGCTATCCCTAATATTCAACAGCAATTACCAGCAGGAACGTATGAGGTAAGTATTGCTTATCAAGGAGATACGACTTGCAGCGAAACCATCTCGGTGCTAGTAGAAGAAGATAGTCTTAATAACCAGATTACTCCTCAAATTACTCTTGCCTCTTGTGGCAATAGTGATGGAACCGTTAGATTAACTGTTGTAGGGGAGAACGGTGACTATACCTTCTCCTATACACCAAATGAGGGCGAAGTTGGGGCGACCCCTAATATTCAACAAAACCTACCAGCAGGAGATTATGAAGTAGTAGTTGGTTTTAACGGCAGCGAAACTTGTACTCAGACGGTGATGGTAACAGTGCCCGAAGAAAATAGAGAAACTATTGCTACCGTTATCATCATCAATTCGACGGCATGTGGGCAAGACAATGGACAAGTAGAAATTGCAGTAGCTGGCGATGTTGATAATTATAATTATCTCTTTACGCCTAATGCGGGTGAAGTTGGCGCAGCTGCTAATCTTAGACAAAACCTGCCAGCAGGGGATTATGAAGTAACAGTAGAAATACCAGGTAGCGAGGAATGTACAGAAACAATAGCGATTACGATTCCAAATGATGAATTAGGCGTTATAATAACAGATACCACTTTAATAAATGCAGATTGTGGCACCGATAACGGGCAGGTAGAAGTATTTGTTTTAGGTAATCCTATGGATTATATTTATACACTTGAACCAAATACTGGTAGTATTGGTGCAAGTCCTAACCTTATAGAAGACTTAGCGGCAGGAACTTATAATCTAACAGTTAATTTGGATGGTAATGATAATTGTTCTCAAAATATTACCTTCGATATTTTAAATACCTCGCTGACAGATTTGGTTGCAGATACCACGATCACACCTGCTTCTTGTGGTATGGAGAATGGTCAAATCCTATTTGATTTAAACTTTGACTTGTCTGACTATATGATTACTTATGAACCTAATCTTGGAACACAAGGAACGGCAATAAATAGTAGACAAGATTTACCCGCAGGAATTTATACGGCTACCATTAATTACAAGGGAGATAACGACTGTACTCAATTAGTCAATTTTACCATTCCACAAGAGTCCGTATCCGATATAATGTTAAACATGATTATAATTCCATCGGATTGTGGCGTTTCTAATGGTACTGCTACATTAATAGTTGATGGAGCAACTTCGGCGTATAGCTATATTTGGCCAGAAGGGAGTGGGGAAGCAGGAGATACACCTAATATCAGAACTAATTTGGCTACAGGTACTTATACCGTTGTGGTAGCACCTATTGATAGTCCTACTTGTACACAAGAAGTAGTCGTAGAGATACCTTTAGGCAATACAACGACTAGTCCAATTATTAGTGATGCAGTAGTCAATCCTTCTTGTGGAGAGACCGATGGAACTGTTACCTTAACGCTTGCCGACCCAATAGAAAATTATCTTATTGAATGGATTCCGGATATCGGTATATTTGGAGAAAGCGAAAATATTAGAACTAATTTACCTGGCGGAGATTATCAAATTTTAGTAACGGATAGAAGAGATACAGTTTGTGTATCTAGAGTTACTTTAAGTTTGACGAATGAAATGCCAACTACAAATGTCGTAAGCGTAGCAGCTACTTGTCAAGCAGCAGCAGATGGAGTCATTCGATTAAGTCCAGAAAACTTTGTTTATACTTGGGAAGATGGCTTTATAGGAAATGAACGAGATACATTACTAGCCGCAGATTATGCGATAACGATAACAGATACGACAACAACAGATATTTGTCAATCTACTTTAACCGTGACCGTAAGTGTAGATAACACATTGAGTGCAACTGCCACTATCAATAGCCAGCCTACCTGTGCAGGCAATGATGGAGATGTGAGCATTGTTGTGCAAGGTGTAGGAGAAGCATTCAATTTTAGTTGGGCAAGTGAAAGTGCGAATGATACTACTTTAGCAGCAGGTATTTATACTGTGACGGTAACAAACAGCAGTACAGGTTGTACGACTACCGTAGAATTTGACTTGGTAGATCCGATTATAGCTGGACTTTGTGATTCAATAGATTGTGATTTAAAAGTAGGGCGAGATACCATTATTATGCAAACAGACGATTGCATGGAAGTCGCTTCTATATGTTTAGATTATATTATAGATAATGATAATCCTTTGCTCTTGTCTATAGACGGTTTTGCTACACCTGTTGGCAATGTTGATCCTTGTCGATTTGATTCCATTGGTATTTACACCTACTCTAATTTATTTGGACAAGGCGAAATAGGTCCTTATGAAATTACCGCTTGGCCTGTAAATGATACGATTTTTACGGGTACTTTTAATACGATTTTGGACTTAGTAGATTCTATGAATGTATGGGATCCCGTAGGGAATTGGGCTATATCTGATGAGGGACTGTTTATAATCGGTGATATAGATCGCAATATCTACCAACCGATGCAAGTCTTAGCTACCAATGTAGGGGCAACCGCAACGCTTGGCTATAATGCTAGAAATGATGCCTCTGGTATCTCTACTTTTGTAAACATGGGGCTACATGAAATTATCTTAAGCGACCCACAAACTTCCTGTTCCGATTCTATCATCGTAATAGCTACCTGTGTATTTACCGATACTACGGGTATCCATATTATGCCCAACCAAAGTGACACTACCTGTTTTTCTACGGAAGACTTATTAGGTGATTTGGTAAGTATTACGGTTGGTTGCTTACAAAATGAAACAGCTCAAGTAGAAGTCTTTGAAGATAGTTGTATTATAATAACTGGACAAAATCCTGGTTCGGATACCGCCTGTGTGGTACTATGTGATACTTTTGGAGTATGTGATACTAATATAGTCGCTATCCAAATTTTATTAAGTGAATATTTTGACTCTGTAAAGATAGGAAGCTCGGAGACTGTTTGTATTGATGCGGGCAGCTTAGAGATTAATGGACCTATTGATTCTATCGCGATGATAGACCAGATGGATGCTATGGCTCCTAGTATTTCCTATGAAATAGATCCCTTTACCAATTGCATTACTTATAGTGCGGATGCGCTAGGCATTGATACGACCTATTTTGCTTTCTGTGATGCGATGGGAGCCTGCGATACAATTCCTTTTATTTTCAATGTCTTTAATGATGCGCCAGATAGAGTAGAAGATACCATATTTATTAACGAAACGATTACTTATTGTTTTGACCAAAATATATTTGCTGGAGCGCTTACCACTTTTGAAAATATTTGTCCAGAATCTTCTGGTCAATTCGTTGATTTCTTCTTAGACCCACTTAGTTTCTGTGTAGAATATTCAGGCGTAGCTCTAGGTAGAGATTCTGCTTGTGTCGTACTTTGCGATAATGTAGGCAATTGTGATACTGCATTTTTTGATGTACTAGTTGTCGAGTTTAAAGAGTTACCAGTTGCTGTTAATGATTTGGATACGACCACTTTGGGTACTCCTATTGTTATTGATATACTTTCTAATGATACGCCTTTTGGCGTGCCTGATGATGGAATTACCATTATCGAAGCTCCTTTGTATGGAGATGCAGATTTAAACCTAGATGGTTCTATTACTTATACGAGTGATGAATTTTGTGCTCGTTCGGATCAATTTATGTATGCTATCTGTAATGATATAGGCTGTGATACGGCTACAGTAGAGGTATGGATAGAGTGCATAGATATTGTGATATTTTCTGCTGTTTCGCCCAATAGAGATGATATTAATGACGTATTCTACATCTCTGGAATAGAGGAATTTCCTCAAAGCCGTCTCCAAATATTTAATCGTTGGGGAGAAAGAGTTTTTGATAAAATAAATTATGACAATACTTGGTCAGGTACTTGGAAAGGGAATAGAGAATTACCTGACGGAGCTTATTTTTATTGTCTTGAATTAAATGATGAAGAAAAACGGGTGTTCCAAGGGTTTTTGGAAATACATCGGTAGGTGGTTAATTAATAATGAATAATTGCAAGTGTTGCGTGTTCAGCGTTTAGTTAATTATTCATTATTAATTATTCATTCTCAATTCCCTAAGCGGCTGGTAATAAAATTTTAAAAGTAGTGCCTCTTTGTTTTTCACTATTGACGCTAATTTCTCCCTTATTTAGTAAGACTAAATCTCTCACAAGATTCAAACCTAAGCCGGAACCTCTTTCTCCATGGGTACCTTTTGTGCTTTTATTTTTTTCTAATTCAAATATCGTTTTTAGCTTATTAGGGGCTATGCCTATCCCCGTATCTGTCACCTCCAATAGTACTTGTTGGTGTACTTTCATTGCGCTTATTTCTATCTTCCCTCCACTAGACGTATACTTGACGGCATTATCTAATAGATTACGAACGATAGAGTGAAAAGCGTTTGGATCTGTAAATACACGGACTTCTTCTGGTATCTTTACCGTTAAAACGATGCCTTTATTTTGAGCAAGTGGAACAAAAGATTCATAAATATCTTTGGTTACTTGTTGTATATTAAGCGGCATTGGATTATAAGGTAAAATATCTTTTTCCTTTAAAGCCCAATTCAATAAATTATTCAATAAGGTATTTAAGGCAACGGCTGAATTTTCTAAAGATTGACCGAATTGCTCTAGGGTGTTAAATTCTTTTTGTTGTATAAGGAAGTTGACCTTTTTAGAAATACCACGGAAAGCTAAAGCTGGTTTGCGTAAGTCATGGCTTATGATAGCAAATAAATGATCTTTAGTGGCGTTTAGTGCTTCCAATTCCCGTTCTCTATTTCTAGCAATGGTTAAATCTGTTAATAAAAAGGTATATCCGAACTGAAATTCACCCCTTTTCAAAGGGGCTACTTTCATATTCATTATTCGTTCCTCCTTATTTGTACTTCGCAACACGAGTTCTACTTGTGCAGCTTCTTTATTTAGAAGCGGTTTTAGGAATTGCTCCACTTCTTTTAAGGTGAACTTGCCATTCGCTACTATTAAGTTTGGAAAGTTTTTTGATTGCGCATCAAATAATTCTTGAAAATGCTTATTGACATTGGTAATGTTTAAATTCATATCTGTGGAAATGGCCAATTCAGAGATAGAATTTAATAAATCTTTTGTTACTTCCGTATACCTGTTTTTAAAGAGTCTATATTCAGATATAAACCAACTGACTATAATCGTATGAGTTAAGTATAGGATACCAAAATTAGGAATATTATAGCCTTCTTCCTTTCTTAAGAATAAGAAAAAAATCACAGGTGTAGCGATAAAAGAGATAACTAAAAAAATTTTTCTTAATCGATGGACAGGATTCTTTATAATGTGTGAGGCTAATAGCAGCACCATTATAAGAGACATTGCCTGAATATGTAGGTCTCCAAGAAAGATAAATATAGAATCAGAATTTCCATAATAAAGCCAACGCCCATTTATTTTTTCTGGATAAAATTTATAAATATCTCTCTTCAATAATGGATATATGCCAATGATAAAGGGCAAAACAATAAGTCCCCATACAAACGAAAGACTGATAGTTCGTTCATTTTTCCAATTTCTAAAAGGTCGAATGTAACACCATACACTGTACCATAACAAAGCACCTATAATTGTTAGAATACAGCTATGAAATGCGCCTATTTTTGATGCGTGTTCAAAGCTATCGACTTGTTGTAAATAATACTCTGTAAATATCCTAATGCCACATAAATAGTACATGATGGCAAGAATGATCGTCAATCTATTCCTATTATTATAAAATAAAAGGTAGGTCCCTCCAAAAATGGCAATTGTGAAAAGGGTTATGAAATAAAATATGTTATCGGGCTGTAACATAAATTTTGTGTAGTTTTTGAGTTTTTATCTATTTGGTGAAAAGTATGTATGTTGTTACAAGGTACAGCTTTTTATTATTTTTTCCTACTGTCTTACATTTCGCTGAAATTAAATTTATGCGGGTGTAAAGAAAGCCACTAATTCCTCTGTCGAAATCTCACTTCTTTGCACATCTTTCACCAGTTTCCCTTTTTCTAGAATAATAATTCTAGTACAGACTTCCGCAATATGGTTCAAGTCATGGCTACTTACTAAAAAAGTTCGATTGGCACTATAATCTTTAATAAGCGTTCTTACTCGCAATTGCGTAGAAGGGTCTAAATTAGAAAAAGGTTCATCCAAAATAACGACTTCTGGATTGCCAAGTAAAGCCCCGACAATACCCACTTTCTTTTGATTCCCTTTAGATAAATCTCTGATGTATTTTTTTTGACCGCTTATTTCTCCATTAAAAATAAATTCAAACTGTGTGGTGAAATTATGGACATCCGTTTTTGAAAGATTGTATAAATTTCCCACAAATTCAAAATACTCATCAGGCGTAAGAAAACCAATCAAAAAACTTTCATCTATAAAAGCGGAAGTATATTTTTTCCATTCCTCACTTTTACTCACATCTTCACCCTTAGAAGTAACACTACCTTTAGAGGCTTTAATTAAATCTAAAATCAAGCTAAACAGCGTAGTCTTGCCCGCTCCATTATTGCCAACAATTCCTATAATTTCCCCTTTATGAATGCTTATAGAAGGAAGGTCTAATACGGGTTGGTAGTTGTAAAATTTTTGTAGATTGTTTATTTCTATCATTGGATTGTTTTTGAAAAGAAGTCAGAAGTCAGACCGAAAAATAAATTTTTCTGTCAGAAGTCAGATTTGGGACGTGTTCCTAGACTCAAATAGGACGTAGTCGTTAACGTCTAGGAACACGTCATAAATCTGACTTCTGACCGAAAAATTTATTTTTCGGTCTGACTTCTGACTTCTTTTATTGACTTTTCCTAAAAGCAGCAGATATCTTATATCTATTTCTCTTAAAATTATTGACGCAGAATTGAATAAAAGCTTTATGAAATACGATGCCTATAATGCCAATTAAACTGATTAATAAAATACCGCCTATTTTTCCACCAACTAAGGCACCCAGCCAATAAAGCAAACAAGGAACACCTACTATGGGAATACCTATTAAATAATGCGCAGCTCCAAATCCACTAAAAGAAAAAGCACTGCCTTCATTGGGATCGACTCTTAAGGAATTATAACTCGCTAATAGTAGATAAGCAAAAAGAGAAAAGCTTACATTAAAAAAGAGCATAACGGTATTAAATAAAATGATAGTAGGATCTAAGAAAAAGTAAGGTAAACACAAAATATAGGTTAGGAGGCACGATATTGTTAAAATGTAATATTTAGCACTAAATATATCATAAAAAGTATGACCTCTTGATTGTAATAAATCAAAATGTAAGCTATTCCAAGACAATAATAGTTGTCCATGGTTCAGTGCTATCATGCCTGTTTGTAGTAAACCAAAGACAAGCAGCATATAGGGGCTATTCTCCGAATTTTGATTATACATAGTAAGCGGGTACAATAAAAAAAGGAGACTAAATATTAAATAAGACCGGGCTCGTTTAGAACGCAACATGAGTTTTAATTCTAAATCCATCAATGTTCCTGCTTGACCAAAACGAGCAAATAGACCCGTTGGCATTGCGCTGCCGTAGAATTTTCTACCATTGGTGCTTTCTTCTAGGCTTAAATTATTAGTCAAAAATTTTTGTAGACCGACATACAACAAACTTGCAAGCGCAAGTGGGATGGCACTTAATAACGGGTTTTTTATAATACTTGCTGCAAATAGCTTTAAGTGTGGAAATATTGCAATATAACCCCTCGACTCTAAAAATAAAGTAGCTATAATTCCTACTAATATTAAACCAACCCAATTTCTATTTAAAGCCATTGCCTTATCAATGCCAAACGCCAGAAAATTATTAAAGAGGATCATACCTATCGCAAAAAGGGCAAAACCAAAGGCAGTGGTGGACGGATAGTTTGGTACTATCTCTTTAAAAAAGAAGGGTACTAGGAAAAATAACGGAAGTATATTAAAGAAACTACCTAGCGAACGGAATAGAAAGTTGTGTGCTATGGCTCCTTTCTTGATAGGTAAAATTTTATAAGGCTTTATGGAAAAAGCAGGAAATTTTTGAATGAAATACCTAGTTAAAATATCACCTATAAAATAATAAACAATTAAACCTCCTGCCACTTCTAATAAATCTTGATCGGGAAAGTATTCTTCTATAATGGAGCCTAATATAAAACCTAAGACCACCATATTTATAATTAGATAGATAGCAAACAAACCTAAAAAGAAAGTTTGTACCATATTCTGGGTCAGGGTAGGCGAACGCCGAAATTGTAGCCAACTGTGTTTTATTAATCGTAGCATCATGTTGCCAATGTAGGAATTCTATTGCTAGCGACCAAAAAATATAGATAAGAGAAGTGATTTTCTTTACTAATTGCTTTTTGAGTGGGTTCAGGATAGAGAAGTGTGTAACAAAACCTATATACTTTTTACCTACAAGTGCTAAATTTAGGAGACTATCCTCTTCCAATCAACCCCCTACCCCTGAAAAGGGGAGTAAAGTAGTACCAACTTTGAAATTAGTACTAATTTTAAAGTTGGTACTACTTTACTCCCCTTTTCAGGGGTAGGGGGTTGATTGGAAGAGGATAGTCTCCTAAATTTAGTAATCTAATTAGATCTAAAATACCACCGATTCGTTACACACTCATTTGATTTGGTTTTTTGCAAAAAACCAAATCAAATTCGCTCCCTCTAAAAAAACTCTTTACCTACTGTTTTATAAACAGCATGATTGAGTCACTGTTTTTGAATTTAAAATACTTAAAACCAATTATATAGAAAATTAAAAGAAATGATTAGTTGTCACAAATTGATTAAAATTGGAAAAATCCTACAATCACACCTTCTATTTTACTATACAGCCCACCATCAAGCTACAATTTTTGCTTTAAAAGCTAATTTAAGTCCGAGAAAAAGTCACAAATAGAACAAACTAGAAATTTTTTTAATTTTTTTTTAGAATTCAAATATCAATAATCAGTTTGCTATTAGTGATTTATAAATAAGATTAATTTTTAATGAAAAAAAAGCTTGAAAATTTACTTGACTATAAGGCTGTTTGCGTGTAAATTTGTCCTGTCATTAGTCACAAACACAAACTTTAGAACAACACTTTCCTCCAATTTTTCTTTCCTCCAAAATTTGTGACTGGCAAAACTTCCCCTTTTAAACTTCCCCTAATAAATTTCTTCCTCCACATTGTCATCTAAGTATAAGTGTAGTGTAAAAAAAAACTCCTCCATTAATTCTCCCTTTTAAGTGTAAGTAGTTAAAAGAAAATTTCCCCTTCCTCTTTTTTTGGTTTGACACATTAGCAAATTTAACCACCCTCGTATTTTTTTAACTCAAGAAAGGGCATATATCGCCTCCCTTCCCTTTCCAATCCAAATTTTTTAACTATGATTAATTCTTTACAAGCCACGGAAAATTCCACGCAAGGCTTGAATGATCCAACAAACAACAGCGTCTTTAGCACATTTGTTTTACAAATGTTATTGCTATTGGCGCTATACCTATTAGTACCTTTCCAAATGAATGCCGCTACTTTAAGTAGTGACGGTACATCTAACACTACTACTTGTAATGCAGAATTAGAACATTTCAGTGCAGTAGCAGAAACTTCTTGTGGTGCTAATAATGGTAAAATCATTACAGACCCTTATATTGATAGAGGCTTAAGAATGCCTTACTACATCAAGTACACGTTTAACGGACAGACCAAATGGAATGGTCCTTACCATGAGAATAAAGATAATTATATCACTGGCTTGGCTCCGGGGACTTATAGTAACTTAACAGCGGTTGATGCTTGGGGTTGCCAAAAGAATCACGGACATGTTACTGTAAAAGCAGCAACTTGCCAAACGGCTTGTGATCAAAAATTGACGATTAACAATAATGGTAGCTGTCCAGTAAAAATCTATCATTGGTTAGAGACGGGAGATGTTTATAAAACGACTTTATTGGCAGGTAAGTCATGGACAACATCTGCTCAAGAAAAGCAGATGTGGAGAGTCATTAACACAAACCATGATTGGAATAATTTAAAATATGATGAACATGTAACCGTAGGAAACAATTGTGCGCAAACATGGTCGATTAACCCAACGTATTGTGCAACAACAACAACAACAACAGTTAATCCATGGACAGTATTTAACCCATGGACAACAGAAAATCCAGTAACACCTACTTGTAATTTGAGTGTAAATGCAGGAGCAGACCAAACAGTATGTGCAGGTGCAGTAACATTGAGCGCAGCAGCAGCAAATGCATCTGCTTGTGCAGGCAG
>Ga0209831_1003579_pt1 | contig 12737 bp, 15 predicted proteins | sample Maine_Asex4_meta_FD_187451 | JGI IMG/M metagenome (GOLD analysis project Ga0209831, IMG submission 187451) | Marine algal microbial communities from Maine, USA - Maine_Asex4_metaG (SPAdes) (version 2) | ecosystem: Host-associated > Algae > Red algae > Unclassified | place: Maine, USA | collected...
CTGGCCGTGACTGCCAATCTCCGGATCTTGCGGGCCAAGACCGCGCATCTCTGTGACGCCTGCGGAGTTGCAGCCGCTTGGTCTCATGTCAAACGAAGAATCGAATTACAGTACTCTTCGGTTCCGTCGCGCCAGTGCTGCGCGCGCGGTCGACCAACGGCGAGTTAAATGCAGCCTGAAAACGAGAAACTCTCGCAAGACACCGCGTGCGTATCGAGCTCCTCTGCCTATCGCATTCCTGGCGCTCATGCAGCCTGGCAAGCCGACTCCTAGACTGACGTCTGACGTGCAGCACGCACTGCTTTGTCTCCGTTCCTGGAAAAATAGCCGTCTTCCACGGAAAGGTTCGCGGTGTCAGCGGTTAACAATTTTCTCGGGCTTGAAGACGCATGACATGCATGACAATGCCGTCCACGGCAGCGTGACACGCACCAATTTGCATGTCAGCAGCACAGCCTCGACGCAAGGTCAGATGTCCGACTCGCATTCGAGGTGACAGACCACGTGGCGGCGAACGCGTTGAGCGCTCCCCCCACTGCGCTTTTACGCCGGCCTTTTCCGGACAGGAATGTCCTCTGCATTTATCAGTCATCGGCACGGGCGCGTGCGGCCTGTCAACAGCTCTCTCCAGGCCGAGGAGGCCTGGTTTCTGTACTGCTCCGGCTTTGCTGCGTCATGATCATGGTGCGAGAAAGAGGATGTCAGCACGATGTGACTGGGAATTAGCATCCAATCAGCGTGGGACGAGTCCATTAATAGATCAGACAAGAGTGTGACGGGTGTCAGGGGTGGGGTCGGGTCCATGCTAAATTCAGATTGGGATCGAGGTCGCTTTCATCAGTGCAGACGCCGCTTGAGTCTCGGCCTCCAGAGAGACACATCTGCTCAATATCCCCACTTTCAGGCCATGGGGGCGGGTGGGTTCGAGTCTGTGTTAAGCCTTCGATGGGGGGCTGCTTTGCAACCTCTGAAGGGAGGTGGCCTGGAATCATCCGTGGGCGGCCGCCCACGTCATCATCACCGACGGAGGTGACCTTGGCATGGCATAACAAATTGACGTTTGACCGACTGGAGGCCAGCGAGCAGCGCGGGTGGCGGCTCGATCTGTCGTCCAGATGAATGTTCGGGCGGTGATGGCACTACGTCTGGGGCGATGAGCATCCCCGACCCCCACTCAATGAGCACCGGCTGCGGCAGGGCCACCCGCCACCGGCACCGCTCTTGCCGACATCACTGCCGCGCGGCAGCTCTGCAGCTCGTTGCTGTCTGCAGCCGCCCCATGGTCCCCCACTACCCCCCGGGCCACTGGTCGCCGCCTCTTCCCCGCCATGAGCACCTCGTGGAGGCGGGCGGTCGGCACCGGGTCTGGCGGTCGTGGTGCACGAGGTGCGTCAACGCGGTGGCAGCGTGCTTAGACTACCCAGCGCGGCTTTGCGGCCGTGGCACAGCAGCGCCTGCTGCCGTGACGGAGAGCCCTTTCCACTCTGGCGTTTTCTTGCATCGCTGAAACAAACGTTGCCTGATCTGACACTCATCCTCTTGTCTGCCATGCTGGTCTGCCTGTCCCCCCCTCGTGCCACTACCGCGCTTTTGCCTGCCGTCCCCACCTCCTGACTGTTCCTCCCCCCCGCAGCCCCCAACGACCCGAAAATTTTAAAACAAGTCGCTTACCTGACCAAAGACGTCTACCGGCGCCTCGGGCGGGAGAGAGGGGGGACCCCGCCGCCGTCGCCGACGCAGCCGCCCCGCCGCCACCACCCGGCCGCCACCCGCAGGCCAAGAGGAGGGGGCGGGGGAGGGGTAGGGGAAGGAGGAAGATGAGACGCGTGAGGCGCTTTTTTGGGAGAAGAGGGGGGTCGGCGTTGCGGGTTGAGGGAGGCGGGGGATGGCAACGACGCGACGCGCCCGCATGCTTAGGGGGGGAAGGGGGTGCATACGCGGAACAGGCAAGCGTCAGAACGGCTCCCCTCGCGTCAGTCGCCGCCGGGGCAGGTACTGTGAAAGTGTTCATGATTGCGCGTGGGGGCGGGTTTCGACGCGTCGAGCGGCGAGCCGCCCCCACTCCGCTGACCGCTGCCCCCGCCGCTGGCGGCCATTCCTTCCAGTAGCTGCACCATTGCTGAGCGCCGTCCCCACCGTGGGCCACCCCCCCGCCGCTGGCCGCCCCTCGCCGCTGGCCGTCACTCTCGAAGCTGGTGGCCGCCCCCGCTTCGTTCGCTAGACTACTTTTTACCCACTCCATACACTGTTTCTTGCTTCTGAAAGGTGAGATAAGTCATAGGTGGTCTATAGGTACGCTCGTCCGGGTCGAGTGCCGCAGGCTGTCTCGGACTGGTGGCACCCTGCTTGTCTTGTAGAAGCATGAATAATACGTTTTTGCGCGAAACGACGCATACCATCGCGACCAGCCCACGTGAGTGCACCAGGTGTGCTTCCTAGCAGGGAGTGCGTGTTTTGGTCGTTTTGCTCATCGTTTTCTGGCAAGTGCCCATTTCACCCCCGGAAGAGACTCGACACCGAACTGGCACATATGAAGAAAGACGTCCATCCGGACAGCTTTTTCCATGGATGGAGATGCTCAGCAGAGATGGAGTGCCCTCCACGAGACAGGTACATCGCTTTTTTTTTGGAAATAACCATGAGAAGTGCCGTAGGCAGGTAGGAAGCACTACTGCGTGTTGCACTGGATTTTGCAGTGTCAGCTGCCTGCGATCAGCATGCTCTGCATTGACCTCATTGAGCGGCAGATCAGTTGCGATCCCCAGATCGGTTCTGACACTCGCCAATGCAGAGCATGAGGAGCGCAGCTGACACTTCACAATGCAGTGCAACGCGCGGTCGCGCTTCCCTCCTTCCTACGGCACTTCTCATGGTTATTTCCAAAAGAAAGCGATGGACCAGTCTCCTGGAGGGCACTCCATCTCTTCTGAGTATCTCCATCCATGGAAAGAGCTGTCCGGATGGACGTCTTTCTTCATATGTGTCAGTCAGGTGTCGTGTCTCTCCCGGGGGTGCAATGGACTCTTCCCAGCAAAAGATGAGCGAAACGACCAAAACACACATTTTCTGCAAGAGAACACATTACAATGAGCGCGAAGCGCAACGAACAGCCTCGGACCGTGTGCTCCCTGAGAAACTTGGGCAAGGCACGCGCCACAAACAAAGAGCAACAGCAGCACCATAGACCTCGTGCACGTGCGGAGCTGTCGTAAAACAGCAGCGCCTCCGTCCCTCGACATTGACCAGCCCCTTCCCCCCCCCACCGCCGCACTGCCGCTTTCGTCATCTGCGTCCACTCCGCCAGCCCCGCAGGGAGGCGCCCCCCCCACCCGTGCCACCAACATGGGGGGCTCTCCCCCCGCCACTCACTCCCCTCCCACCGACCCATTGCGGGGGCACACGCGCATCGAGCGGCGGCGGTCGGACCGCCACCCACGCCTCTGCACGGCTGGGCGCGTCCCTCCAAGGGGTCATTGCCCCTGAGAGGGACCTCTTCCGCCCGATGAGCGCCCGCAACGGCGGTGGGCGCCGTGCCCGGGACCGCCGGAAAGGGCAGTAGAAAGGCGGCCAGCGCGGCCGCCGATGCGTCCCCCCGCCGCGCGCCGCACGCGGACACGCGGCGCAGAGGTTCGTCGTCTCCCGCCAACGCGCGCGCCTGCAAACAGCCCTCGGCCGACTTGTCGGTCGAGCTGCGCGCAGACGTCGCACAGACGCGTGGAGAAGGACGCCGCTCTGCGCTCCGGCGTAGCCGCCGCCCCTCCCTTTCACCGCCCACCGCCCCCCACCCGCATCAACGCGCACTGACGAGGTCATGTCCGGACGGGCGTGGCGCTGATGACCCCCGCCCCATGGCCGCTGCAGGTCGCCGCCGCAGCGCAGCTGCGGCGCGTCGTGATCTGCCCTCAGAGTGGGAGGACGACGGACCGCGACGGCGGCAGCGGCTGCGGCAGCGGCGGCAGCGGCAGCTCAGTGGTGGCGCCACCCTCTGCCGGCCACTGCCCCTTGCGGGGCGGTGTCGGCGAGATGCCGACGCCACGGCCACGCCGCGCGGACCGCACAGGCGGGCGCGCCGCAAGGGCCACAGGCATCGTTGCCAGCAGCCGCTGTTGCCCTCGCCGCCACCCCCACCCGCCGCGCCTCGGTCGCACGATGGCGCCGCCCGGTGCCGGCAGCGGCGCCGCCACAGCCGGCGCGACGGCACCGCGGAGGTGGCAGTCACGCTGTTTGCTGGCTCCGGCGCCTCTGCCGCCACCGGCTGCTCACTGCGGGCGTGAAGGCGCTCTGGCAGCGTGAGACACCCGAGGCCGCCGCCGACGGCTCCGGCGGCGCCCCTCACGCCGCACGCCACGCCGCCAGTTAGCGCTACTCCCGGTCCCGTGCCGGCAGCCGAGGGGGGACCCCCGCCGTCCGCCGCCCGCCGCGGGCCGCCACGCGGCTCGACTGGCGTGGCGTCTGCTTCCGCCGCCATCACCGACGAGGCTCCGAGATTGAGACCGCTACGATTGCGCCAGTTACGACGGCGGCAGCACCAGTGGGACCGCCGCCAGTGAGCCGACGCTCTCAAAGCGGACAAGAGGACGGTCGGTGACGGCAATAGGCGTGCCGCCTGTGCCGGTGACGCGGCGCATAAATGCGGTCCGGGGCCGCGCCCCGCGCCGCTCGACGGCGCCAACCGCCGGCTTACCGCGTGCGCCGCGGCACTGGACTTTGGCCGTGTCGCCCCCGCCCTCTCCCGTGCCGCTGCCGTCGCGACCCCGCCGCACACCGTCGGCGCTTTTACCGCGGCGGCTCGGCGCCGCAGCGGCAGCGGCGGGGACGGCGGCGCTCAGCTCGAGCGTCGTGCCCGGCCCGCGGCCAGCAGCCACAGAGTGCTGTGGCGACACCCGCCACCAATGGACACGAGGCAGCCGCGTCCCAGCTTGGTTGCGCCAGCCATCGCCCTTCAAACATCGGCATCGGCACATCTGCCGGTCCGCACACGGGCGGCACGCCGCCCCACACCTGCCCGCACCCCCCCCCACCACCCACTACGCGCTGTCGACCGTCCTCGGGCCGGCAGCAACGTCAACGGCCGCCGCGAGCCAAGGACCTGCCGCCGCCGCCGGCCACGAAGGCGGTCGGCGCCCACCGCGGCCGCGCGGGCGCCGACGCGCTCCGCGCGCGGTTGGTGGCAGCCTCCGCGATGGCGACGCCCACCCCCCCAGTTGCCACCGGCGGCGGCGGGGCCGTGTCCCACCAGGTCGCGCCGCCGCGCCCGAGGTCGTCTCCCCGACTTGGCTGCTCATGAGCGTGGCGCAAGCCACGACGCGGCGGCGGAGCCACCACGGCTGTCTTCCGACCACGTTGCTGGCCGCCCCGCAGACCAACGACGTCGGTCGGCGACGGCAAAAAGGAGGGAGGCTTCGGGTTGGCCGCCGCGTCGGCCAGCGGCAACACCAAGCCGCACTCGCCAGCCGCCGTGGGCCGAGGGTGTAAGAGCCCGCGCCAAGGGCAGCGGGCTGGTGCCGGCCATGCTTCCCAAAGCAACCAAGTTGTAGAGCACATCAGTTTCTACCCGACCGACTACCCGTGCTTCTTGACTAATCTTCACCGGCTCCACCACCTGGCTCTTGGCCCGCACCACCCCCCTGCCCTTCAAGATAGCCACTCTTCCGCCCCGCGTCTTTGACACCACCATGTTGTTTGTTCTCGCCAACTCCTTGCTCCCCGCGCTCGCCTCCGCCATCCCCTCTACGCCCATCACCACCTCGCTTGTCACCGACGTCGGCGCCCACGCCCGGCGGCGCAGGCACATCGTCTGTGCGACGATTGCTTCGGTTGGCGGCGGTCCCAGCCGTGTTAGCGCGGATTTCGTCCAGCTCTGGGACAAAAACAAGCAGCTCGTCCAGCCACAGCTGCTACGGCACGCTTACAGACGGCTTTCTCTTGCCAGTTGCGGTCGTCGTGACCTCCCGCTTGGCCTCCTTGTCCTTCCTGTCGGGGTCCGCCCACGCAACGTCCCACAGGCGCAGGATGTACACGCGTGCCTTCTCCTTGTTGTCGACGCCGGGTTTGCCCATGGCCACTTGGCGTAGCTTGTCGTCAACCCGGTCCTCCGGCTTACCGTATCCCCCCCAGCGAAAAGAAGACAGCATTTTACGCAACGACTCCGCGCTGATGCTCTTTTTCGTCTCGGAGATGACATCGGGGCGGATGTTGTCCACGTCGGACCAGATGTCCTGCTCCGCGTCGTATTCCTCCATGAAGATGCGCGCGGCGACCATCATCCGCCTCCAGGTAGGGTCTTGCTTGTTCGGGTAGACATTGTTGACGACTGCCTCCTTCTTGGCGCCGCTGCTTTGACGAACGCTTTTCCGGGGTGAGCGCGCCGCGGCGATGCCGCCTCCTCTCCCCTTCAGAGTTTGGGCAGCCGGCGTGCTTGGTGGTGTCGCGACCTGGCTTGCCAAGGACGGTGTGACAGTCAAGGCGGTCTTGACGCTCGCCGCCCCAGGGACCGCAGATGGCGACGACTTGGCGACGCCCAGCAGAGCTACAACGGTAGCATCAGGAGCCGCAGAGTCTGGCAGCTCATGGTTGAACTTCGCGTACAGGAGGTGGATGACGGTGAGCAAGTTGGAGATGAGGAACGGACCCACCTGCCGTATCTGCCCGTTGATGCCCGCCGGCAGCGCGTCACGCAAAACGTCCAGGAACTACGGCTCCAGCCCCCTCTTGGTCGCCGGTGGCGAGTGGACCGAGCGACCAGCCGCAAAGTTGATCAAGTAGTACGGCCACACGTCGGCCTTGACGAGGAAGGAGATCAGTTGGTAGCGGGGAGTGGCGTCGAAGATGGCACCCACAAAAGCAAACAGCCGAGCCAATCTGCTTCCCGGAGTCTCGGAAACAGAAGCGATGACAGGGACAGCCGGGGGGGTCGCCCAGGCTGCAGCGCCCGCCCCTCCGCCCACACGAAAATCGTTGCCGGCAGCCGCGTGAAGCGGCGGCGGCGGTGACGGCGCTGCCGTAGCGTCCGAACAGGCTCCGTAGCGGGACCCAGGCAGCTCGGATTGGGTGCCACAGCCAGCTTGCGGGTGCCAGGCACTGCCGTCAGGGACCGCCGGCGGCCCACTAGGTGCGCCGCTCCAGACCGTTTGACCAGCTTTTCGGGCGGCCGCGCTGAGCTTAGCAGCGGCCGCGTCGTCCGCCTCCGACCACTGTGGGTGCACGGCCGCTGTCCTCTCTTCTTCCGCGGCCTGACGCTCGGCCGCCGCTAATAACGCGAGCGCCGCCGCCGCCACCTGCTCGTCAGCGGCCTTGCGGTCGAAAGCGGCCTTGCGCGCGAGCGCCGCCGCCACTCGTTGCTCTTCGGCGGCCTTGCGGTCGACGGCGGCCTCGCGCGCGAGCGCCGCCGCCGCCTTCTGCTCGACGGCGACCTTGCGGTCGGCGGCGGCCTTGTGTTCCAGCGCCGCCGCCGCCTCCTGGTCGTTAGCGGCCTTGCGGTCGGCGGCGGCCTTGCGCGCGAGCGCCGCCGCCGCCTTCTGCTCGTCGGCGGCCTTGGCGGCCTTGCCGTCGGCGGCGGCCTTCTGCTCTAGCACCACCGCCGCCTCCAGGTCGTCAGCGGCCCTTCTTTCGGCGGCGGCCTTGTGCTCCAGCGCCGCCGCCGCCTCCTGGTCGTCAGCGGCCTTGCGGTCGGCGTCGGCCTTGTGCTCCTGCGCCGCCGTCGCCTCCTGCTCGTCGGCGGTTTTGCGGTCGGTGGCGGCCTTGCGCTTGAGCGCCGCCGCCGACTCGTGCTTGTCGGTGGCGTTGCGCGTGGCCGCGGCGCCGCGCACAACCACCTCTGCCGCCTCCTGGTCGTCCGCGGCCTTGCCGCAGGCCGGAGGTTCCTGCTCGCGCTTCTTTCCGGCTCCGGCCTTGTCGGTGCTGTCCTTCACGCCGCTTGCTGCTTCGTCGGCGGTTTGGCGGCGCCGCTCCTTCTTCGCTAGCCGTCGCGAGGGCTGCCTGTCGCCCGCGACGGCTAGGAGCTTGTCTTTTTCAGCGGCAAAGCGTCCCTCGAGGTCGGCGTTGTCCTCCGCAACTGTCGCCTCAGCCGCGGCGATGGCTTCTTGCATTGGGCTGAGGCCAGGCGCCGAGGGCTGGAAGGCAGCTCGAGTCCCAGCGCTGCTGTTTTGCGGCGAGGCCCGTTCGTTGGCAGTAGCGCCGCCAGGGCGTCCGTCCGACGCCAATTTGGCCAGCCTGGCGCGCTTGGAGCGCGGAGAGGATGGGACATTGGCAGAACCTGTAGCCGGTGCACAGTCGCCGGCGTTGTTGACGTTGCGCTTAATGCGCGGCTTGCGCTTGTTGCCGCCCATCTACGAAGAAAAGGCCAATGCAGTCGCACAATCGGTGTTGCACATGAAACGACAGCAAAAAGAAAGGGAGTTTCAACGTTAGGCTACAGTGCTCCACGTGCCTTGACGCCGATCAAGAGTATGCCTCTGCCCCTCGTGTACCAAGTCAGACAATACCACCAACACACGAAAAACCAAGTCACAAGATCGAGCTGCAGTCATACCGTTGGAACACAGAACGACGCGGCGGGGCTTGTAGCCAGAGTGAGGCACGCCAACAACACCAACAGCGAGCAGCCCCGCCCCGCAGCCAACAGTTCCGGCCGCAGAGTGTACCACTCCGCCGCGCACACCAGCACAGGCACATTACGTGAAAGGGCAGCAAAGAGCATGGGAGTTTCAAAGTTAGACTACAGTGCTCCGCGTGCCTCCATGCCCATCACGAGTATGCCTCTGCCCCTCGTGTACCAAACCAGACAATACCACCAACCCGCAAAAAACCAAGTCACAAGATCGAGGTACATCCGTACCGTTGGTAAAGAGAACCACGCAGCCCAGCATGTAGCCAGAGCGTGGCAATAGAGCAGCGACCAGCTCTGCCCCACAGCGAGTAGTGACGGCAGCCGACCGTAGCACTGCGCCCAGCGCACCAACACGGGCACAGGTCCAGCGCAACTGTGAAGGATGCACAGACACTGACAGCAACAAAGACAGACGCGATTGCCTCCCAGACGCGAACGGAGGTCGATGCGTGCGAGATGAGTGCGCCATGCCTTGTCGGGTGTGTGGCCAACTTCGTGACAGCATGCGGTGCGCAATCGAATCGTTACCATGTGACCGGGCTCCCAATGTTTGTAATGATGACGACACCTGACGTAGAGACATCTGTCAAATGATGCGGCTAGATTTAGTCGAAGTTGCACGACATATAATGATCTAGTTACTGGATGATATTGCTGCTTACCATATCAGAAAATTACCGTCTGTCACATTTTGACTCTTAGCTCGGGTCGTATCTGACGCAGGGGCCAACCTATTCGACCGTCACGTGCACCGTGAACAATGAAACTTGCGTGTGCATTTGGTAAGGATGGGGCGGCTGTGGTCGGCGCCATGTGGACACATCGGTGAGGCCACCCGCGACGCTGGGGCGGACCGGGGGGTCATCGGAAGTGGCGGACCGCGGCGTGCCGGAACTGGGCGGGGAACGTCGCCGCCGCCGCCTCGACAGTGGGCACGCGTCTCTGTGTGGGGTGGAATGGTCGGTGGCAGTGCCCTCTGTGGCGAGAGCGGGCTGGGTATGAAGGCGACCGTGGCAGCGCCGGAACGGTCCGGCGGACAGCCGCGAGCCATAGCCACATTAGCCACCAGGTGGAGCGGTCGGCTGCAGCCTGGCGGCTGCCGTGGTCCGCGAACCTCGCTGGCGCACCCTCGCTGCTGCCGCCACCGCCGCTGTCAATGCACACTGTCGACCGTTCCGCTCTGCACGGACACCTCGACGACTGGCGGCTGCTCTGCGAATGCGACCGGCCGGTGGCGTGGGGCGGCTGTCGCGTGGGGCCATCGTTTTCATCTGACGCCTTTCGTGCAATTTTGTGAAGTAGGCTGGTGGGGAACGGGACGGGTGCGGCGGCTTCGGTGTGGCGTCCGCCGGCAGCGCGAATCGCCCACCTGAGTGGTGTATGTGCCTCTTACGAAGTACTGGCGGGTTGCGTCGTTGGGTGTGGTTAGGCGCAGGGCCGGGCTGAGGGCGGTGTGCCTCCATGCCGCCCGTTTTCAGGCGGCGGGTGGCAGCTGCGTCAGCGGCTGCTCTGGCCCCCTGTGCTTGCTTTTGTGGCCCATGTTTGTTCTGCGGGCCGCTTCAGCGCTGAGCGCGTGTCGGACGGACGCCTAGAATGCAGTTGGTGCTCAGGAAGCTCTTTTCATGCCCCGCAGAGTGGCGATTCATCACTCACAAGTAAATGAGCCCGTCTGTTCTTTGCATCTACGATCCACGCAACATGACAGAGCAAAACGTGTGCACCTCGTTATATCCAAGCCGCTGTCCTCGCCAAGCCCGCTTCACGCGCTCCACGCGAAGCTGGTCACGGAGTGCCGCCCACCCACCGGCTCTGCTCGCAGCCTTGGCAATTGCTCGGCGCTTGGCGAGCATGGAAGAAGATGCCCGTCCAAAATGCTGCTTCTTGTCCAGCTCGCGTCCTTCAGGCTGGCCCTGTTGAAGATTTTTTGAGCGCGATGGTGGAACCAACACCTTCTTCCCAAGACCGCTCGACGACATCCATCATGAGCTCCCAGTCACAGAGAAGCCGCTCCATTGCAATTGGCTTATCACGGATCTGCAGGGCAGCCGATGAGCTCTGCTTACGAGGATGAACGCTGCCAGTGCACGAAGAACAACCGCTAGGACTGGTGGCCATAGACGGTGGCAAGTTCCCTGCTGGCAGCGCGCTTGACCGCATTGGCTGGGACCTTGCCGCCTCGAGAATCGGTTGCCCAAAAGAAGCACTGGCAAGAACCGAGGCCGACTGAACGAACTGGGCGGCCAAACCCACAGAGAAAGCGCATCGGCGATGGGCTTCTTTGATGTTCTTGAGCCGAGCCTCGATGGAGTTGCAAAGCGCGCGGACCGGCGCAGATATTTGTTGCTGCCGTCGACCAGCCACGAGAGCGTGCGCGAGGCGCAAATGACCGTCAATGTTGTCAGGAAGAGGACGCGGTACAAAAGCATGGTTCAACGGGTTCACGGCAGCAGCAATCCCCACGACGAGCTTGTCTTGGGTTGGATGGCGGGCTTCATCTTGTGCAGTTCGCCCTTCCGATGCACGGGCCGCGGCATCTGCTTCCAGCAAAGGAGGGCGGGCGGCTGTCGGAGGAAGGGCCATCAGAAGACGCGGAATTCTGACTTGCTCACGACAGAGACTGCCAGTGACACGTCCGAGGTTGGCGAGGCAACGCAAGATTTCGGTCCCGTCCTGCGGGCCAAGGAAACCCCCGATAAGGGACGAGTTCTGCTTCCATATGGTCCGAGCCGATATGATCAGAAACCGCATGTGGACGGGCGTCGCAATTGTGGCCCACTAATGTCAGATTGCACGCCTGTCGTGATTATTGAGGGAGAGAAATACATCGCCTTTCCAATCGCTTAAGCAAATTGAGAATCCGGTACGGGATAACGCCATCCAGTCACCGAATTGCAGACATAATCGGGTAGGTAATTGTATTTGTCTGGGCGTATCTTGTCCGTCGCGCACAACGCGTCCCGACGGCCAATCGGATCTGCGCAGCAACAGCCCGCTGAGAGTTGCTGATCCGGCGGCCCGATCCAGTCCCTGGTTTGTTGGCCCGGTGGGCCAGGCTGCCGCAGTCGACGCTTGTCGAACGCCGATCCGCGCTCCTGACGCGCCCACCTTTGGAGTCAGCCGCCCCAACTCGTGTCTCATCATCGTTTTTGATTTTCTTTGCTTACATACATACACTGTGCCTCACTGTCCGGCCCCCTGAAGTGTCCTGGAGATTGATTCTCTATGACGTGCACAGCCTGGTCGTCAGCAGCCGAGGGGACTCGTCATTGCGACCAGTCGCTTTCGAGAAGCTCTACATATATTGGTTTTCCTATTTTGGCGCACTCTCCTCATACCTCATGGTCTCGTCCCTGCTGACCAACCCGGCCCCACAGGCGTCCCCTCCATTTGATGTATCGGCGCCCCGTGATGGCAACGCAGTCGGAAAGGCGGACGAATCGGCGCGGACTGCTCCACCCGTGTTGTGCGTTGTGAGCGGATACGCTGTACGGGCCCATCCTCCGCAATCATGTAGTGTGCTTTTGGCAGCTTGTACGAGACAAGGTGCCAGGGCCCTGCTCGGAGAATACGGGGAAGCAACCGCTTCTTGCTTATGACGCTGTTCCTCGAAGTCATCCCTGCTACTTGTAGTCCTCTTTTTCATCTGCGTGGGCGACTTGGCTGTTGAAGAGCTGGCTAACACTAAGAATGTGCTATCGTGCTTGTTGCTTTGTCAGTGGAGTTTTTTTTCTTCGTGCGATGTGAGCTTGTGCCTGGTCTCGAGCTGATCAGACATGGGATGCGGTATTTTCTTCGAGCTTCGCTGCTGTCAACAGGGCCTCCGTGCAACCCGGCAACAAGGCGTCCGTGCCACCCGACGTACGACAGGGGTACTGCATTCTTGTCCAACGAAAGAGACGTTTGAACATGGTGATGTAATGTTCGAGAAGGCCCCAACGCGTTGATGTTGCGAAGTTCTTTGGAGCTGGCGATTCTAGAGCCACGTTGTTTGTCAATGCCACAGACAGGCGGAAAGAGTACATCGCTTGTTTTTCCGTACGTAAACGATATTCCAGTACAACACAAAAGATCCAGTCACAAGGTTCGTAAATACATACGACAGCAAAGCGAAACCTCGTAGGTCATTCGC
>Ga0209831_1003581_pt1 | contig 12735 bp, 19 predicted proteins | sample Maine_Asex4_meta_FD_187451 | JGI IMG/M metagenome (GOLD analysis project Ga0209831, IMG submission 187451) | Marine algal microbial communities from Maine, USA - Maine_Asex4_metaG (SPAdes) (version 2) | ecosystem: Host-associated > Algae > Red algae > Unclassified | place: Maine, USA | collected...
GAAGCAGGAGCAAACGCCAGCTTAAACGAGGCATACGTAGAACCAGACCGCACACGGCGCAACGGTTAGTCAGTGTGCCCTACCAGTCTACGTTCGGTGCCGCCCTCCTTCATCCGCACACCCGTGTAAAGCACCGTGCCCAGGGCCTTCAAGACACAGCAGCAACACCTGCCGGCAAGGTGCCAATCACCATGCCATATCCCCACCCTCGCCTCACGAGTCATCACCAGACGCGCGTCACAGTGCACGCACCGTCCGATCCCCTCCACTATCTCCCTCCCGCCGAGCACATCATCAACCTGTCCCACTGCTGGTGCGGGCCTATCTGGCACATGCAAGTTCTCGACCTGCCGACGTCTCTTCTTCTTTCATCTCTCTCCTCGTTTTCCTCTCGGCACCCACCGCGCGACATACCTGCCCGATAATGTGGTTGACCTTGTACCGCTGCTGCGCCAGTGGTGGAAGTGCGAAATCCCGCCGCGCCCGTCGCCGTGCCGCCGACGCAGCCGCCGCACGCGCCCGGTCGTCGGGGCGCGCCGCCGTGGACGCCGCCGCGGGTGCGCCCACTGTCGGCCCCACCTCTAGAGGCCGGCCGGTAGCTACAACCCCGACGGCACCGCCGCCGGGCGGGGGGGGCGGCAATGCCTCTTCATCCATAGTAGTGGAGGGGGGTGGAAAGGGAGATGGGTCGGAAACGACTGTAGGCGGTCGGGAGGCGGCAAGAGGAGCTATACAGTTGGCCTTGCCGCGGCACGCACGCAGGTGAGGGAAGACAAGCACAGGGGGGGGAGGAGGAAAAAACGTTGACTAATTTGCGCAACGGCGCCACCCCACACGTGGTGCGCAACAAGCCGGACCGCCTACAACCGCAGGCGCCTTGAGCACGCCGCGTGCGCACGCCGGCGGGCGGGCAAGCACGGCGCCACTACACGAGATTACGAGCACGGCGAGGGATGGCCGCCCGCCAGCAATGTACCGCACTGACTCTCTGTAACCTCGTCGGCAGGCGCGGCAGCAGAGGCAGTGCGGCATCAAAGGCAGTCAAGGGGGCGGGGGGCAGAGAACAACAGAAAACGCCGGCGGGGGACTCCCCCACCCAGCGACGAGGGGCCGCCAAGTTGGGAACGACGAAAGGTCGCGGGTGTCCCCAGGTCGGCAGCGCTAGCGCAAGCGCGGCAGCGACGGGCGGCCGCGGTTGGTGGCAAAGCGGCGGGTAGCCATGCGCACTGGTCGCGACGGTTGCCGGCATGGCACGCGTGCTGCAACGAGCATCTTGGTTCGGTGCAAGCCTGGAGATATTAACAGGATTAAGAGGGTAACGCTCCCAGTGAGTGAGAAATCAGCATATGTATTACAACCCCCACCATTTTGGAAGAATGTAGATGGATGTGGGCTTCTCATTGGCGTAAAAATCGCTGAGAGCCCGCTCCTCAGCCAATGGGGCATGCACTGAGGCTGCCAGGGCCTTACGCACTGCAGAAATTACTGTTTCTTAGTTTTTCATTGTATTGCTGATCCCCCAATTCTGTCCTCATCGCCCCGGAACGGTAGTGGAACAGCAAGGAATGGAGACATGCGATTGGTCGATCAGACGGACAGAAGCGCATACCGGGCCCGATAATTACAGAATGTGCCCGTACGGCCCCCGATCGCACATTCGACGCCTTCGTTTTTCTGCACTTTTCTGCGTATCTCCCAGAAAATCTCGACAACGCAACGATTACGGGCCCGTTCCCATCTGACACGGACTGGATCGGAAGAAAATCTCAAGAAAAAGAAGAATCTTGAATCTGCACGGAACTGGCCGTTGGAGAGCCAATAGAACGTCTCAGATTCGTTCTTAGCAGCTGTTTGCAAGTACTCTTGACCAATGGCTGGCCAGTTCTAAAAGAGCCGTACGTCCAGGAACCGTTGCTGATCGATGAGGACAGAATTGGGGGATCAGCAATAGTACGTCTCGGCGCTGACAAGCCAAGGTCCTGCTGACGTATGCCGCTTCCCCCTTTTCTGATGGGACACCTTGAGCTTCTGGCACCAGATTTTTTTGACCCCTCCCAGGAGGCCAGACGGGGGCGATCGGTGATGCTCTGGGCTGGGCTGCTGCAGCTTTTTGCTGCACTCGTGTGGCAAAGAAATTACTTTGTGAGCCAGTCACGAGAAGATGCGCCGATTGGAGCGACTTTGGGGGTCCGGCCGGTGCTTCAATATGGGGTGCGCTGAGAGCCGCTGTCAACCGCCATCTGAAAAAGCTTAGTTCTTCCCTAGTCGGTACGTATCCGGATTTTTTTCACGCATCCCCCTGCGGTGTTCCAGAGGCAGGTGCTGTTAAACCGACGTCCTGCAATGTGTGCTCAATTGAGGCCGCATTCGAAAAAAGCTCAGAAGCTAACATGGCCTCCTCGTTTCTGTGCTTGCCTGACGTCCTCATTGGGCATCTGGCACCCCAGAACGTTCGGTCATTCCTCAGCGACGGCTCTGGCCACCACCTGTGTGGATCGCTACAGCCAGGCAGTTCTCCCGTCGCCCGCCACGGTCAGCAGACCGGTCCTCGTGCATGTCTCAGACGGGGGGTGTTCTTGCACGGCGGCCCTCCACCGCATCTCGCGTCGGGCAGCAGGGGTGCACCAGGGAACTGTTCTCATGGGCTCTGTTTTTCGCGAAGTCGCCTCGCTGGCACTTCGCGCTGTCGTGCGTCGTGGTCCTCTTCTTGTCGGCGCTCGTGGTGCTGGGCCGCGTGGAGATCGTTGTCGGCGTGGGCGCGGCGGCCAGGGAGCTCGCTCGCGGGCTCCGACAGCCTCTGCTCTCGCTTTTGCTCGCGCTTCTGCTCACAGTCCTGCTAGCGCTCCTGCTAGCGCTCCTGTTAGGGCTCCCATCTGTGCCCGTGCCCGTGCCCGGGCGCGTGCCCGTGCCTGTGTCCCTTCTCGTGCTCGCGCTCGTGCTCACGCTCGTGCTCGGGCTCCTGTCGGTTTTCATGTGGGTGGGCCACCAAGCGGTCGAAGTCGTCAATGACGAGGTGGCCGTGGTTTCCTCCGGCGATACTTTCGTAGTCGGCGTTGCGCGCGCGGGCGCGGCGGCCGAGCAAAGGAGGGCTCTCACGGGCTGCAACTGCTCGTGTCTGTGCTCCTGCTTGCGCTCCTGCTTCCGCTTGTGCTTGGCTCTACCTCGAGCACGCGCTCGCGGTCCTGCTCGCTGTCCTACGTGCGCTTGTGCTCGCGCGTGTGCCCGTAGTCGTGCTCGTCGTCATGCTCGCCGTCGTGCTCGCCGTCGTGCTCGTCGACGTGCTCGTCCTCAAGCTCGCCCTCCCGCTTGTGCTTGCGCTCTTCCTGGTGCTCGGCCTCCTGCTTGTGCCTGCGCTGTTACTGGTACTCGCGCTTGTGCTCGCTCTTGTGCTCGCGCTTGTGCTCGTCGTCATGCTGGTCGTCATGCTCGTCATCGTTCTCACCTTCCTGCTTTTGCTTGCGCTTTTCCTCGTGCTCGCCCTCCCGCTTGTGCTCGTGCTCGCTCTCTTGCTCGCGCTTGTGCTCGCGCTTGTTCTCGTCGTCGTGTTCGTCGTCGTGCTCGTCATCGTGCTCACCCTCCCGCATTTGCTTGCGCTTATCCTCGTGCTCGCGCTCCCGCTTGTGCTGGCGCCCTTCCTCGTGCCCGCACTTGCGCTCGTTCTCGTGCTTGCGCTCTTACTCGCGCTTGTGCTCAACCTCGTCGTGAACGTCGGGCTGCGCGCACTCGTGCTCGTGTTAGTGCACGTCGTGCTGCGCGCGCTCGTGCTTGCGTCTGTGCGCGTCGTGCTGCGCGAGCTCGTGCTCGTGCTCGTACTCGTGGCCGTGTCGGCGTCGCTGTGGAGGGCTGGTAGGAAGTCAGGGTCGTCGGTTACGAGCTGCACGTGGTTGTTGGTGGCGGCGCATTCGCGTGCGTGCTGGTGTTCGTCCTCGTACCTCTGTTTATGCGCATGTGTGTCGTTCGGCAGGCAGGACGTCGTGGTGACCGTCCGCGTGGCGCCAGTCGTTCTCGGCAGCGCCCTGAGCGGGATGTAGGAGTCACCATGACTCGGTGCCCGCTGCGCGATTTTGACTCGAAGGACAAGACCGGCCACGGGCAGGTGTCATGCGACTTGCGCAAGCTACCGTGCCGCCGTACGCTTCACGCCGGGAGCCCCTTCAAGCACCACACCACACAATGCACCGAACTGGCATGCATTTGCAAGCAGAAATTCCCATCATGCGACATTATGCGACATTCGATCCGAACTCTCTCCGTCAGCGGCACGCACTACCGCTGGGGCACGGGCGGCAGTATTTTGCGCCAGGAGAGCGCACCACCTTTGCGCGGGGTGGAATACGTTTGTGGTCTCGTTCACGACACCGAGGCCGAGGGCTTTTGGGTGGCCGCGGTTGCCTACTACAGGAAGAAGTTGGAGGAGTCAGCTTGTCTGGCAGGTGCCGCGGACGAGCTCGTTGGCAACGCGTCGTAGTCGGGGATGAACCCAGCGGCAAGCCTGGCCCACATTGAGGAGATGGGAATGAACACCGCTACCCTGGATCCCTCGATCCGGGCACACTTTACGAGTCGTCGCGTCTCCTGGAAGACCCCAATGTATCTGCTGTGGATACAGCCTTAGGGGCATGTGGCGTGTACGTAAGTTCGCCGTGGCCGTCGGAAAAAGGCCCTGTTGTGGCAATGGGACCAACAGGATCTGTCGTTGGCGCCTCTTCGGAGCAGGGCGTCGCGGCTGTCGTTCTAGCAGCCGCTCGGGCTGCCCCGTCTGCCAATGCGACTGCTGCCGCCAGCGCCGAACGACCAGTCGAACAACAGGCCATGCAGCGTTCACGCGGCGGCCAGACGTCGCGAGGGAGCTTCCTCCTAAGCGCGCAGACTCTCCTCGGCGCCAAGAACTTGTCAATGGCGCAAGCTGGCATAGAAACTGCTCGCCGTCTGTCTTTGAAAGGGTCTGTATCGACGCGGCCAGCTTCATGAGCCACCAACGCGACGGCTGGCACGGGTAGTGGGACGCGGTCGTTCGAGGCGGCGGAAATCCCTTTTGCGTTGCCGCCGGGCGAGCGCCAGCGCATTGAAGAGTCTCTGGGTGCATTTGAGCTGCCGTCGCTCAGCGTCATGACGTCAGAAGAGCTGGTGGCGGCTGCACACCGGGGATCGCTCGGCGACGCCATGGAGTCTAAGTTGCCTGAGGTGAAAGCAGACTTCATCGATGGCGCCCGGAACAACATGCTCCTGGGCGTAATGCTCACTTCTGGTGTCGTGACGCCGGCGCGCTTCGCGGAGCGGTTGTGCTCATCCCGGAAGCAGATGTCGCACACGAGTTTGCTGATGATGCTTGCGGTCTAGATGGTCAAGGTACACGAGGATGCGGAATTGTCAGCGGCGGAGGAGGGGCAGCCTCGACAGCGGTCGCGGTCTGGTGACATTGTGGGTGGGTTGGGATGCGTCAGCGGTAGTGGTGGAGACGACAGTCTTGATGGAGAAGGACCGTTTGATGCTGACGAGGGTTCACCCCACGTGTGATGGTGCACGACATGGTGGAGGAACACACTGTTAGTTTTGGTCTACTCGTGTCTCATATCTTCAGCTTTTATTGTGCTCCACACGAAGTGCGTCGATGCACAGTGCGTTTCAGGTACGTCGTGCGGTAAGACCGCGATTGATAGCATTTGGCGTCTGCAACAAGTGCCCCGTGGCAACCTCAAAGCCACGTCTGCCTCTTGGGTCTAGGGGCATGCCTGCAAGAGAGACGGAAAGACACCCCGCGCCTTTCGAACCAAACGTGCCGGCAACACAGCTGCTGATGCAGAGGCACGCCCGCAAGAGAGACAGCAAGACACCCCGCGACTTGCTAACCAAACGGGCAGGCAGCACAGCTGCTGTGGGGAAGTTTCTGGTGGAGGGTCTCCGGCACTTCGTCTCTGTCCTAAGTCGCTCGATTTCAAAAGCACTCGGGACAATATTGGCTGAAGTCTTTCAACCTGTCGACCGATTGCAAATTCATGTCGAACACTTCAAAACCTGAGCCGATGGTCAGATGTTTTTCTAGTCATGATGCTGATGGTTAGGTATTCTTCCCGTCATGACGCACACCACACGGGTGAGCCATGTCCTTCGAGATAAGTTCATTGTCAACAGAACCTTTCGAAATGCATTCATCGGAGGCGGTGCGCCTTCAGCAGCACGAGGATGCACGTGATGAACTTAAGGTGAACGATGGTCGGCAGTTCCCAAGCACTTTCATCGCAAGATATCTGAATACCACTTGACAGGAATGTTCTCCTACGGCCTGTCAGGGACCGCAGCTAAGATTCGCTGACGGGTGTGGTGCGGGAGTGCTATTCCAACCCTCAGCATTCGTCCCGGCAGACTCACGAGCTCCCACCCCCTCACCAGGACCGACCCCTCCGTCTCGGTAAACCCTCCGCAATCGTCAGCCGCGTGCTCAATCACATGCCAAACGCGCATGTGGGCGCCGTTCAATGGCCACGCGTGGGACCACGAAAGCACGGATAAACCGCGCGTTTCCAGCAGCTCCAGAGCCGCTGCTGTGGCGGTGACCTTCATGCGGTGGCGGCGCTCACGTTGCCCAGCGCTGTCGGCACTACCGGCGTTGCCGCCGAGCGACCGTCACGGACTGTCCAGCGAGCTGGTGACCATAAACCCGGCGGCGCGTCGTCTGTAGTGTCGCCGCGCACGACGCCCGACTGCAATGCTGTCTGACCAGCCGGGGACGCCACAGAGAGATCAACGACACTCGCCGCGAGAAGATTTGTTACTGAAGCGGGCAGCGGAAACGCAATCAGCTCGCGCAGTGCGGCACGCCGCCATCGACGCCCCCGTCACGATTTCCCTTTCTCACAGCGCGCCGGGCGCCCCCGACTGACCTCGCTTGCACAATACCCACACAGGCGGGCGCCAGCACGGGACCCACAGCTGCCTCTGGCAGCAGAGGTTACGAACGGCAAAAGAGGCCACGCGAACGCGGCCGCTTTCGCCTCTGTGTCGTCGCGGCCGCGGAGCTGGCGACTGCTGCCAGGTTTTGCAGCTTTGCAGGTGCCGGTACAGGCAGCTTTCCGGGCTAGCTTGTGCCCCCGCGCAAGTGATCGGCTCGTGCGCTGTCGCTTGAATGCGATGGCCAACGCGGAGGCGACGGCTGCGCCGCTGACCGCGGCGTGCGCGACCTGCAGCGACGGTCGACATCACCGTCGTCGGCCGCTTGTTTGCAATTGTACACAGAACAGTTTATCGAACTTCGGCAGCGGCTCTTCTCCCTCGGAGACAGGCCACGAAGGCGCATCAAAGGACTTCCTTTGGCCAAAATAAAATGATTCTGCTTCACGGTATACTTCTCCAATGATCCTACGTTTGTTCAAGAAATAGCTGACAGGATGCCTGAATGGCGCGACATAGAAGGCGAGCTCGATCGCGATCGTGAAGTCAACCCATCGATCGTCGGCACACTCATCGTCAAAGTGCAATCCGTCGACCGATCATTGACTTGGAAACACTGGGAAGCCTCCACTTTCTGATCATGACCCTCATGTTGACCACACATACGTCTCGGAAGAATTGAAGGCCATGCTCATGAGTATGAACGTCCTGTCGCACGGGGCGAACAATGTGCCTTCGATGAACCCGGGCGAAAGGGCCGCTACCGCTCCCTTAGTCCCCGTGGAATATCTCCATGGAGGGTGTGCCGCGAACTGCATCTCCAAATGTGCTCGTCCAATTCTTAGTCCCTGCGGAGATAGTCTTGAGTAAACTTCCCCTGCACACTGAGTCGAGGGCTCGGTGTATCGTAAATCATCCGAGGACAGTTCCTGCGCTATCGCATGTGTCTCTTCGGTTCGCCATGGAAACCTTCCCGTTGAGGGGGACCGCGGATAGATCGAACTAGTACCCCACTGAGGACGAGGGCGGCTCACGACGTCGCACACTTCAGACGTCACCAACTTAGAAGCAGCCCGACGTGCATTGTGCCATAGTCGCCGTTTGTCGTCGATAGTACTGCACTTGTCGGCGACAGGTGCAACCTATAATGCACCAGTTGTCCTCAACTGATGCGCAGTGGGCGCCCATTTATTTTTGATGACCAAACCCAGGGACACTGCTCGGCTTTGAATCCTGGAAGGGTCTGTTGCTGTTGCAAGGCACTTCTTTCATTGTCTCTGCAGTCACTCTCTATGCATTCCACCATCGAGCCAGCTGGCGTGACCCAACAAGTTGGGATCCGGATGCCGTGGACACGAACTGTGCTGGCCCTCAACGAATGTGGGAGGGTCGACTGTGTCGATCGAGGTCAGTGTTTGAGGAGAGAAAATGGATGATGTCGACCTCTTTTTCTGGTGATACGTGAGATCACATGCAGCGAGTATCTCGTCAGTTAGTCGTCGTCGGCCCCACAGCGACCGACGTCAGCCGTCACGTTCCAGTCTTCCACGTGGTCCTGTGCGTTCGTCCCGAGCCCCTGCCGCCGCTGCCGCCGCTGCTGCCGTTGCTCTTGTACTGGATGGCGACAAGCAGCCAACAGGCGCGCATAGTATCGTGTCTTGTAGCGCTTTCACACAGATTCGTCTTCTTGGCAGCATCACGACGTGCCTGGTGCCTGCGTTGTGGTTGCTTGGCTGCCGCCTGGTCGTGGCCTGTGCTCTCAGCCTCATCTTGCAGTTGAGCTATTGGTGGTGATGTTCTGATGTTTGTCTGTTTTCGTGTGGTTCTAACAGTGCTCGTTGTAGCACTGAGAGTTGTTGTCGCTGGACATCATGCCCGATGGTGCTTAAGGAAGTCATCTGCGTGTATTGACGGTGCCCTCTTGTTCTCGTTCGTTTTCTTTTGTAGTCTTTGCATGTTATTGCATTGCGACCATTACTTTCAGGATGAATCAGTGCATCTTTTGTTGGGTGGTCGTGCCGTCGGGTCATCGGCATCACAACGACAGTCCCTGCCCTTACGCCGATTTTGCGTGTCGGCACACGCTGCAGGAGGGCAATCCATTTTTCCTCCCTCTCCGCGTGCATAGGTACAAAGGTGACGGCTGAACTTGCAAGCTCATCTGTTCCGATTGTGGCGGTCGGGGTCATGAGCCGTGCTCTCAGTTGCCGCGCGCTGGTCGGTGGGAGCTTCGCAACGGAATTAGTGTACCCGCGAGCCCCCAGCGTCCTCTGGAGCCCGCAGACTTTGCGTGCCCGATCCACCGCTCTGTTGTGGACCCTGCTGATTGACAAGCAGACGAGCCTCGAGTGGAACCGTGATATAGGCTGTTGTTGGTGTGTCGCTTCGCCTGTGGGATGGGTTCTGCAGTATGCACTTACAAGATCTTCACACTCAATCCAACTTTCTGTAGATGGTTTCCATAGGAATGTGGCTCTTCCTCCAGCCTCTCGTCTCTTAACACATTTCAGGAAAGCAGCTCAATAAGAACCAACTCCTTCGCCGACGGGTCGCCTCGACGGGTATCCTCCATGGCAGTGGACTATCGGTGACCTGCACGCATTCAGACTTGCGATCGTGGACGGCCTAGCCCATCGAAAATCTGCAGCGACGCCGTCTCAGTTGGGCGCAAGACGGCTCTTAGGCTGGTGGTCGTCCGTGTCAAACAGTGGCAGTCGTCGTTTTCAAATTGTTCGCGCTAAATGCCGTCAAAGATAACAGCGTCCGCCCGGTGTATCAGTCACCGTTGTCCTGCGCGGAGAGGGCTTCGTTGTCGTCGGCCGCAAAGGATTGCTGATCCCCGAACTTTGTCCTTGTGTACAGAGACTGACTTGCGGACCGACTCTCTCCACCAATCAGATGCGCCCCTGAGACTGACTTGGTGCTCCTGATTGCTGACATGTGCCCATACAGCCTGGAAATCAACATCAGATCCTCTTTTTTTCTGCACTTCTGGCAAGAGACAGTAGATAATTTCAAGATCTCGCGTGAGCAGCTTTCTCCGTGCCAAGAAAAGTGGATCAAGCGGCAACTAAGAGTGAGTTGTGCTGCATGCAAGGTCCTGGCACCAAATACGGGCTTTCTATTGGCTTCGATGCCTTCTTACTGTCGTTTTCAACCAATAGAGAGCTCTTCTTCAGAGTCAGTCTCTGTCTCTGACCCCGAGGACAAAATTTGGGGATCACCAGTACCTACTCAGTGCGTCACAGACCGTCGTGGGATATGCGGGGCGCTCCCGCCAACGGAGAAGAGGATGAAGATGATGAAGTTCACCCCTACCGCTCCTGCGTCGAAGTTGGCCCGGTCGGCCGTGCCGTGAGCCACATTGATGGTCTCCAACCCAGCCAATGAGGTGGGTCCGAAAACCTGTCGCTGCTCCGAGGACACCCATTTCTGCCCGCGACGGATATATCGATCTCTCTGGCATCTCAATGAGAACACTAGGAACAGCACGACCGCCGTGACACTGACAACGGTAAAGTCGTCCACGCACTTCAGCACGCGTACCGAGGCCAACACGGGCACCAGCTCGGCCGCCACTTCCTCGAGCACGGCGACCTCTTTGACACCTCCAAAAACCGGGACCTCGCTCAACACGAGAGCCAGGTTGCCCGCTTAGCGGCCAATGACAGAGAGCACATGTAACCACTCCAGCACGCGCTCGCGGGCTAACGCGAGCAATAGCTGAACGCCTTGCCGACGGCATCGGCGCCCATGTCGGCACACTCCAACGCGTGCATCTCCCCTATCACAAAAAATGCCACGGCCGCCCGGTACTCACACCCACCCGGGCACGTCATAGCCATAGTTGAAGAAGAGCTCCTCCCCAGCAGTCAAGCGTGCCCGGGAAAGTCAGCCGACCCTGATTTGGCCGCTCACGTTTAACAGCTTTGCCTCAACGTTGGCAAGCTCCTTTTTGCGGTGATTGCTGAACTTTGTCCGGCTGCCTTCGTACTTTGCATCCATGTTGACCGTCTTCGTAACAGAGTTCAGGAATCTGAAGCTCATTGCGTCGTAGACGTGCCCTCGCGCATGTGCCTCCCCGTTGGAGAGTAGCTCGCCAAGCCACTCACCGACACAGTCCCCGGCAGCCGCCGGCTCAGCTGTAAAGACCTCAAGTCCTTTTGTGCCTGAGCGGCCGAGCACACAGCAAGCTCAAGCACCGAACTGTTGTTGAACATTACGGCAATGGCGCCGTCCGACTGCTTCTCCAGCTGCCATGCCGCCCCTTGCAACGTCCGTTTCAAGAAGGAGCTCAGCTCCACGCAGGGTAGGTGCCTCGGCGCTTTTGAGAGCTTGACCATGAGGTGTTGGCTGCCCGTCGACACCAGTATATGGATTTCAGTGTGCACCGCACGAAACACACGCACCGGGGTCGCAATCGTGGTCGAAGCTGAAGCACGGGCACTCGTCCGTCGCACACCGTGACAGCGGCACGCATGCACACCAGGTGCGCCAGTCGCAGTGCCGAGATGCAGAAGCGGGCGCGGTGACGATGAGCTTCAACGAGGTGCCCGCCGACGACGCAGAGCGGGCCACAGCTGCCCGACAACCGAGGGCTCATCAGCACGACCTCTTTCGCGACAGTCCTACCCTTGCGCACCTGCAGCGCTCTACCGTGCACGCACCGAAGTGAAAACACGGCATGAAATTATGCACTTTTTCAGGGGTGTCGGGGTCCGCCTGACTGCTGCCGTTCGTGTCGCACCAAATTTCGTGTCCTCTCAGCCCACAGAAACAGATAGGGACACCTGCCGAGCTGAGGGAACGCGCCCACGCGCCCTGCTCTACTCTCGCCCGGTGACACGGTCACCCTGGAAGACACTTGAAGGCTCTAAAAGGGAGGCGGGTCGCAAGAACGCACTTGTTTCTTTGCGGGGAAGCCGGGCAGCGGGCGCCCCGCTGTCCCCTTCTACTAACCGAGCAAGCGGGCCAAGAGGGCCCCAAATCTCACACAGTAGCCTCCCCAACGGGAGATTCGGGGATCCATAACAGTGGACCCCTCTACTGTTAAGCATACAATCAAGCGATCAATACGAAAATGCAAACGACACAGAAGCAATCACGATTTCAGGCGGGAATTTTCGGGTCATCAGGCCAATCAGGGTCCCACCATGACGTATCCGACGGTCGGCCCCCCTCCCGAGGCCCCCGTTTCGGGTCCGCGTGTCGCCTGGCGCCCCGATATGGGACAGTTTGTGGTTCTTGCAGTCGAGTAGAACGCACCCAGAGACAACGGCGGTGAATTCAGACGCGTGTGAGATTGCTGCCAGCCAAGAGCAATCGCCGCCCCAGCCCCCGTCAAGAGCGTGGAGCTGTCGCGTGCGGCGGCATCCGAGTTGACATCTTCGTGTGGCGGCTGTACGTGCGACAAGTCCCGCTCAGACCGCCTTGCCCCGGCAGTGTAGTCAGCATCGCCGCGACACGTCCTGCCAAGAACAAATCTGGCGAGAAGACAATTGTCTGCGTCCCCGACAATGTCTGCGCCTAGGCAAAGAAGCGCTACCTGTGCGTCAATCCAATTATCGACGGTCGATTTCTCGTACGTCATACACAGCGTTTTGTCCCCGACTCCTTAAAACTGAGAACTGCGAGACTCGAACACGCCCACCGATGGTTCGCAGATCAGTCGCACATTGACCATGCGATCAAATGATGCCCACTTTTTGTTGATCTCGGAGACAGAGCCCGCAGTGGAGTTCAGAAGTGCTCGAAGACCATCTGCACCGATATTCAGTGGGAATTATCCTCACCCCAGCACCTGCAGATTTGGCAATTGTCCGGCGAAGTTGCTGCCCCATGCTCATG
>Ga0209831_1003587_pt1 | contig 12719 bp, 8 predicted proteins | sample Maine_Asex4_meta_FD_187451 | JGI IMG/M metagenome (GOLD analysis project Ga0209831, IMG submission 187451) | Marine algal microbial communities from Maine, USA - Maine_Asex4_metaG (SPAdes) (version 2) | ecosystem: Host-associated > Algae > Red algae > Unclassified | place: Maine, USA | collected...
CTTTCTACCCTGGAGTTCAAGCAGGGAGTTGGGTCTATCAATTATTGCCATACATGGAACAAGATGCGGCCTACCAAAACCGACGCGCGATTGGCTATTTTGGGAATTCCTCTAACGAAGGGATTATGACTTACAATTTCCCACTGTTAAGCTGTGCCTCTCGTAGCTCGCGGACGTGGCTTGGCCCTAATCCAGGCGATGGCGGAGATGACCTTCAGGTTTACTCATGTGATTTTGCCAGCATGACCGGCCCGACACCTCGAACCTTAGCCACATCGGTCGGAGCGCTCCCGCCAAGCAAAGCTAATCATGTTCCCGTCACGCCAAGCCAGAGTGGTGAAGACCAACAGGGGGAACAGTTTTCTTTCTGGATCGGTGTGATCAACAAAGGATTTGCCGTCGATTCAGAGGGGGCGTTTCGAAGAAAGTATCCCAAAGTCGGTTTCGGAGGGATCCCAGACGGATCGTCCAACACCATCGCGTACGCAGAAAAATCGGCATATATCGGCGACTACTCGGGCTCAACTGATGACTGGTCAAACTTGGTCGGTGAATCTTTTGGGCAATTGGGAGCAGGCAATTTCAACACCTACCGCGCAGTCGGCACCCCGATCGCGGATTCCGATAAAGTGAACCATCGCAGAGAAGACGGCACGACACGGCCGCTACAGGGAATCGGATCGGCTCACCCGACGTTAATTAACGTTACGCTCGCCGACGGGTCGACGCACTCACTGCCCTACGAAGTCAGCTTGGAAACGCTTTGGGACTTGACCGACCGGCGAGACGGTAACTCGGTGTTTATTAACGATTTGTAAGGGCAGACAGCGGCGACAATGTAGGAAGAAATTCCATGCCCAATGCTGATCAGCCGCCGAGCGATAGCTCCCGGATCTCGTTGCCTCGGAGGAATCGGACGCTTTTCCGTTGGCGGCTGATAGCGTGAAAGGCAACAGCTACGCTACGCATTGTCTATCGCCCGCTTCATCGCGCCACCGAGATCGCCAGGGCTTTTTGCGGTTTCGATACCGGCCGCCTCTAACGCAGCCATCTTCTCATCCGCCGTTCCCTTGCCTCCGCTGATAATCGCACCAGCATGGCCCATTCGTTTTCCCGGAGGGGCCGTTTTGCCAGCGATGAAAGCAGCGACTGGCTTGGTGATGTTTTCCTTCACGTAAGCGGCCGCTTCCTCTTCTGCGGTGCCGCCAATTTCGCCAATCATCATGATGGCTTCAGTTTCATCATCATCCTGGAACATTTGCAAAACGTCGATGAATGAAGTCCCGACGATCGGGTCCCCGCCGAGTCCGACGCAGGTTGTTTGGCCTAATCCAAGACTGGAAGTCTGCCAAACCGCCTCATACGTCAGCGTACCTGAGCGGCTCATGATGCCGACCTTGCCTTTTTGGTGAATGTAGCCAGGCATGATACCGATCTTACACTCTTCAGCTGTGATCACGCCGGGACAGTTAGGCCCCACCAACACCACACCCGCTTCTTTGGAAGCCTGGTAGACCCGCACCATATCCATAACGGGAATGCCTTCGGTGATTGCACAGATGACGGGTATTTTCGCAGCAATCGCTTCGAGAATTGCATCTGCTGCAAACGGTGGTGGGACGAAGATCATTGTGGCGTCGGCACCTGTTTGTTCGACGGCTTCTTCGACCGTATCAAATACAGGCAGACCCGATACCGATTGGCCGCCTTTGCCGGGAGTCACGCCTCCGACCATTTTGGTGCCGTATTCAAGACAACCCTTGGTGTGAAATTCGCCTACGCTGCCAGTAATTCCCTGGCAGATAACTTTCGTATCCTTGTTGATGAGGATGCTCATTACTAATTCCGATATTTTGTTCTATTGATTTGTGTGTTCCGTTTTGCGTTGTTACGCAAGTGGTTCTCAGCAGCCCCAAGGCCCCAAGGCCTCGACCAAGCTCGACCGACCCCCTCGAACCGATGATAAGTGTTAGGCAGTTAAAGTCGCGACCACTTTTTCGGCCGCATCGTCGATGTCAATCGCAGTGATAAGATCGACGTCGGACTCTTCAAGAATCTTGCGTCCCTGTTCAACTTCGGTGCCTTCCAATCGCACCACCAAAGGCACGGTGAATCCAACCGATTTCGCTGCTATCACGATAGCTTCGGCAATGGTCGAACACTTCATGATGCCGCCAAAAATGTTTACTAAAACAGCTTTCACGTTCTTGTCCGACAAAATAATGCGGAAAGCTTCGGTGACCTGTTCGGCCTTGGCTCCGCCGCCGACATCTAAAAAGTTCGCCGGTTCGCCACCGTGAAGTTTGATGATGTCCATGGTGCTCATCGCCAAACCTGCTCCGTTGACCAAGCAACCAATGTTGCCTTCCAACTTCACGTAGCTCAGCCCCGCGTCGGCGGCGCGGACTTCGGAATCTTCTTCTTCACTGAGGTCACGCATTTTGGCGATGTCTTTTTGACGGTACATAGCATTGGAATCAAAATTGATCTTCGAATCCAAAGCCACCAATTCACCTGACTTGGTGACAACCAGCGGGTTGATCTCCATCAGGCTGCAATCGGTATCGACATACAAGCGGCAAAGCGCCTTCATGAACTTATCTGCGGCGAAAACAGATTTACCAGTGATACCAAGCTTTTTACACAGGGACCGGATCTGATAGCTCTCGATACCCTGAGCCGGATCAAAATGTTCCTTGAAAATCTTCTCAGGTGTCTCGTGAGCCACTTTCTCGATTTCGACGCCGCCTTCTTGAGAGCACATCACAACTGGTTTTTGCTCGGCGCGGTCCAAAACGATGCCCAAATAAAGCTCGCGATCAATGTCGCAACCGGCTTCGATAATGACTTGATTGACCTTCTTGCCTTCGGGCCCCGTTTGGATCGTTACAAGCCGATTTCCGAGCATCGCTGCAGCCGCCTTTTCGGCTTCTTCTGCAGATTTAACTAACTGGACACCGCGTTGAGATTCGTTTTCAATAAATGTCCCTTTGCCGCGACCGCCAGCGTGAATTTGAGCTTTTACAACGGCAACAGGGCCTCCTAAATCGATGAAAGCTTTTTTCGCTTGGTCTGGCGAGGTGGCCACGCGATTTTCAAGCACGTTGACGCCGAAACGGCTGAATAGCTGTTTGCCTTGATATTCGTGTATTTTCATCAGCTTCTTTAATTAGATCGTTTGTTAGGGTCGACTCGAGTTCCGATTATACCGATGCCTAAGTGGGAATCTCAAGGGTACAGATATTCTGCCTGAGGAGATATAAATCACCCAAGTATTACAATAAGGGCAATTAAATCTTTGACGTTCTCTTGTCTTGAAGGTATTATTTCCACGCTTATAAAGAGCAGGTAGTGACCATGAATTTCTGCTCTAAGCGGACTTAACTGTCGTTATCGTCAAGTAGCGGCGATCTCATCCCGATAACAGATTTTAACGAAATTGAAAAGACGTTAACGTTCCAACATAATTTCGACGTTATTCCCACCTTTGTCCCTCCTTCTAAACGTTTCTAATCAAATGAATTATTCTTCCAAGTTTTCTGGCGCTCAAAACGCAGATTCCGCCCAAGTCAACGCAGCGGTCCCCTTGCAACCGATGATGGTCCACTCATCTGGGAATTCATCGCAGCCCGCGCGAACTTCTGCCGATGAACATCGTCGCAGTGACGATCGTCTACCGATAATGATCCACGCTGGAGATGTTGTCGTCATTGACGGCAACCACGGCCATGACCATATCGACCTACGCGGCTACAGCGTTGACGACGCTCTTTTCCGCGGTGACACAATTGAGATCAACAAAGGTACTGAAAACCATTTTTTGATCCAATACAAAAACGTTCGCGAAGCTGTCTTCGCAGGCGACGTGGTTGTCGATCTATAAAGCGATTGATTTCCCGATCACCAAAACACAAAATAAAATCCGCCAGTAAAAATATGTTACTGGCGGATTTTTTTATTTGCAAAGCTTCAGCGTTATATTTACAAAGCTTCAGCGTTAACAAGCCAAATCGTTCCGCATTCGATCTTAGGTCCGCTGCGTGCGATAATTGATTCTGAAGTAACCCTTATATAAAGTAAGCATAGATCCCGAACACGATCACAATCAACAACACGCTGACCACGGGAGCACCTTTCCAAGGTGTCATGTCGATCGGATTATTGGTCTCGATCGTCCACGCTTCTTTACGAGGAGCAATGGCGGCAATGACAGCCATGAAAATCACCAGCAACCAGAACACGACGGCCAAGAAGTCAAAACCATTCATTCCCAAGGTTTTAGAAATCGTTGCCTGGCCCGAAAGTGGAAGCACTACCGAATCTACGGTCAGAGTGCCGAAGCCAACCAGCAACGCAACGTTCGCTGACCATGCTGGTACAAACTTGTGCAGCATTCCCATTACCACAACGGCAAAGATGGGAATGAAGTAGATCCCGTTCATGGTCTGAAGATACGCAAAGATCGTATCCTGACCGTTGAGGAACGGAGCCCCCATCATGGCAAGGATCGCGATGACCGTCACGAACCACTTCGCAGCCCGGACGGCGTCCTCTTCGGTCCCCTTGGGATTAATAAATTGCTTGTACGGCCCCATGCTAAACAGTGCCGACGTTGAATTAAGTGCCGCATTGAAGGAGCTGAGAATCGCACCCACCATCACCGCCGCAAAGAAACCCGTCAGTGGCTTGGGCAGCAGATTAAACACAAGCGTTCCATAAGCCTCATCAGGTCGAACTCCGTCGGCAGCGTATAGGTGATACGCAATGATTCCCGGAATCACGAGGTACAGCGGGCCAAGCAATTTCAGAGCACCGGTCAGCAAGACACCCTTCTGACCTTCGGCCAGACTACTGGCTCCGAATGTGCGTTGAATAATCTGCTGGTTGGTACACCAATAGAAAAGGTTCAATAATGCGACGCCGGTGAACAGGGTGTGGAACGGCACGCTTTGGTCGGATCTACCGATCGAAGTCATCTTGTCTGCTTGAGCTTCGTTCAATTTTTCCCAGCCGGCTGCGATGCCTTGGTTGTCGCCGACAGCATCGAGAGCAAACCAGAAAATCATAAATCCGCCAACAAGCAGGCCAACACCGTTGATCGTGTCGAGCGTGGCAAGCGTCTTCAGTCCGCCTAATCGCGAGTAGAACATGCCCATCACGCCGATTAAAATCACGGTCAACCACAGCGTCAGGGGAATGCCAAACAACTGCGTTTCAGAACTGATCCCCGTCAGCCCCTCCATATCCATCATGTTCGAAAGTCCTTGGGCTCCCGAATAAAGGATGATTGGCAGCAACAGAAAAGCGTAAGCCAACAAGAACACGACATTGGTGATGGCTTCGGTTTTGGCGTCATAACGCATCCGCAAGAACTGGGGAACAGTTGTGATTCCCGTGCGTAAAAATTTAGGCAGAAAGAAAATCGCCATCAGCACAAGCGCGACCACTGCCACCACTTCCCACGCCATCACGCTCAATCCATCCTTGAACGCCGATCCGTTAAGACCCACCATTTGTTCGGTGGAAAGGTTGGTCAGCAACAGTGAACCGGCGATCAACGGAAACGTTAAGCTTCTTCCACCGAGGAAAAAACCTTCTGCTGATGAGGAATCAGTCTTCCGATTCAACAGATAGGTGAGCCCCCCAGCGAAGCCGGTGAAGGCAATAAACGAGACGATAATTATCAGGTGTTCCATAGCAGCTTGGTTTCCATAGTTATGCGTATCAGTCAGCCAATTTTAATAGCCATTTCTAATAGCCATTTCTAATAGCCATTTCTAATAGCCAATCATTCTCTAAGAAAATGCTCCCAAGTGTTCAGCCTCACGCAACGCCAAAGGTAGCAGTGCGATTCAGACTACGCCGTACTTGGCAAGCATTTCACGAAATAATTGGCAAAGATTTTGAACCGTATTCGGCCGACTGAAACAATCTTTTGGTGGCGAAAGGGATGCGGTACGTCGAATTACAAATTATTCTCAAGCACGAGTGTAGATAAAACCCATCTCCATTCAAAGCTTCTACCTTCGTTGTGGGCGAAAAAACAACAATCAGTTCGAGTTTGCGCCGACAATTGGGCAACCCCTACCGAAACCGTCGAGTTTTCCGGTTGTTGAGAATCGCGTCCAGCACCTCTTCGATACGATGCTCACGTGTTTCGGCCCGCTTCGCTGAAGAAACGCGGAACGCAAATGATCGTTGTTTGCCAGGGGTCAACGTTTGCCAGATAGAATTGGCGGTTTGATTGACGGCCAATGCGTGCTGAAGCGCTTGTGGCACATCGACGGCGTCTTGGTCAGCAATTTCGAAAGCAATATACACTTCGTCGCCAATACTCAGCCGAAGTTTCTTAAGCGTTCGTTTGGGCAGTAACACATACCATTTGCCTTTGGCCGGATGAAGGGCGCCGCCAAAACGGTAGCCATTGACTTCACCTTCGACACGCAGTCGCGGATACTTCTTCAGCGGCAATTCCACTATCAGCTGTTTTGGCAGATAGGCCACCGTATAGTTCATTCGCCCAAATTTGTGAACTTTGATTTTCGTGGCGAAGTCAAATGGGTATTCGATCATGGGCGCGGGGAGAATACTGATAAGGTGAAGCTGCCATGTCACCTTAGCAGAAGATCAATCAATCGATGCATTTCTGATTTTAAATTTCTGATTTCTGATTTCTGATTCCCCTACGCAATCCCTTCGCCTCGTCCCAGCTTATCCGGCGCGCTGCGATAAATGGTCGTCGCTGCATCCATCTTCTTCAGCAGATCCGCACTGCGGCGTTGGTCTGACGGATGGGTTGAAAGAAACTCGGCTGTCGCAGCCCCTTTCAATTCCCCAAAGCGATTCCAAAAGGCAGGTGCTACCGTCGGGTCGTAGCCCGCGTGCGCCATCAACGTCAGCCCGATCTCGTCCGCTTCGGATTCTTGCCGACGGTTGTAGGGCAACAGCACACCATACTTTGTCCCGACACCATAGGCCTGCATCAAGATTGCTTGCTTATTGGGAATGTATTTTCCTGCCAACTGGCTGGCGACGCGTTTGGCTCCGTCAACCACCATTGTCTGGCTCATTCGTTCTCCGCCATGTCTGGCCAATGCATGAGCGATCTCATGTGACATGACGACCGCTAATCCGGCTTCATCAACGCAAATTGGCAGGATGCCTTCGTACACCGCGACTTTGCCGCCGGGCAAACAGAATGCGTTCTGCTGATCGCTACCAATCAGATGAAACTCCCATTGAAAATCATCGCGCCCCGCGACACTGGCAATGCGCTGCCCAACACGTTTGACCATCGAGACCAATCGAGCGTTCTGGGAGGGTGCTTCGTTTTGTACCGTTTTTTGAAACGCCTGCATGCCCAATGCCATTTCTTGGCTTTCGGGCACCAGAATCAATTGCCGACGCCCCGTGACCGGCGTGCTGCGGCAGCCTCCCAAACATGCACACGTTGTCACGACGCTCGCCGACACAGCACTAGCTTTAGAAATCCACTGCCGTCGATTGAGTTGGTTCAAGTGATTGTTTTCTTTATCCATGAGCGACTCTTCATTTCGGCGTTCTATGTTCTAATAAGTCCTAATAATTCCGCGTGTTTCCTGTCGGAAAAATGAAAATTAGAATTTCATGAATCCAATCCTTTTCGACCATAGAAAAATAAGCAAATCCTGTCACCCGCATCTCGAGCTTCACGACGCGATTTGCCAGCAACGAGATGATGCAAAACGGCGTTGGTCGCCGCCTAGAAAACGGGCCCAAATTGCAACAAATGTGAACTAGCCGATTAAATTTGCCGTAATTCTCGCAATAAACGGGGAGTTCTACTACAAAACCCAATCAATGCTTAGAATGCCGTCCCGGAAACAGACCGTATAATCGTCACGGTCTGTCAAAATCACCACGAGATGCCGTTTAGCGTGGGGGTCGCGCTGATGAATTAATTCAAGTCACTCAATCAGCCGAAGACAATTTAAGACGCCTCGTAATTTAGTCCAACAAACGTCAGTTACTGCCAAAGACCGTTAAACGTAATGCCGGCTAAAGCCACGTTACCTGTCCCAACATAAATGAACCAAGAAGTCCTTACCTCTACCGATCCCGATCAGCTTCAAAAGGAACTGGTCGGTTCCTTTACAAAGTTTGAGCGTTCGTTTCGCAAACGTTTTCCAGTGATCTGGATTGCAACACTGCTGGCTCCAATTGTCGTGTCGGCCGTGCTTCTGGTGTTTTTTGGCGTGACTTCGGGATGGGGATTTGCAGGCCGATTGGTTTCCCATGCGTTTCTAACGTTTTTCATTTTTGGCCGCTTCATTATTCTTGCAGGCGCCGACGCTCCTGAGGACATTTATAGAGTTCTGATGTCGCCATTGGAATTGTTCGGGTTAGTGACCTACCTCGATTTTATGACGGCGCTGTTCGTTACCTTTCACATGGGCTTCCTATTTCGCGTCCCTTGGCTGGGCCCGAAAATTGCGACGCTAGTGTGGGATGGCAAGTTCGTTATGGACTCCCAACCGTGGATTAAACGATTTGCATTTCTAGGTCTGGTGGCTTTTGTCATGTTCCCCTCGTCGACCACCGGTAGCATCGGCGGCTCAATTTTCGGGCGTCTACTGGGGCTCAGTAGGTTCGCGACCGTCGGAGGCGTACTTGCCGGAAGCATCTTAGGCAACGGAATCATGTTTGCGCTTTCATCGCACTTGAATAAGTACATCAGCAAAGACGATATGTGGCTGAAGATTGCCGGAGCCGTTTTGATTGTGGCGCTGTGCATAGGCATTGAATGGCGTTACCGCCAAGTAAAAAAGAAATTCTCGGTAAAAAAAGGCATCCAAGATGATGCCGAAGAACCGCAGGAATAAGCGGCTTCGTTAGATGATCCAACGGATCTCCTTATCAGCCGCTGGGCGATAGCCCAATGGCACTTCCTTTAGACAAAACGCAGGATAATCTTATCAGCCGCCACGCGATAGCGTCCGGTCCTACGCGCTAAAAACCGGACGCTATCGCGTGGCGGCTGATGCGCAAATGCATTGCATCAAGCTAAAGTAAGTGCCATTAGGCGATAGTCCCCGGTCCTTGATTACCATTAGTAAACTGGACGCTTTTCCGTTGGCGGCTGATATTTTCCAAAGTAAGTGCCAGCCTCCCGGCGCGTGAAAAAACCGTACGGCTTGCGCCGTGACGCTACCACGGGTACGGACTTTGCCGTTCTCCCTGTCAACAGCGAAAAAAACATTTGGATTCGCCGAAAGATTTGGTATGCTTAAACCGCACCACAAACCCAAGGTGAACAAATGAACACTTCCAGTGCAATGCCGTCCCCTTCCGTTTCAGCCAACCAGCTCCTGCCGGATCTCAAGAAGTTCTGGGGCTACGACAGCTTCCGTGCCCTGCAAGCTGAGGCCATCGACTGCGTGCTCGGTGGTAAAGACAGCGTCACGGTGCTGCCAACAGGTGCCGGAAAATCTTTGTGCTTCCAACTGCCATCGTTGCATCTCAAGGGCGTCGGCGTGGTGGTTGCGCCCCTGATCTCCCTCATGAAAGACCAAGTTGATTCATTGCTCGGTGCAGGCATCGCCGCCGCGGCGTTGAATAGTTCCATGTCCGAAGCCGAAAAACAAGACGTAGCGCATCGAATCAAAAATGGTGAACTGCGTTTGTTGTATGTTGCCCCCGAACGTCTCAACACCGCTTCGACGATTCAGTTCCTCAAAGAAAACGACGTCAGCTTTTTCGCGATCGACGAAGCACACTGCATTAGCTCTTGGGGGCACGACTTTCGCCCCGACTACCGAGCCCTAGGAAAACTGAAGGAACAATTTCCTGGCGTCGCCCTACATGCGTTCACCGCGACCGCGACGCCCAAAGTGCGCGAGGATATCGCGGTTCAGTTGAATCTGAAAGATTGTCAAACGCTGGTCGGTTCTTTTGACCGAGAGAACTTGGTCTACCGAGTTTCCCAACGATCCAATTTGCTGACTCAGCTGCGCACCGTGATTGATCGCTACCCCAAGCAAGCCGGCATCATTTATTGCATCAGCCGCAAAGAAGTCGACGGCGTTAGCGAGACGCTCAATTCGATCGGCTACCGAAGTCGCCCCTATCACGCCGGGCTTAGTCAAGAAAAACGGATCGAAAATCAAGACGCGTTCATCAATGAAGACATCGACATCGTCGTCGCCACCGTCGCGTTCGGAATGGGCATCGACAAATCTAATGTACGCTACGTCATCCACGCGGGCATGCCCAAATCTTTGGAAGCCTACCAGCAGGAATCCGGACGCGCCGGCCGCGATGGTTTGCAATCAGAATGTCTGATGTTGTACACCGCCGGCGATTTCATGACGTGGAAACGGATGATCGATCCCAGCAACCCCGCCGCAGCAACGTTGCTGGAGGCAATGTCAAAATATTGCACCCGCCCCCAATGCCGCCACCGCGCGCTGGTTGAGTACTTTGGCCAAACCTTCGAAAAAGAAAACTGCGGCGGCTGCGACGTCTGCAACGGAGAACTTAACTCTGTCGATGATCCCTTGGTGCTCTGTCAAAAAATCATCTCTTGCGTATTCCGCGTCGACGAAAGATTTGGCGCCAATCACGTTGCCGATGTACTCACCGGCAGCAAAAACCAGCGCATTCAAAAATTCCAACACGACCAAGTCTCGACGTACAATCTGTTAGGGGACCTGCCGCGAAAGACCGTCCGCAACTACGTCGATCAATTGGTCGGCCAAGGTTTTCTAGCGACCGCCGATGGCGAGTTTCCAACGCTCTTCATTACGCCCGAAGGCCGGAAGGTATTGCGGGGCGAAGTCACACCCGTGCTGTTCGAAGCGCCCACGCCGAAACAAAAATCCGGCAGCCAAGCCGATGATTGGGAGGGCGTTGATCGCGACCTGTTCGAAATCCTCCGCCAGTTGCGGCTTGAGATCGCCAGCGAGAATTCGGTCCCCGCCTACACCGTTTTCCACGACCCAACGCTTCGCGATTTTGCCAGACAGCGTCCTTCGACGCTCGAAGCGATGGCGAAAATTTCGGGTGTCGGTGAAAAAAAACTGGCGTCCTTCGGTGAACGATTCGTGACTTCGGTCACCAATTATTGCAACGAACAAAAGGTTGCGATGGACCAATCGGCCATCACGCGAATAAGAAAAACGCCATCTTCTTCGGCTAAGAGTTTGTCGAAAGTGGGAGTGATGAACAAAGCGTTCTCCTTATTTGAACAAGGCGTTTCGATCCAAGAGGTTGCCGCCCAAATTGATCGTGCCCCATCCACCACTTCTGGATATCTTTCAAAATATATTTCGGAGAACGAGATTACCGATCCCGCACCTTGGGTGGACGCCGATCTAATTCCCAAGATTCGCGCTGCGGCCGAAGAGGTCGGTTCGCTGGAGTTGCTGGCTCCTATCAAACAGATCGTCGGCGATGCAATCTCCTACGAACAACTCCGACCGGTGATTGATTGCTTGAAGGTAGAGACGAAGTAGTCCGTTTTTCAAACCGTTTGAAAGCGCGAAAATGCCCAAGAAAACAGACAACTGTCTGGTGCAATGACTCGATATTTAGCCAAAACGGCTAATGATTGGATTGAGTTGGGAGTTAGCGGTCATCGATAATGTCACATAAAGTCCCACTAATACGGGTGTCCCAACGACCCGAAACCTCGTCAGCTACCCGCCCCCGCTATTAACCACTTTTGTCCGTAAATACGTGATACCGGCGAACGCAAAAATGCTTCATAATTAGCGCATAGTGGGGTTCACTTATCTATATCGGGATCTTTGTCCGCGTTGCTGGTCTACTCCCGGTTTTGTCGACTGGTGAAGTAGCGGGCGGCCCCGGGTGTACTAATTCTGCTCCATCTACTTCAGATAGCGGACTTGAATCTCACTCGTTAACTGAACTGACGAATTTGGCAATGGCTGAAGTAGAGGAAATTAAATTCTACCTGTCAGAAGACGCTGGAATTGAGTCTCTTCAAAAATCTGCCAAACGATTGCAAAAGGTTGTCAAAGCTCTGCCCGTATCCGTCTCTGCTGCGGGATTAACTCCATCTAGGACTGAAAGAGCCGATAGCTCGATCCAATCACTGACGACAGATTGGTAAGCTCTCTTGAAAGCCAGGCAAGTTCGAGAGAAATATCCAAAATCAATTCGAAGATAAAAGTGAGATAAAGACGCTCAACAAACTTACTCAATAATTTTTTCCGTTTTATACGAAAGGTTCGTTATGGGCACTTTGAAAAATGTCTCGTCGCGAGGCCTTACTTTGGTCGAACTGCTGGTGGTGATTGCCATCATTGGCATCCTCATTGGAATGCTGCTGCCAGCTGTTCAGCAGGTTAGAGAAGCAGCACGCCAGACGGCTTGCATGAATCAAGTGCGCCAACTTCCTTTGACCGCATTGAATTATGAGAGCGCGCACATGAAACTCCCTGCAGGTGCCGAACATGTTAAAGCTGCCCCGGACGAGGGAAATGACTCTGACAGTTTTGGCTGGGGATGGAGGACGAAGCTGCTCCCATTCATGGAGCAAAACACCTTGTTTAATTCACTCAATTTAGACGTGAGCGTTAACTCCGGTACCAACCCGAGCGTAATCGTTGAACCTGTGCCATCTTTTGTCTGTCCTGCCGACCAGGAACTCGGCTCAACGCTGTTCACATGGGGGTACGAAAGTTCTATGTCCAGTTATATCGGCAACGGTGGTAGCA
>Ga0209831_1003590_pt1 | contig 12698 bp, 8 predicted proteins | sample Maine_Asex4_meta_FD_187451 | JGI IMG/M metagenome (GOLD analysis project Ga0209831, IMG submission 187451) | Marine algal microbial communities from Maine, USA - Maine_Asex4_metaG (SPAdes) (version 2) | ecosystem: Host-associated > Algae > Red algae > Unclassified | place: Maine, USA | collected...
ACCGCCGCCGTGGGCGCCGCCGTGACAGCCGCCGTGACTGCCGCCGCTACCGCCGCCGTGGGCGCCGCCGTGACCGCTGCCGTGGGCGCCGCCGTGACCGCCGCCGTGACGGCCGCCGTGACCGCCGCCGTGGGCGCCGCCGTGACCGCCGCCGTGGGCGCCGCCGTGTCCGCCACCGCGACCGTCGCCGTGAACGCCGTCGTGACCGCCGACGTGGGCGCCGTCATGGGCGCTGCTCTGGGCGCCGCCGTCGGCTGGGCCATTGGTGCCATCGTGGGTGCGCCCATGGGCGCCGCCGTGGGTACCACCGTGGTCACGTCCCTGGGCGCGGTCGCGCGCTGTATCAGCAATCCGACGGCGTGGTCGGGCTTGCGCATTCGCATGGCCTTGGATAGATCGCGGAGCGCCGTATCGTGCGACGATCGGATCGGCAGCACGACGCTATCAATGGTGATGGCGACTAAGAACGACAACAGCTCCCTGCGAGTGTCCTTTTCCAAAGCTAGAACGCACGGATGGAGGTGGGGGGACTCCTTGGCCTTGGCCGCATTCCCGGATGAGAATGGTTTGCGGCCACACGGAGCACGCTTGGTGTGGGCGGTCGGGACACCGGTTTCGTGGCGAAGCGCGGACGCGAGAAGTTCAACAAGATCCTTTGCTGCGCGCTTGCGAGGTGTGTGGCCGGCCACCACGCTCTTGCCGCCAGGACGCTCCCGCGACGACCCGACGCTTCCCGCACCCGCCAACCGCGGCGTTTTGGGGCTACTGACACAGAAGGAGCGGCCGTTCGCGTCGGCGTCGAGGTCGAGTTGGCCGTCGTCTTTGCCTTCGCCAACATGAGCTGCGACAGGTGCTCAGCGGCGGCGGCGCCGCTGCTGCTCTCGACCTCGCTGCGGGTCTTGTACTTTTGAAGCGACGACTTAAGCTGCTGCAGGGTAGCGGCAGTAGCCTTATCCACGTCCCAAACCTGCCTCAAAAGGTCGCTGATCGCCTTCTCGTTCGCCGTCGGGGCACGCACGCGGTCGGCAGGCAGCGCACCGGGCAGCAGCAAGCCGACTCCAATTTCGACGGCGCGCAAAGTCTTGGCCGAGATGTTGAGCGCCGCGCCCTTGGGGTTGATAAGGTCTCGGATCACCCGCCGCACGCTGTCACCCCGCACCATGTACGCCGCCTTTACGGCGGCGATGTTCTCTGGCACCCTTTCAGCGACGTTCTCGAACCGCTCGTTCTCGGCCGCCCGGCTGCCGTACCCCACCCAGATGGAGTCGGCGGCCACACACTTGTACCTGCCGTCCTCGCCCACGCAGCGATTACACGAGAATAGCGCCGGCTGCAAGTCGGTAGTCATGAGATTGAGGCCTGCCATGGCCACTTCTCGCAGCGACCGGCCGCTGAGGGGCTTATTACAGCGCGCGATGGTGCCCGCAGCTTCCTCCCGCCGGGATGCTCGCAGCCACATCGTCGCGGATGTCGTCAAGGCCAGCCCCAAAGTCGCATTGTTCGCCATGGACCGCACCCAGACGGCCGTCGCTGCGCTGATCCAAGACAGTAGCACAATGTGGTGCTCGAGGCCGTCCTGCGCAACAAGATTCTTACAAGAAGAGCATTTGGCGAGGTGCACCGTCATGGAGCAAATCCCCTGGTGCAGGCGATCGCCCCGGTGCGCAAGTAGTCGCCGCTCATTTCGTGATTCTTGTTGCGCCGCATGCACCCATTGTAGTGCTTGGGCGCAGCCACCTCGTACGGCTTTCCCTCGGTGGCCAGCTGGCACACCTCGGCGTTTCCACGCACAGCCGCATGACAATCGTACAAAGGTTGGGGCAGCGACGATACCGACGTCACCTTCAGAGACATGGTGTCCAGCGACCGCGTCACTTTCGCATCCATTGATGGTGCTCCACTCGCGCGGGCTTCAAGGATGTGGGAGCACTCCCGCGTCCGGCCGCCAGCACAAAACCCACACGAAGCGCGCTTGGCCGTAAAGTACAGCGGCACCGGGAGAGGAGAGCCGAGATGAGAACACAGCGTAACGTACAGGCCGCCCACCACTCTGAAGGCCAGCGACGAGGACGCGTTCATGTCGGCATTCTTGGAGAGAAGATGCGCCTTGACGACCGGAACTGGCTGCTGCAAGATTCCTCACAGCTCCTCGAGCACGCCGTGAAAATGGTGGCGTGTCTGCACGTCGTACGGCTCTCAAACATGCAGTCGTCCCGGTACACATCGCTGCCAACGCACGTACAGCGCACGTGTCCATCGTCGCCGAGCCACACGCACGCGCTCGCACAGTCGCCAAACTCATCCCGCTTCCACGCGCCCCGCCTCCCCACCACCCCAAAAACACCCGGAATGCGCCACACCTCTTCGTGCCCAGGAATCGACGCCCACTCGTGCGTTAGCGCGAGGCTGCGTCTCACCACCTCGACATCAATCCCACAGTCGCGCGCCATATTTTCCGCTGGTGCTTGCTCCAAGAATGACCCCAACGCCCGGCGTAGGCCGCGCCAGAAGTTGGCCTCCGTTTTGCGAGAAGACCCCTTCTTGCGGCCACCTCGACCATGTCCTGGTCCTCGACGCTGCTGCTGCAGCACGACCGCCCGCTGCACCATGTCCGACGCCTGCCCCAAAGCTGGAGCCCCAGCGCCCGCATGTGACGGGCCCGCAGAGCGCTCAGGAAGGGAGCCCACGCCTGCGGCATCATCCGAAGCGTCACCTTGAGATGGACCATAGTCCATTGCATCATCGTTGGCAGGGAGAGCTCCAGCACCGGAGACGGCGCCACTTGGAGCACAACGACCACCCAGCACCGATTAACAGCTGCCCGACGAGTTGCTGGTCATCGCACCAAACGAAGGGCCCGCCGCACCGCCGCGCTAGCCCGTCACGCCCGCGTCGTTCGTGACCCATTAAGAAGCGGCACGAGCACTGCAGAGTCATCGCTGGACGCCGACAGCGACCCGTCCATTCAGTCAGATCGACAGATGAGGCAGGTGCGATGGACTTCCTTGGCGGTCACGAGCGACAAGGGAGGCGGCTGCGCCGGCAGTGCGGAGCGCCGCTACGGACGGCGGGGGTGCCGGCAGCGCCTTGGCCGCCGTACGCCGCCACCGGCGGTGGGGGCGGCTGCAGGGCCCGGGCCGCGGTGCGTGACGGCAAGCGGCAGGGACGGCGGTCGGATCGGCGGCGCGGCGCACTGCCGCGGGCGACGGGACCGGCGCCCGGGACAGACGCGCGAGGCGTCGGCGCCGTCGGGGGCGGAATCGGCCGAATCGGCGCCCCGACAAGCTGCCACAGCCCTGACGCCATCGAGGGAGGAAACGGCCGGACTGGCGGCGCGGAGAACAGCCTCAGGCGACGGGGGCAACGGCAGGACATGGGGCGCGGTGCGCCGCGGAGGGCGGCGGGGACGACGGCCGGATCGGTGGCGCGGCCCGCTACCGCAGGTTTCAAGATCGGCGGCCGGGCCAGCCGCGCGAGGCGCCGGCACCGTCGGCGTCGGCGGATGGATCGGCGGCGCGGTCCACCGCCACGAGCGGCGGGGGGGGCCAGGGCAGGCGGGGCGACGGCCGTTGCGAGGACCGAAGCGGCGGCGCCGTGCGCCGCAACCGGTGGCGGTGGGGGCGCGGGCGGGCGGTGCGTCGGCCGCGGTGGCGGGTGGGGCGGAGGCGCTGTGAGCAGCTACCGGCGGCGGGGACAGTGGAGGCGCGTGGGCGGCGGCCGGGCCGGCGGCGCCGTGCGCCTCAACCGGGTACACGGTAAAACACTCAAAATCCCGCATGCTCTCAGAGCCTGCAAACGCATCACGCAAGGTACTGTACGCCCCCCTCTCAGGTGCTCTAATGAGCATGAGGGATTCTGCGTCCCAGCCCTGTTCAGGGCCTATCGCGAGAGTGCTTCCGATCGGACCGCTCGCGCGCCGTCGTCCGCAACATTTGTGGGGATTTCGCCCAACGAGCGGTGTTGGAATCTGCTTTCGGTGGCGGTGGCCTGGGCGCACCCGTGCAGGCAGGCAGCCAGGGCCACGAGGGGTGGTTTTGTGGGGGGGGCGGCGGATGCGGCGCGCCGATCGCGGCCGCGGCTGCACCCGGTTCCGCTGCTGCACGCCCCACGTCGCGTCGCCGCCCCCGCCGCGGCGTCCGGCACCGGCACCGCCGTCTGCAGCTCGCCGCTGCAGCTCCTCACTTCCCCGCGACGCAGCTGCTCTCGGACGTCGACCCTCACTGCCGCCTTCCTCCTCTTCCGGCGGCTACCCCCGTCCATTCCTGCCGAGCACCGGCCGTGCCGTGCCGCCACCGGCACCTGGCGGCCGCCGGCTGCCCCCCTTCCCGGCCGCCGCCCGCCTGCGGGCGGCGGCTGCACGTCCCCGCGGCCGCCACTCGCCTCCCCTCCCACCGCTCTGCCCTCGCCGGCCGACCTGCGGCGGGCGTTCCACCGGCGGCGGGGGTCCGGCGTCGGCTGGCGCTACCGCCGCCGGCGGCCGCACGGCCGCCGGCGTGGGTCGGGCGCCGCACCCTTTTTCCGCCCCGCCGTTATCGGCCTCCCCGCCGCCGGCGTGGGGCGGCCGCCGCCCTCCCTCGCGGCCTTATTGGCTCTGGCTGCGCCGCGACGGCCGCTCTACTCTTCCGCGGTGCGCCCGTTTGGCCTCCCTTCCGCTGCTGCGAGCTAGGGCGGTCGGCAATGGAATCCAAGAATGTGTCATACACGACGGTGGAGGACCTGCAGAGGGAGCTGTCGGCGACTGTCGTGGTGAGCGAGGACACTCTCCTGGCGCGGGGGCAGCGCTCCACGGACGGGGACGTGGTCTTCTTTGACGCGGAAGACCTCATGCAGGCCTCCAAGCCCTCGGTGCCTGCCGCCGCCGTGCCGCAGCTGTACCTGCCGTTTGTGGACCGGCCCGGTGGCTACCCGCGACGGGGCCCCGGGCGGACGAAGGGGTCGGGATTGGACGTGCGGAACTCCCTGCTACAGGTGCTCATCGTGTTGCTGTCCACGAGTGCTTACCTCAACCTGACGGAGCTCTTCGACGCGACCGAGCTCCGCAACGTCAACGTGCAGGCGCTATGTGAGATGCGCCAGAAGCTGAGAAGGTTCACGGACAAGGCGCTGAGCACGCGCGCCTGGGACTTGTCGCGCAGCGGCGCCGTCGGTGTGGTGGTCAAGTACGGGACCGGTGGGTCGCGGGACGATCAAGGTCGCCATCTTGCCGTGGCCGTGGAGGCCTCTTTCACGGGGGAGAGCGTCGTCTGTACGTGCAGCGAGGCCGAGTCGTGCCTTGGAGTTGGTGGCTGTTCGATGCAGGAGCCCATGGAGGCCGCCCTCGACAAGGTGCGGTCGACGCTTGGTGTGACCATGGCCGACCTTTTTACCATTTTGAGGGCCTCTTTGCGGAAGCGTTCGCGGGTGGTTGGGCGCGCGGTGTTGTACGGGCCATCGACGTGCGTCGTGCGGATGCCGGGGGGGAGCTGGCCGTACGCGGTGGTTCGCAAGACCAGGACGGCCAACTGGATCTGCTTCTCGTGTCGCGCGGCGGACGGCAGCTGTCATCACGCTGCTGCCGCCACTGCAGCTGCAAAAGAAGCAGCAGCGGATGCTTCCGACACCGATGCAGAATCGGATGACGACGATGGCAGCCGTTTGCATGCTGCGGCTGGTCGCGGCAATGCAGCTGGTCACGGCGCTGCGGCTGGTAGCGGCGCTGCGGCTGGTCCCCAAGGAGACGGATCCGGGGGTGGTGCCGGCGCGAGTGGCGCGGCGGCGAGCGGCTCGGATCGAGGCATGCAGACGCCCCAGTCGATGCTCCCTCGGCATTTAGTGCCGCCGCGCTCTGCTCAAGTAGAGCGAGCACTCATCCTGCTGGCGCTGGAAAACCCCGACGTCGTCGTCCTTGTCTTCCTGGCTGCGGAAGTTTGCCCGTACTGCAACGTCGGCCGCGAATCCGAGCCCAAGCCGCGGGAGGTGTTCGTCGAGTGCGGGGAGGGTGTGACCTCGGGCGTGGTGTACACGTGGAGGTGCCCCGTGTGCAACTACCGCGTGATCCCCGACGGCCGGGACCAAGGCGTTGTCTTCTCGTCCTCCTCCACGGCCTTCTCCGAGGTCTTCTTGTTTGAGACGGCCGTGAGCCTCTCGCGCAACGGGAGCTCCTTGCGGCACTCGGTATACCTGCGGGAGGCCTACTGGGAGATGAGCTCCGCCCACGTCTACCCCGACGCCGACGAGAAGTTGAGCTCCGTCACGACTATTCGCAAGGCGATTGTGCTCTACCTCACGCTGGTGATCGCGGGGCTGCCAGCAGCCGTCTCGCGCTGCACCAAGTGCGTGCGCCTCGACGGCAGCTACACCATCATTTGCTTTGATGGGCTCCAGCTGGGCTACCGGCTCAAGTTCATGGTCCCGTTCTTGCGGCCGTCCACCCCGGTGTCGGCCATCGCGCGGGCGTCGGTGTACGCGCGGGTGGTCAAGGACGAGGCGCTGTCTAAGGCGCTCGGCGGTGTCTTCTATTCCGCCACGACCGAGAAGAAAAACACCATCACCACCCTCACCGCGATGCGCGGCAACGTCATGGCCTTCATTGTGCTGGCGGGCTACGTCGTGATCGACGGCGCCGAGCGGACCTTTGCCGGCAGCACGTTGACTCAGAAGAAGAGCAAGAACGAGCGCGGGTGGGATCCTGTGGAGGACGGTGGCGTGCGGCTGGAGCTGATTGAGTTTCTCCGCGCGTTTTTCGTGTGCGGCCGGGCGGGCCGCGCCTTGGCGATGGACATCTTGGGCGCGCCGCTGGATCTCATCCGTCGAGTACCTCGACCATTGATTGAGGCCGTCAAGGCCGCCGCGGCCGACTTTTCGGACGACGCCAACGATGTCAGCGGCGGCTCGCCACTAGACGATGCGGGCGACGAGGACGAGGACGCTGCCGAATTGGACCAGTCGGGCCATCTAGACGGGCAAGATGAGGCGCCGGGCGACAGCTCCGTGGCTGCGAGCATGGGCGGCGCCCCAGCCAACGACGGCTGGGCGAGTGACGGGGAGCTTTCCGACAACGGGGCCGTCACCACCTACGAGCAGGCGATGGGTGACGACGACTTTGGCGTCGGCCCTGCCTACGAGCCGCCGGAGAGGGAGTGGGACGACGCAGCGCCGCTGCGGTTTTTCGCTGAGCAGTTTTCCGAGCCGGCGTTGGCCGACACCGGGGGCGACGCCGCCGCGGAGCGGATCCGCAAGCTCGTGCTGCCTTTGCGCGTTGGCTCGCCGTGCACCGCCGCGTCGGCTCTCAAGGTGCTCGACTTTGTCCGCGCCGTCGTGGTGGACCCCTTCACCGTGTGGGCACCCGGTGACGACTGGTCCGCCGTCAATGCCGTCTTTGACTGTGTGCTCTCGGAGGACTTCACGGTCGCAACTCTGTCCGACGTCGTGGCGCGGGCGGATGTGAGTGAGCTACGGATCCTGCGGGGTGCGGTTGCGTGTTTGGCGCCCACGCTGTGCCGCAGCGAGGAGCTGCGTCGTGTCTTTGGGGAGCTGTTGCTCTGCCTGGTCGAGACGCGCGGGGACTACATGGAATATGTGGAGGACGCGCCGCCCGCCGACTCCGACACTGACTCCATGCAGTCGCGCAGCGGCGGCTCTGGCCACGACGACGGCAGCGACGAGGAGCTCGTCACCAAGGAGGCGATGGTGCTGGCCCACCCCGACCAACCCTTCACCGCGCAGCAGTACACCAACACGTGGCTGCTGCCCGAGGCGACCGCCGAGGCGTACGCGACGGCGCACGGGCTGCCGGTCGGGGCGGCAGAGGACTTTTTAAGGACGGGTGTTTGGGCGCCGGGGCTGCCGCCGCTCCGCAGCATCCCTGGATTTGTTGGCGCGTCGACCGCCCAGACGGACTTCCCCAACTGCCAGCACGAGATGGGCAAGCAGAAGGCGCACACGGGGGGAACGCTGGGGGCCTTCTGCTCGTGCAAGCACCCCAAGTGCCTGGGCGTGGTCGTGCTCGACAAGTCGGAGAGCCAGAGGATGCCCATTGAGTTCGTGGTGCAGCGGTTTTCGACGCTCCCCGACGTCATCATCTACGACTTTGCTTGCGCTACCCTCAAGACGGCTCTCGTGCGCCTCCCCCACGTCGCCAAGAAGGTGTCCTTGCGCGTCGACCGGTTTCATTGGCGGAAGAACCACACCCTTTGCAGCAAGGCCATGTCACCCGACTCGTTCGTGTCAATGGATGGGACAAACACGTCCTCCGCCGAGGAGCGCAACGCGCTGTCGCGGCGGCAACAGCACCACGTACGTCAGATGAAGCAGGACGCGTTCATCATCTTTACTGTCTACCAGCAGGCCGTCTCCAACGTCGTGGCTATGTACCGCGACAACATCACCAATGAGACCACCATCAAGTGGCCTGAGTGGTACCGCCGTACGCACGTGGACATTGACAACGAAGATAAATAAAATGGGTGCCTGTACCCTTTGTTATTACCTTGCTCAGCATAAACACATTGCTTTGGGAAAAGGGGCGGGTGCGCTCGGCCGCCGCTGCTGCGACAGAGTCGATGCGCCCAAACGATGCAAATGGCCCAGTGCGCACCTGTTGCCCAGAGGTGCTCATTTCCCATTGTGGGCATCCGCCCCCCCCGCCCAGATGGGCCACAAACGGCCATCCGATCACCCCCCCCAATTTCACGCACTGGCCCAGGTCAGGACCGTGATCCGTACCCGATTGGGGCCACCCCAGCGGTGCCAGACCCCACAGTCCCGCTCAACCGGGCGTCGCTCTCCGCCGCTTGCCACCTCCGCTGCCCCGTCCCCCCGCTGCCTGCCACCCCCCCGCCACCTCCTCTGGTGACCGTGGAGGTGGCCGCGGTACAGAGCTGGACGCGTGCTCCGCTGCTGAGTGGCAGCGGGCGGCGCAGGAGGCCGTATTTGGGTGGCGCGGGCGGAGTGAGCGGGCGGCGCCGGCGGCCGTAGATGGATGGCGGTGGGCGGAGTGGGCGGGCGTCGTCGCCGAGCAGGGCGCAGGGCCCTGCAGGCATGCACACAGCGCCCCGTCGAAGGGGGAGGGGGGGGGCGGGAGAAGCCCGGGCACAGGTGATGGTGGTGGTGGTAGCGGCGGCTGTTGCGGCCGCCGCGGCGGCGGCGGCGGCGGTCGTTCTTGTCGCGGTCACAGAGTCGGCTGTGGCGACGGAGACACGCCAGGCCACTCCACAGGGTGGAGGCGACGGTGCCGGCAGGTGGGCGCCGGCGTCGCTCCCAGTGCAGGGTACCTGCCCTCTTTAAAGCCGTGGGGGCAGGGGTTGGGCACTGGGGGGCTTGGGGGCACGCCCGTGCGGGTGGCTGTGGCGGCATACACCCACCACGCGCACCCGCCTACGGCAACAGCGTCGACCAGCTGTGCCCGCTGGTTACCGCCATCCTCGTCGGTGGCACTTCCGTCTGGCGGCTGACTGCAGCGACGGCGGAGACGTAGTGGTAGCGTGGGGCAGCTTGTATCTGGATAGTTTTGTGCCTTGGCGACTCGCATACATATACTTAGACTTTCTTCCGCTGCTCTGGCTCCTGTACTCATCCAGCGGGAGGCTCCATTGCCATTACTCATCGTTTTCATGTATACGGGTACAAGAAGAGACGAAGCAGTAGTCTGTGCTCTTAGCGACCCAGACCACCATTCTCAGCGTCCTCGATAGGCCTGGGAACGAGCCAGAAAAAAAATGGCGTTCTCATGTCTCGAGCAATGTGTCATCCGCACCCCCCGCTGGGACCGCTGCAGGGGCCTTGACGAGCAACCCGCACCCAACAAAATCTTTTAACCACTGCAAGTGCTGTGACCCATCGACCGTGCTTTTCTGTCTCCTTCGGTGCATCCCAGACCTGTTCTGGACACTGAAGCTGATGGTGGAACTCGCATCATCCACGGGTGCTGCATGCGGCGCGTGTCATTGTGTGGCGTAACTGGCGGGTTGGCGGCAGCACGCTGGTTTCCCCGCCCAGCGGGACGGCCACCACCTTCTGCCTGCAGAAGGGGCCGAGGACTGAGCTTGTGCCGTCTGTGAACGGCTTGGCTCGTCAATGTGTTTTCTTAGCGGGCCTTCTGCGGGGTACTCTGGGTAGGCTGATAACGTTCAAGAATCCGCAGCGCCACCGACTCCGCAGCCGGTGGCGCCGACGGGTTCGACAGCCGTGACGGCCGCCAGCCCGCAGTAGCAGGGCGCTACCGGCGCCGGTGGTAGTCAGGGCGCGCCATCAGGTGGGGGCAATGGCTACTGCGGTGGGCGGCAGCAAGGAAGGGGAAAAATGGGCGCCAACAAGGCAGTCCACAGAACGGGGGCACGCGGCAACAGCCTGCCACGGCATGGCCATGAGAAGCAACAGCTCGTGCGTTCGCATTTCGCCAGTAAGAGAGGAACAAAATCACATTCAACATCTCGAAAGTATTGTGGCTTGCATCTCCTCAAAAGAACGCGCTGCATGGCACCTGAGCGCCTCGGAAAGATGGGCTCTTCCAGAGGTATTCGGTACTCCATCAATGCCGAAGTATATCTGAGACCGCTTCATTGTTACCGAAGTCCTCACTCCCTGTGTCCCGGAATCGTTCGATCTTGCGCCCCCAGGCGTCTCAATGGATGACTCAGAAAGTCTTCGCGGAGCCGCCATGGCGCACGACTTTTTCCTGTTCGTGAAACATGCATTGTATGGCTGTATTGACAGAGTACGTAAATGATATTAATAATGTACTTTTATATTCCGATGTACAACGGGGGATATCCTCACTCTGATTTGATTGTTTGTTGCTGATGAGGCTTGGCGTCCCTCTGAGCAGGGTTCCAGCGATGGTCTGTCCCATTATGGCAAGGTTCATATTGCTGTTGTGCTTGTTAATTCAAATGCCATGATCGGAAGTGCTGTTCAGTGGAAAGTGTAGTTCAGATCATTGTGACCAATCGGGGTTGGATGCACGTGCGTTTTGGGTGCTCTGTCCTCGCGGCCTGACCGACCCAGCCAAACACGCGCCCCTCAACGTCTCTGGGCGCTCTTTCCGGCTACCCTAACCCCGCCACGACCGCCCCGCTCCTCCCGGCCCCCCACACCGAACAACTGCCTCGGTCCCCCTCAAGCCTCCTTGCTGCTGGGAGTCTGGCATGCCCGCGTGGCTGGCCGGCCACCTCCCCCCTCCCTCTCTCCCGCCGCTGTCCGCCTTGCCGTCTGGCTCCTCGTCGCCACTCGGCCGCTGTTGTCGTCAGCTGCTGTGCGCCTGACAGGGGCGACGCCCCGTTTTGGTACTAGGGTCGGGCCAGTCACCCCCACGGCGACGGCGCCTCCGTCGACTGCTGTTGCGTGGTCCGCTCCCTGTGGCGCGTGAGACCGTTGGCGCTTCCTGTGCAGGCCGAGCGATCCCGCAGCGAAGGCATGGACGTGGAGCAGCCAGCGACTGTTTCCTGTGGTGTGCCTGCTCATGGAGGAGAGAGCACGGTTGGGGCGCGTGGTGCATGCTGCTGGGTGTGGTGGTTTTTCTCTCGTGCTTGTTTCATGTTGGGCGGACCTGTGTGTGACCGCTTTGCTCTCATTACTCGTTTTTCCCGTGGCTCCTGTTGCTCTATCGACAAGCATGTGCTTGACTGCAGTCACTGGACCGCTCCCAGTTGCCCGTTCTGACTGTAGTAGTGTGAGGCGGCCATGAGATAGAAGGAAAGACGCGACACATTTTATATCTTGGCGCCGGCCCCATTGCCCGCTAAAGCCAACTCCCTCTGCCGCGCGTCGTCGTAGCGCTTTCCACATTGCAACAGAGTGAGCAAAATGGCAAGTCGTAGATGGTCACCGACCAGCCCCGATATCTCCCCCAACACATGCCCATTCACAGCACACCAAAGATGAGCCAAAGCAAAAGGGCCACAGTTGTACCCGTCGCCCTGAGAGGGTGAGTTAATAAAGGAGACGTCCCACCGCTCCACGACGGGCGCCCCCGAGTTCCCCAGCCGCCACAACCGGTCCACCTCCCGGGCAAAAAGCTTGACGCGCGACACGGCCAAGTCCTTCTCCTTGGGGTAGCCCCCGGCCAACGAGTCGAACACGTTGATCTTGCCGACGGGCGCGCCGGGCACCACCTCCGCCGATATCCAGTGGTGCTGGCCGAGGTTGAGGAGCATGACAAATCGTTGGTAGCGGGCGTTCGGCATGGCGTCGTAGATCTCCTTGATGCGGTCGATGGCCACGGCCTCGCCGACCACCTGGCCGTTGCACACCGTGAAGGACGCCGACTGCCCCGTCATGAGCACAAACGAGGGGTGCATGCGGACCGCGCTGTGCAAGCGCATCTCGACGAGGGCGGCGTCGAGCACGCCGTTGGTCATGTACTTGCGTTGCCCGCCGTACACCACGTCGTAAAAAGCCACCGTGCAGCCACCGTACAGCCGCGAACCGACCACATCGCCGATAGAGCCAGCGCCCACGAGGAAGTAGCGCCACGCCGAGTCGCCGACGCGGCGCTCGGAGCAGGACGCCCACACGTAGTCTGCAGCGGCCGCCACGGACAGCGTGGAGCCAACCAAAAACTCAAGCTCCCAAGGGAACTTTGCGGTGCTCTCCGTCAGCTCTTTCACCCAGCTCTCAAATGCGGGGCACAGCACCAGCTGCTGGTTGAGGTAATGCACCCCCGACATGGTGACGAGCGTCGGGGTCGAGCACATCATCGGCGCGTGCTTGCCGACCGTGAT
>Ga0209831_1003597_pt1 | contig 12679 bp, 9 predicted proteins | sample Maine_Asex4_meta_FD_187451 | JGI IMG/M metagenome (GOLD analysis project Ga0209831, IMG submission 187451) | Marine algal microbial communities from Maine, USA - Maine_Asex4_metaG (SPAdes) (version 2) | ecosystem: Host-associated > Algae > Red algae > Unclassified | place: Maine, USA | collected...
GGTCATTAGTTCGATGCAAAGCATCCAATACTGAAATGGCAAATTGCTGTTCTCCATAACTGTTCCCGAACGTAAGCTTAAGCGGCTTCCACACTTTTTACATTGAAACTTTAAATCTGTTTTGCGAAAGTAATGCGCTGTATGTTGGCATTTTTTACAAACTATTCCCATTTCCAATCGCTTGGATTTGAAACCTTCTATACAAGAAGATTCATCAGGATACTTTTCAAAAAACTTGCGAAGATTCATTGTTGTAAATTTGTGTATTAATCTTCTAAAGATAGCTTTTTTTTAGATTTGGTACCAGTTACGGATAGTCATAATAAATATTATACTTTTCTTCTGGGTTTTCAAATTCTTTGCCAACAATTTCTCTTAATTCATCAAACTCCTCTAAGCTACCTGAATCTGTATTAATAGATAATTGCTTACCTACTTTTTCATTCGCTTTTTGTAATAATTCTAATCTTTCAATGTCGGCTTCTGAAAGTTCAACATCTTTTTTAACTTTTTTGTTCTCTGACATAATCTATTTATTAACTAATTTCTAAAATCTTTTTTATTCTCTCTCCTGCAGATTTAATACTATCTTCTTCCCAAGAAAGCGGACTCATTTTTTTTAAAGACACTTTATAGTCTGGGTAAAATTCTTTAAATGCTCCATAATATTTTTTACCATAAATCTTATCTTGATACCAAGTAAAAAAAGAATAGACCATAGATACGTGTATTTCATTTTCTTTAGCAAATTTTGAAACCATATATGGGTTTTTAATATATTTTTTTATGAAATGAAATTTTTCCTCAGACATATAAAAATCTCGAGCAAATGAATCTGCTTTTTCCTCAATTAAAAATAAATCAGCATCACCTGTAAGATGAAAACTATTATTTTTAATTAAATCAAAATCAAATAAGACGTGATGTAGCTCGTGCAATAAAGTAAACCAAAGTGTAGGATAAATTTTACCGAAGTTTGTCAAAACAATACAAGGTTTATCATTAATAATGAAAGTTGCACCTTTAACTTGTGTCGTTGTTAAATAATCTTGAAAAACTACTGTAACACCAATATTATATAATGCTTTACAAACAGTATAAAGACCATTCTCTAAGTCTTGTGAATAAGGTTTTACTTTTACAATTAAATCCTTTAATCTATTCCTATCATAATCATTTGGATTATCAATTATTTTAAAAGTCTGAAAAGCAGATTTAATCCAAAAATCTTTCATCTTATCTGAAAAATTCCTTTTCACACTACTATAAAGAGGCTTATCCAACTCTAACTCATAATCTCTAATCGATTTAAATCCAAAAAAAAATAATACTTTACTAACTAATTCATCAGTATTAGATTTACTTTTAAAAAATCCAAATTTAGTCAATGTTTTAACATTAAAGTTATTCAATAAAAATGTTGCATTTTTAGCTTTTTCTATTGAACTAATATTTTCTACACTTTGATTTTTAAGAACTACTTCAATAAATTTGTTAATTGGAATATTTAGAAAATTAGCAATTTTAATTATATGAATTAAGTTTGGTTGTTTAGCTGTTCCATTAATTATTTGTTCGAAAACGTCTTTATCAATTTTAAGTAAACTTAAAACCTTAGTTTTACTAACATTTAAAGTTTCCAATTTTTCATTGAACATTTCCCTAATATTTAAGGAATTATCATCTGAAAAAATAGAACTCAATAACTTATCGATATCTGATTCCTGCATAAAAAGAGTATTTACCCTGCAAATATAAATAACATTTAGACATATTTATAAAATTGAGGGAAATTACCCTTAAAAAAACTACACCCAATACCGTATATAATTTATTGCTGGCTTCTTGCCTATTTGCGAAATTAGTTGCTTAAACTACGTAACAAACCATATACAAACACGAAGAGGTTATAGCTTTATCAAGCTTTAAACAGTTAAGAATATCAAAAAAAACAAAAGACTCATTAACTGATATTTATTACAAAAACTAAATGATTTGTTATATATAATTAGTTTAAAAAGTTTGAAAATAATTATGAAAGATATTTTTAAGTTAGAGATTTAGTTATAAAACACTTCAAATAATAACGAACGGTTTAGAACAAGGTTTATAAAACATAGCTAATAAGTGCTAAATCGAAAGGTTTATGTTTTATTTGCGAAGACCGCCTAATTTTTAATTTGGCTTTAAATATAAAAAAGATAAATCAAAATATAAAAATTTGGCTCAGTGCTAAATCGAAAATGTAGTATCTTTTTACACGCTAAGACTTCATACACTGAATCGTTATTTTTAGACATATAAATATTTAATTGCATTTTAAGAAATGAATAAAATAATAATCTATCTACTATTAATCTGTTTTGGTATTGCATCAAAAGCTCAGGAATTACCAATAGCAGCTATAAAAAAGCAAATTACTAGCTATAAAAACGATATTAGGGGACCCTATTATCGTATCAAATGGTTTTGCAAAGATGGTACCATAAGGGAACCCAAAGATCCTTGCCCTGATAGTATTGGAGGTGGTATCCAACATGCTAGCTATAAAGATGATATTGTAGAGTTAGGAAAGAAACACCATCTATTTTTTGGAGAAATTTTAGCATATACGGATAAAGAAAGTTTTTGGGATTCAAAAAACAATCAAAATCGACTAAAACAATACCAAATGGGCAAATATTTGGCTAGTGTTGATAATGGCTGGATTTTAAGAAAAGGACAGTTTTATAGAGGAGCTATACAATCCGAAGACGAACAGGCATGGGGTGTTGATTTTTACAGTTGGATTTTAAAAGACAACGATCAACTTAAAAAAAAGTATTTTTTATTAAAACAATCATTGTATGATATTCCACATGACGGAGATAATAATAGTGCACAATTAATGCGAAGCCAATCCAAAATAATTGCTGATGAATTTCCAGATTTTATGGATGTACGGATTAAAATACACGGTAAACCTGATAAAACAGATATACAATTAGTAAAAAAATTCAAACAAAAATATAGCAGTAAATTATCCCTTGAACTAAAAAAAGAATTTACAAAACTAAGTAACACATTACAAGAATTTTATGCACCAACAAACTCAAATGTATTACTTAAACAAGTACAACAAATTAGAGGCGAACATCCATTAAAAAGTAAGTTAATTTCTTTTTTAAATACTAATAATGATTTAGATTCTAAAACTTCAACTATTGCTATCCCGAATATTCTTTTTGATATTAGAAAACAAATTGCTACTATAGGCAACAGCAATAATCGCCTAATTGTATTAGATTTATCTAATGAATTAGAAAATATATTTCTTCGTAGTATTCAAGAATGGAAACCCTTAAACCTGGGTGACCTACTTGAAAAAATACATGTTTTGAGTTTAGCTTCAGCGGGTGCTGGTCTTATAGAGATATGGGAATGGGAAGCAATTAAAAATAGCTTTACAAACCATTTAGAAAAGGAAACGCTTACTATTTTTGAAGTAAATGAATTTTTAAGAAATGTAAGAAGTATTGTTGAATGGAGTTCAGCTACTGTGAAAGCAAATTATCAAAATGTTACAGATACTTATACTTCGTTTGAACCTAAATCATACGGCTTTATTGATGATCGCATACGCTCTTCGGTCGCATTGAGTCTGGGAGAAAGTGTTAGCGAACTGGGTAGATTTATTGCAGAAAAATCAGCTATGACTAACCAAGTTATGGAATTAAATAACCAAAGTAGTATTAGAGGTCTAAATCCTGGATATGCTTGCGGTACTTTACGTGTAATTTCTGGATCTCCTGAAAATGTAGAAGTTGACACTGATGATATCTACGTATTTCAAAAGCCTCCTTCAGATTTAAAACCTGTTGCAGGTATTATGACGGTTTCTGAAGGTAATTTAGTTTCCCACGTCCAATTATTAGCACGTAATTTAGGAATTCCCAATGCTGCTTTATCCGCCGAAAATCTTTCTGAATTACTGAAATATAATGGTCAAACTGTATTTTATGCTGTTTCTAAAAAAGGTAATGTGATTTTGAAAACTGAAGACCGCATGACCTTAGAGGAAAAAAATCTTTTTAGCAAAAAAGAACGTAATAATAATAAAATTGCCGTTCCTGTTAATCAAATACGCTTAGATCTAAAAAAGGTGCTAAACATCGCTGATGTAGATGCCAAAGACTCTGGCAAGCTTTGTGGACCAAAAGCCGCTAACCTTGGACAACTAAAAGCCATGTTTCCAGAACAAGTTGTGGGGGGTTTAGTAATTCCTTTTGGCATTTTCAAAGATCACATGGACCAAAAAATGCCGGATACCGAATTTACTTATTGGCAATTTTTAAATACTACTTTTGATACCGCTACAAAAATGATGAAGGCGGGAGCTGATGAAAAAAGTATTGAAAAATTTCAGCTTGAAGAACTTGCTAAACTAAGAGCTGCAGTAAAAAAAATGCCTTTAAAAAAGGCTTTTTTATCACAATTAAAAAACTCTTTTATTACTATTTTTAGAGCTCCTATAGGTCAAGTACCTGTATTTTTGAGAAGCGATACCAACATGGAGGATTTAAAAGAATTTACAGGAGCTGGGCTAAATCTTACGCTATTTAATATTCTTGAGGAAGAAAAAATAATTACTGGTATTAAGGATGTTTGGGCCTCACCTTACACTGAACGAAGCTTTAAATGGAGGCAACAGTATTTACTTAATCCTGAAAACGTATTTCCCTCAATATTAATTATTCCTAGTGTAGATGTTGATTATTCAGGAGTATTAATTACTAAAGGAATTAATTTAGGCACCGATGATGATTTAACAATCGCATTTAGTCGTGGTGCAGGAGGTGCTGTTGATGGTCAATCCGCAGAAACAAGATTGATAACTTCGGATTCCACTTCCGTTTTATTGGCGCCTGCAAGGCAACCTGATTTTATTCGATTACCTAAAAATGGTGGTGTTTCTAATAATACTTCAACTTTTGAAACGCCTATTTTAAATCCTAAAAACATAAAAGATATACATACTATTGCAAAAAGAATTAGAGCTATAATGCCAAATAATGATTACAAAGGTGCTTATGATGTAGAGCTAGGGTTTCAAAATGATAAACTTTGGCTTTTTCAAATTAGACCTTTTGTAGAAAATAATAATGCCAAAAGTTCTTCTTACTTGTCTTCTATCACTCCAAAAATTGATTATACCAAAAAAATTAAAAAAACATCAAAACTATAATGATGATACATTTACTTAAAGTTAGCCTCACATTACTTATTATTCTTTCTTTTTCATTTACTACACCGTACCCTATAGATGGTTTTAAAAAAACAGGAATAGCTAGATTGTATCGATTACAAAAAATGGTACAGGATAGTATTGATAGTAAAAGAATACCAGACGGAGCTTACAAAAAAATCGCAGATATAAAATTAAACCTTGTTGGCCGTAAAAATGATAGTGTGAGCGCTTTGCTGATAGAAGATGCTGATTTTGCTAAAGAAATACAAAGAATATTACCCGGAAGTGGCTATTCTGCTACAGTTTTAGACATTACTAAACCTGACAGTTTGAAATATGCTGCATTTCGTGAAAATGTGGGTTACCAACCAGGGAGTGTTGGTAAAATTGCTGTATTAAACGCACTATTTACACAATTGCAAAAATTATGTCCAGATTCATTTGATGCTCGTACTGCACTTCTTAAAAATAAAAGAGTGACTGCTCGCTATTGGGGAACTGGAGATCACCATACCATACCTGTTTATGATATTGAATCAGATAAATTTATTAAGCGTAAAGTTGTAGCTAGTGATGAGTTTTCGTTATACGAATGGACCGATCACATGGTTTCAGTAAGTAACAATGGAGCTGCGAGTGTGGTTTGGAGAGAGGCTTTATTAATGGCTGCTTTTGGAGAAAAGTATGAGTATCTCACTGGGGATGAAGCTGAAAATTATTTTAAGGAAACACCTCGTGACTCTTTAACCAATTTGGCAAATCATATTGTAAATCAACCATTACGTGACTTAGGAATAACAAATGATGAATGGAGATTAGGCAGTTTTTTTACAGGAGCCTCCAATAGATATGTAGGTGATAAAGGTGGCAGTATAGGAACACCTGTTGGTTTAATGAAATTTTTGGTTCAACTAGAACAAGGAAAGGTAATTGATGAAAAATCTAGCTTGGAAATGAAACAGCTTTTATATTTAACGGATAAAAGAATTCGCTATGCAAAATCGCCTAGGTTAGATAATGCTGCTGTATATTTTAAATCTGGTAGTTTTTATAAATGTGATCGTGTTAAAGACCCTAATTGTTCGAGCTATGCAGGAAATGTATTTAATTATATGAATTCCGTAATTATAGTAGAGCAACCAGATGGTGCTAAATATATTGTTTGTTTAATGACTAATGTACTCAATAAAAATTCTGCTGGTGCTCATATGTACTTAGCAGGAAAAATTGATGATATAATTAATAAAAAAGAAGGATAGAGTCTTGATTTAAATTAATGCTCATTCCGAAATAACCTTGAAAGGGGTAACATGCCATTGTCAGCTTCGAAGGCTTTGGAAAATTTATCACTATTTCGTAACCCAAGGAGCTGTGATACTTTTTGCACTTGATATTCATCGTTTTTCAGTAGCTCATTGGCTGTAGCCATTTGTTTTTTTGAAATACGTAAAAATTCCTATTCCATATGCTATTCTAAAATCGCCTTTAAGTTCGGTAAGCGAAACAAAAAATGCTTACTCAAACTTTTAATCTCCATAAATTTATATTGGATATTTAGAATATTTTCTAAAAGAAAATATTCTACTTTATTTATCCGAAAAACATTCTGTGGGTCGTAATTACGGATAAATGCAGAAACCAATTGGTATGTTTTTAATTTTAACTAAAAAGGATTCTGAATACTATACCGCTTTAAAATATTATTTACATTTTCTGCCATCCAAGATAATTCAACTGAATTATCGGACCAGAACACAAAATCTTATTCACTTTCAAAAAAATATTTAATTTTAGATGATGTATAAGTCTTGCCTTTCTTAATGTCGTTGTTAAACCAATTCTTACCAAAAAACCATAATAATTTCACTTTTACAACCATTAGAATACGCTGCAAATACTAAAAAATTCTGGTTTTTTCATGATTCACTTCCTCTCAGAAAAACTCAACGAATCAATGATAACACTCTCGTTTTTGAAAGTATTTTAGAAAATCTGAAAACTCAAGCTTCAATAATCATTTGGAACTTCATCATTCCTAACTCCTTGAAAATACATATTTTTTTATACAACATCTTTGCATTTAAAAATGAAAAGCCCTCTTCTAAAAAAACAATGTTTAGTTTTACTTTACTAAAAGGGGGAATCTGAATACATGATATAATTATCAGGATCAAATTTCAGAAAAAATTATCATACTATTTTTTAGAAGTTTGGTGTGAATTTTTATCTATGTGCCACGGTTTATTATTTATATTAATTTACTCTTTGACCAACAACTTTTCAATAGCTGTTTTCGCTGCAATCTGTACCTCTATATTTTTATGCTTTGTAAGTAGTTTTAAATTTTTAATATATTCAGAATTATGAGAATATTGAATTAGATCAATAACAGCTAGTTTAATTTTTCTTCCCCTATTTTTAATTAACAAAACTAAACATTGCTTTATTGTAATAGGCTTTAAACTCAAAGGAGCATTTATATATGGAAATTCATAAAGTGTATGAAATTCCAATATTGGAAGAATTGTATGTTTTAATTTAATATGTAACAAATTATCTAAAAATTCTATAGCTTGTATTCTTGATTCTTTTTCAGAATTTACAATTCCGGAGTAAACTACATGCATATCTGATCGATCATATTTTAAACTCAATAGTTTAAAAATGCACAATAAACTTTGATCTAATTGATATTGCAGCAATTCAATTAATGCCTCTCGAGCTGCACTTTCATTTACAAATCTCTCATTATGAAAATTACCGCTTGTTAAATCATTAATTTTTTGTTTCAATGTTGAAATAGCACGAATTGTATTTTTATAATAATTACATTCTCCAAATATAAATTTTGAAGCTCTCCGTTGACTAAATAGCAGCATTGGGTCTTTTTGCTTTAACTTCAATAATGATTTTGAAGCTTGTAAGCGTATAACAATATCCCTACTATTTAATAAATTTAATAAAACATTTACCGCCTCCTGACTTTCAAATGCTTCAATTACTTTTGGAATGTGTTGCCTCGATTTATCTAATATATTTTCATTTTTGTCTAAAATAGCTATTGTTTTAACAATATCAGAACCATAATTTTTAAGCGCTTTTATTGCTCGTTTTCTGTACTTTTTATTTCCTAATAAATCTATAAGAATTTCTAAAAATTCTGGCTCTTGAGATATTCCAGCAGCTTTAATTGCAAATTTTGTTAAACAAGGGTGACTATTTGTTAAGTGAGATTTAATAATTTTATAAAAGGCAGTTACCCTTGAATAAGCAATAGTCATTAATAGTTCCCCTATTTCTGAATCTCTAACAGAATCTCCTTCCGAAAGCTCTATAAATTTTGATTTAATACGAGATTCTAAATTATACTTTAAACGAATTTTCTCGTTATTTGTTGATCCTTTTGCTAAGCAAAATAAAGCTGCATTATTAATGTAATCACTTTCATGATCCAAATATGAATTAAAAATATATGAGTTTTTTAAATCCGTATGAAGCATTAAATATTCCATTGCTTCTAATACCACCTCATCGTCTTTTACATAAATTAGGCTTTTTACCTTTTCTACTGCTGTACCTTGATCATAATCATACAATTGCCTTATTGCACTTGCTTTTATTTTTAAATTTTCATGATCTAAAAGTTCAATAATTGATCCTTTTAAGGATTTTATTCTATAAGAATCTAATCGCTCTAATAGAGCTAGAATGTCAAGGTCAGACCCTGTTTTTAAAATACGATTTGCACTTGCAACGGTAGTCTCTTTAGAAAGAACATTTTTTTGATTCTCTTCAGAAAGTATAGAATTTTGCAAATTGGTTCGAAACGAATTGAAATAAGCTTCTCTTAATTGATAAATCAAAACCATCCACACAAATAATAACAAAAGAATAATAACTGTAATGTAAGACGTACTGAGATCTAATTTTCGAACTACAAAAATTAATAAAAAACCTGAAATGCCTGTGGCTATACTATCTATTACCACATCTATATAAGACTTTGCTTGATTTTTTATTGTAAAAGGAATTGGTAAAATTGAAAGTTCAGTAGCCGCTTTAGAAATAGACTGCTTAAAACTCCCATCTATTCCTTTAATAATAATTAATACCCACAACTCTGGAAAGGTCAAAAATAAGAGGCATCCGAGTGCAATTCCTAACGGCATAATCATTAATGTCGAAGTAACCCCCAAGTAATTTAAAATTCTATTAGTTAAAAATAGCTGTAATATTAATGCTATGACATTAAAATTCGAAAACCAAAAACCAAAAAAAGAGGCTAATTCTTCAGGATTATCAATGGCTTTATTTGCAAAATCACTATACTGAAAATCAACTAACTTTGCCATTATTACCCCCACTCCAACAATGCTTGCTAGGTATGTAAGATGCTTAGACCCTGTTATTAATTGAAATGAAGACCTATAAGAAGGATTTTGATTGGCCTCCCTATGTTGTTTTCTTAAATAGTTATTTAATTTTTTAACTCTAATTTTCCATACTGCTTGCAATATAGGAACACACATTAATATTAATAAAGCTGCTAAAAAAAGTAGCCCTTTGTTGCTTATAATTGGTGCTAATATGGATGTTAAATAACCCCCTACTACACCTCCAGCAATGCCTCCTGCTCCAATAAACCCAAATAGTCTTTTTGCTTCCCTAACATTGTAAACTAAATTAGCAAAAATCCAAAATTGAGAAGTGGTTAGTACTGCAAACAAGGAAACATTCACATAAAAAAAATATAAAACCCACTTATTTAGTATAGAAAAATAAAGTAAACCACAAAATACAAAAAAACTAAAAGAAAATATTACTAATGTAACTATAGCAATAGATTTTATAGAAAATTTTCTTATTATATTGTTATAAAAGTAAGAAGCTAATATTGCTGTTGTTGCTACTAATAAATACCCATACGGTAAATTATCGGCACCAAGATTAGATAGAAATAGAGCATTAACAGTAGGCTTAACAATAAGCAATACTGAAATAATTAGAAAAAGGTACACCTGCATCAGGAGTGAGATGTAAATTTCGCCATCTCTTATTCCAAAAGCCTTCTTAAAAAATTGCCGCACCATTTAGCCAATATACTATCTCAGCGATAGAGTCTTTGACTTTTTCAATGTTTTTTCTAATGGTATTACTAAATTTCTTATTATTTGTTCTCCAAAATTATCGTCAATTAAAGCTACGAGAATGTACTTTCGTTTTGGTCCCCATACCAAAATAGAATCCGAATGGAAACTCTTCCAAGAACCTGACTTTCTAAATAGTTTTGCATTAGGTGCTATTTTTTCAAGAGTATTTACAAATTTATGGTGCAATGCAGGATTTTTCATGATATTTAACATTTGACCAGATCTTTCTGTACTTATCAAATTCCCCATTACCAACTGATAGTAAAAACTACAAACTTGTTTGGTAGTTGCTGCGTGGCTAAGTCCTTTTAATGGTTCAGGATGTCTTTTCCCGCCCGCAGCGTAGCGTTTCCCAACCCATAAACCGCCTCCTACTTCCTCGTCATATAACATGTGTTTCGGTCCTCGTAGTACCGATTCAATTTTTTCATAACCCAAACGATCAATCATTCTGGTAGAAGCCGCATTATTAGATTTACTAATCATAAGATGAAGATCTTTTTGAACCTCTGGTGTCTCTTTTAATTCTCCCTTTTCCATAGCATCCATAGCAGCTAGTAAAATTGCAATTTTAGGCAAGGAAGCTGCATACATCATAAAATTATCATTTAACCCTGCATACTTAACATCGTTAACATCGCTTAAGTCTACAATACCAATTGACATTTTTTGACGTTCCACTAGACGCTTCCACATCGGGTTTGATAAAATTTCTTTTTTCAGAATCCCTTCTAATTCTTCATTTTGTAATTCTTTTAAGGGTAGGATATCCTCTTTTGGCTCTAGTGGTAATTTTTGCTGTGCAAAAATAATAAGTGAAAAAAATATTGGTACTATCTTAATAATTTGATTTAAGGTCATATTTTTATGATGGTTTACTATAGTATAATTACCTGCAAGTGTATAGTTACAAATTTGATACCATTTGTATGTTTAAATATGCTAAAATCAAATCGATTTTACTATTAAAATGTATTATATTTATCTGTAAAATTCAAGCATACTTTACATCGATAAAATATGATTTTAAAGTAAAAAGTATAATAAAATAATATTAATTTTATGACTCATAATACATGTGTGTATTAATAAGTCTAAAAAATATGACCTCTCAATTCGTTTTATTGTCCGCCACTTTGTTTGGTGCCTTAGCTATTATTTTAGGTGCTTTGGGTGCACATGCTCTAAAAAAAATACTCTCTCCCAATTTAATGCAAAGTTTTGAAACAGGTGTAAAGTATCAAATGTATCACGCAATTATACTACTCGTGATTGGACTACAATTAAAATTTGAAAATAGTTTAGAACAAGTAATCGCTTGGAGTTTTTTTATAGGTATCATATTATTTTCATTTAGTATTTATGGACTGTGTATTTCTAGTGCAAAAAATAAAAAAATAAAAATTCTAGGTCCTATTACACCCCTTGGTGGTTTATGCTTACTTACTGGATGGATACTGCTGTTCGTTCGGTTCTTAAATTAATTACTTAACTATGTTGACTCTTATTAATAAAATGGCTCCTAATAAAAAACGCAGAATTATTAATGAAATATAATGCTTAATTCAAAAAAATAATAGAAAAACATTTACACCTATTGTATATTATAAAATAAACCTTATTTTTGCAATCCGAAATTAGAAAAGATTCAGCGTTATGAGACAAGGTATACATCCAGAAAATTATAGATTAGTAGCATTTAAAGACATGTCTAACGATGATGTGTTTATTACTAAATCTGCAGCTAACACTAAAGAGACTATTGAAGTTGAAGGTGTTGAATATCCAGTTGTTAAAATGGAAATTTCAAGAACTTCCCACCCTTTTTATACTGGGAAATCTAAACTTATTGATACCGCGGGACGTATTGATAAATTCAAAAGCAAATACGCAAAATTCAAGAAGTAATTCTTCGAATTTAATTTATACAAAAAAGACTGCCTTTTCAGGTAGTCTTTTTTATTTAAAAACCACCCCTCAATGAGTAGAAGAAAGCAATACCTTAAGGCTAATTTCCCTTATTTAACCCAACATTACTACTAGGGATACTGCTTATTGCGGTCGGCGTACACCTTAAAAGACCAAACACGCCCCCCCCATCTTTAAATCCTCTTTTTTTTTAATATTGCGCAGAAATAAATTCTGAATCTAACAATCTGAGTTTAATTATTGGTGCTTTTCAACACCGTACAAATACCACAAATCTGAGTTCTATTAATTAGCAACTGTTTTACTGTTTAATACGTTATTTTGACTTGTTTCAGAATCATATGCTATGGTTATCAAAAAAAAAAAAAAAAAA
>Ga0209831_1003598_pt1 | contig 12672 bp, 6 predicted proteins | sample Maine_Asex4_meta_FD_187451 | JGI IMG/M metagenome (GOLD analysis project Ga0209831, IMG submission 187451) | Marine algal microbial communities from Maine, USA - Maine_Asex4_metaG (SPAdes) (version 2) | ecosystem: Host-associated > Algae > Red algae > Unclassified | place: Maine, USA | collected...
CCCCCCCCCCCAGGAACCCCCAAAACGGCGATTTGGACTTGCAACGATCACGCCGTCTCACCCGATCGGTCTCACCGTCGTCCCTGCCTCCGTCCCACTCTGCCACAGAGGTGAGCCACCAATGGCTAAGACGGTCATGTGTGCACTTTGTAGAGGCTGCTCGTACCACGGAAGGAGGCACCTGTCCCGCCAGCGGACACGAAAGTGGGACCAGAAAATAGGTGGCCGAGGTCGTAGGCCAGCCTACCTCTTCCCCGCCCCCCCCCGCCTCAATAGTTCGATTGCTCCGTCCTCCCCCCATGACACTCCAACGGATTATGAGATCCCTCTTCCATCGACAGTCGTGCCTATACTGAGCGTCGCCGCCCCAGAGTACCCAGGTAGGTCGCTCCTGTGATTGAGGACCAGTCGCGACGAAGCGCCGCAAGTAGCAGGGGTAACAGTCAAGGGCGTCGGCTGCCCCGACCGTGAGCTATTCCCTGTGGTCGGACAAGGACCCAGGAGGGGGCGCAAGTACAAGTGCGCCCCCTGACCTGGTGTCAGCCGGCGGCATGAGCAACCGGGACCGAATTGCGAGTCGGACGGGAGAAGAGTGTGAGTGCTGACACGGTGGGGTGAGTGCACGTGGCGGGGCGAGGGGGACTCAGGTCGCCTGCCTGCCTGGATGAGGCAGGAGGGGTTGCCTGTCGGTCGGTGCTGCGGCAGACACCAGGATGAGGAAGAGGTGCGGGGGGGACCGCAGGAGAGGAGTGGGTACAGGGCGCAGTGTGAAGGGACGGAGAGGGGTCCGACTGAGGGCTGCGGGCACTGCCTTGTCGAGGTTATAGCTGGCTGCCGCGGGGACTAGGCCCGGGGCAGAGGGAAGAAGCGGAGACTTTCTATCATCCATCTAGCCCGGGTGGAGGCGCAGCACGCGGGCGGCGTGCATGTGCGCAGACGCAACGCGCGCGGGTGGCGCGCACGTGCGGAGAGGTTTACAACAGGTTTTGGGCCCAGGCCTACTGCGGCGCATTTCGTACGGACTGATGGAGAAGCCCTGGGCGTGGTTTGACCGGTTGCGGGGAGGGGCAGGTGACCCAGGGAGCACAGACGTGGTCGCTAACGCGATACCGGACGACTTGCCCGACCTGGTCCTACCGGCGGAGTTCCACCCGTCAACGAAGCAAGGTGCGGCGGACCGGGAGACCCTGACGGGTGACCCTTGCAACACGGTGGTTGGCAGCCACTGAGGTACTCTCAGCGGTTGGGACAGCGGGGCTGCGAACACTGGGACAGACGGCCATCTGGGGCACCGGGTCCGTGCAAGGCTGTGACAAGATTCGGCAAAGAGCGACAATGGCGGGAGAAAGCGACGGGGGGCCGCGTGTGACGGCCAAGCTCGACGCAACGAACTACCTGCAGTGGAGCTATGAGATGGAGCATACGCTGCGCTACCGCGGCCTGTGGGGCCTCGTTGCCCCCGTGGGGTCGACGGAAGCGGAGCCCATACTCAACGGGCCACTACGCAGTGGAGAAGGGGCCCCCCATGGGGCCGCCGAGCCCCACAGCCACGAGGAGTCGACGGAGCCAACGGAAGACGCGGGGTCGGCAGACGACAAGGCGAACATGATAACGCGAGCAGCGGCGGCCGCAGAGCGGCGGGCGCAGGAGCTCGAGGAACAAGATGCGCGGTCGGCGCAGGCAACGGCGGTGACTCGACGGGAGAAAGACATGCGAGAGGGGCAGGCCCGCGCCTTCATCATGGTGCACATGAAGGCTCACCATGCGGGGCGCTTGCGCGGGGCACGCACGGCGCGAGAGGTCTGGGAGGCCCTAGGTGACCAGTTCCGGTCAAAGGGACCTGCCCGAGAGATCAACCTACGCCACAGTTTGGACTCCATCGCCATGGGGGACAAGGAGCCCGTGGTCGCTTACTTTATCCGCGGCTGGACCCTGGCATGGGAGCTGGAGGAGGTTGGAGCCAAGATCAGCGACCGAACGCTGCGGGCGGTGCTGCTCGCGGGGATGCGTGAGCGATATTCCATGACCGTTGAGGTGCTACCATCCAACAGGACGATGACCATCGAGAAGACGCTCGAGGACCTGCAGGCGGCGGAGGAGCGGCTCGTGCTCGCGCGCCAGCGGAAGACGAAGACCGACCGAGGGCATGGGAGCAATGCCGCCCTCGCGGCGACCGGGGAGTGGTCTGCGCATCGAGACGCTCAACGCGATCACCGCTGGAGAAAGGCTCGATGCTACCGGTGCAACGAAACGGGGCACATCAAGCGCGTGTGCCCGAAGAAGGCGGCCGACATGTCATCCGCCGACGACCAGACCGACAGCGACTCGTCGGGAATCGCGATGCTCGCGTAAGCTACGGACGGGGCGGGGACCACGCTGGCCGCGGACATGGACGGTTGTGTGCCTACCACCAACGGCACGGCCGAGAGCCCCGTGCTCGAGGCCGCCATGATTGCCCTCGCAGCGGACGGCACGGGAACGTGGGTCGCCTGTGGGGGAGGTGGATTGGAAGGTGGATAGCGGGGCATCGCATCACATGTGCGGAGACGCCTCGTTACTCTCCGACCTCGAGGAGTGCGACCCGGTCACCATCTCGGTGGCTGTCGGGCAGGAGGTTGTCGTGACGTCGCGCGGGGTGGCCAAGCTGCGCGTGGCAGGGCCGAGGAAGCCGACAACACTCACGCTCAACAAGGTGCTCCTGGTGCCGAGGATGACGATGGCACTGTTCTCGGTGCGGGCCGCGGCAAAGCAAGGATACCGCACCGAGTTCTCCGATCGCGGCGTACAGATCCGCCGTGGGGGCAAGGTCATTCTCTCCGGCCACACACGCGGTGGTATCTATTCCCTCACGCTGCTGGGGACAAGGGGGGAATCGTCCAAGACGTCGCCATCCGGGACAGCGGCTGCAGCCGAAGAGGTAGGGGCGGACATCTGGCACCGGCGGTTTTGTCACCTGGGCGTGGACATGCTGCAGCACACCATTGACAAGGTTGACGGCATCGACCTCTCCCGGTCATCTCTGGACGTGCTCAAGGGGCGCACGTGCGAGCCCTGCAATGTCGGCAAGATGGTGCGACAGCCGTTCAAGGCGGCGGATGGGGAGCGGACGACGCGCGCCTTGCAACTCGTGCACAGTGACGCGGCCGGTAAGATGGGTGTGCCCATGCCCAAAGAGAACGAATACCTGGTATCCGTGATCGACTACTTCACCCGATACAAGGCGTTAGTGCCGGTGCGCACGAAGGGGCAGGCCAAGGATGTCATCATGCAAGTGGTCAACCTGTGGGAGAACCAGACGGGATACAAGGTGCAGGCCATTCGGACGGATGACGGGAAGGAGTACACGGGCGGGGAGTTTACGGCGTGGCTCAACGACAAGGGCATCGAGCACCAGCGGTCCGCGCCGTACACCTCCCAGCACAACGGCATGGCGGAACGATACAACCGCACGGTGCAGGAGCGCACAAGCGCCCTGCTCTGCGACGCTGGCTTGGACCCCAAATTCTGGGCCGAGGCGGCGACGACCATCAACACGGTCGCCAACTTGACGCCGCAGCGCCACCAGACGGCGACGCAGTACGAGCTCTTCCACAGGAAGCGACCCGACGTCTCCCACTTGCGCGTATTCGGGTGTCGCGCTTGGGCGTACAACCCGGCAAAGCTCCGACGCAAGGGGGACTCCCGAGGGACACCCGCGGTGTTCATCGGATACCCAGCAGGGACGAAAGGGTACCGCGTATTGATCGACGGGGCTGTGGTCGTACGCCGCGACGTCCTCTTCGACGAAGGGGAACGCGGGGCAGGACCTGGGATCCCGACGCACCAAGCCGAGCAGCGCGGGGAGGCGGACCCGCCGGGGGACAGTGGGTCGGAGACCGAAAACGGGGCCGGCGCAGGAGTGGAGGCAAGCACCTCGATCGAGGTGGCCATCACGGCTGCCCGACTGCTTACAGGCCACGACGGGGGAGGCGAGGCCTCTGACGAGGAGCAAGACCCGGATGAAGAGGAGACGCAAGCGGCAGGCAGCGGCAAACAGCCGGTCGAAGCAGCTGAGGCGGTGACCGCCAAGGGCCTCTTGTCGTGGGCGTTGGCGGTGCGGGGACGCGGAAATCCGGACAAGATGCGATTGTACCAAGCAAAGAAGGAGGCTGACTGGTCGGAGTTCGACAAAGCCATCCAAGCCGAGGTGCAGTCGTTATGGGATAACGGCACGTGGGAGCTTATGGACCTGCCCGACGGACAGTCGGTAACCCCGACCGAGATGCTCGCCGAGCGCAAGCGCGGCGCTGATGGGAGCATCGACAAATACAAGGGGAGATTCGTCGTGCGCGGCGATAAGCAAACGTACCTGGTCGACTACACAGAGGTGTGGGCACCCGTCGTGCGCTACACAACGCTTCGGGTGTTCCTTGCGTACTGCATATCCAAGCGCATGACCATCGAGCAAACGGACGTCGCCACCGCCTTCCTCAACGGGGACGTCGATGAAAAGATCTACATCCGACAACCAGTCGGATATGAACGTGGGGATGTGACTACGGTCTGCCGGCTGCGGAAGGCACTCTACGGCCTAAAGCAGGCGGCACGCGCGTGGTACAACAAGCTGAAGGACACCCTAGAGGAGATGGGGCTTCACCCGTGCCCCGAGGATCCGTGCCTGTTCCGGCGCGGAACGGGGTTGACCGAGTGCCTCATCATCATCTACGTCGACGACATGCTGGTGGCAGGAGCCACCAAGGAGACCGCGCTCGGTGGGCTCGCGGCTGTGACGAACCGCTTCAAGGCACGTGAACTCGGACGACCGAGCTACTTCCTAGGGCTGCACCTCGTACACGACGACAAGGATGGGACGCTGCATATGCATCAGGAGCAGTACGTGAAGACGGTGCTCGAGCGGTTCGGCATGACCGATGCCATGTCCGTGCGCCTCCCCATTGGGGTGGGCGCGCAGCTGGAGCGAACCGGGGAGCCGCTGACAGGGGAGGACCCCACTCTCTATCAGGAGCTCGTTGGGTGTCTGAACTACCTGGCCACAGCCACGCGACCGGACATCGCCTTCGCGGTTGGACGGCTGTCCCGGTTTGTGTCCGCGCCCATGGTGGCACACCTGGCCGCAGCTAAGGTCGTGCTGCGATACCTTGCCGGGACCAAAGCCAAGGGCATATTGTACCAACAAGACGGAGCACTGGTCGGCTACAGCGATGCAGACTTTGCGGCAGACAAGGATACCCGCCGATCAACCTCGGGGAATGTGTTCCTGCTCCAAGGTGCAGCCGTGTCGTGGACGAGCAAGCTGCAAGGGTCGGTGGCAACCTCAACGACCGAAGCCGAGTATGTCTCGGCGGGCATGGCTGCCAAGGAGCTGGTGTGGGTCCAGCGCCTCTGCGGTTATCTGACGGGGGAAACGCCGGACGCGATGCTTTTCTGCGACAGCCAGAGCGCGTTGGCCATGATGGGCAACGCGGTGTCAAGCGCGCGGACAAAGCACATTGACGTCATCCATCACTTCGTACGGGAGAAGGTGACGAGCGGGGAGCTTAAGGTCCAGTACGTTAACACGACGGACATGACGGCGAACGTGTTGACGAAGGCGTTGGGCACCATCGCGTTCAACAAATGCACGGAGGGCATGGGCATGCGACCCAGCGCCTAGGCATGCCCGCGGGGGAGTGTTGTCGGACAAGGACCCAGGAGGGGACGCAAGTATAAGTACGCCCCCTGACCTGGTGTCAGCCGGCGGCATGAGCAACCGGGACCGAATTGCGAGCCGGACGGGAGAAGAGTGTGAGTGCTGACACGGTGGGGTGAGTGCACGTGGCGGGGCGAGGGGGACTCAGGTCGCCTGCCTGCCTGGATGAGGCAGGAGGGGTTGCCTGTCGGTCGGTGCTGCGGCAGACACCAGGATGAGGAAGAGGTGCGGGGGGGACCGCAGGAGAGGAGTGGGTACAGGGCGCAGTGTGAAGGGACGGAGAGGGGTCCGACTGAGGGCTGCGGGCACTGCCTTGTCGAGGTTATAGCTGGCTGCCGCGGGGACTAGGCCCGGGGCAGAGGGAAGAAGCGGAGACTTTCTATCATCCATCTAGCCCGGGTGGAGGCGCAGCACGCGGGCGGCGTGCATGTGCGCAGACGCAACGCGCGCGGGTGGCGCGCACGTGCGGAGAGGTTTACAACAGGTTTTGGGCCCAGGCCTACTGCGGCGCATTTCGTACGGACTGATGGAGAAGCCCTGGGCGTGGTTTGACCGGTTGCGGGGAGGGGCAGGTGACCCAGGGAGCACAGACGTGGTCGCTAACGCGATACCGGACGACTTGCCCGACCTGGTCCTACCGGCGGAGTTCCACCCGTCAACGAAGCAAGGTGCGGCGGACCGGGAGACCCTGACGGGTGACCCTTGCAACACGGTGGTTGGCAGCCACTGAGGTACTCTCAGCGGTTGGGACAGCGGGGCTGCGAACACTGGGACAGACGGCCATCTGGGGCACCGGGTCCGTGCAAGGCTGTGACAAGATTCGGCAAAGAGCGACAATGGCGGGAGAAAGCGACGGGGGGCCGCGTGTGACGGCCAAGCTCGACGCAACGAACTACCTGCAGTGGAGCTATGAGATGGAGCATACGCTGCGCTACCGCGGCCTGTGGGGCCTCGTTGCCCCCGTGGGGTCGACGGAAGCGGAGCCCATACTCAACGGGCCACTACGCAGTGGAGAAGGGGCCCCCCATGGGGCCGCCGAGCCCCACAGCCACGAGGAGTCGACGGAGCCAACGGAAGACGCGGGGTCGGCAGACGACAAGGCGAACATGATAACGCGAGCAGCGGCGGCCGCAGAGCGGCGGGCGCAGGAGCTCGAGGAACAAGATGCGCGGTCGGCGCAGGCAACGGCGGTGACTCGACGGGAGAAAGACATGCGAGAGGGGCAGGCCCGCGCCTTCATCATGGTGCACATGAAGGCTCACCATGCGGGGCGCTTGCGCGGGGCACGCACGGCGCGAGAGGTCTGGGAGGCCCTAGGTGACCAGTTCCGGTCAAAGGGACCTGCCCGAGAGATCAACCTACGCCACAGTTTGGACTCCATCGCCATGGGGGACAAGGAGCCCGTGGTCGCTTACTTTATCCGCGGCTGGACCCTGGCATGGGAGCTGGAGGAGGTTGGAGCCAAGATCAGCGACCGAACGCTGCGGGCGGTGCTGCTCGCGGGGATGCGTGAGCGATATTCCATGACCGTTGAGGTGCTACCATCCAACAGGACGATGACCATCGAGAAGACGCTCGAGGACCTGCAGGCGGCGGAGGAGCGGCTCGTGCTCGCGCGCCAGCGGAAGACGAAGACCGACCGAGGGCATGGGAGCAATGCCGCCCTCGCGGCGACCGGGGAGTGGTCTGCGCATCGAGACGCTCAACGCGATCACCGCTGGAGAAAGGCTCGATGCTACCGGTGCAACGAAACGGGGCACATCAAGCGCGTGTGCCCGAAGAAGGCGGCCGACATGTCATCCGCCGACGACCAGACCGACAGCGACTCGTCGGGAATCGCGATGCTCGCGTAAGCTACGGACGGGGCGGGGACCACGCTGGCCGCGGACATGGACGGTTGTGTGCCTACCACCAACGGCACGGCCGAGAGCCCCGTGCTCGAGGCCGCCATGATTGCCCTCGCAGCGGACGGCACGGGAACGTGGGTCGCCTGTGGGGGAGGTGGATTGGAAGGTGGATAGCGGGGCATCGCATCACATGTGCGGAGACGCCTCGTTACTCTCCGACCTCGAGGAGTGCGACCCGGTCACCATCTCGGTGGCTGTCGGGCAGGAGGTTGTCGTGACGTCGCGCGGGGTGGCCAAGCTGCGCGTGGCAGGGCCGAGGAAGCCGACAACACTCACGCTCAACAAGGTGCTCCTGGTGCCGAGGATGACGATGGCACTGTTCTCGGTGCGGGCCGCGGCAAAGCAAGGATACCGCACCGAGTTCTCCGATCGCGGCGTACAGATCCGCCGTGGGGGCAAGGTCATTCTCTCCGGCCACACACGCGGTGGTATCTATTCCCTCACGCTGCTGGGGACAAGGGGGGAATCGTCCAAGACGTCGCCATCCGGGACAGCGGCTGCAGCCGAAGAGGTAGGGGCGGACATCTGGCACCGGCGGTTTTGTCACCTGGGCGTGGACATGCTGCAGCACACCATTGACAAGGTTGACGGCATCGACCTCTCCCGGTCATCTCTGGACGTGCTCAAGGGGCGCACGTGCGAGCCCTGCAATGTCGGCAAGATGGTGCGACAGCCGTTCAAGGCGGCGGATGGGGAGCGGACGACGCGCGCCTTGCAACTCGTGCACAGTGACGCGGCCGGTAAGATGGGTGTGCCCATGCCCAAAGAGAACGAATACCTGGTATCCGTGATCGACTACTTCACCCGATACAAGGCGTTAGTGCCGGTGCGCACGAAGGGGCAGGCCAAGGATGTCATCATGCAAGTGGTCAACCTGTGGGAGAACCAGACGGGATACAAGGTGCAGGCCATTCGGACGGATGACGGGAAGGAGTACACGGGCGGGGAGTTTACGGCGTGGCTCAACGACAAGGGCATCGAGCACCAGCGGTCCGCGCCGTACACCTCCCAGCACAACGGCATGGCGGAACGATACAACCGCACGGTGCAGGAGCGCACAAGCGCCCTGCTCTGCGACGCTGGCTTGGACCCCAAATTCTGGGCCGAGGCGGCGACGACCATCAACACGGTCGCCAACTTGACGCCGCAGCGCCACCAGACGGCGACGCAGTACGAGCTCTTCCACAGGAAGCGACCCGACGTCTCCCACTTGCGCGTATTCGGGTGTCGCGCTTGGGCGTACAACCCGGCAAAGCTCCGACGCAAGGGGGACTCCCGAGGGACACCCGCGGTGTTCATCGGATACCCAGCAGGGACGAAAGGGTACCGCGTATTGATCGACGGGGCTGTGGTCGAACGCCGCGACGTCCTCTTCGACGAAGGGGAACGCGGGGCAGGACCTGGGATCCCGACGCACCAGGCCGAGCAGCTGGGGGAGGCGGACCCGCCGGGGGACAGTGGGTCGGAGACCGAAGACGGGGCCGGCGCAGGAGTGGAGCCAAGGACCTCAATCGAGGAGGCCACCGCGGCTGCCCGACTGCTTACAGGGCACGACGGGGGAGGCGAGTCCTCTGACGAGGAGCAAGACCCGGATGACGAGGAGACGCAAGCGGCAGACAGCGGCAAACAGCCGGTCGATGCAGCTGAGGCGGTGACCGCCAAGGGCCTCTTGTCAAGGGCGTTGGCGGTGCGGGGACGCGGAAATCCGAACAAGATGGGATTGTACTAAGCGAAGAAGGAGGCTGACTGGTCGGAGTTCGACAAGGCCGTCCAAGCCGAGGTGCAGTCGTTATGGGACAACGGCACGTGGGAGCTTATGGACCTGCCCGACGGACAGTCGGTAACCCCGACAGAGATGCTCGCCGAGCGCAAGCGCGGCGCCGATGGGAGCATCGACAAGTACAAAGGGAGATTCGTCGTGCGCGGCGATAAGCAAACGTACCTGGTCGACTACACAGAGGTGTGGGCACCCGTCGTGCGCTACACAACGCTTCGGGTTTTCCTTGCGTACTACATATCCAAGCGCATGACCATCGAGCAGACGGACGTCACCACCGCCTTCCTCAACGGGGACGTCGAGGAAAACATCTACATCCGACAACCACTTGGATATGAACGTGGGGATGCGCCTAAGGTCTGCCGGCTGCGGAAGGCACTCTACGGCCTAAAGCAGGCAGCACGCGCGTGGTACAACAAGCTGAAGGACACCCTAGAGGAGATGGGGTTTGACCCGTGCCCCGAGGATCCTTGACTGTTCCGGCGCGGAACGGGGTTGACCGAGTGCCTCATCATCATCGACGGTGACAACATGCTGGTGGCAGGAGCCACCAAGGAGACCGCGCTCGGTGGGCTCGCGGCTGTGACGAGCCGCTTCAAGGCACGTGAACTCGGACGACCGAGCTACTTCCTAGGGCTGCACCTCGTCCACGACGACAAGGATGGGACGCTGCATATGAATCAGGAGCAGTACGTGAAGACAGTGCTCGAGCGGTTCGGCATGACCGATGCCAAGTCCGTGCGCCTCCCCATTGGTGTGGGCGCGCAGCTGGAGCGAACCGGGGGGCCGCTGACAGGGGAGGACCCCACTCTTTATCAGGAGCTCGTTGGGTGTCTGAACTACCTGGCCACAGCCACGCGACCGGACATCGCCTCTGCGAATGGACGGCTGTCCCGGTTTGTGTCCGCACCCATGGTGGCACACCTGGCCGCAGCTAAGGTCGTGCTGCGATACCTTGCCGGGACCAAAGCCAAGGGCCTACTGTACCAACAGGACGGAGCACTGGTCGGCTACAGCGATGCAGACTTTGCGGCAGACAAGGATACCCTATGATCAACCTCGGGGAATGTGTTCCTGATCTGAGGTGCAGCCGTGTCGTGGACGAGCAAGCTGCAAGGGTCGGTGGCAACCTCAACGACCGAAGCCGAGTATGTCTCGGCGGGCATGGCTGCCAAGGAGCTGGTCTAGGTCCAGCGCTTCTGCGGTTATCTGACGGGGGAAGCGCCGGACACGATGCTTCTCTGCGACAGCCAGAGAGCGTTGGCAATGATGGACAACGCGGTGTCAAGCGCGCGGACAAAGCACATTGCCGTCATCCACCACTTTGTACGAGAGAAGGTGACGAGCGGGGAACTTAAGGTCCAGTACGTGAACACGACGGACATGACGGCGGACGTGTTGACAAAGGCGCTGGGCACCATCGTGTTGAACAAATGCACGGAGGGCATGGGCATGCGACCCAGCGCCTAGGCATGCCTGCGGGGGAGTGTTGTCGGACAAGGACCCAGGAGGGGGCGCAAGTACAAGTGCGCCCCCTGGCCTGGTGTCAGCCGGCGGCATGAGCAACCGGGACCGAATTGCGAGCTGGACGGGAGAAGAGTGTGAGTGTTGACACTGTGGGGTGAGTGCACGTGGCGAAGCGAGGGGGCCTCAGGTCGCCTGCCTGCCTGGATGAGGCAGGAGGGGTTGCCTGTCGGTCGGTGCTGCGGCAGACACCAGGATGAGGAAGAGGTGCGGGGGGGGAACGTGGGAGAGGAGTGGGTACAGGGCGCAGTGTGATGGGACGGAGAGCGGTCCGACTGAGGGCTGCGGGCACTGCCTTGACGAGGCTATAGCTGGCTGCCGCGGGGACTAGCCCCGGGGCAGAGGGGAAGAAGTGGGGGACCTTCTATCATCCATCTAGCCCGGGTGGAGGCGCAGCACGCGGGCGGCGTGCATGTGCGCAGACGCAACGCGCGCAGGTGGCACGCACGTGCGGAGAGATTCACAACAGGTTATGGGCCCAGGCCTACTGCGGCGCATTCCGTACGGACTGATGGAGAGCCCTTGGGCGTGGTTTGACCGGGTGCGGGGAGAGGCAGGTGACCCGGGGAGCACAGACGTGGTCGCTCACGCGATCCACTCTGACCCCCCCGCCCTCCAGCGGCTCTGAAACAATGTCAGGCGGCCTGCCACCTGAAGATATCTGTGCGTGTGTGGGACCATGCCGCCCGCGCGATCTCGTTCAACCGCCCTCTCCGTCCTCAAAGGCTGAGTACCAGTGGTGAACGGCCCGCCACAACCTAATCTCCGCATGGTCGTGATGGCACCACGCGAACCATCCATCGTTTCCACGCCAACAGGCCCTCAAGAGCCCAGAGCGTGGGTCACGAGGCAAGAGAGATCCCCACTGTACGCCTGCCTGAGCTACGTGTCCGATCCCGTCTCACGCGGCCCACAATGGCAGCCTGCATCGGAATTGGATCACGAGACGCCAACCAACTGCTCTGTCAGCCTAGCGCAATGGACGAATGCTGTTGGTCTGCTCTGGAAAGCTGAGGTTTGGCCTCATCGCCAAAGAGGTCAGGTCTGTGCCATCATCTTTCAGAACTGATCAAGATCATCCTAGCACACGCTGCGCGCTAAACCATTTTCAAATAATACACGTTTCGTTACACTCCACCAATGAGAGCACAAAACGCATTGGGGCCGACGCCGAACAGGCCCCATTTCACTTCACGAATGGGGCAAGTCCAACGCCCGCCCCACTTCTGCGCTTCGGAGTTCATTCGTACTTCCAGGACTCCATCGTGACTATTGAAGACCAGAATGGGGTCGATCACGTTGACAGAAATTCCCAGTGGCCCCATTACCTTAATAAGAAGACACGGTTCTGCTTCGTGGCGCAACGTGTAAGGAGTATGAGGTGAGGTCGACGGTGTTGGGATTGCCCTCAGAAGGTCGATACGGTTCTCGCAGAAGAGGACGAAGACTAGCGTAGCTGAAGAGCTGCTTTTTTTCTGTTCATTAGAGAGCGTCGGCAAGTCAAATGTGGGTCGGCGGCGTGGATCGAGGACACATTTCGTGCCACGTAGCAGCGGCTACCCGCATTTGGAACCCATTTGTGGCTATCTGGGTCATCCGACCCACGCCAAATACCGGTCGGTGAGGACCATGTGGCCACCCACGTGGCGCCAGTTGTGCCACCACCGCTCGTCTCAGCCCGGGCTTGGCTCCAACCACGGGCGCTTGTGTCGCCAGTTTCGGGTGTATCGAGAAGGCGCATCATCTTGCACCGTACAAGCCGCCTTTGTCAACCG
>Ga0209831_1003601_pt1 | contig 12669 bp, 12 predicted proteins | sample Maine_Asex4_meta_FD_187451 | JGI IMG/M metagenome (GOLD analysis project Ga0209831, IMG submission 187451) | Marine algal microbial communities from Maine, USA - Maine_Asex4_metaG (SPAdes) (version 2) | ecosystem: Host-associated > Algae > Red algae > Unclassified | place: Maine, USA | collected...
GCTCTTGATTACAGCTGGTTATAACGGCTTTACATGTACTGCGTAAACCGCCCTTGTCCAAACCAAAGCAAATCTGCACGTCCAACACGCCGGGAGGAGGTAGAGCGGCCGGGCTGTCCTGCCCAGAAAACGATGTGGTGGCCTGAATCTCCCGCCCGTCCGCTCCGCGCACAAGCCGTTCCAGGAACTGCTTCTTGGACACGGCATGGTCAAACGTCGCTTGTAGAGCAGCACACGGGCTCAACAGGTAGGCGCCACCGCCATTCGTGCCCGCGACGTGGGGCTCCTCAGCTTCCGCGATGGCTCGGTCTGCACGTAGACGCTCTCGGCTCGCCAGACCAGCGGCTGGCCCCAAGAGCAGACGCAGCTTCTGGAAGAGCGCCCCGCTGACGTTGTTGTCAATAATAAATTGCGTCTGAAGGCGGACCGGGAGCGCGCTCAGTGGCGCTGTAGGTGCCACTGCGACGCCTCCACAGTGCATAGCGCGGCGACAGATGTTGTCCATCGCTGCTGTAATCAGCCCGGGCCTCAAGCCTAAAATCCGCGCCACGGCTGCTGAGGCATAGCCAATGCGCCACCGCATCTGACGCGCCGCCACGACCGGCTCGCGAGGCTCGAACGTCATTTCATAATTCCGGATGCGCTCATTCTTGAACTTGACTTGGATCTCATCAGGGCGGGTGGCAGCCAGGTGGTGGTTCCAAAACGCGGCTCTGTCGCTTGGCAACGGGGGCACGTCCACACCTGTTGGGCTGAAGACTTGGAGCCCGTCGCTTGTTGCGGGTGGGGTGGGCGGACAATCCGTCGAAGATACGGACAGGAGGGCAGGTGGTGCAGCCGACGCGGACGCTGGTTGTGCGGGGTGGGGAGTAGGCGTAGCTGCACTGCGATAACAGAAAAAAGAAACGAAACAAGAAACAACACAGCGTTGGTTCGTGGATGGGGTGGCAAGGTCTGTGTCAGCAGCTGTAGCAGTCGGGGTGTTATTCACAGACGCGCCTCTGCAGTATCTCGCTGCATGACGATACAACAGTACAGAAAAGCGGGGACCTCAAAGAGCATGCTAGCAACCGGGAGAATACTTACCATGTAGTACCATCGCATATGTTTCCCGGCTGCGGAATAAGGGCCATAGTGGTTGTGTCCTGGAGAGCAGGCGGCGAGTGGGGTGATGGGGTCGATGAATGTACGGATGGGGGCGTGTGCACATGAGCGGCGGTCGAGACGCGGCTGGCGGGGTCTGTGACCAGTGGACTCGATCGACGGACTGCGCTTCTCTAAAACACAGGTGGATCTCGGCGAAATGGTTTCAGAAGAGTCCACGCAGTTTCACGTGGCACTGTAATGGCCTGACCCGGAAGACCGCCCTTAACTAGGCGTGGACCACGGGTCTTAACCCCGGCCCCCGCACCGGCACCTACGCAAACGCACGCGTGGAACCGCCTGCGCGGGCATGCCGGCGCGTAAGCGTCGATCTGACCCCCAGCGCAAGCTGCCGGCCTCACACGCACGCGCGTGCGCGTTCGGACGGTCGCGGCCGACACCAGCAATCCGCCACCCCCCCGATCGGGCCGGATCGGCGCCCCTCCACGACTCTCGCCGCCCGGGCAGTTACAGTCATTATTCGCTAATGAGCCATTCACTTGGAAAGCATGCTCTACCAGTGAATGGCCCGTAGAGCCTCAGGACCGCGATCTCTCGCGATCTCGGACTGAAAGAGGGTGCTTCTTTCGTGGCGCACCCCTGCCAGAAAAACGCATAACGACTGTACGCCCGCTCGGCCTGCGTGGCGCAGGTCCGGGAGTTCATTGTCAAGCCGTTTTTCAGCGTGCTCGGCTTCGCGTACAACCCGATGTCCCTCTCGAATGCGAAAAAATGGTCGGTCGATAGTTGCGTCCTCACTTCCAAAAAGGGCGAGAAGGCAGGTGTGGCTGCCGCCGAAAGTTTGTAATTGAACGTTGGCGGCGGATGTAGCATATCTCTGCTTCCAATGGGCAATTGGCCACAAGTAGCCCCCTTGACGGGCCAAAGCCCGCGTACTGTGCGAATTGGCCTGTGGCATGCCCTTTGGGGGGTTACTTTCGCATTGTTCATTTTTTATTGTTTGTTTGCTTGACTGTCTTTCCTGTTTGCCGGCACTCATGACGATCGCTTGTGATCGGACGGACGATCGACCAATGCCCTTGCTTGTATGAAAACCATAGGTCCGGGGTCGCCGTCGTGGGCACCACACGGCTCCTCATCGGATGCCCTTCAGCAAAAGGTCTTTCTTCCTCGCCACGTCGGCGATAGAACTCGCTATATGATTTGTCTACCGTCGGTCCCAATACACTAGTAATTGCACCAACGTTACTAATACCACATTTGGTGGAGCAGCAGGGGATACCCTCGCCTTCATCGTGCCTCGCGGCACGGTGTTCCCGAGAACTTTCTCGCTGCCTCGTGGAATTGTGACTGTGTCGATACGGTCGTTTGGCGCGCGGGGCGTAAGCCATCGACTTGTGGGCGTGGTGCCGGTGGCATCACGGTTGAGATCTTCGACGTTGGCGCGCAGGGCGTTAGCCAAGTCGGCACACTCTGTTCAGGTCCCAGTATGTCTACTGGTGGTACCAACGGCACTCGGCGAGCCAGAGACGGCAAGTTACCACCTGGCTACCGGCCGCCGGGCGGGGGACGAGGCACTCCTGCCGCCTCCGACGCCCCAATGGACGGTGCTCCTACTCCTCCCATCCCTGCGGATCAAGCGGCCTCTGGGCAGATGCAGGTGGGGGAGAGCCTGAAGGCGGCCGTTGAAGCACTTCAACGACGCCTGACGGCCCAAGAACAGACGAACGAGTCTCTGGCGCGAGCCAATGACAAGTTGGTCGACGACATCGAGGCCCTGAGCAAGGTCGACTTCCTTGAGGAGAAACGCCGTGTGGCTAAGTCTCGCCGTCAGTCGGGCGACAAGAACAAGAATGTCAAGAAGACAAGCAAGGTGACTCAAGACAAGTCCGTCCGCAAGGATGATCCGGCGAACACCTCGCTTTCCTCATCTTCCGATGATTCTGCCTCCGGGTCATGCCCTACGTCGTCGGACGACGACGACTGCAACGCGACGGACACGTCCTCTTCGGACGATGGCCACGGGCCGCCAGGCCCGCGGTCGCCCCCGAGTGGGTCTTCGCCGAGCGGCAGCTCGAGCGAGTCGGACGCGACCGCGCGCAAGCGCCCCGCGACCCCCACCAAACGGAAGGAGCGACTTGAAAAAGCCGATAGGATCAAGGTGATCCGCCCGGCTAATAGCCGCTTCAAAACACTCCTGGACTACAGGACGTACTTCCTGGCCCGTCGTCAACTGACGTATACGCCTAAGAAGGCACAACGGTCGCATCGTCTCAAGGAATGTTCAGACGGAGCATTCCATGGGCAACAGCCATTCACGGGGGTTCTGCCCTTGGGCATACTCACGTTCTTGACGACCTTTCGCCGCGCGTGCGACGCGGCTGGGCTGACGCACGGTCCAGCTTTTCCGTTCATGGTCTTTCGACTATCCGGCAACGCCAAGATGGCCTTCTCTGGCGCGCTTAACAGCACCCTCGGACGTAAGCGTTATGCCATCCGTACGTACGAAGATGCCGTCAACTGGCTTCTTTCGAAGTATGCGACACACGCAATTTTGGCCAACGCCTACCAAGACATCATTACGATGAAGCAACAAGACAATGAGGTGCACAAGGCCTCTGGTCACCGCGTGGAAAGGCAGTGCGATCTTCTGAACGGTTTGTTCGACATCCAAGACGTCAAGGACGTCTTCGTAGCGGGTATTTCGGACCTTGTGCAAGCGCACGTTCGGGTCTTGAATGACCAATTCCCGGATTGGACTCTTTCCGGGACGGTTGCTACCGCCCAGATGTACTGGGACGGCACCAACAAGCTGCGCTTGCAGCTCAAGATCACCCGCCCAACGGCAATCAAAGTCGCTTACGCGACACAGGACCAGCGGACGACGACGGAACGACCGTTCACATCGGTTCGCATCCCGCCGCCCCCTCGGGCCGCCTTCCCTCACGCCAATCCGGCTGAAATCTGGTACAATTGTAACAAACCGGGGCACTTCGCCGCACAGTGTGCCGAGCCGTATCGCCCTCGCGAACGTCGCCAATCGCCTATCGGCGTTCATGCCATTGCAGATTGTAATGTCGAAGAAAAAGAGATCGAGCATCCGGCCGACGCTGTCGAAGACTCGAAGAACGCCTAGGCCGGGTGCCCGACTTGGGATTGCCCGGCGGGACGCGAAAGTGTACGGTGACAAGATTGTTGCGCCGTGTCTTACGGAACTACGAGATCGCCGCCACACTTGGCCCATGCATGCAAGTGATGCGGAGCTGCCGCCCTGTTCTTGACATGGGCGCCGGGGTGAACATAGTGCGAACTAGTGTGCTCCCGGCGAACTGGATGGCTTACGCCGAGAAGTTGACTGTGCTTCCGCGCATCCGAGATGCAAACAACAACCGTCTCGTGACGAAGTATGCCATACATCTGTTTGTAGACACCGGAGGCGTACGTCTGTTTGACCGCTTCCTCGTTTCCGAAAACTTGTCAGTCCCGTACATTCTTCGCACCGAGTTCATTGAACAAAACATTGAGGCGTTCTTGCCGCGTTTGCGTAAGATCGTCTGGCAGGAACACGCGCGCTGCACAGAGGACCTGCCTCGGCCAACGCCAATCTTGGATTGTCTTAATGACGGTGCCTGGGACCGCCATTGGCAAGACATCCCCGAAAGGGTGCGAGTCTGTTAACAGATGCGTGTCGACGGACAACAAGAGGAGTGGATCATGGCCACATGTGATACTCCCGGTATGGTTATCATCACACCGAACGCTTGGATATGCCGACAAAAGTCAATGGCGGTCGCCCGCGGCCTTGCCATCGTCAAGCCCGACGAACCCTTCTTATTCAAGTTATGCAACTTCGGCAAGGACCAAGTCATTGTATGCAAGAACTCACCGTTGGGGTTTGCAGAGCCCTACGAAGGGCCGATGTTGTCCGCCGTCTTGGATGACATCAATCCAAAGGATGGAACCGATACTTCATCGGAAGACGCGAGTCGTGACCCACTCGAGGACCTCGACTTCAGTGAGGCCCCCGAGTATCTGCACAAGCAGATTCGAGACATGCTTAAGACGCATTCGTCTATGCGGGATGGAACCCTTGGCGTCATCCGTGCTACGGAGCACGTCATCGTCACTTTTCCAGACGCTCTGCCCATGCGGGCTCAACCCTACCGGACCGGGCCGTTCAAGCGGCAGATCATCTCTGATCTCATTAACAAGACGTTGGAGCTCAACTTCATTGTCCCTAGCCATAGTGCTTGGGCGAGCCCCGTGGTAATTGTACCAAAGAAGAACGGCAAAGCCCGATTCTGTGTCGACTATTGTCGGTATTTCAACATCACAAAGAAGGATGCTTATCCCTTTCCTCAAATGGAGGACTGCCTCGACTCCTTGAGAGATTCCCAGGTGTTCACGTCTCTCGACTGCACCGCGGGGTGCTGGCAAGTGCCCTTACGCAAGGACGACCAAGAGAATACGGCGTTCACAACGCATTGTGGTATATACCACTGGTTATCAATGCCTTTCGGCGTGACGAGCGCGCCTGCTACCTTTCAGCGTGCGTTGGATATTATCCTCTCGGGTTTGAAGTGGCAGATATGCCTTGTCTACTTAGACAATGTCATCATCTTCTCCGCGAACGCGGAACAACACGTCAAAGACTTTGACACGGTTCAGCACCGTCTGCGCGAAGCCGGGGCTACCATGAACTTGGAAAGGTGCACCTGGTCCTCCGACGAAGTCTAGTACGTCGGACACATTGTCCGCCCCGGGCAACTGCACGTTCATAACAAGAACGTGGATGCCCTGAAGCACGCCAAGTTCCCAACGACGAAGATCCAGCTGAAAAGCTTCTTGGGCATGTCCAACGTCTATCGAAGTGTTGTCAAGGACTTTTCCAAACGTGCGAAGCCCCTGAACGCCCTGACTAGGGCCGAGATCCCACCGGATCTACCACCACCGACGGACGTGGCCATCGCCGCATTTGAGGATTTTCGCAACGCACTATTGTGCCCACCGGTACTTGCCTTGCCAAAGGCCAATCGGAAGCTCGTCGTCGACGTCGATGCATGCGCCGACCAAGTCGGTTGTACACTCCTCCAGGAGGAATCGGGCGACTTGCTTCATCCTGTCGGATATTGGAGCCGAGGACTTACTGCTGCAGAGCAAAACTGCTCCACCACGGAGCGCGAATGCCTCGGCGTCGTGTGGGCTGTCCTCAAGTTGAGGCACTTCCTCGATGGGCAACGGTTCCTCATCTGAACGGATCACCAAGCACTTAGCTGGATCTACAGCACGACTGACTCAAGCGGACGCTTGATGCGATGGCGACTTCGCCTCTCCGAATGCACATTCGATACGGTTTACAAAACAGGGGCATCGCACCACTTGCCCGACTTCCTGTCGCGTGCCTCCACGGTGGCGCCGACAGAAGATATCCATGATGATATACCTTGCGTGGCATTGGACGAGACGGCCAACGGCTTAGGGACGGGCGGGTACACGGTTACCGACACACCGGAACCGGTGGAGCTCGACGATGTTGTCGAACAACAACAAACAGACGACTACTGAGTCAAGATGTCCACTCGCGTGGAACGCGGAACGGCCAAGGCCTTCTTCCGCAACGAGCATCACGCTCTGTATCGCCGGACGCCTTACGGCAACCAATTGGTCATACCTAAATCATTACGCGACCGCGTCTTGACGCTCGAGCACCACGCCACAGTGGCAGCCCATCCTGGTATGAACCGGATGTATTACACCATGCGAAAGGCATATTACTGGCCTTCGATGGTAACGGACATCCACACCACCATCGGCAAGTGCACAACTTGTGCCCAAAACCGCCTCGCCTTGCGGCGACACACCACGCCCTTGACGCTGTTCCCGGCTACTGAGCCTCTCACGGAGCTGTCCGTTGACATCTTTGGGCCCATCCCGGCCTCCAAGAAGGGCAATCGCTTCATTTTGGCTATTACCGTCCGCTTCGCCGAGCTACACAAGTGTGTCGCCTTACAACGAATTACGGCCATGTCCGTGGCGTCAGCCATCATCGACGCGTGGGTGTCCGCCTACGGGCTCCCGGACCGGATCCTATCGGACCGAGGGCTCCAGTTCATGTCGAACTTCTTCATCGCTGTGACGATAACGCTTGGCATTGAAACGGTTCGCACCACAGCGTATCATCCCCAAACCAATGGGCAAGTCGAACGGTACAACCGTACCATGGCTACTCAGCTGCGACAATACGTCGCTGATGGCCCATCACGGTGGGACGAGCTACTCCCGGAAATCACCATGGCGTATAATAGCCAACCGCACCTGTCTACGGGTATCGCTCCATTTGACCTTGTTATTCCCCGACGGATCCCCAACCTCACGGTTCGCAACTTGCCCCCGGGCACTCCGCTGGCCAACAAGAGAACGCTCAATGATGGGTCACACCTTGCTCGCAAACGCGAGTTCATGCCCCGCCTTCGCAAGCAGATCCCTGTCGTAGTCTAGGCTCCTAAGCTCACGCCAGACAGGTGACACCTACAGCGCTAAGGTGCGCTGGTTCGACTACGGCTCGAAATACGATACCTGGAAGCCCCTGGAGAACCTCCCCCGCAACATGGTTGTGCGTTTTCTTCGACAGAAGAAGAAACATGTATTGCTAACCTCCAAAAAATGGCGGTTGCAAAGAGAAGGGAGGCAGAGCCGACGACACAGCGTAGAAATGAAGTCCGATTGGCTGTTCGATAATTCACTATTAAACTACTGGTTGAGAGTTCCCGCGAGTAATATTGCAAGCCAATCAACATGTCTTGCAGGAGTCTCGCAGAATTATTGCAACCCACAATGAGATTTCCTGACAAGTTTGGGCAGCTTACTTGGGCCTGAAGAGGGCATGGAGAGGGTTCTGGGCCACACCTGTGAATTCTCATGAGATCCACAAATTTCTTCAGATTTCTTGAGATCCTGATGTGCGTTTCCAGAGGGCAGAGCTATATGGGGAGACTATGTAAAGAACTCATATGATTCCTAGTCTTTCCGTTGGTCCACGTACGCTGTGGAATGATCGCAACCAATCTGCAACCACCATTTTTTGGAGGTCAGCAATACCGGGGTACGATTGGCAAACGCGTACACGGCAAAGTTGCCGACAAGCCGGGCTCACAACCGTGGCGAACACCGTCATGGACCCATCGTGGATACGCACTATCAAACATGTCCATGTTACCGGTGACGGAGTTATCCATGCCAATGTCTCGTGGACAAATTTAAGTACGGACGCCGCAATTTAGGAAGTAACTCCTATCGCGTGGCTTAAGTCGACTCCGCCCTCCATGACGCGCAACTTTGCGTATGACCCCCAACATGCCTTGCGGCATTTCCCTCGGCTGAACCGTGAGTACGGTCCGTACACATATGTATGGCCAAAATCCGCGCAATCAACACTGATCGGGAGCGATCCCTCTATGCCAGTGCTCCCCAACGGGTTTCGCGTACCCCCGGTAGAGCACTTGCATTCGATCCTTCGACACCCGGTGACCACCACTGAGGAAGCAACTGTGGTCATCCCACAATGGACCAACACCAGTTTGTACGATACCGCCATACGCGCATGTTTCGAGTACCAAGTACCTTCATCAATAGATGCCAGGTATGTGGATCCCACACCATGGGCCATGCTGGCCTGCCACTTCCTTCATCGCTATGATGAAAAACAGGAAACGGAGAAGTGGACAATATCATGTCAAACGACAAACACCAACCAAATGGCACCCAGATGTCCGTCGTCAAACAGCGCCCGAGGAAGACGGCCTTCGGCAAATTGCGCAACAAGCGGCAGAACGAGTTGGCTGCCGCCTTGAATGTCTCGCTTCCGCGCACGAGGAACAACAGTGCGTTGGTCTACACCAAGCGGTGGAACGGGTACAAAGTCACTCGGCAGTGAACGAATTCATTGCAAAACGACTGGACCTCGTATACACGGCGCTGAGGCCCTTGGCTTCCGAAATACGGGTCCCCATGGACCTCGGCCAAGCGGTCACCAACGTTGGCTGGTGTCCCGGGCTCTGACAACACGTCGACGAACCCCGGCAGGGCCTCGAATCGTGCGTGAAAACGTCGTGTGTGCGCGCGAGCGCGGTTGCGAACGCAAGCGTCAGAAAGACGCTGGTCGGTGACGACCAGCATACCATCTGCTACCTCGACAGGGTCCACGTGCGCGTGATTCGAGCCGTAAGGCTGAAGCTGACGTGATACCTCCGGGTCCGTGGAGCTATCCACTGCATGTATCTCGCCCGCAACGGCTTGAGCCACGTGCACCTCGCCGTTCGCGTTGCTGCCGTCTACCGCCATAGCGGTGGGGTCGATGGTCGCGACCGCGATGACACGGGGACACCCCGTGTCGTCAACCGCCGTCCACCCGCGCAAGGCCCGGTGTGAACCGGCCGCGGGGTGCGCACCCCCTCGTCACCACGGGACCGCGTCACGGCTTGGGCCTTGTCGCCGAGGTAGCAAAACCCCGACGAAGCTAGCGCCACACGGCACCGACGACGGTAACTCCAGCACGTGCTACTCGACGCGCCGCCGCAAACACGGGTCTTAACCCTGGCCCCCGCGCCCGCCCCCGCATCCACGTACACACATGCGTGGAACCACCTGCGCGGGCCTACCTCCGCGTAAGCGTCGATCTGACCAGCAGCGCAAGCTACCTGCCACGCACGCACGCGCGTGCGTGGTCAGACGATTGCGGCCGACGCCGACCAACCGCCACCTCCCCCCGATCGGGACGGATCGGCGTCCCTCCACGACTGCCGCCGCCCGGGCGGTTCCGCCTTCGCGGGCCCGTGAGAGTCCGCGACCGCTCAATCGGGTGTCACCATCCTCGAATCTCACCGGGACGGTTCGAATATCGAGTTGGATGTTTGTCGCATATCTTCGCCTGCAATTGGCAAATTGCCACCGGTAGCCCTCTTGACAGACCAAAGCCCACGTACTATACGAATTGGCCTGTGGCATGCCCTTTGGGGGGTTACTTCCGCATTGTTCATTTTTTCTTGCTTGTTTGCTTGCCTGTCTTTTCTTTCTGCCGGCACTCGTGAAGATCGCTTGTGATCGAACGGTCGATCGACCAGTGCCCTCGCTTGTATGAAAATCACGAGACCGGGGTCGCCGTCGTGGGCACCACCCGGCTCCCCATCGGATGCCCTTCAACAAAAGGTCTTTCTTCCTCGTTGTGACGGCGATAGAACTTGCTTTCTTGCTTGATAACGGTCGGTCACAATACATTGGAAATTGAACCAACGTTAATATTACCACACCATTTTTTACCGCACGTCCCACGGGAAAAAAGTGTTGAGAAAGAAGCGCATGTCGACGCACGCTTGGAGCGAGCTGTCCATCGCAGGGACGTCCGCATCGAAGCCGTGTCGAGCGGCAAGGTCAGCAAAATCGGGGACCAGAAACGCAAGCCGCCGTACATTCCTGACGGGGACGAGACGCAACGTCAACTCTGTGGCGTTCTCGGCAATGCGCCACTTCAGGCGGACGCACCCACGCGCTGCAAACGGGAACAGTGGCTCGGAAGGAATCGCGTCCATGGGGACGAGGATGGCAGCGTCTCCCGTAGGACCCCTGACGATCGCCCGAACCTCACCTACGCACGGCCTCGTATCGTCCCTGCTGGGGCTGTACAATACAGCGTCGAACCACGCTACATCGAGGTACTCCTCGGCCGCGCGCAAGTGTTGCACCACTTGCGTGCCGCAGTCGAGCCGAGCGCGCACCTGCGTGCGCGTCGCGTCCCGGATTCGGCCGTGCCCGGCCATATTGAGGAGCACCGCGACGTTGGCCAAGTCAGGACGCGTCGCCAAACCTGCCACGGACACCTTCTTGACATTGTACATCCGACGCGTCTGCCTCCGCGCGACCTCGGACGCGTTTGTGGCAGCAGCGGCCGCCCCCCCGCCGCCCGCACGCACGTCTCCCCCACTTGCACGCGAAGCAGCACTCGTGGCAGCCAGGTCGCCATCGTCTCTCCCACGTGTGTCATCTCCCACTGCAGCCGCACGACGAACTAGCTCATTTTGCCACGCAGCGTTGGCGGCTTTGTCCGCCGCCTCCCCCGCCCGCACACGAAGAAGCACTAGTGGCGGCCAGGGCGCCATCACCTCGCCCTAGTGCGTCATCTCCCACTGCAGCCGCACGAAGAACTAGCTCGTATTGCCACGCAGCGTTGGAGGCTTTGTCCGCCTCGGCGTGACAAGCGAGGATGCGCCGCGCTCCGTTTGCGTGGCGCACCAGCAGGCGGGTAAAAGTCCGCGCGTCCTTGTTCTTGCGGCCGACATACGGCTTGTCGGCCTTGTGCTCGCTCTCGTATGTCGCAATGCCGCATTTTTGGATGTTGCCATGCCTCTTGATGGCGTCGGACACGTGACACAGCAACTTCTGGACTTTGACCGATGCGGTATGGCCGAGGATGGGGGTCACAGACTCGTTGACGAACCGGGCGGAATGCTCGCCAATGGCCAGGCCCTTCGTCATCGTCATCGGAGGTGGCACGGCTGACGTCGTCCGCCCGGTGATGCGGGCGTAAAGCACCGCGTATTAAGCAAACATTAAAGTGACCACAACGTGAACGGGTGGTTCTCCCCACTCGTCGTGGTACGCCGTCCAGTCGAACACAAAGTTTTTTCCCACCTTGGCCGCTTCATCGCTCAGAATCTGCTTCGTAGCCTGCGGCTTCCGCTGCTGCTGCGTCCGTCGCGCGCTCCTCGTCGTGCTCCGCCGCTAAGGCCCCGTCGCCGGTCTCGTTGTTTGGCGGGCCAAAGAGCCCAGCGATGATGAACGCCAGAACAGCGACGCCGTCCCGTTTCTGCTTCCCAGTAAGCACTCCCTGCTTCTCGTTGGCACGGAAAATGTACCTGAATCAACCACAAGACAGACAGAGTCAAACGACATCACAAATACGACGCCATGGGGGGTAAGACACAAAACATGAGCATATAAACGGCACCATGAGCCACCGTGTGTACGCGTTTGGTCGCTCTCAAGTGCAATTGCGTGGCAGCAGAAACAGTTACGTTGCACGCACATGAAAACACACACAGCCTCTTACCCAGGCGGTGCTCTGCGCGCTTTGCTCTTTCGGCTAAGGCGGAGTAGCCGTTTGAACGCGATGCGTCGCGTGGCTGTTCCCGACCCCGCCGGTGAATTCTTTCCGTTGCACAAGTACGTGAAGACACAGACGAGCCTGTGCACCATGTAGCTGGTCAAGGCTGACGAGAGCGACGACGCGCTTCCCTACCGCGTAGCCGTCAGCAGTAATATTTACCTGTTGGTTGGGACGCGTCCTGACCTCGCCTTCGCCATCGGGAAGCTGAGACGCTTTGTCTCGTGCTACGGCAAGGAGCATTGGGCGGTGTAGTACCACAATCTAGGGGGTTACATCAGAAAGAGGGAAGTAACGGCCGTCTCAGCCGCTCGCGCGACACCCGCTATGGGACTCGAGGTCCGGGAAGTCGGGCCGATCGAAACGCCAAGACATCGAGACACGGTTTACTTGCCGGCGACGACGGTGCC
>Ga0209831_1003602_pt1 | contig 12668 bp, 19 predicted proteins | sample Maine_Asex4_meta_FD_187451 | JGI IMG/M metagenome (GOLD analysis project Ga0209831, IMG submission 187451) | Marine algal microbial communities from Maine, USA - Maine_Asex4_metaG (SPAdes) (version 2) | ecosystem: Host-associated > Algae > Red algae > Unclassified | place: Maine, USA | collected...
ACCGTTTTTGTTTGCTGCATTGCAAGCGCACCTTGATCCTCTGGGTTTGACGAGGGGGGTGGCCGGTCCCACAGCTAGAGAGGCATATGCAGTGGCGGTCGCGGCGGTGGCGGTGGTGGCGGGGGTGGTGGAGAGAGGACGGTGGTGGGAGGGGTCGGTATAGACTATGACGCTTTTGAGTAGGGGTAGAGGGTGGACAGTCATCAAGGACGCTGGGGGACTGGAGGGGGGGGAACGGGGGGGACAATCAAAAGGGGGGGAGACGGGGGCGGCGGGGGGGACGGGTAAATCAAAATGGGGGGGAGACCAGGGCGGCAACGACGCGGCGGGGGGGGGGAGCAAGGAGACGAGCATGTTGCCGTTGGAACAATGTTCCGTTACAGCGTACAGGTGGGACATAGAAGTCCAGAGGAGCTTTCGAGTACTTGGGACAAGCCACGAATCCCACTTCTGAGCCATATTCGGAGGGCGACACGCCATTGGCCAAGAGCGAGTTTGCTTGGACCGAGTGGGGACGTTCATTTACTCCATGGCTTTTCCGCATGTCCTAGCCCACAATCAGCGTGCGTGATCATCGCGTGCTCTCGCCGCGCTGATCCCCACCTCTCTCCCCGCTCTACACCTCCGTTCATTTTCCACCCATCCAGACGTTGTGGCTGATTGCAAAGATGGCCAACGTTCCCACCCCGTGCCCAAGCTCTGTCGATGCGGCCGCATCCGTTGCCCGGGAGGCTTTTTGTCAAGCCGCACCCGATTTGCTGTCCCAGTCCGCTGAGGCTGTCTCTCGAGCGTCTCGGGCCGCGGCCGTGGCAGCCCACGCGATCCACTGCGAGGGCACTCCTATCGACGGCCACGGCCGACCGCCGGCGGCTCCCGTTGCCGGAGCGTCCCCCCAAGCGCAACCGGCTCAAGTACGGGGCGGTGTGCGACGGCCCCTGCGACGGAAGAGGGACCAGACTCTGTCTTTGGGGGTCAAGATTGCCGTTATCCAAGGAGCGTGGTGTACCCTATAGCATGATAAAGGACACCATTGCTCCAAACGCCTCTGTTGCTGCATTGCGGAAGATCATCCAGCGCAAGGACGTCTACCGCGCGGCGGCTGCCAAGCCAGGGGCGCAGCTCCACCGTACCAACCTCCGAGGGGCGGCGCACCCCGAGTTGGACAACTGTACTACTGATTTTGTATGCTGTCAGCTCGGGGACGGAAGCGAGTCCCTATGACCTACGCGCTTTTGGGACGTAAGGCGGAGGAGATTGCGTCAGAGCTTGGCATTATGGGGTTTTGCGGCTCGCTAGGCTACGTCCAGGGCTGGGCTGGCCGGCACGGTGTGGTGAATGTACGTCTTCACGGGTCTGCGGGATCGGTGGACATGGAGGAGGCGCGGGAGCGCATGGCCGACGTGCGGCGGCGGCTGGAGGCGTTTGAACCGGAGCACATCTACAATATGGATGAGTCGGGTCTGTTTTACATGGCTGTCCCAAACCGCTCGTTTGTGCCGACGAAGGACCGACGTCGTGTACGTGGCAGCAAGGCGATGAAGGCGAAGCAGCGTGTCACGCTGGTACTTGCGGTGAATGCCGCGGGGACACACATGCTGCCGGTCGCTCTCCTTGGCTCGGCGAAGCAGCCGCTCTGCTTCCGGTCTTCTTCCTGCCCCCTCCCCTACTTCCAGCAAAAAAAAGCTGGATGAACGGGGAGGTTTTCAAGGCCTGGGTGGAGAAGGTTTTCATCCCTGCGGTGCGGGCGCGCACAAGCGATCGTGTGGTTTTGGTGGTGGACAACCTGTCTTCTCACGAGGCCGTGGATCACGACAAAGTGGAGTTTATCACCCTACCGCCAAACACCACGGCTATTTCCCAGCCGCTAGACGCGGGCGTGATCGAGACCCTCAAGCGGAGGTACAAAAGGAGATTCTCGCAGGCCAACCGAGCCGATGTATGTAACAGCTGGAAGAAGCCGGTACATTTTGCTGCGCATTGCGCAGAACCGTATCGCCCCCGCGAGCGTTGTCAGCCGCCGGCCGGCGCTCACTCGATCGCCAACGGCAACATCAACGAGGATGAAGAGACCGAGGGCCCAGCCGTTGACGTCAACGGCTCGAAAACCGCCTAGGCCGGGTGCCCTACTTAGGGCTGCCCGTCAGAACGCGAAAGCGTACATTGAAAAGGCTGTTGCGGCGTGCCCTACGGCACTACGAAATCGCCGTTACGACAGGCCCATGCCTGCGCTTAATGCACAGCTGCCGCCCTGACTTAGACATGGGCGCTGGGTTGAACAATGTTCGCAGTAGTGCACTCCCCAAGAACTGGATGGCTCATGTTGAGACACTGACGACGCCCCCGCGTATCCGAGGCGCGAACAACAACTGCCTCGCCACTGAATATGGCATACACTTAAATGTTAACACCGAAGAAGTGGGCATCTTTAATTGCTTCCTCGTCTCTGACAACTGGTCATTCTGGTGCACTCTTTGCACCAAGTTCATTGAACAAAACATCGAGGCAATCTTGCCACGCTTGTGTAAGATCGTTCGGCTGAAGCACGTGCGCTGCACGGTGGAGCTGCCTCGACCAACGCCGATCGTGGCCTGCCTAATCGACAGTGTGTGGCACCGCCAGTGGCAGGATAAACCAGCACGGGTGTGAGCCTGCTAACAAGTACGTGTCAATGGCCACCAGGAGAGGTGGATTATGGCGACATGTGACACCCTTGGCATAGTGACGGTCACACCGAGCTTGTGGTTGTGTCGACGCAAATCAATGGCGGTTGCCCGCGGCATCGCCATCGTCCAACGCGACGAACCCTTCTTGGTCAACTGATGCAACCTTGCAAAGACCGAGACTTTCTTCGAAAGTGCTCTACGAGAGGGTTCGCGGAACCCTACTTCGGACCAAAGATATCGGCCGTACTGGAAGACGACAGTCCCAAAGATAGATCCGTGCCCTCATCTTCCGAGACCAGTCGTGACCCCCTTGAGGACCTAGACCTCAGTGAGGCCCGCCAGTACTCGCACAGGCAGATTCGAGACATGCGGAAGACGCATTTGTCTACCTGGGATGTAACCCTGAAAGCCATCCGTGCGACAGAGCAAGCCATTGTTTCTTCTTCAGACGCTTTACCCATACGGGCACAACCCTACAGAACCGGGCCGCTCAAACGCCAAATCATGACTGATCAGATCAACAAAAGGTTGAAGCTCAAATTCATTGCACGTAGCAATAGTGCTTGGGCCAGCCTTGTGGTCATCGTGCATAAAAAAAAATGGGCAAGCCCGATTCTGTGTCGGCTATAGTCGGCTGAACAACATCACTAAAAAGGATACGTATCCTTGGCCTCGAATGGAGGACTGCCATGACTCCTTAGAGACGCCGAAGTGTTCACTTCTCTCAACTGCACAGCGGGATATTGGTAGGTGCCACTGCGCACAGAAGATCAAGAGAAGACGGCGTTCACGACGCATTGTGGTATATACCACTGACAATCTATGCCATCTGGGTTGACAAATGCACCTGCAACCTTCTAGCGAGCTTTGGATACTATTATATTTGGCTTGGAGTGGCTGATTTGCCTTGTTTACTCGGACGATGTCGTCATATTCTCCGAAAATGCGGAGCAGCTTGTCAAGGACGTCGGCAAGGTCTTGCACTGATTCCGCGAGGCTGTAGTTACCCTGAACTTGAGAATGTGCACGTGGTTGTCCCAAAAGGTCGAGTACTTTGGAATTGTAGTCCGCCCGGGGCAGCTCTACATGGGCAACAAAAACGTAGGTGCTTTGAAGTATGCAAAGTTCCTCACAATCAAGACACAGCTGAAAAGCTTCCTGGGTATGTGTAACGTCTATCGACATTTTGTCAAGGACTTCGCCAAACGGGTGAAGCCCCTGAACGCCCTGACGAGAGCCAAAATTCCACCGAATTTGCCGACACCCACCGACACAGCCGCCGCCTCGCATATCGTGACCTGTGACACGCGCTGTTGCGCCCCCCTGTATTGGCGTTGCCCAAAGCACACACAAAGCTCGTCTTTGATGTGGACACCTGCGCCGACCAACTTCGGTGCACTCTTTGCAGGGAGAAATCAGGAGAATTACTTCATCCTGCCGGATATTGGTGCCGCGGGCTCACTGGTGCCGATCAGAAAATTTGCACTACCGATGGCGAATGCCTCGGGGTTGTCTGGGCAGTTCTCAAACTGCGGCACTTCCTCGATGGGCAACGGCTCCTCATCCGAACGGATCACCAAGCTGTAAGTTGGATCTACAGTACGACCGACTCGAGCGGACGCTTGCTGAGGTGGCGACTTTGCCTCTCCGAATACACATTCGACATGGTCTACAAATCGGGTGTGTCTCACCAATTGCCTGACTTCCTGTCACGCGCCTCCTCTGAGGCGCCGACAGAAGATATCCACGACGATATTCCTTGTATTGCAGTGGCTGAGACGTCCAACGCTGTAATGATGGGGAGGTGCACGGGTTTCGACACACCCGATCTGATGAATTTCAATGATGTGGTCGAAGTCCGACGATGTGGTCGAAGTCCAACAAACGTACGACTCCCTTGTTGAAATGACCAAACGTGTCGAACGCGCAACGGCAAAGGCCTTCGTCAGCAATGAGCACCACGCTCTGTACCGCCGACCGCCTTACGGAAACCAATAGGTTATTCCAAAGTTTTAACGCGAAGGCGTCTTGACCCTTGAGCCGTACGCAACCGTGGCAGCCCACCCTATTTTGAATCGAATTTTATTTCACTGTGCGTAAGGTATATTGTTGGCCTTCAATGGTAACAAATATCCGTATTACCATTGCCAAATGCACAGCGTGTGCACAAAACTGCCTTGCCTTACGGCGACACATCACGCCCCTGACTTTGTTCCCCGCTACGGAGCCACTCGAGGAACTGTCCATCGACATCTTTGGGCCCATACCGACCTCCAAGTGAGGCATTCGCTATATCTTAGTTATCACCGACCGCTTCGCCAACTCACCAAGTGCGGCGCCTTACGGCGGATCATGGCCATGTCCGTGGCGTCCGCCATCATCGACACGTGGGTGTCCGCATAAGGGTCTCCAGACCGCATCCTGTCGGACCGAGGGCCCCAGTTCATGTCGAACTTCTTCATTGCCGTGATAAAAATGCTTGGCATCGAGACTGTCCGCACCTCGGCGTACTATCCCCAAACGAACTGGCAGGACGAACGGTGCAACCGTACCGTGGCAACTCAGAGCATTGTCAACAACTCAGGCTATCTATATCGACTATTCCATTCTAGAGCAAAGTCCGCGTTCTTAGGCAGCCACATGTACGTCAGCGGTCGGCTGCTGTGCTGTCATGAGCCAAAGAACCTGCAGGATCCTGTACACTAGGTCGTGTCTGGACCCGATCAGGACGATATTTTCTGCCAGGAATTGATTCACTGCTGCGGCAGTCGACACCTGTGGTGAGCAGCAGTGTCAGCCACTACGAAGGCGCAGAGAACGCTCATCGGCAGACGGCGAAAGAAGCAGGTCAATATGTGCAGCACTTGAAGACGTCCACGCCCAGAAGGGGGTCGCTGTAGGATCAAAGCTATGTTCTACAGCTCATGCGGACGTTCGGGAACAGCGACCATCTCTGCCTGGAATGCACTAGCAGTCAATTTTGCAGTCGTGGCGCACACGCTGCCGCCACGTGCCTCTACTTGCTGTGAAAGGAGTCGTCGATCAATCACACGAGCTCATCAGAGGCTCCCATGCGATAGCCTCGGCTATCCTAAAACCGAATCCAACTCGAAATAGAAAAGCAATAGCAGCACAGCTTTTTTAGTTCAGCTGCTGCATGAAGCAAGGTTGGAGTTCGATTTCCACGGCCCGAACAAAAAATGGGCTTCTTCGCCGAAACAGTGGTGTCACGTCGGAATTCAGGGGCTTGCTGGGAGACGTTGTGCAACGTGGCATCTCATTGTTACCAATGCTCTCAGTTGCGGCCTTACGTCGCTGACGACCGATCACGATGGGACAACCTACTCCCGGTTACCACGATGGCATAAAATAGCCAACCACACCGGTCGACGGGCATGGCCCCATTCGAACTTGTTGTCCAAGGACGGATCCCCAACCTTGTGGTTCGCAACTTGCCCCCGGCCGCACCCTTTGCCAATAAGAGCCCTCTTTATGGTGGGTCACCCCTCGCTCGCCAACGCGAACTCATAGTTCGACTTCGCCGGCAAATGTTTCTGGTGGTCGCGGCCTTGCGTAAGACGCAAGAACGTTACAACTGTAGCTTTGACCACCAGTTGGCGACCCGCAAAGTGGACGGCAAGATTGGCGACTACGTGTACACGACCAACAACGATCGGAAAAATAAGGTGCAGAGAAAAGTCATTGACCTCTTCTTGGTCCAGCGCGCTGATGCCTGCACGTTTGTCATGGACATCCACGGAGAGGAAAAGCGCGTCAGCAGTGACCATGTTACACGAGCTCAGGGCCCAACGAGGACGCACACGGTGCCCCACAGACAATTAGGCAACTTAGACAAACCCAAGGATCCCCCGGCGACGCCCCACTACACTGCGGGTCGGTATTTCATCGCCGAGAAACTTCTAAATTTGCCGGATTGGAAATCTATAACGAGAACACGCGAAAGAGTGTTTTGAGATCGCCATGCAAAATCTTCTGTGAAATGGCCTCAGCATGGTTCGGAGGATCATGTGCACAACAGTTCCGTGGATCAGCAAAAATCCTACATTTCAGATTACCTGATTCTGGAGTGACCTCTGTGATTCGGCAGATAATCACTACAGTTTCTGGACTCGTTCAACGGATCATCTTCGGGACTGATTCTGGGATCTTTCCAGAAGCAGTGTCATTCTGACCCACAGATCATCTCGGGGACTGTCATTCGAAAAAAATGAGAAGACTTGTTCAACTGATTGTCTGACTGCCTCTTCCGCAAACAAACTGTCTGCCTATTCAGTCAACAGCGTGAACAAAATCTTTTTGACGCTCCCTCCGTTCAGACCAATGCCCATCGTGGAATCTGACATACTACTCATGCGCTTGTGTATTCTGGTGCGAGTGCTCCTGACATGTATTGAACTGGAGGATTGCGAGTTCGGGACGTGCTGTGTTGGCACGATAGGGGACGAGATTGCCACTGAACAGGTATTGCTCTCTGATCGGCTTTGGCAGACCCTTCTCACAACGTCACTCGAAGTAGTCCAGGCTATCATCTACGATCGATTCCTTGAAGCAGGAATCTAGATCAATCTTGCGCTGTCGTTCACTCAATCTATGACGACGATCCCTAGGATGATTGTACTTCGACGGCAAGACAGTCCTGTGCACGATCCCCAGGATGATCTTACCTCCACTTCAGGACACTTCTCAGCACGATACGCAGAACGATCAGAACCAGCGAATCGGAATGAACCTTCATGAGCATGTGGAGCAACTTCGCCTGACAATTGGCGAATCTGCTGGTGCTGGTGTGAGGATGATTCCCACTGAATATCGGTGCAGATGGTCTTCGAGCACTTCTGAACTCCACTGCAGGCTCTGTCTCCAAGATTAACAGAAAGTGGGCATAATTTGATCGCATGATCAATGTGCGACAGTTCTGCGAACCGTCGGTGGGCTTGTTCGAATCTGGCAGTTCTCAGTTTTAAGGAATCGGGGACAGAACGCTGTATACAGTGCGTTTTCGTTATAAGCGAATCGTTTACAAAAGAATATGGGTCGCGAGTCTTTCATTCCAGTCCGTATTGGCCACTTTTTCTTCATATTGAGCCGAATTAGCTGTCTCTTATTACGAGAACGCACTGTAGTAGGTGATAAATGAATTCTGTGGCCTACGCCAGACCGCAGATACCTACTGGGCCAAAGTGCGCTTGTTCAACTATCAGACCAAGGAGGACGCGCTGAAACCCTTATGGAGCATCACCCGCAACACGGTTGATCATTTTTTTCGACAGCAGGAAAAACATGTACCGGGGTACGACGGGCAAACGCCGACACGACGAAGTCGACGACAAGCCGGGCTCACCTCAGTTATTGCTGATCCCCGAACTTTGTCCCGGTGGACAGAGTCTGACTTGCGGTCCGACTCTCTCCACCAATCAGATACGCCCCTGGGACTGACTTGGTGCTCCTGATTGCTTACATGTGCCCATGCAGCCTGGAAATCAACATCGGATCCTCTTCTTTTCTACACTTCTGGCGAGGAGAAAGAAGAAAGTCTCAAGATCTCGTTTGGACAGCTTGCTCCGCGCCGAAAAAAGCGAATCAAGAAGCACCAAAGAGTGAGTTCTGCTCCATGCAAGGTCCTGGTACAGAATGCGGTCTTTCTATTGGACTCGATGCCTTCTTACTGTCATTTTAAACCAATAGAGTGCTCTTGTACAGACTCAGTCTCTGTCTCTGTCCCCCGGGACAAAATTCGGGGATCAGCAGTACAGTGCGTTCTCGTTATAAGAGACAGCTGATTCGGCTCAATAGGAAGAAAAAGTGGCCCAAACGGACTGGAATGGAAGACTCGCGACCCATATTCTGTTGTAAACGATTCTCTTATTACGCGAACGCGCTGTACCAACCTCGTCATGGTATTTACAAGAACTCCCGCCCTTCAACACGGGCTCGTCACCGCGGCCGGAGTTATCCACGACAATGTCTCATGGTCAGACGTAAGTATCAACGTTGCAATTGTAAACGTAAGTCTTGTTACGTGGCATAAGTTCACCCTACGATCATTTACTCGCAGTTTTGCGTATGACCCTCAACTTGCCTTACGGCATTTCCCCCGGCGGAATCGTGAATACGGCCCATACACTTTTGTGTGGATAAAATTCGCGCAAGCGACACTGAATAAAAACATTCCTGCTACACCTGTCCCTCCCAATGGGTTTTTGGTCCCTCCAGTACAACTCCTAGACTCACTTCTTCGACGTCTGGTAGCGAGCACAGAGGAAGCAACCGTGGTCATCCCACAATGGATAAGCTTCAGGTGGTACGTTTCCGCCGTCCGCGCGTAGTCTGAGGGTCATTCTACACCAGCCCGAACGCCCCGAACGTCCGAACGCTGAACGGCCATATCAAAATCCCATTGGGCGACGTGGCCTCGGCTGGGATGCTTGGCCAATGGAATTTCGATATGGCCGTTCAGCGTTCGGACGTTCGGGGCGTTCGGGCTGGTGTAGAATGACCCTGAATGAAAAACAGCACGAAACAGGCACATGGTGTCGACACCACAAAAAAAGCACATGCCATCGATGCGGGCTCCTCCCCAAACCGATCCCTTTCCCTTACTCTCTCACTCGCGCGTCGTACCGAACCACCTCCCTTCGACACCGTGCCATCCCCAACGAGCAACCCCGACAATACCGAGCCACCCCAGTCTTCCGCTGGAGGCTCGAAGGAGGCCACGGGAGCTGATGCCCCAATCTTCCATTAGACCCGCCTCCGAGGCCGTGCACGGCGCCGTCTGGCCTCGAAGCCGGCCGGAAACGAGAAAGCGGTCAAGCGGTGGAGAAGCGACGAGTGCCATGAGCTACTCAAGTGGCTGCAGCAGACTCGCGACGATCATGCCAATCTCCAGGCGCGAAAAGATGTCAAGGCCCTGAATGCACATTATCAGGCGGCTGCTGAGCACCTCGCTGGTCGGTTCCCTCAGTATATGAGGTATACGGATGCTCGGTTTCAGAGCAAGCCGAGGTGTCTCCAACCTGCATGGAGAGGCCTCCAGAAACGTGATAAGCGCGGAGCGACACCAAGGGGCCGGTGCAAAATGAATTGAGACCCTGGAAGGTGCGTTCGTCCTACTTCTGTCCTTGTTGACACCTCTCTTCGCTTGTGTGCCTACGGAACTTTGGCTTGACTTTAGCTCGATGCTTTCCTGTAGCTCATGCATTGTACTTCAGTTTTCGTGTGCTTGGATCTTTTGTTGTGTGCCCATCACTTTCGTTCTCCGGACACAGCCGAGTTTCTAAACTATGAGCTGGGTCAAGATCTTTGGGGTGCGACTGCGGCGGGGGAGGAGTCGTGTACGATGGAATGCAGTCTTTGTCCTGCAACTGCCCCTCCAGCAAGGTCTCCGACTCGAGACCGTAGGAGTCGCGTTGTTTTTGGTGGACGTGCCGCGGCTTAACGTCACCAATCAACGCCTCAGCCGTCGGACTCCCCCGTGCGACGGCTTCGACATGTGATCTACGCGGAGGTTGACGAAGAAGGTGGCGATGATCCCAATGCAGCACACGAATAGCCACCCGGGGGTTCTGATTACGACTATGAATAAAGTTCTCTCGCCGCCAGAATTTCCCCGCTCCCTCGTATTCGGTCGGCGGAGCGGAGTGCGACACACATTCGTGAGCTGATCACGGCCACTGACCGTGTCGTTCCGCCCGTCACGCCCCGAAGCAGGCGATGGCAGGGCCTCCCGTTTTCGGGCGCGCCGGTTGCGAACAAGGTCAGGCCAAGCTTGCGGCTACTCAAGCTGCGGAGGGCTGTGCTAGGACCCTGGCGGACCAGGAGAGCTCCCGCGCGGTTTTGGCCAATTCGCAGAAAGAGGACGACAGACGCAGATTAGCTCTTTTGCACCGCACGTTTTCTGTCACCGATGGAGCCAGGCAAACTTGAGCGCGTCCACAAGAAGCGCTTCCAATTGTCAGTAAAGACAAGGACGGATAGCGCATAGAAAAACTTACAACAGTTTTTAAGACATTTTTATCCGAGCAGGAGGGGTACCACTTGGAATTAGGATAATGTCAATCACCCCGATGATCATCGTGAACAGGCAGCCAAGCAGATGGACAAGGTCCACTGCAACTTTCGACTGTCCATAGACTGAAGATGGACACACGGGAATGGGCAGTGCACACTCAATCGCAGACAGCACCTCTCTCAGAACACGATTCAACGTCGACTCGGACACGTCCGCCGTGTTGCATGTCAGCAGAAGAGAGCCACCCTGAGCCAGTCAATCCAGAACAATTAAAAGTTAAATGCGTTGGTGAATGTCGGGAGGATGGTCCACCCGCCCATCGCCACGGTACCGCATTAAGGGCTTCTGTTGATTGTACAACACGCATAATAATCTCTCTGTCATGCGGACACGCTTAAAGAACACGTCAGTTCGGCGCATGTGGCGGTACCACTCCACCCCATTCTTTCTCTCAAAGTTGGAACGCGCGCCCTCACCATGTGGAAGGGAAAATAGATGCAAAGCCACAGACAAATGAAACGACGCTGTGTCACTGTCATTCCGGTTAATATGGGAACTGCCGGACACATCATCTAGAGTCGTGCTGGCCTCAACGTACTTCTCCGCGTTTTGTCAAGGGTCGACGAACAGCTGCGTCTCCATCTTTTCGATGATGATGGTTGCTCCGCAACGAGCTTGCATGCGAGCAGGGCAGGAGAGGCCATGATAGCAATAACCATAAACTCGTCCTCAGAGGATGAACTGTGGACTCAAAGTCATGCCATGACAGTCGAACCGATCGGCTGGCGCGCTCTATCATGCGATGCTGCCCAGGTTTCTCGCCACAAGGCCGCCCCCCCACACGGGATAAACAATGACTCTTCACGACAGGAAAATGCACCGCCCATCCCTCGTTTTTTCGAAATCAGCACTAGGCATCCTCTTGTAATAACAGCAAAGTGGATCGCGGAACTCGGCACAGAGGTTGGCTCCGGTTCCACTGGAGAAAGCTTCTGCCTGTCATTTTCAACACAGGACCACTTGACGCTTTATCAGCCCCCGCCGACGCAGCGATCCCAGAACTGTCGTCAGAAGCACGTACGTTGTCGCCCGTTTTGAACCTCTTGGTGGCCCGTGTTCTTGTCTTAATAACTCAGAAGTCCTGCGCGAAAAACATATCTTCCCCCCTTGACTGATTGGCAGGGGCCATTCAATGCGAGTTCTTTGCGTGATTGTGCTTTTGAGAAGAGGAGTGCACTCCACATAAAGGGCCCGCTAGCAGAGCCATCGATGCCTCTCCATGTCTGTCTCTTTTCTGAAAACGTACAGTACATACGTTTCACGTTCGGTATACTTTATTGTGTGTGGAGATGCATTCTTCCCGCGGAGTAGATGATCTTGGTGAACGTTTCGGGAAAAACCAGCCTTGACAGACCATAGCGTCTATTTAGCACTATGATCAAATGATCCCATTGAGATCATATGATCCCGTTTTTGACCGCATTGTCCTGCTGACACCGCTGATCTGGTCGCGATTCCAATGCCAGATTCGAGCTCAGCGGTGGCTGTTTAGCTTTGGAAGAGGAAGGGGGGCTTTCACTCTCCGGGGTGGCACGCTGGTGGCCACGCAACTGTCAATGTTTTTTCTTGTGTGAGGTCGCCAGAGGTGGAACATCATCGGTCTCAGTGGCACTCTCGCCGCATCTCTCGCCGCGCCAGCACTGAAAGGCAGACAAAGCACTCTCTCCAGGGCCCCAGGTGAGCCAAAGAGTCGATGCATGCGCGTTTTTCGAGACTCCACACTCGCGGCAGGCGCGCTCCGTCGCAATAAATGCTACCACTTTCCCGCCTCGGAGGGACCTCCACCCGCTGTTTGGCCCCCGTGACCTGGCTTCATGGCCTCTCTGATGCGTGCGGCACCCCCAGAGTGTTCAATGCCCGCCACCATCTCAGCGCCTCTCGCATCTCCGCCCCCCCCCCCCCCCCCCCCCCCC
>Ga0209831_1003606_pt1 | contig 12661 bp, 12 predicted proteins | sample Maine_Asex4_meta_FD_187451 | JGI IMG/M metagenome (GOLD analysis project Ga0209831, IMG submission 187451) | Marine algal microbial communities from Maine, USA - Maine_Asex4_metaG (SPAdes) (version 2) | ecosystem: Host-associated > Algae > Red algae > Unclassified | place: Maine, USA | collected...
CCTGGGATCTTGCACGTCATGCATGCCACAGGGCACACCGCGCACGTTGTCTGCCCACAACGGGTGACACACTGATAACAAGGATCTTGCACCAGTGGGCAGGTCGAAACCATATGACCCTGCATCCCGCATGCGCTGCAACGTCTGACACGATTTGATGCTGGAAGTCCAATACGGGGGAAATATCGGTAGGGAGCAGTTCGTGGCATGCAGAACAGCGGTGTTAGAAATTTGATCGAGGTCTGTATGAACGCAACTCAACAGTTATAGCCGCTACGAGCTGCCCCCAACCGCACGCACTGCAAACCAAATGCCAAGAGCGTACCCGACGTCTGGGGCGCCGCGGTGGCATGAGCGCCGGCCGAGGCTCCAGATCCAGAAGGACCACCGGCCATGCTCGGCAGCCTTGATGACAAACAGGTTCCCTGTTGCTGAAGGCCTGGTGCTGGATGGCGACAGTGACAGACCACACGTCGACGACGATGGTCGCGACGTCGACGGTGTGAAGAACGAATGTGGCCATGAGATCGGCGCCTCATGTGCCATAACTGTGACCACAACTACGCGGCAGGCCATGTAAAGTGTGGACTTTGTCTTTGAAACAACGTTGGACTTCTCCTAATCTTTCAAGGAAATATTTTTATCACCAACTAAGAGTCAGTCCTAGTCCCAGGCCGGCAGGACAAAATTGGGGGACCAGCAATAATCGGTTGTGACTGGTTTCGACTCCATCGATTGGGGAGGTTAGCCGATAGCCCATCCGGACTCTTGTTGTAATCGCTGTGACGAGATTGTTTGGCAGCTGTCTGGCGAGGAAGTCATCTAGTGCTCCCTGGACTATCCTGTACGGTTTCTCTTGGACACGTTCGCGAGAGGGCGAGCCTTACCCCCAGCCTCTTCTTCCAACAGCAGCATTATGGCAAGCCACTCGGGTCGTTCGGCACCGCTTTTTGCTGACACGCGTTTTGTGCATCTGACGTCTTACTGCTGCTCCCATCGTTCTCCTCAAGAATGCTGGATCCGCAATATCCATATAAGCAGGTTGTACCGCTTCGTACGCACATGAATCAAAGCTCTGGCAACGGATGCTGATGCATCGAGGTCCAGTTCTAGTCAGAAGCGCAATATTGCTCCTTTCGCAATCTGAAGACGTTCTTGATCGATGCGCAGCTCATTCTGAAAGTCTGCGAATGAACATGCGGGCCCATCCGGATTCTGAGTTTGGCACCTATAGTAGTTCTCATGGTATTAGACGCCCCAAAAAAGCGGCGTATCTTGGCGACATCCGTTCAGACGGTGCCCAAACTTGGTAGACAGTATGTGTAGCGAGTCTAGGCTGGGCAGACGAGAAGGATGGCCGAGAAGCGCATTGTACCCCTGCCATCTGTGCGTATCTGCCTGGTTTTGTAGCTGTGGGCTCCCAAAATCACGAAATCGCGTGACTCCTCCGCGATTCGAGATCAGTGTGATTCCCAGAACGAGCAACTTCTCAGGATACTTCTTCACTGAAAAAAGACCAATCCTCGTCGCCACAGGAGACCATGCAGTGTAGCGCCGTTTCGGAGTCAGCGCGAGGACGGAGCCTGAACGGCCAATCATTAACGTGCTTTAGACCGTGTATGGCTAATCTTTCTCCATCGCTGACGACCCCTCCGACCCCGCATCCGAGTCGCCGCCGTCTGAATCGGACCCCGCCGCGCTCCCCCTATCACGGCCGTCAGAATCGCTCTCCCCATCCGACTCCTCGTTCACACCGTTGCCCTCCGCCTCCTCCAGCTCGATGGTCTGCTCATTCAGGGGCTTCTCCACCTCCTTCTGCATTCTCGAAACCTCCAAATAGTAGTCTTTCATCCCAATCGCGTGGTCCTCATAGCGCGCCCACACGACGGCCGTTCTTTTGGCAAACTCAACGGCCGCCAGCTCCTCCAGACGGGCCAAGGAGAACGACACGTTGGACTTGCGCAGTGCCACTTTGACCATTTCCCACACCGTATCAATGGGGTTTAGCTCTGGATGAGCCACGGGAGAGATAAGCACAGACACGCCGAAATTCTCGGCCATGTCCTGAACGAGAAATCTCGGCGTTGGTCGGTTGTTCGACGCCTGCTCGTACATCTGCTTCACCGTCATCGATTGGCGCCACGTGGTTGGCCACCCGTCGGGGACAGCGTCGTGCGACTCGAGCCAATTGGCCAGGTCGGCCTTTCTCATTTTGGACGAAGCAGGTCGAGTCTCGGCGGTCAGCTTCGTATGGTAGGGGGCGCGGTCCACTACGAGAACTCCTCCTCGAATCTTGGGTAGCACATTCTGCTCCAGCCATTTCAGCCACAGGTCGGAGTTCATCTCCCTGTGGTTGTCGCCCGACTTGTTCTTGCCAACGAATACGAGTCCAGCGGCAGCTACGAGACCGGTCTCTCGCAACCCCACGTGCGCGATAATGATCCGCGCCCCCTTACCTGACGGCACGTCAAGTCGCGCTTGTAGTCCGCCGTCAGCCCACGTGCGCCGAGACGTCATATTTTTGTTCGCCCCCGTCTCATCTGTGTAGTAAATCGTGCGCCCGCTTTCTTGGTAGGCGCGCAGCTTCCAATGAACAATTCCCGCTGCGCGATGACCGTGAGTCGATCTGATGAAATTGCAATTCCCAGAATAAAATCGCACAGGCTATATCTGTTGTTGCCCCCATCTGCGAGATACGGAAGCGCGCAGGCGCCACCGACGCGAGAACCATGGCACCCAGAGGTGAGGTGGACAGCTTGGTGGAAGCAGTGCGAGACGGCGCTTCTCTTCGGGTCGCCCTGGCGGCCGCAGCGACACGGACAGGGTTCTCGGTGCCCGCTCTTCGCGCCGCCTATTACCGTTATCAAGGTGACGCTGGGCACGCGCACGGCAACGCCCTGCTGACCGCTGAGCAAGACGCGATCCTGGTGGGGGTGGCCCAAGCCTTCTCTGTCAACAACCATGCCCTCTCCGCAGTGCAGATGCAGGCGTTGGTAAAATCTCGTTTCTCTATCGACGTGTCTTCTGACTGAGTGTCGCGGCGGGTGTCGTCCCATAGACGCTCCCTCTCCCTGCGAACGTGTAAGGCGTTGCCGGACAAGCGGACTGGCCCGGCTGTGATGGAAGGCACTCAGGCCTTCTCTGAGGAGCTGTCACTTTTCCTGAGGTTCCACTCCTTTGCTTCTGACGCCGTGTTCAACTACGACGAGACGAGGCTCGTGCAACGCGGCGGAAGCATTACCACCATGTGGGTGGAGACGGTGGAGAAGGACCGAGCGAATGTGCGGTCGACGCGTGGCAACACTGTGGCTTCCCTGCTGCTGTTTGTGCCGGCCAGTGGAGCCCTCTTCCTGTCGGTCGACGTACTCAAGGGCAAATTTGGGGATGACGGGTCGGGCCCGGTCAACTTTATCCTCGAGCAGGCCCCACGCAAGTCAGGGCGGGCCTGGCCTCGCTTCTACTGCTGGACAGAGACTGGCTATTTTGATGGGCCATGCTTCAGAGCGGTCATTGATCTGTTTGCCGCTGCGTGGCGGACGCGCAGCCCGGGCCGCGAGGCTCTGCTCTTCGGGGACCATTTGGGGGCCCACCAGCAGCCCGACACCATCGCTGCGGCCCTTGAGAAGGGTGTCTACCTGTTCTCCTTGCCACCCAACACGTCACACATCAACCAACCATTTGACGAGTCCCCATTTGGGGGGCTCAAGCGCGATGCTGCCACGGGGAACGAGCAGGGGATTTTGGATGCCCTCGTGTCGGGAACCAGTGTGCGGAATACGCTGATGAGCGCCGCATACGTGGCAGAGCGGCGGACGCTGACCCCCCAGTCCATTGTGGGCGCTTTTCGGCTCTGTGAGCTGTGGCCCTTCGATGCTGCGGCGATGCTGGCGCGAGTCGGTGCCAATGTGGGATTGGTGCCGCCTGGTGACACCGTACAGTCCAAGGACAGTGCTGCAGCTGCTGCTGTGCTGTTGGGGGCCCAACAGCGTGTCGATGCCACCCGGCGCCGGTCGGTCAGCGGACAGGTGACAGTGGCACGGGGTGTTTTGCACGCGCCCGAGGCACTGTTGGCGCAGCATCGCGCAAGGGAGGCCGCCAGGGCGGCAGCATTGGTGGTGAGGGAGGCTCGGGTGGCCGGAGAGGCGCAGCAACGGGTATGCAAGGAGGTCGATGCTACGCGGCGTGCTACGCAGCGCGAGAACAACCGTTGTCGTGTGTGCTGCAAGACTGTTCGACGCGGGGGCGGGGGGTGGCTGGGTTGCGCCTGTGACGTGTTTTGAGTGTGCCCGGCATGTGCTAAGACGGCGGTGGCAAGCTCCACCATGGCAGAACACTGGCAGAGCTGCACTGACCAAGTTTCAGTGGCAGCCGATGAGGGGGACGAAGAGGAGGGCGACTTGAGTGCGTGAGTGCTATGTCTTTTACCTCTTTCTCAAAAATAGTCTGATGCAATTTTAATCTGGGCATTGCAATTTTATCAGATCGACTCCGTCCGCGTTTCACGAGCGACGTCGCAATGAGTAGGTCCGGCCTTAAACTTGAAGCCCAGGTCGTGCATTGCTTTGTGCAGCGTCGCGCGGCTCCACTTGTAGTTGGAGGGGGGTCCACTCCAGGATGACATGGCAGCCTGCACCTCAATGTAGGCCAGAGTGCTGTCCAAGGTAGCAACAACACGATTTTTGTACTGCTCGTACACCACCGCACGCACGCGGCTGAGCTCCTCCACTGGGATGCGGCGCTTTGAAGCACGGCGCTCGGGATCGCCTGAGGCAGGCCGGGCATCTGCCCAGCCCTCCTGGCCGACGCGAGTCACCGTGCTCCTGCTCACGACCGCAGCTCGCACGACGCGCCGCGTGGTTTGGTTGAGCATCGTCGGGCCCCTAGCGACCTTCTCAGACTCAAGAAAGCGCCGTAGGTTGGACAGGATCAGGGCTACGTCTCGCATGATGCGATGCATTGCCCGACAGCGAGTGCGCGAAGTCTGCCTGACGGTGCGCGGCGACGGCATGCTGACGTACCGGGGGGGGGGGGGGATGACGGGTGGTGGGGGCAAACGGGACAGTGGGTGAGAAGGAAAGCCCCACGGCACGACGTGGAATAACTGCAGCAAGCACCAAGGCCACGCTGCCAGCTGGAGGCGTGGGGCATCACTGCGCACGGTTCACGAGCCAGGGCACAAAGCATGCGCGCGCGCGCCATCAGATCTGTCGCCATCCAGACAAAAAAGGCGTGCAACAGAACGAGCAATTTGGATCAGGACCTCAGTAAGTAAAGTCCTTCCCAAATTGTGCGCGACTTGAACCACGATGCAACAAATGACTTTCTTTCTCTCTCTTCTCTTGTCTGTTTCTCCCCCGTCATGTTGAAGCTATGGCTACGTCACCACACAGCCTTCGAATCTTCCTTGTGGTCTTTTGGCATGAAGAGTGAAGAAATCCGGGCCTGTCGACCAGACTTCGTGCCCCAAGAGAGCGACAACGGTAGAAACGCATCATCATCTTCTCTATTGTTTTTCACGTATGTGTGTCTTCACAAACGTTCCCAGAACGTGATGTAAACCATGTTCTACAGAATATAAGTGTGTGGCCTTGACTTCACTTTGCAGCAAGTTGCAGCTCAATCGTACATGTAGAGGCCGGACTGTGGGCAGGACAGTTTAGGTATCTATCCATGCGTCTAATAAAGTGAGATAGACTTTAGAAGGAGCAGCAGAACGGTTTCTTTTCATGCCCGTCCGACGCCGCAAAACAGAGACGCCGTCTGATTGGGCCAGCACAGTTGCTTGACTTGTCGAAAGCCCTGTAACTCTATATGTTGCTTTCGCACTTGTAGAGCGTGGCTCGGCATCCGGGGCCGCGTCGGAGGGATCAGGAAAGGTCCTGAGAACATACCAACAGAACATACGCATTTAGTAGCATTTGTGACATCAGTTGGATTGTTATTCCACTTCGTCGTCGTAGAGTCCCGTACGGCTGCGGTCGTCTTCTTCGCGTTGATCGCCGCCAACACGATCCGACCTCGTCTTCAGAGACCCGTGACAAAAGCGAGGTAATAATGACAAAACGCCGTACCGCTCGTGTCACTAAGCCAATCACTTGGACACTGCGGAAGTTCTGTGAAGAGTAGAGTTCTTCACTCAGTCAGATTCTTCGGCCCCGCAGCCGAAAGCTCATTGTCGTGAGCAACGTGCGCCCTGTGTCGCTCTCGACCGACCTATTCTAGAACGTTGAGACGGCTTGACATTCCACAAGCGGCGCGAAGTCGCCCATCACAGACGATGGGTTCTTGAAATATATACTTGTAACCGCAGACATTTAGACTGTACTCAACGTAATAGCAGACGAATTGTCCAGAACAGAGACTGCCGATGTCCCCCAAGTGCCATTGCTGACCTCCAAAAAATGGCGGTTGCAGAGCGGTTGCAATCATTCAGCAGCGTACGTGGACCAATGAAAAGTCTAGGAATCATGTGAGTTCCTTACACAGTCTCCTCATGCAGCTCTGCGTACTGGAAACCCACATCAGGATCTCAAGAAATCTGGAGAAGTTTGTTGATCTGATGAGAAATCACAGGTCTGGCCCAGAACCCTCTCCATGCCCTCTTCAGGCCCAAGCAAGAGGCCCAAAGTTGTCAGGAAATCTGATTGTGGGTTGCAATGGCTCTGCGTGACTCCTGCAAGACACGAAGATTGGCTTGCAAGATTCCTGGCGGCAACGCTCAGCCAATAGTACGATCGTGGTTTGTCGAACAGCCAATCCGACTTTCTATGCTGCGTCGTCGGTTCTGCCTCCTTTCTGTCTGCAACCGCCTTTTTTTGAGGTTAGCAATATCATATCCGATGGTATTATAGAGTATGGTCGAATGATTTTGAATCCAGGTTTCCCAATATAATATAGCGGAACCAGCCGAGGATCACTCGCTGTCTCTCGGACGGGCCACCTCAACTCGATCCACATACAGGCCGAACTCGGGAATGATGCATGGAAGCTCCCATCCAACAGACTCGCGGTATTACGTCCAAAAGTAATTCGGATGAGCTATGAGCGCCCATCCGTCCCAATCCACCAGCCCGTCCATCCCCATCCACAGGCCCTGCACATTTCTGTTGGATAGAGCAGTCGAGGATCGTGACGAGCATCGTCACTTACGCAGTGATGGCGAGCCCGAAGGGCACGACTCGCGGCGAGCGCGCCCTGCAGGGATCATATCGCAGGCGCAGCTGTCATCGTCACGGCCGGCAGAATCCCCATCCAAGCGGGTGTTAGATGTGCTTTGGATTTTGTCTCGTCCTTCTTTGGTTGTTGACGGATGGGCTTCCCCTGCTCATCCAAGCCCATCCAACAGAGGTTTCGATGGGATACCGCTGGGCTTTGGATGGGCGTCGGTTGGGCGTTTCCAACCTAAGGCGTGGTCCCCACTTCCGCCCGGGAGTCCTTCGTGTCGAGGTGGCCCGCTCGAGAGACACCGTGTGAACCTCGGTAGGCTCGGCCGTTTCGTATTCAGAAACCCGGTGTGAAACCAAAAGGCCATGTCATTTTCTACCAGTCGCACGTGGTTTTGCCGCTCCGCGCAGCAGTTTGGGGCGATCCAATTGGTCTACTGGAAGTATAAGTAATCTCTTAGAAAGCATGCCAATTGCACGGGCCTCGGTTGGAGCCGGCCGTCTTCACGACCGACTCTGAATCCAACGAGGTGAAGTCGCGGCGGATGCAGAGCTACAGCATTTTTTAATCCAATGCCGCGTTGCATGTGCGGGCGCTCTTGCGAGAGTCGAGCGTGTCGCGCAGTATCTCAACTTACTGTGCAAGTGACGGATTTTTTGCTCTCTCAAAGCGAATAGCGAAGCGCAACGTGGAGCACGGCGTTTCGCGATGTCACCGACTCATTGCAATTTTCAAGGCCAGGTCAACTTCTGTTGCTGTCTGTCGGCATGAACAAGTCGACCGTCGGTCTGGTCATGGCGTCGACGGGGTGGACACAATCTACAAAATTTGAATGTCAAGTACTGAGAAATATGGGAGTTGTATCGCAGGAAAGCGAGGGTCGACCTCGTGCCGTGGACACCGCTTAGCAGACGGACCAGATGGGAGCAGTACGGGGGCTACGGCTATCAAGGGCCCGGCACAAGAATAGAAATGATGCTGGCCCCATGAGATGGCGTGATTTCTCCACGGACGTGACGAGGCCCGGAAAAAACGGCTGTGCTGCACAAAAGTGTGGTGACTTTTAACTGGCCTCGGTCTAGAAAGCCCATCCCAGTAAGAGCATTGTCAACCACTCAGGCTATCTTTGTCGGCTATTCCATTTCAGAACTAATTTCGCGACATTAGACAGCCACATGTACGTCAGCGGTAGGCTGCTTTGCTGTCATGAGCCTAAGTACCTGCAGAATCCCTTACACCACGTCCTTTCTTGGCCAGATCAAGACGATGTTCTCCGTCAAGACTTGATTCACTGCAGCGGCAGTTTACAGCTGTTGCGAGCAGCCGTATGAACCATAACGAAGGCGCAGAGAGCGCTCGTCGGCAGACGGACGAAGAAGCAAGTCAAAATGTGCAGCGCTTCATGACGTCCACGCCTAGAAGGGCGTCGCTGTAGGACCATTTCCATGAACGACCGCTCCTGCGGACGTTCCGGAACAGCGACCATCTCTGCCCAAATGGAACTGGCAGTCAATCTTGCAGACGTGGCGCACACGTTTCAGCCACGTGCTACTATTTGCTGTGAAACGGGTCGTTGATCCATTTCATGGGCCAATCAGTCTTGACGGTGAGCACATGTGTACGTGATCGACCTGACTATGACGTCTAAGTCCTGTTTTTCGTCGTGCTGGGGTAGGGGTGATCTTGACGGCGCAGCACAAATGTTCTCAAATCGGGTGAAAAAGAGATCGATGGACGCCAGCCACGCGATCTCGGTTGCTGTGAAACAGGCGAGAGCCGTGGCCGTAAGCGCCCAATCAGTGACGATCGTCCATCCCTGCCCCCGTTGTGTGGTTCCTCGCATCGTGGTCGGTCACGTGTTGGCATTACTTTCTGTCAGTCAACCCGGGTCCCCAAACCGACCTGGAATCATGTGATGGCTTCGCCACGCGTGTTCGTTTGCGAGATATTCCAGAACATCACGCACACGCTCACGTCCCGACCACAATCGTCCCAAAAGGAGCCTATTTTGAGCGTAAGTCCTACATGAGCGGAATTGCCGTTCGAGGCAGATTTATAGAAATACAGCAGCCGTGATTGGAATGCAGCGCTCTCATGGGTTCACACGCGTGCGTGCACGCTGAGAGCCCGTCGTCAAGACTGCGCCTCAGAGGCTCCTGTGAGATAGCCTCCGCTATCGTAAAAGCTTTTCCGACTCGAAATAGAAAAACGATAGCCGCACAGCTATTCTTGGTCAGCGGAAGCCAGAATCAAGTAAGTAGTTCGATTTCCATGGCCCGAACAACAAGAGGGCTTCTTTGTCTGAAAAGTGGTGTGATATCGGCCGTCAGGTGCTTAATGGGACACTTTGCGCAACATGGCGTGAATATGGCGATAGCATCTCTTTGTTAACAATGCTCTAACTCTTTGAATGGGGAATCGGGGGGCGCTCACAGACGTCAATAACGCCCATTTAGCAGAGTTTTGGATACGGATAGGCTTTGGATGGGGACGGATGGGGATTCTGCCGGCCGTGACGATATCGCAGGCGCAGCTGCACCCACAATTCGACTGAAAAAGGAGGTGGCGGGGATGATGTAGCGGCGCTCGTGATTGGTCACCGCCGACCTAACCCCACGTGCCTTGCTTACCAGACATCTCGTGTCGGGCCGTCCGACTAGGCTAAAAACCTGGGCGCCCCGTTCTTTTTTGCACTGGTTTCCATGCCGCCGCCCGCCAGTGGCGCAGCGCAGCGACAAGAAGCCTGGCATGTCACTGCGCCCGATGCTGGCCGTGACTGCGGCTCTTTCTGAAACCCCGGTCACAATGGCGTGCGTGGATGGCGCGACAGTTCCCGCCCTCTAGCACACGCAGAGGGTGGCGGCGCGGCCGCGCGGTGCCTCGTCGCCGCCCACAGACGTCACGGCCGCGGCAAAGCGCGGCGAAACGGCCGGGCGGACGGCGCGACGCCACTGCTGCCGTTCTCAGCGGCACGGGGGCAGCGGCGAGTGCGCGTGGACCCCCTCGGCTGGCTGTTGGGGAGCACATAACGCGCGGCCGGTGTCGCGGCACGCGCATCCCGTCAGCGCGACCGGGGGCGGCCGAGCCCCTCTACCGTGCCGCGCCAGTAGCCGCCATCCGCGCTCCTCCCTCGGCGCACTGGCTCCCTGGCTCTCTGCATCTGCCCAGCGGCCGCTCAGGTGCTTGCCACCGCTGACGGACGGTGCTGGAGGCACCCAGACTCCAGTGTCCTACACTTCGGAAGCGCGAGGCTGACTTCTCCATCTCTAGGTGCGTGAAGGCCACAACGAAGGACTGCGCAAAGAAGTACAGTGCGGGCTGTCAGTCGTCGCCGCGCCTGTGCGGTGGCACTGACCGCTTCCATTCCCAACCGCACCACACCAGTTCCTACCGAAGAATTCGGGAGCAGACCGCTCTGCCGCGTGGTAGGCGCATCGCGGCCGCGTCCTGTCGCCGTATCTGGAGCACTTATAGGGAATCCTTTCAATTTCCGTCGCAAGTTTCGCCACTCATCCCCGATCCACAGCCGACGACGCCCCCTCCAACGAAAACCCTAATGCGGCGCGGCGACGTCTGCAGGTGATGAAACATTGACCACCACGGCCACATCACCACGTCTTTAAGCCGCACTCAGACCACCCTCTACCATCTATACCGCCCTATCCTCAACAGAACAACATGTCGCTATCCACAGAAGCTATACAGGGACGAGGAAGGCAATAAAGAAACATTAGCAGCACCTAGAGCAGCAAGCCCGCCACAAAAGATGGCGAGAAGCACTCTGCTTCCAAGCATTATTAAGCACGGGGCACGACTAGATAAGACCCTTCACAGAAAAAGTGTCAAGGGTCTTATCTAGAGTCGTGCCCCGTGCACGCTTACTTTGGACGCTCTTGAGCCAATAGGATCACAAATGTCGGGCGATTTGAAAATAAACTCCGATCGGCATCACTTGGATTCTACACACGCGTCTAGGTTTTGGTCTTCCTGCGGTAACGCCTTGAAAGCTCGGCTGGACATTGTTGTAAGTGAGTTCTTGAGAGGCGGCCGCAGCATGCACCTATAGCCGCACCACGCGCGTAAGCCAGAGTTCCAGGCAGAAGCAAAGCAGCGGCGCCGACATGGAGAAATACACGCTGACACAAGGATCGATACCCCATGCGAGGAGCAGAGGGACCCGTTGCAAGCGATGTCCACGGGCGTCGTTCCCAATGAGGGTCCTCAACGGCTGTGGATAGAGACTCAGCTAAGGCAGGAAGATCAACGACGCAACGCCGGACGGGGCATCCACCGTTCGCAAATAACACGACCTCACCACAACTCGCGCGTGGACAGGAAGAAGCACATTGTGACATGTAATTGAATGTGTGACTCCACCGGGAGGGAGCGTGGCAGTATCACAGTGGCTTCGCCGGACGCATGCTGCCTCGGTAGAGAGCATCATGTTTGTCTTGCGAGAAGGCCAGTAAGGCAGTTGAAGCGCCTAAGCACGTGGCCCGTCGAGGAGAGTGACAGCCGGCCAATAATGGCTCGTTCACTTCGGTTCCGTCCGCGGAACGCCATGTGCTGCCCCCCGAGCATGTGATTTCGCACTGTCGGGTTTGTATGCCCACGTCACATGAGGTGACCCCGGCCACAATTTTCTCGACGGTTGATCGAGCGGAGGCTGCCCCAGGGGCGACCGCTGGGAGGCTAGTTAAAGACCTGGCGAGCGCTAGTGTCCGACGGCTTGGGTTTGCACCGCTGATTCACGTGGGACACAGGCCCATACCCCGAAATCCGGTACAGGTCCACTCAGGGCCCGTCGAAAATGCCTCCACTCGCCCGACAACAAGTAACTCTACAATAGGAGACCGTTGCAGCCCACTTCTCACCAGAGACTGGTCTATTGGCCTCGCAGCCGCTTGCGACAGCCGCTCCTTGGCGTTTGTGGGAGGCTGCAGTGTGTCAAGTGCAGAATTGGCCAAACCAGTACCCCCACAGTCAGAGAAAAACACTGACTAAGAGCACGTCTATCGGTTCGCCAAAAAGCCATCTCAGATGGCATTTTGACGATGGGGCATCTCTATCGGATCCTCAAAATGACATCCGCCATCCCGATATCGCCATCGCCATCCCCAGAAAAATGACTTTTGGGGATGGGGGCGATGCGCCATACGACAGGAACCAATCATACGAGCCGAACCACCCACGCTCAACAGAATCACCCAGGGTCCTGAACAATCCACCTCTCGCTCATGCCTCGTGATCTTGTCGTATTTTTCCGACAAACTTCGTGACCACAATTCTGGCTTGCCACCAGGCCACACCGATATAGATCCCGCGTCAGCGCCATCCCCAAACGGCCTAAAATATGGTACTTCGGCGACGGTGGGATGGCCCACCGATAGACGTGCTCTAAGAGCACACCCAACAACGTCTTCCCCAAGTTCGAATATGCTAACGTGTCAGAAACGTGTCTAATAAATGTTCCACGTGCCTTAATTTCAGCTCTTGG
>Ga0209831_1003607_pt1 | contig 12658 bp, 19 predicted proteins | sample Maine_Asex4_meta_FD_187451 | JGI IMG/M metagenome (GOLD analysis project Ga0209831, IMG submission 187451) | Marine algal microbial communities from Maine, USA - Maine_Asex4_metaG (SPAdes) (version 2) | ecosystem: Host-associated > Algae > Red algae > Unclassified | place: Maine, USA | collected...
CTGTCACATCAGATCGAACTCGGGCGATCCGACTCGATCCGAGGTGAGTCGAGCTGAACGCCGCACAGCACCAGGTCGCGGACATGAAACGAAAAAAGGCCAGCTCATGAATCGAGCCGGCCCCGGTGTTGGTGGAGATGGGGGGGGGAGCAATTTTTATCACGCAATTAACTGATTTTATTGATTTATTATTTCGATTTTCTCCGACCGTACTGTCGAGGCTACTGTCAATGTGAATCGGTACCCGGAGCACCGCGACCTCCCGAACGGGCCCCGAGAAGAGGTCCAGTCAAGATCATCGGCGAAGCCATCGAGCGCGTTCCGAATGACGTGCGAGAACGGTGAGACGCTCGGCGCGGGCATCCTCATGACCGAGCTGATTCGCCGCGGGCGCGGCAAGCGCATTCTCGTGCTCGGCCTGAAGTCGATGCTCGGACAGCTGCAGCGCGAGTTCTGGCAGCGCTTCACCATCCCGCTGACGCGCCTCGACTCGATCGGACTGCAGCGCATCAGGAACACCATCCCGACGAACCACAACCCCTTCCACCACATCGACCGGGCGATCATCTCGATCGATACCTTGAAGCAGAGCCTCGAGTACCGTCACTACCTCGAGACCTGCCACTGGGACATCGTCGTCATCGACGAGGCGCACAACGTCGCGCGCCGCTCCAGCAACTCCCAACGCCACCGCCTGGCCGAGCGCCTTTGCACGCGCTGCGACGCGATGCTCATGCTCTCGGCCACCCCCCACGACGGTCGCCCGGAATCCTTCGCGAGCCTGATCCGGATGCTCGACCCGACGGCGATCCCGAACCCCTCGAGCTACGCCGCCGAGGACTACCGCGACAAGGGCCTGGTGATCCGCCGCTTCAAGGCGGACGTGGCCAAGCAGCTGCGCACGGCGCTGCCCGAGCGCGTCGTGCACCCGCGCTTCGTGCCGGCATCCCTGCCCGAGAATCACGCCTTCGAGACGGTGCGATCGAGTATGTCGCCCCGTTCTTCCGTCCCGACCGCGAGGAGGACTACCGCATCGCCTGGGAGTTCTTCGAGCGCACGCTGAAGGATACGGATGCAGACGAATCGGTGATCGGCGAGAGCGCGACGTGAACGGTTCCGCCAATGGCGTACGCGGTCGTCGCGACGCGCGCGGCATGCCCGCCGAACCGCTCGGAACATCGTGGTCACTCACGTGTATCACCGGTGATACACTGAGGCCATGAACAAGATCACGATCAGGGATCTGCGCAACCACGGTGGCCGTGTCGTCGAGCGTGTCCAAGGCGGCGAGCACCTGATCGTCACCCGTGATGGGCAGGCGGTCGCGGAGCTGCGTCCGATGCCCCGACAACCGCTCGATGCCGCCACGCTGCTCGCCCGGTGGCGCTCGTTGCCGCACGTCGACGCGCAGCAACTGCGCAAGGACATCGATGAGCTGCTGGACCCATCGCTGTGAGCGGGCGCGGCATTCTCGACACCAACGCGGTCATCCTGCTTCCGCGTCTCGGCGACCCGGCGGCGCTGCCGGCCGAACCGGTCATCACCACCATCACCTTGGCCGAGTTGTCGGTCGGGCCGCTGGTGGCGAGCAACGACATCGAACGCGCGGCCCGGCAGGCGCACTTGCAACAGGCGGAATCCGATTTCGAAGCCCTGCCCTTCGATGCAGCTGCCGCCCGCGCGTTCGGGCGTGTGGTGAGCGAGTTGCGAAGCGCCGGTCGAAAGACGAGCGCGCGTGCGTACGACGCGCTGATCGCGTCGGTGGCCATCTCGCAGGATCTGCCCCTGTACACGGCCAATGCGGGTGACTTTCGGGGGATCAGCGGGCTGGATCTGGTGGAGGTCGCCGTTCCCGATGAGCCGTGATCGCGCCGTCGTTCCGGGCGCACGGGCATGCAGTGTCCGGCACCGGGCGCCAGCGCGCATGAGCGCCGCCTGACGTACTCCCGTCGCTCGTCGCCCGCGAGGTCATCGCGGCGGTCCGCTCGCAGCTGCGCGCGCAGTTCCCGTCGACCACGCGGGGCTTTCTGCGCGACGACGAGCTCGACGAGGGACGGGCGGCGATCGACGATCTGCTCGCGCGACCGGGCGAGGTCTTCAAGGGGCCGTACCTGTGCTTCGGGCTGCCGTTCCAGAAGGCGGATGTGCCGGACGCGCCGCCGTTCGAGCACGTCGAGCTGTCGGACCCGCCTTACCTCCACCAGATGAAGGCGTACCGACGACTTGCCTCCGGCATGCCGCAACCGACGCTGGTCGCGACCGGCACGGGCTCGGGCAAGACCGAGTGCTTTCTGTACCCGCTGCTCGAGCACTGCGCGGCGACGCCCGCCCCCGGCATCAAGGCGCTCGTCATCTACCCGATGAACGCGCTCGCGCAGGATCAGGCGCGCCGCTTCGCCGAGGAGGTCCACAAGCCAGCAGGACTCCGGAGTCGGATCCGGGTCGAGCTCTACACGGGGGACCAAGGCTCGCGTCGCGGCACAACCGCGATGTCGGCCGCGTCCGTCATCACCGACCGCGCGACGCTGCAGCGCGACCCGCCCGACATCCTCCTGATCAACTACCGAATGCTCGACCGGGGCAGCACTGTGATATCCCACACAGCGAGCCGAAGAGCTTCAGCGGCAGCGCGCACACGGTCGTCCCACATATCCCGTCGTCGAGCCTCAAGTTCGCGGCTTTGGCGTTCGGACTCAGCACGCAGCGTCATGCAAACCACGACGAGATTCAGCATGCCCCCAACCGACAATCCGAAGACAACGCCGAGCGCTTCACCGAACATCGTTTGTCCCATTGCTGTCCCAACGAAGAAGGCCCGCGATCCAAGTCATTGAATCGCGGGCCTTTTGTTGGTGGAGATGGGGTCCACCGCATCAACGCGCAACCCATTGACGGACGGTCGTTTTCACCGGAGCAAGAGAATTCACACCCCCGCCAGCACCCCCGGACTCGGCTTGCTGGAAGGCTCTACGCGCTCGCTTCGGCCGTGACATCGAGCGTCACGCCGGTACGTCGTTGCAGGCTCGCGAGCAGCCCGGCGAGATTCTCCACCCGCGGGTTGCCGTCTGGACCGAGCATCCGCATGACGCTTTTCGGGTTGCTTCCCATATCCTCGGCGACGGCGGCGAAACCGACGGTGGCATTGACGTAGTCGCGCAGTAGAGCCCGCGAGGTCGCCACGTCCCCGGCCAGCAGCTCGCGGGCGGCACCGGCCAGCAGGGCACGCGCGAATTCGGGGTCGGATGCGACCCGCTCGGCGACCGTGTCGCGAAAGTCTCTCGTCAGTGCCATGTCTCCGCTCTCCGTTGGTATTCCAGCCAATCCGCCTTCGCCCGATCGATGTCCGCCTGCTGCCGGCGCTTCGTGCCACCGCCGAGCAGGATTACCAACTCGGCACCGCGTCGACCGTAGTAGACGCGCAGCCCCGGACCCGTGTGGATCGAGCACTCGAACAACCCATCGCCGACCGCCTTCACGGCCTTAAAGTTGCCCGCCTCCAGCTTCACTACCGCCGTCCGGACACGTTCCGCCAACCGCGCGTCGAGCGATGCGAACCACTCGCCGAATCGGCTCCGGTCCCGCTCATCCGTGTACTCGACCGCCCGGAACGTTGGCTCTCTCCCCGTCATTATCGGTAACGTATACGCAACCTTTAGGGGATGCAAGTCACTTGTCGGGATGCTGCAACTCGACCGCGCATCGAACCGCATCGTGTGCCGGCAACGAACAGCGTCTCGGAGCGATCAGCGCATCCCCCCGGTGCCGAGCATCCAGGCAACGATCCGTCCATCGAACAGCCCGGCCGCCGCGCCCTCGAACTGGTTCACCCACACCGTGTTCTCCACCCACTCGCAGACTGGCGAGAAAGCGGGCCGGGCTCGGTAGTCGCGCCACGTCGAGCGCCCGATGCCCAGGTGGACGCACAGCCCGGCGAGCGTGTACGGGCGCGATCTCGGCACGTCGATCATCATCGTCACGGCGCCACGGTAGACGACGGGCTCGACGTGGATCAGCGGGTTCGCGTCGCACCACTTCAGATACCCGATGCACGCGGCTTCGAGCGCGTCAGGGTCGGCGAAGCGTCTGCGGCGTCCCGGTGAGCGTCGAGCAGCCCACGCGCGGTTACCGGGCTGGAAGCGGGTCGGGTGGTGCTCGCGGGTGGCTCGGGCGGTTCGGCGGCGTGGCGGGCCGGTCAGCGCGCCCGTGCAGCCAGGTACGGCCGGCAGGGACGCGGTGCGGGCGGTGGGCGTGTCGATCGTCGCGTGCATGGTCTGGTCTCCGGTGCGCGTCTTGCCGACTATGGTGCCGTGCGGGCATCCGGCGCACCAGTCGCGGCGCTACACCAGGCGTCCGGGTGGGCGGCCTTGCCGGTGCCGGGTGCGCCTTTGACGCTGGCGCCACGACTGCACGGCAGCATCAGGCGATCGCGAGCGTCAGCTCTTCGTGTCCGGTATCCACCCGTACCGCGGGCCGTGCGCTCCACTGCTCGGGCAGCCTGCGCTCCAGCCAGTACATGCAGGCGCGCACGTTGGGCGGGACGTGCACGGTGTAGCTGACGGTCCGCCCGGCCACGGTGCGCTTCTCGGTGCGCTCATGCCCGACGGCTGTCCGGTACAGCGTCGCCGACACCTCCACATCGGCCAGGACAGCGCCGCGGTCCATCGCGTAGGCGAAGTCCGGGTGATCGGTCCGCCAGGCGTCGAGCGTCGCACCGTCCACCTCGAAGAACTCGGCGATGCCGGTGCGCTCGAACCCGGCACCCGCGAGCCTTTCCACCTGTCGGGCGTACTCGGGTCGGTAGCCGTCCAGCGCCAGCCAGCCGGCGAACCGCTCGAACCGGACAGGCTCGGCCAGGTTCACGCCAGCACCTCGCGCACCTGCTGCTGCTGTTCGCGCATCAGGCGAGCGATCTCGCGGAACGTCTCGCGGGTACCGCCCCGGTAGGCGTTGCGGCTGCTCGACGCCTTGCCATCAGCCGTTCGCGGCCCGGTCGCGTGCTCCCACGGTCTCGATCGCATCGCCCGCTCCCTCGACGCCTGCCGGTGTGCCGCTGTTCTGGTGTAGCTCATTCGCCGTGCCCTCTGACAGTTCGTTCGGCCGATTCTGGCCGGTGCTCCCGTGCGCGTCGCGGTTCACCTGCTGGTGCCCGCCTGCGCTGTTGTACTGCTCGCCCACGTTCTGAGTCCCGACGTACTGGCGCGGGTGGCGAATGTCGCTCACCGCCTGCAACGTCGTCCGGCATTGCGCCTGCGCTCGAAGCGCCAGGGTGAGTGCCGGCGCGACACCCGACACGTACTCCTGTCGCATGGCAGTGGCGGCCAGGTGCATGAACAACCTATCGAGCACGATCGCCTGCGACATCAGCCGATCGGTACCGGTGGCGTTCTCGTCGCGGGTGGCCATCAGCAGCTCGTCGAACAGCGCACCCAGCTCGACATCCTCATGCATGCCGCCTTTCCTGTTCACCGCCGCCATGACGTGCAGCGCCCCGAACTCGGACGAAATGGACGTGCGGGCGAGCTTTCGCGCCTTGCTCGTGCCCTTCTCGCCGCGGATCGTCACGGTGTTCGGTCGTGGCGTGTCGGTCGCGGGTGTGTCGGTATCGTGCTGGTCGGTGTCGGGCATGTGGTCCGGCTCTCGGGTTCGGTGGATGACAGGTCTCGGGTGGGCGGCGTCCGTGCCGCCGGTGGTGCGTCAGGCGTCAGGCTGCCGATTCACCCGGCCATGCCTTCGTCGGCCCCATGTCCGGCCGGTGGATCGAGCCCTCGAACTCCTCCGGGTCGATCTTCACCTTGTCGAGCACCGCGCGCAGGGTGGCAAGCATCCCGCCCACCGCGTCGAGCGTGCCGGCGACATCGCTCGGGCAGACATACGACTCGCTCTGTCGCAGTACCGCCGCGGTCACCGCGAGCACGCCACCGATTCGCTCGGCGATCAGCCCGATGGTGTCGGTGGGGATGGCCGGCACAGGCTCCACGGGGTGAAACAGCATCCCTTCGGGCAGCCACTCCGGCCACCCGCTCGTGCCGCTGTTCACCGCCGCGAACTTCTCGGCCTCGCGTGCCAGGCTGCGCACCTCGCGCCCGATCGCGTCGAGCACGTCGGTAGCCGGGCCGAGCCCCATGTTGTCGCTCACGTAATCCCGTGATCCGCGCCGCCAGACGTCTCGCTTTCCGCCGTCTACGGATCGGCGGAACAACGGAGCAATGCGGGATGGACCGGGCGGCTGTCGAGGTCGCCGATGTCGATGGAGCACGGCGGGTCGCGAGATCGGCGATCGCGGTGCACACTGGCCCCCGGTCCCGATCTCGAAGGAGGAGATGGCCCGCCACGGTTGGCGCCGTGCGGGCCGGTGGCCGGTGTGCAGATGCGTTGGTCGACGCCACTCACCGGCGAGGATTATGTTGCTCTGGAAGGCTGGTCGGTGGCAACTCCCGTGGGTTGCCCCTGGCACCCCGAAGGCGGCTGCCGCTTCAAGCGTCACGGCACCTACTCCCGGGTCTGGCCTCGAGGTTGCCTGATCGCTCGCTACTACTGTCCGCTCGCGCGCCGCACGGTCAGCCTGCTGCCGGACTGCCTGGCCGCCCGGCGCACCGGCTCGCTCGAGCGTGTCGAGGCCGAGGCGCTCGGCATCGAGCGGGCCGCCTCCCTCGCCGCCGCGGCCGCCGAGCAGCGCCCCGAGATCGATCTGCCGGGGGCGCTGCGCTGGCTCGCCCGAGCCTGTCGGCACGTGCGCGCCGGCCTCGCCGCCGTGCGCGTCATCCTCCCCGAGCGCTTCGCACCCGTGCCGCTGACGATCGAGGGCTTCGCCGCCGCGCTCGGGCTGGAGGCGGACGACGCCGGCGTGCTGCGCACGCTGCGCGGGCTCGTGCCCGAGCACCTCGGCTCGGTGCCCGCCCCGCTCGGCTTCGATCCGGGACGGGGGAGCGGGAGACGTCGCCGAACAGCACGGCAACACCAAGCGGGGGCTGACCCGCCGCCCGAGTGCGGGGAGGCTCGCGCGCTCACCCCCACCGACGCCGACCCGCCCCCATGAGCCCCTCCAACCACGACCCCGACCTGCTCGAGCGCATCGCCGTGTTCCGTCACGCCCTGATCGTGCGCCTGCTCGTCCCCGAGCACGATCGGCACGAGCGCGCCGTCGAGCTCGAGCGCATTCTCGCCACCGAGCACGACATCCCCGGCACCACGCGCACGCGCATCGCCGACAGCACGCTGCGCGACTGGATCAGGAGCTACCGCGCCGGCGGGTTCGACGCGCTCAAGCCGAAGGCCCGCATCGACACCGGCGACTCACGCGCGCTCGACCCGCAGGCGATCGAGGCACTGCTCGCGATCAAGGAGGCAGAACCCCAGCTCTCGATCCGGGCGACGATCAAGCTCGCACGCGAGCAGGGGACGATCGAGCCGGCGGCGAAGGTGGCGCACTCGACCGTGCACCGCCTGTTCCAGCGTCACGGGCTCGGCGGCCGCGGTCGCCATCGCGACGCCGGCACCGACCGACGTCGCTTCGCCTTCGCCGAACCCGGGCAGCTGTGGATGAGCGACGTCATGTATGGCCCGGGGGTGATGATCGGCGGCAGGCGTCGACGCGCCTACCTGATCGCGCTGATCGACGACGCCACGCGCGTGATCACCCACGCCGAGTTCGCATCAAGCGAGTCGCTGCGCGCGTTCCTGCCGGTGATGCGCCGGGCGCTGCTGAGGCGGGGCGTTCCAGAGCGTCTGTACGTCGATAACGGCGCGGCGTTCCGCGCCCATCAGCTCTCGTTGATCTGCGCGCGGTTGAATATCGCGCTGATCCACTCGCGCCCGTACCAGCCGGCGGGCAAGGGGAAGATCGAGCGCTTCTTCCGCACGGTACGCGCCCAGCTCCTGCCGACCCTCACCGACGAAGATACGACAAGCCTGGAGGCGATCAACCGTCGCCTTGCCGGGTGGATCGAGGGGGAGTACCACCGCCAGCCGCACCGGGGGCTCGAGGGCGACACGCCGCTTGATCGCTTCAGTGCGGGTGTAGCCTCCCTGCGCTTCCCCGACAACGACCGCGAGCTCGACGAGCTGTTCCTGTTCGAGGCGAAGCGCAAAGTCAACTCCGACCGGACCGTCTCGCTCGAGGGGAGGCTCTACGAGATCGACGCGGCGTTGATCGGGGAGAAGGTGACGCTTCGATACGACCCGGCGCGTCCGACCGCGCCGATCACCGTCGTGCACGAGGGCGCCGTGGTGGAGCGGGCCCGGCTCGTGGACGCGTACGCCAACTGCTTCGTCAAGCGCGATCGACGCACCGGCGTGACCGAGGCGGACTCGGCCGCCAAGCCCTCGAAGGGGCTCTCGTTCGCCCGGCTCGGCGACACCGACACCGACACCGACACCGACACCGACACCGACAAGGAGGATCGCTCGTGAGCGCGGCGATGGACAGGACACCGAGCTACTGCAAGCACTTCGCGATGAGCCGCTTCCCGTTCGACGGACGCCTCGATGCCGACGCGCTGTTCGTCGCGGCGGCCCAGACCGAGGCGTCGGTCCGCCTCGATCAGCTGCTGCAGCTACGAGGCATCGGGCTTCTCACCGGCGAGCCCGGCAGCGGCAAGACCACGCTGTGCCGACGGCTCGTCGACGGACTCCACCCCGGGCTCTTCCGCCTCGTCTACGTACCGCTGACCACCGGCAACGTGATGGACATGTACAAGAGCATCGCCTGGGAGCTGGGGCTGCCGACGGAGAGGAACCGCGCGGCCGCCTTCCGCCAGATCCGCTCCGAGGTCACCCGCCTGGTGCTCGAGGGCAAGCAGACGCCGGTGTTGATCGTCGACGAGGCGCACCACCTGAGGAACGAGGTGCTCGAGGACCTGCGTCTGCTGACGAACTACGAGATGGACTCCGAGAACCGCCTCTGCCTGCTGTTCGTCGGGCTCACGGAGCTGCGGCGGCGGCTGTCGATGGCGCTCCACGAGTCGCTCGATCAGCGGATCGTGATGCGCTATCACCTCGATGGGCTCGAGCGCGAGGAGGTGCCGGAGTACCTCGCGCACCGTCTGCGCGGGGCGGACTGCGACCTGCCGCTGTTCGAGCCCGGGGCGATCGAGGCTATCTTCCAGGCCACGCGCGCGCTGCCGAGGCGGATCAATCGCCTGGCGCACGTCGCGCTCACCGCCGCGGCGATCGAGAAGGCGCGCACGGTCACCGGTGAGCACGTCCAGGACGCCCTCGCGGAGATCGGCGGATGAGCGGCGCCGAGGAGGATGCCGCGGCGGGACGCGACCCGTGCGTGCCGGACTCGATCGAGGAGGCGCTGATCCTCTGGGAGTTCTGCAGCGTCCTGGCCGATAGGATCTGGGCGCGTCACGAGGACGCGTTGATCGAGCGGTTGGTGCGCGAGGAGGGAGTCGAGCGCTGTGAGGAGCACTCATGGCGACGCTGTCCCTGCACGAGCTGTGGCGCCGGTGCCGAGCCCACCGCGAGGAACCTCGAGCTTGTCTTCGACGAGGACCGCGACGTCCGAGACTGACGCCGAGCGGCCCGGGACGACGGCGAGCGATCGGCGCCGTCGTCCTTCCTCGCGCCCACGGTTCGCGGATCGTGTTGGAGATCGGCTTCAAACCGGGACGCCGCTACCCGCCCGGCACGGATCCAGACGGGAAACAACGCGCGGAATAGCGCGGGCTACAACACCCCATATCGAAGGTGTACCGGCTCTCGCCGCTCTCCAGGTCGTTGACGAGCAGGCGCAGCAGGGCGGTGGCGCTTCGCAGGTGCTCGAACAGGCGCCGGGTGTTGCTGGTGGTGGGCGTCATGGCGTCGGTGTCTCGGTGGATGGTCGAAGGGTTGCGGCGACGGCGCGCACCAGCGGGATCAGTGGTCGAGCCTCGTCGGTGGTGAGGTACACCGGTGAATCGGGATGGATGTTCGCCAGGTAGTCGCTCACGCGCCCCTGATCCGCCAGCGCCGCAACGACGGTCGACTCGAACGCGCGGGCGACCAGTTCTTCGAGCCGCGAGTGGTAGGCGCCGCTCCTGAACTGGTCGGCCCGGCGCGTGCGCTCATGCACCGGGCTGTCCAGCACCGCGAGTGCGAACGCGCCCAGCTCATCGGGCAGCGGCTCCACGGCTCGCTCGAACACCGAACGCGTCGGCGGTCTGGACAGGCGCGTCCAGCGCGGCATCGTCACGGCACTGCTCGTCAGGGCGTCACCGCCGAGCGCATGGTCGAGCCCGTGGAACCACTCGTGTCCGATAGATCCAGCGCCGCGGGTGCGCGTGAGGTTCACGACGCGGTGCGCCCGTTCGTAGTGCGCCGAGAACAGTCCGCTACCACGCGCCCCGAAGGCGAGCCCGAGCGTGCCGCCGAACCCGAGTCGATCAGGTGCGATGCACAAGGCGTCGGCCAGGTCCGTGAACGCAACGACGGCAGCCCGGACGTGCCCGTGTCGCTCGGCATTCGGTACCCACCGCCCGAACTCCACGCCGCGCAGCCCGAAGCGCGACAGCAGGGCGTCCGGGTTGCCGTCCCACGCCACGGGCGGGCCGATCCGCTCGCGGTTGTCCGCACGGCGCAGGATCGGATCAGCAGCCAGACGGCGCCGGTCCCATTCGGCCGTCAGCTCCTCGTGATGGGTCTGGCGGTAGGCGCGTGCCTCGTCGACTGTGACGAAGCCCACGGCCAGCTCAATGGTCTCGCCCGCGGCTCTCTTGTGGATCATCCAGTCGGTGCGCGTGCGCCAGCGACCGATACGGAACGCGAGCGGCTTGCGAGTACGTGGCGTGCTCGGCGCCTTCGTGACGGCATCGGGTGATGTTCGTGGCCGATGCTTTCGAGCGCCCTCGATCCGCTCGCCGAAGTCGTCCAGTCGGGCGGGTGTGGCGGTTGTGTGATTGCTCATGTCGGCAGCCATCAGAAAGGGATGTCGGTCTCGAAGGCACCGCCGGCAATCGCGCTCATCGGCGGATGCTTCGGCTCGCCGGCTTGCGCGTGCTCGACACCGCAGCGCTCGACGTGCTCGACGATCGCCTCAAGGTGGCGCAGCAGCTCGCCCCGATCTCCCCCAATGCAGCCCGTGTGCACCGTGATGGCCTTGTCGTCGTCCGCGGCGTGTAGCGAGAACGTCACGGCACGGATGCGGGTGCGGCGGTACTCCTCCAGCGCCTCGCGGGCGAGCCTTGCGGCCGTGGCGTCGTCGGTGGGCTCGGTGAACACCACCGGGCATTGAACGTCCCGAAGCGCGACGCGCGTGGTCAGGCTGCGCCCGGTCCCCTCGACAACGATCCTGTCGAGCCCGAAGTCGGCGCCGTGCGCGTCGGCCGTGCGTGCGCCGAGCGCCACGAGCGTGTCGTGCCGTCCGAGCGGCCCGTGGCTTCGGTGCACGATCATGTGATCGGTGCCGTTGCTGAAGTGCGCCCACCGGCCGATGACGGCGACACGCTCCATGCTCGCCAGCCCGAACCGATCGACGGTCACCACGAAGGCATCCGGATGCGTGTCGTCGTGCTCGACCTGCACATCAGGTGCGTCTCGCTCATCCAGGTAGCACCACTCGATGCTCAACGGATCGGACTCCGGCGCCTGTTGCGCTTCGGGTGTGGCAGCCGGTACGCCTATCTCGATGCGGTGAAGTGTCGATGCGACAGCGGCGTGGATGGCAGGCCCGAGCGCATCTAGGCGGTCCGCTTCGCTGAACTCGGCGTGTTGCTCCAGCGTGGCGCGAACGCTCGGGCGCTCTCCGGCGGCGTGCGCCTCGATGATGTCGTTGTACTGCCCGGCGGTAAGTCGAAGAACGGGCGCGTGGTCGGTGTTGATCTGCATGAGTATCGTTGCCTGTCGGATGGTGGCGACCTGTCTCGGTCCGGCCACGCGGGCGGGTCGCCAGCGCGCCGCGGGCCGGTCGGGATCAGGTTCGGGCGATGGCGGCGAAACCGTCGAGCGACAGCGTGACGGTGTGCGGCAGCGTGTCAGCGGCGGTGCCCGGTACCAGCGCGTCCAGCGCCAGCACGACGCGCCAGGGCGCCCGATCGGGCCGGTAGGCGAGCAGCGGGGCGAGTCCAGCGTCGTCGGCCTGTCGGCACGTCTGCACCCACCACGCGGCCACCTCGCCGGGTGTTGCCGTGCGGTGGCGTTTCACCTCGACGGCGTACCGGCGCAGAAGGGTCGCGCCTGCACTGTCGTCGGCAGGCTCGGGTGCCAGGTCGAACCCACCCGCGCGGCACTGGTCAAGCTGGCGCACGAGCCGCACGCCGAGCACATCGTGGACGGCGCGAGCGAAGTCGAGTTCACCACGTGAGCCTTTCGCGCGTGAGTTCGTCACCGGGACGCCTCCAGCGCATCGGCCGCAGCGTGCAGCCGTGTCGCCAGCGTTCGCAGCGCGGCCGGGTCGTCGGTCGTCATCGCACCCGTGAGCGTCACCACCGGCGTGTCGTCGCCGCTGCGGCGCAGGCGCAGTTCCACGTCGTGCTCGTCGTCGGCTGGTAGTGCTGGCGAATCGGGCGGGCACTGCGGACGGTCAGCGGCGATCGCCCTCCAGTCACCGCGCGGCCCCGGCGTCGGGCGGCGTGAGCGACGAGCGGTCATGGCGTCTCTCCTACCGGCCGCTCGTCGCCGGCATCGGCAAGGGCTGCAAGCCAGTCGTCGAGCACGGCACCCGCGCGTACCAGTGCCGTGT
>Ga0209831_1003609_pt1 | contig 12650 bp, 14 predicted proteins | sample Maine_Asex4_meta_FD_187451 | JGI IMG/M metagenome (GOLD analysis project Ga0209831, IMG submission 187451) | Marine algal microbial communities from Maine, USA - Maine_Asex4_metaG (SPAdes) (version 2) | ecosystem: Host-associated > Algae > Red algae > Unclassified | place: Maine, USA | collected...
AGCCCACAGGATTACATGCCTGCACAGCGGAAAAAGTCTATATTTAAAAAAGGGGAAAAACTCCGCATGATTATGCAAGAGCTAAGGAATGCGGATAAACCGCTCACAAGCCGTGAAATATGTATTGCCATACTATCAGACAAAGACTTCGATATGAATGACAGACGCCGCTTAAAGCAAACGACTACAGGAGTTTATAACGTGCTTTGTCTCGAATATCAGCGGGGGAGAGTTAGTAAAATTCCAAGCAATCCTGTTAGCTGGGTTTATCAAGCTTCTGAACGCCAATTGTTTTGTGACCACAACGCATTATACTGCATCTGCCAAGCAGCAGTCCCAACTTGAAACCTCAAAAGCAGGAGGCGGATAGGCTGTCTTCGGTTGGGTAGACTTAACTGCCCAGAATTAGTCGAGGTTAAAAAATGACTATTTCATATCAAGTGGGCCGTTCTGCTAAAACTGGCAAATTTACCACTATTGCAAAAGCGAGGCGTTATAAATCCACACACGTTGTGGTCACAATTCGTAGAAAAAGACGCCGCTAGGGTAGCATCCTAGTTTTGGTTTTCAGGTCGCTTAGTTCTCTTGTGAACGGCGACCTGTTTTTCTTAGATGATTTACTTTTATAATGATTGAAGGGATTATTTGCATCACTAAATTTTTGTCTTAAAGTGATAAGTATGGTTGTAAATTTCTAATTAGTGTGAGGGCTTCTAATGAAAAATATTGTTAAATTAATATCTCTTTGCGCCTTTGTTTCAATTCTTACCGCGTGCGGCTCTAACTATGAAGATGAGGCTAAAGCATATGCTAAGTCACAGATGAATGACCCAGATTCAGTGAAGTGGGGTACTATAAAAATCAATAACTTTATTGGCAGCGCCACAGGCAAAAAAAGACAAGCAGTATGTGGCAAGTTTAATGCCAAAAATGCTTTCGGCGGGTACGTTGGCATGAGAAGATTTTTCTACGTCAATGCTGATAATGGCGGGCCAGATTTCTTTTTTGAAGACCCAAGCGCCACATACTTTAAAGAAAATTGGGCAGAGGCGTGTAACGGTGTAGTCTTATAATCTTTATAGATATACTATACCATAGAATCTCTGTTTTTCAAGTTAATCCGTTTTATGCAGCGCGCTGCCAATAGCCCTTAAACTTCTTGCTTTTGGGAGCCAGCATAGCCGCTGTGGATAGCTTGTTGACTAGCCCACCTATAGACGTATCTCGGTGGTCTTCGAGCCATGCAGCGTGTTCTGCATACTGGTAAAGATAATCAGGCGATACCCAATGATGTTGACCGCGTATCATTTTGCGAAGGCGGGCAAAGTAGCTTTCAACCCAATTCGTATGAACGCCGTTACCAAGTGAATATTCTGTGCTATGATTTACGCGGCCTGTTTCAAAGTCCCATGCAAGCGTGTCCCAATGCGGTGCTTCATCCGCGAAGATTGTAGACCCTTCCTCAACAAGCCCTAGAGCCAATTCTACGCCTTCCGCTTCGCTCTTGCGGACGAATGGGAGTGTGCGGCCAAGACGCTCACGCATGGCGATTACAACGCGGCGCTCGCCTGTCTGGTAGGCTTTCTTGCGGCGGTCTACTCGGTCAGTCTTGAAATTGGCAGGACGGATATGGCCGCCAAAATATGCACCGTCAATTTCAACTTCGCCTGATAGGGTAGCTGTGTCAGTTTCATCGGCTAGGCACTCGCGCATCTTGTGGCAAAGCACCCAAGCGGTCTTGTACTGCACGTCCATTGTGCGAGAGAATTGAACGGCGCTCATACCCTTGGAGCCTGTCACGAAAAGACAGATAGCGGCAAGTAAATCAGTAAAATCCAACTTGCGAGAATGCAGGATAGTTCCTGACGTGACGCTGTATTGATGGTGACAGCCCTTACACTTGAACTTGCGGCGCGTTGTGATGTTGTAGGACTCTGTGCATCCACAGCGCGGACATACGGCCTCACCGTCCGTTTCAGACCAACGGATTGCACGGAACAAGTCATAAGCCTTATCCTCGCCCATCTTATAGATTTTCTTAAGGCTTAAATCCCGTGATTTGGCGCTTAGTAAAAAATGTTGCATTGCATTACCTCCGTTGACTTATGCATCATATATGATACATATATCGCGTGAAGTCAATAAAAAGCATCATATATGACACATTTGTAATCAAAAAGGATATAAAATGAAGAACTACGAGACTATTGTCAGCCGATTATTAAAGGCAGAGATAAAACGAAAAGGATTTACTTATGCAGAGCTATCACAAAAGCTGGCCACAAAAGGCATCATTGAGAAAGAAGCGAATATACGGAATAAATTAAGCCGTGGAACATTCAGTGCAGCTTTTCTGATACAGTGCCTTGAAGCTATAGGAGTGGATAATTTACGGCTTTGACAAAACCCATTTTGTCCCATCCATAAATTTGAATGCATCGTCGTTTAGACCTGCAATAATAGCTCTTTTTTGCTCATCTGTGGCAAGATACAAGTCACCGAACTTTGTCTCGCGAACTCGCTCCATTGAGCGTAGGGTGTAATGTAGAAGCTGAATTTCTAGGCCGTTAGGGTTTAAATTATCTATTTGTGGCGCTAATTCATATAACTCATCCATTTCTGCTATAAAGTTTGCAAAGTCTCTATTTATGTGATGTGTCACAAGCGGAGATATTAGTTTTCTTGCTCTTTTGATTGATGAGTAATCCCTATTCATCTTACCGCTGAAAAAAAGATACGCAGAATAACCGAAGCAAAAAATAGCAAATGCTAAAAGAATCCAACTTACCCAACTTGGCGGATTAAACCCATCTGAAAATGTCTGTAACCACCCCAGCATTAGAGCGACACCAATGGCCAATGACGGCCAAAAACTTTGAGACTTGTCTTTAAACATACCAACATATCTACATCACTCCCTTGTTTATTAAAAGTTGGGAGTTTTGGTTTGGTGCGTTTGCTACATAAGTCCGCTTCTTTGGGCGTTTATTGCCTCAGAGAGTGCTGAATCTCAAACATTACCAGAGGCTGTTTTAGAGCGATTTTAGGACGCTCGTTATCGGCTGATGCAAGGTTAAAAAATCTAAGATAGCTTTACAACTAATTTCAATCTAATCGCCAAATATGTCGGTCGATTTTCGTTCTGTGCTCAGCTTGTTTCAGTAGTTTCTTGGATTGTGGTTTTAGATATTTCGCTATTCCGTGAACCTCCCTATTCACGAGGCCTTCTAAAACACCAATGGTCATCAGGTTTTGAAGGTCGAAATTATCGATTTGAGCGTTACACTCAATATAATCCGCAACCCTTCTTAGGATGCAATCGTTGTTTTTATGATCTTCAACAAAGGCGTTAAAGTAGTCTTCAAAAAATATGTATGATCCAATGCCACTCGCTTCTGTCAGAGTTTCAATCCCATAGAATTCTAGGAGCTCTGGAAATGCGTCTAAGCACTGCTTATCAATTTCCTGCATAAATTTTTCAAATTCTTAAAAATATATTTTCAACTTCAGCTAAACTATAACCTGAACTTTGCCTTTTGGACAGACATTGACGAGAGGCCGTTTTTGGGCGACAACGGCCTCTGGCGTCATCGGCAATCCCAAACATTACCAGCGGCTGTTATGGAGCGATTTTAAGCCGCTCAGATTTTAACGAAAAGTCCCAATGAGGAGGCGAACTGAGAATTTTACATTTCATGCCTCCAATGCAATCACATCGTAAAAGCTCGCGCGCAAAGGTTTTGAAATGAATCAAGATACCAAGGAAGCTTTTGAGTTGATTTCAAAAAGCCTCGAGCAATTTGAAAAAAACCACCTTGAGAACACGAGGCTAAATGTTCCGGCTATAAAGTTCCATCGCGATATTGCCGTATTGTTTGGTTTTACGGAGATAGAGGCTCGACTTGTCGAAATTTTGAAACATAAAAATATGTCTCATAGCTTAAAGAATTCGTTTCACAATTTTTCGAACTCTGAGGTGCAGCGCCTCAAGGCTAAGCCATTAAGTTTGACACCCTATAGATTACTACAAGAAAGGTACCCAGTATTTTCGACAAAATATGCCAAATTGGTCGTTGGACAACAGGGAGAAATCTGGAGTGAGGTTTGTTTGTCGGGCCGATTCGATGAAGCTTTAAATATTGCTTTAGGTGAAAAAGATGATTTGGCGACCGCTTGTGTCATTAACTCTATAGCGGTTTTAGGATCACCAGAATTGGCTTCAAAATTGGGGGCATCTTACTTGTCCGAAAGCAGACAGAAGGACGCAAATATGGTGTTCGCGATTGAGTTTAGCCGCGCTAAAAACGAAACGGGTAAAAAGGAGACCATCCAAAAACTTCTACAGGATAAGCTTTTTTATGAATGGGAGGCCGGTCAATTGGCCTTGGGGATCAGCGACAAGGTTCCATGGGCCGGATATCCATATCCAGACTACTAGAGTCGACCTTGATGTTATGATTAACCCAACGCGAGCGGCCGTTTTTGGGCGTTTATTGCCGCTGAGCTAACGTCCCCTAAGAGGATAATCGTCGCATTGGGTAATCACAGCTGGATTTCTGCTTTTGCCTCCATAAACAGAACGCCCTACTTTTAAAATTATCCCACAACCGACACTGCAAAGGCATATTCCAGCGCGGCTTCTTTGAGGCTATCGTAACGCCCGCTCTCACCTTGGTGGCCAGCTTCCATGTTTGTTTTCATCAGGATGGGCGCGTCGGCGGTTTGGTGTTCGCGTAGGGTTGCGGCCCATTTCGCGGGCTCCCAATATGTGACGCGCGGATCGGTCAGGCCTGCGGTAATCAAGACAGGCGGGTAGGCGGCTTCGGTCACATTTTCATAGGGGCTATATGTGAGGATGCGGTCATAGTCGTCGGCGCTCTCGAGCGGGTTACCCCATTCCGGCCATTCGGGCGGCGTGAGGGGGAGGGTGTCGTCGCTCATCGTGTTCAGCACATCGACAAATGGCACAGCGGCTATCACGCCGCCAAAGAGTTCCGGGTCGATATTGAGCGCGGCGCCGACGAGCATGCCGCCGGCGGAGCCGCCATGGGACACGATACGCCCACGCGCGGTGTAATGACGCGAAACCAATGCGTTTCCGACATCAACGAAATCAGTGAAGGTATTGATTTTTTTGTCTAATTTTCCATCTAAATACCATTGATATCCTTTTGCCATGCCGCCGCGCACATGGGCAATGGCGTAAATAAAGCCGCGGTCAACCAGGGAGAGGATGGAGGTGCGAAAGCCTGCGGGGATAGTGATGCCGTAGGAGCCGTATCCGTACAGCAGGAGCGGCGCGCTTCCGTCAACGGGCGTCTCTTCGCGGCGCAGCAGTGTGACTGGAATGTCCGTCCCGTCCCGCGCCGGGAGATTTAGGCGCTCGGTCACATAGTCATCCGGCGTGTGTCCGGACGGCACGGCCTGTGTTTTCCTCAGGTCCCGCTCCCGCGTATCCATGTTGTAATCAATGACCTGCCGCGGCGTCGTCGGGGAGGCGTAAACAAAGCGCATCAGGTCGGTTGCGTATTCGTTCCCGCCCGTGAGGCCCAGCCCGTAAGCCTGTTCGTCAAATGCAATCTCGTGCTGCTCGCCGCTGCGCATATCTCTTATGACAATTTTTGGTAGCGCGTTTTCGCGCACGAGCCAGACGAGGTGATTGGCATAAGCCAGCACGCCGAGAATGAGCGTGCCTGATGTGTGCGGAATAAATTCTTCCCATTTATGGCTCTCGGTCTTGCCTCCAATTTTGCAGCGCATGATTTTGGAATCTGTCGCGCCTCCCTCGTTGGTCTCGATATAAAAATAGCCGCCTTGTTCGTGCAGGCTATATTCGCGGCCGTCCTCGCGCGGGGAGAAACAGGCCGGGGCCGTTTTGGGCGTCTCTGCCGCGACGAGCCAAAGTTCGGTGGTTGTGTGGTTGTGCGCGCTGATGAAAATATAATCGCCGCTATCGGATTCGGACACGCCGACGAAAAAGCCAGGATCGGATTCCTCGTAAATTTTGACGGGTGTGTCATTTACGTCGTGGGCGTTTTTGCGGAAGACCGCATAGGGCCGCTGGTTCTCGTCGCGCTCTGTCCAGAACAAAGTCTGGCTGTCCGCCGCCCATTCAACGCCGCCCGCGCTTTTGGTGATACCCGTGGTTTGGGTTTTGTCCAACGGGGCCGTTATGGGCTTAATGAAAACTTCGTAGCTCTCGCTGCCTTGGCGGTCGACGCTGTAGGCGAGCCAGTTATGGTCGCGGCTGTGCGTGGTCGCGCCTAGATCGAAATAGCCGTCTTGCTGCTTGGCGAGTGCGTCCGCGTCGAGGATAATTTCCTCCGGGCCGATTTCGGCCTTTGTCGCGGGATCAATCGGGATGCGGATATAAATACCGTGCTGGTCGCCTTTACGGTAGCGGTGCGAATAGGCAAAGGGTCCGTCCGGGTCGGGCACGTCCGCCTCTTCAGGTTCGAGCCGTCCCTTCATTTCCTCAAATATCTCGTCTTTCAATGCGGTCAGGTCCGCTGTCACCGCGCCGACATAGGCGTTCTCGGCCTCAAGATGGGCTTTGATATCCGCTTGAAGTGTTTTAGGCTTGGCCATGACCTCGCGCCAGTTATCATCGCGCATCCAGGCGTAATCATCAGTGCGCGAGCGACCGACTTGCTCAGTCGTGACGGGGCGTTTTTCCGGGGCAGGGGCGACAGCAGAGAGAGTGAGTTTGGGAGACATAATATGGACTTCACAATTAGAGGACATCAGGGTTTGGGCATTCATGCCCGCAAGGGCCGCGCAGGACAAGCGAGCAGGCGCATATTTTGCCGGTTATTCGCAGGGCTCACGGCTTCTGTGCTCATGACCAGTGCTGCAATGGCCCAAAATTCTTTGCAAACAGACTGGCAACAGATGATTGACGAGACCCGTAGCACCGCAAAGCTAGTGGGCTTTGGCGGGGCGGTGATGATTGACGGAGAAATAGTGGCGCGGGGCGCGAGCGGGCTGCAGCGTAAGGGCAGCAAAATCCCTATCACCACTGCGAACAAATGGCATGTCGGGTCTATTACGAAATCAATGACCGCAACGATGATTGCAAGGCTGGTTGAGGCGGGACACATGAGCTGGACCGATACGCCCACAGATATATTTCCAGACATGGCGATTGACGCGGGCTGGGGCGAGGTCACGCTTGAGCATCTCTTAACGCACACCTCGGGAGCAGGGCCTAATATTCCGTTGCTCGATAATATGCGCTGGCCCGAAACGGTCGCGGATTTACGCGCCGCGCGCCTGAACGTGGTTTCAAATGCGCTGTCCTCTGCGCCGAAAAGCGCACCGGGAGCGCAGATGACTTATTCTAATCTTGGATACACGATCGCCGGGGTTATGGCGGAGCACGCTACGGGTCAGTCGTGGGAGGCGTTAATGCGGGCGCAGGTCTTTAAACCCTTAGGGCTGACAAGCGCGGGTTTCGGAGCGCCCATAGGCACGGATGACAAGTCTGAGCCTTGGGGGCACATTAAGCTGATGATTTTCAAACTTAAAGTGAATCCGGATGAAAAGCCTGACAACTCCCCGATTATGGGACCTGCGGGGACTGTTCACATGTCCGCTGATGATATGTTGGCCTTTGGCAATGCGCATTTGCAAGGGATGAAGGGGCAGTCGGATTATCTAACAGCCGAGACCTTTCAGAAGCTCCATACGCCTCGTTTACAGGACTATGCCTTTGGCTGGGTGGAACGTGAAAACCGTGATTGGGCCGGCGGGCCTCTAAGCTGGCATAATGGCACTAACAAGATGTGGTACGGCTTCCTCGCGCTAGCGCCAGCTAAAAATATGGTGATTTTTACAGGCACAAATGATGGCGCGGGGGTTAAGGCGGAGGGCGAAATCGTCAAAGCTTTGTCTGAATATGTCGCCAAAATCGACTAACTTTCCTCGGGTTTGGTCACGCTTGGTTAACAATCCATGACTAGGCTACGCCTACGAACCCAATTATCAGGGTCATTGAGGAATACCGCATGAGCGCTGAACAGGCCCTTCAAATTACAGAACCCGCACCCGACGCGCTGGACACGCCCGAGATTGACGCCGGCGAAATTCCGCAGGATTTGGACACGCGCCGCGCGCTGGCTAAGCGTTTGGCCGATGTGATTTGTATTCCGGCGAGTTCCATTACGCCGCAAGAGCGCCATATGGCCGGGGATATTTTGGTTGAGCTGTTGCGCGATACGGATATTGAACTGCGCGAATCTGTGGCGCGCCGCTTGGTGATGTTGAACGAAGCGCCGCGGACTATTCTGATTATGCTCGCGACAGACGACATCCGCGTCGCAAAACATGTCCTCGAGAAAAGCAAAAGCCTGACGGATAGCGACCTCATCCGCATTGCCAAAAGAGTCTCGATGGAGCACCGCGTGGTGTTGGCCTCGCGCCGTCATGTCTCTGATGCTGTGGTCGATATCATGGTGCAGTTCCTCGAAGAACCGGTTGTTCTCCGGCTGCTACGTAATAAAGGCGCTCATTTCTCTGAAACCGCCATCCAGCGTATTTTGACGATTTCCCGCAGTGTCCCGAGCTTTGTGGAGCCGATGGTCAGGCGCGATGAGCTGCGTCCGTCTCACGGGCTTACGATGTTCTGGTGGGCAGATACGCCGACCCGCCGAAAAATCCTGCACCGTTTCGCGGTCACGCGGTCTATTTTGCAAAACACATGTTTCGATCTTTACCCGCGTGCAGCCAAAGACGGCTGGAACGATGCGGGCGTGCGTAAGGCTCTACAATTCATCGAGCGCCGTCAACGCAACCGCGCCGCGATTGAGCGCAGTAAGTTCGACAGCTTGGAGGCTGCCATAGACTCGGCCGAGCTCGCGGGCTTGACCCGTGAATATATTCAGGAAATTTCCTACATGGCCGGCATTAAACCGGCCACAGGCGCGCAAATTATGACAGACAAGACCGGCGAAGCGATGGCTGTCCTGTGCAAAGCGCCCGGTTTGAAGCGGGAATACCTCCTGAAACTCTGGCGCGCGGCTAAAAAGCCTGAAGTCGATGCGAACGGCGAAGATCATCCTCAGCTCAAAGCGGTGATGCGGACATATGACGAAATTTCTACGGACAAGGCGCAAACTGTCCTGCGCTATTGGAACTGGTCCCTGACCAGCTCGCTCAACCCCGAAGTCTTGGAGCATATTAAGCGCAAAGTTATCCCGCGCGAAGACGAGCACGGCGCGGCGGCGATTACGGCGGCCTTAGTATTTGGGCACAATCCAGGCTAGCTGGGCCGTCTTTCCCTTAATTGGGAACATCCACAAAAAAATTCCCCCTTTTCCCGTTTCCTCTTGGCCATTACAGCAGGGGATTGTATGACTCGTGTAAATTGATCAATGACGCGAGGCTCTGTACCTTTGCGCAAGGTGATGAGAGGGACGTGCCATGCTAAGATATGCATTTATGTTAACGCTCGCCCTCGTGGTGTATTGGGTGATTATGTCGGGTATCTATACGCCGATGATCATCGCCTTTGGCGTGATTTCGATCGTGCTGGTGCTTTTGCTGACGGCGCGAATGAAAATCCTCGATTCTGAAACCGTGCCCTATCATCATATCCCCAAAACACTCTCCTATTATGTCTGGCTGTTTGGAGAGATTGTGAAAGCGAATGTGCAGGTCGTGCGCGCCGTACTCTCGCCAAACCTCGAAGTCTCGCCAACCCTTGTCCGTATTCCCTCCCCCCAAACCACCGAAGTCGGGAAGACCGTTTTCGCCAATTCAATTACCCTCACGCCCGGCACGGTCAGTATGGAAATGGAAGACGGCACGATATTAGTTCACGCCCTGCTGTCTGAAATGGCGAACCCGGATGATTTTGCCGAAATGGGCGAGCGCGCGGCATGGTCGGTGGGCGAAGACATATTAAGCACCGAGAATGTGTCACACACTATGTCACAGAGTGAGTCCGAGTGATGGAACATGTCATGGCTTACTTTAACCTCGGCGCCGCGTTCTTCCTGCTCGTCTCTATGGTGATGATGCTCGGGCGGCTCCTCGGCGGGCCAACGGTGTATGACCGGATTTTAGCGGTCAACAGTTTCGGAACCAAGACGGTTTTGTTTCTCTGTCTATTCTGTTTCGTGATTGACCGCCCGGACGGGCTCGATATTGCCATCCTTTATTCTTTGATGAACTTCATCGCGACGATCGCCGTGCTTAAATTTTTTCGCTACCAAGCTCTCGATGTCTCCCTCGAGACCGCGCACATTACCAAGCCGAATGAGGACGCATCATGATCCTCGCCCTCGTCATGGCCGCCGCTGAAACCGCGCCGCATGCGGAAAGTGCAGGGCTTCCAATTGGGGCGATTCTGAGCGTCTTGCGCATGGTCGTCGTCGTCATTTTTGTTGTGGCAGGCTTGTTCTTCGTGCTGGCGGGGACGCTGGGCGTTTTGCGCCTCCCTGACTTTTACACGCGCATGCATGCCGCCGGGATTACGGATACGCTCGGGGCTGAACTCATCCTCTTTGGCTTAATCGTGCAAAGCGGTTTCACGCAGACAAGTGCCAAGCTTGGCCTCGTCGCGTTCTTCCTCTTGCTGACATCACCAACAGCGACCCATGCTGTCGCCAATGCGGCCCATCAAGCGGGACTTAAGCCATTGACGGGACGCTACAAAGCGCCGTCACTGGATGACATTTTGGACACGGCTCCTGAAGACGAGGCGCACTGATGGTCCCGACGCTTATTCTTGATATCGGTTTGATGACCATTTTAGTTGTTGTCGCTTTTGCTATTGTCCGCCTGCGGTCTCTGTTTGCGATTGTCATGCTGCAAGGCGTTTATAGTCTTGTTTGCGCCGCGTGGTTTGTCTCGCTCGACGCCGTAGATGTGGCCTTCACCGAAGCCGCCGTAGGGGCAGGGGTGTCCACCGTTTTGATGCTCGCCGCTATGCTCTTGGTTGATCGGAAATCCAAACCTGTCCCCGTGTCCAAACAAATCGCGCCGCTACTTATTGTCATCGTGGCAGGCCTCGCCATGTTCATGTCTATTCCCGATATGCCCGCCTACGGCGACGGAAACTCACCGGCTAACTCCTATGTCGGCGCGGATTATCTCGAAAGCGCCGGGCCGGACACCCACATTCCCAACGTAGTTACCGTCGTCCTCGCCAGCTACCGGGGCTATGATACATTCGGCGAGGTCGTTGTGATTTTCGCGGCGGGTCTCGGCGTGCTTTTACTCCTGGGCCTGAACGGAAATGCGGGCGGCTGGAAAGCGCAGCCAAATGGACAACGTATATCGGCCCCGTCCGCGCCTTTCGCTCATAGGGATAGGCCGCGTACGCCGGTCCAAGACACGGCGGCGAGGGCCACTGCTGTGCGCCGTGAAGTCGAAGCAGCCTCGGATGTTCAGCCCGAGAGTTTTACCGCGCCCCAACCGGAGCCGATGCCTGATCCTGTGCCTGATCCCATGCCAGAGCCGATAACAAAATATATACCGCAGCCTGTGGTCAATAAACCTGCCGTGTCAGCCCCTGTCGTGAAGAAGAAAGCAGCGGCTAAGAAAGCGCCAGCTAAGAAAAAATCGCCTCCGAAAAAGCCAGTGCCTAAGAAACCTGCGGCCAAGAAACCTGCCGTTAAAAAAGTAACGACCAAGAAAACAACGACCAAGAAATTGGCGGCGAAGGCCCCCGCTAAGCGCGGCCCAGGGCGTCCGCGCAAAACGGCGGCTGCGCCTGTGAAAAAAGCGGGGCCTAAGAAGACGGCTGCAAAGAAAACAGTTGCAAAGAAAACAGCTGCGAAAAAACCTGCTGCAAAACGCGGCCCCGGTCGTCCCCGTAAAACGGCTGTAAAAAAGCCGCCTACCAAAAAGTCACCTACCAAAAAGCCTGTGGCTAAAAAATCAACGGTTAAGAAGGGAACGCGCTCATGAGCCCTCATGTTATTCTGCGCGTGGTCAGTAAATTCCTGATCCCGCTTATCGCGCTCTTTGCGTTCTATGTTCAGTTCCACGGAGACTTTGGTCCCGGCGGTGGTTTCCAAGCCGGTGTTATTCTCGCGGCATCAGTCATTCTGTATGCGCTGATTTTTGGCCTCGATGCGGCGAAGAAAGCCATCCCGCCAAGCTGGGTGCGCATTGGCATGACTGCAGGCGTTTTAATTTACGGCGGGACTGGCGTGCTCACCTGGATTCTTGGCGAAAATTTCCTGGGATATAATGTGCTGGCCCATGACGCCGCGCATGGACAGCATTACGGCATTCTGGCCGTCGAACTTGGCGTGTTTGTCACCGTGACCAGTGTCATGCTCGCCATTTTTTATGCGTTCGGCTCGCGCCAACCAGACCTTACGGATGAGGACTGGTAGATGCTGACATCGTTTTTTGAGCATTACAATTACATGGTCGTCATCGTCTTGATGATGACAGGGCTTTACGTTGTTTTTGCGTCGCGCAATCTGGTCAAGAAATTGGTCGGCCTGTCCGTATTCCAGACCTCAGTATTCTTGCTCTATATTACGGTTGGTAAAGTTAAAGGCGGGCAACCGCCCATCCTCGTCGATGACCATGCCTCCACATCTGAAATCGTTAAGCTCGCGGCGGCAGGCGGCGACGTAGCCACGCACTCAAGCGATGTCATTTATTCTAATCCGTTGCCGCACGTGCTTATC
>Ga0209831_1003613_pt1 | contig 12647 bp, 15 predicted proteins | sample Maine_Asex4_meta_FD_187451 | JGI IMG/M metagenome (GOLD analysis project Ga0209831, IMG submission 187451) | Marine algal microbial communities from Maine, USA - Maine_Asex4_metaG (SPAdes) (version 2) | ecosystem: Host-associated > Algae > Red algae > Unclassified | place: Maine, USA | collected...
TCCCGTCCAGCCGCCCCACCCTCCGCGCCACCGTGAGTGGTGGACAGCACGGGGGCGACGTCAGCAGACAGCCAGATGGCGTAGGCAGGCAAGGTGCGGAGGAACTGTGACGGCCGTCGGCACGGCGACAGGGGTGGCGTCTGCCGACGGCGAGAGGGTGACGATACTCAGGGCGCCATTGCTGGTGCCTTGACCTCAGGGGCAGAGGCGGTGCGTGACCCACCTCGGCCGAGTGCAAGGCGCGCGCGCACTGCGGTTCGTCCGTACGCACGGCGCACCGCAAGCGCACGTGGGTAGCAGAGGAGCAGGTAGCGGTTCGTTGTCAGCCGGCCGTGACCGTGTACTCACTCCACCGGCGGGGGACGTGCTCTGGGAGACGGACCACAACAACGTCACCAACTGTAAAATTATTGGCATGGACACAAGTCGGTATCAAGCTGACGCAAGTACGTATGAAATATCAAATACACCACTACGAGACGCCCTTAAGGAGCTGGACCAAGAACGTTGTTCCTCTTTCTGGTGCTGTCGCTGCTGAACCCTGCTGTACATCTGCGAAGGCAACGACGGTGCTTCCACTGCTTCTGCGGTTATTCGGCGCTTGTGGACGGTGCACGAGTGATCGTGGTGGATCACTCGCACGAAACCGCTCACTGGACAAAGCTGACCTCAATAATCACCCGCCACCACGTAAAACTACACTACTGTACAACAGGCCCTCCCCTGACCCACACAATAAAGACACGCTATGCATGCGGATATCGGCGGGGGAAGCCTTTGCGCCTCCGCCCTCGCGCACACGTGCCACCACTAGTTGTATCCCCCGCATCCAAACGCTCCGGGTCAAGCGCTGGCCCGACGGCAGCCCGCATTGCCGCCGGACCAGCCGCGGCCGGTGCTTGTACCTGAAAGTAGGAGACAGTACGAGCCTTCGGACCGACAGCTGCAGGTGATGGCTCTTCTCGCTCGACCGGATCCCCGCCAGCGGGAGGTGCTACCGGACCAGTAGCTCCGTGGTGTGGCTCCGCCTTCGTGACGGGCTCTGTGGCAGCGCCAGGCGCCGCGGGCCCAGCGGGGGACGGCCGTGCGAGTACGGCGTGACGGCGCGACGAGGCCAGTTCAGCAGGTGCAGCAGCAGTCCAAGGTGGCTCGGGCTTGATCACCGGCCCGACGGCTGCAGCCGCCGCCGCCCAGCGCTGATGTGACGCACGAACGACCGCAAGGCGTTGCACCACAGATTGAGGAAGGGACGGGAGCTCGGCAGCAGCCGGAGCGACCTCAGCTGCGTCCCCGTGCCCTCGCGCCCCGCCTCCGTGGACATCTTCAGCTCCAGCATCCGCTCCCTCACCCCCCCCAGCAACCACATCGTCCTCGTCTTCAACATGTCCCTCCTGTTCATACCCCTGCGCCGTACCCGCTTTCCCCTCCTCGGGCTTCCCCGAAGGCCCCGCCGGACCGCCGCTCTCATCGGAGTGAGACAGGCGCAGGCGTCGAACACCTTCCGCATCGCGATGAGGGTGCATACGGGGAGGAGAAGACCACGTGTCGGGGTCGGTACTCAAAGGTGTCTGGGCCAGCACTTCCGGCCCCCACCGTGTCCAAGGGTGAGGCGTTCGGGCATAAGCCCTCCGCTGCCTCGCTGTCTCAGACCGCGTGAGCTTTGGAGAGGAAGACGCCGTACGTGGGGCTTGACCGTCTCCACTGCTGTCGCTGGCAGCGTAAGCCCAGTCGCCACGTCGACGGGGCCTGGTGGCCTCGCCCTTCGATCGCGGCGGTGATACGCTCGAGGATTAATTCAAGCTCTGAAAGCTGCGACCCCCACCGTTGCCTTGCCGCTCCACGTGAGCATCCGCGGCAGCGACCGACGGCGCGCCACCGCGCCCACGAGAACTGGCGGCGCCACCACGTCGCGTCGTGCTCCGCGTCGCGCGTCGGCCAGTCGTCACGGCCGTCAACGGCGGTGCCGCCGCACCGTCGCAACTCGCGACAGTGGAAGGCAGGCCCTCAACAGCCTCTGCTGTCACCAGACGCCGAGAAGCGCTCCTGGTCGTTGGTCCGCCGGCAATGGCACGGCTACTGGCTGCCTCTGCGCCGGCGGTGCCCCCATTGTGCGGCTCAGGGGCCGGAAGACCAACGGGTACAGCCTGTCGAGCGCTTGCCGTTGTCCCTGTAGCACCGCCTTGCGCAGCCAACCGTCGACGGGCAGCTGCGCGAGTCTCCATGCCGCGTGGTGGATGCCCGGCGGCAGGAGGGAGCAACGTCACAGCGGCTTTGGCGTCAGAGGGTGCCACGAGGATGCGGTCCGCGGGGGGGGGGGGGGGTGAAGCGACAGGGCGAGCGCCAGCAGCACGTGGCTTCTTCCCGCGACGCCCCATGGTGCAGAGTAGGAGACCCAAGGACGGCGGCTACGCAGTTGGGGGTGCCAGGACTGACGCGACCATCGGTCCGGCGCGTTCAAGTACGACGCCATGACCCAGGCGGGCGGTCACTACCCTGCCGTGGTGAGCTTGGCTGCCGCAATGCCGCGGGGGGCCCTGCGCTGCCCCGAACTGCGCCACGGACCGAGTCTCCCAGTGCTGCAACCCGTCGTTGTGGCTGCGGCAGCGCGGCGACAGCTTGTGCCTCAGCACACGGCGACTGCCTGTGCCTCGGCAGCAAACCCTGCTAGAGGAGAAGCACCGCCATACTGTGCCTTAGGCGACGCACGGCGATGCGTACGATGCGTCGTCGGGCGGCCACAATGCGTCGTCGGGCGGCCACGCTGGCCAGGTCATGGAATTTTCCTCTGAAGAAATTCCACCTCGCAGTCTCGATTTTAATTCGGCATCAAATTGATTCAGATCGGCGGACGCTTGCGCCCGCTTGGAATCGACCGTAACGGGGAGACGCCGCGCGCCGCCGCGGCCGCGCAGCCCGCCAAGAGAGACCAACCACTGAGTAGCTGCGTCACCGGTGCAGCGCGGGCAAGGACCGCGACCAGCGGTGCCCCTACTGCGAGGGTGTCGCGCGCACCGGCGTCAGCCACGCGCTGCCACTGTGCCGCCGTGCGCCCACCCATACCCTCCACCTGTTGACTTTGAGCCTGCACCTTGCCGGCGGCCACGCACCGTTGCCCGCGGGGGGCCGTGGACGCGTTAGCCGCGGACGCCACTCGCGAGCTGCCGCGCGGTTGTGGCGACCGGCGCCGCTGCTGCGGGGGTTGTGGTGACGCCCACCGGACGGCCAACCCATGTGGCCGTGGGGACTGCCATCGTTCGGCGGGTCGCCAACCCGCCGAGGCCGTGGGCTGTACCACTGCTTTGGCTGTGCTCACCCCCTCCCGCGTGGCGCGCCGGCTCTGCCTGTCCCGCTCCCGTCCGACGGCGGACTGCGCAACGCCGTCGCATTCGGGTGTGCCCTTTCTCGCTCGACCGTGCGCCAACGAGGACACGCCCGGCGGCCACACGACGTCCGGCGGCCACGCACCGTTGCCTGCGGGAGGCCGTGGACGCGTTAGCCGCGGACGCCACTCGCGAGCTGCCGCGCGGTTGTGGCGACCGGCGCCGCTGCTGCGGGGGTTGTGGTGACGCCCACCGGACGGCCAACCCATGTGGCCGTGGGGACTGCCATCGTTCGGCGGGTCGCCAACCCGCCGAGGCCGTGGGCTGTACCATTGCGTTGGCTGTTCTTCCCCCCTCCCGCGTGGCGCGCCGGCTCTGCCTGTCCCGCTCTGGCTTTCCGGCCGACCGCTCTACGCCTTCGAAACTAGGCGTGCCATTCCCCGATCGACTGCATGCCAGCACGCACACGCCCGTTCTGCGGGCTGTGGCGAGAATGATGGTGAGCCGCACTGTGTCCACTGCCGCCGCGGCGTGGCAGCCGCTGCTGCGGCATGGCTGATGCAGCGGGCGCCATTCCCCAACCGCCGAGAGGGCGGATTTACCGCCACACGTGTTGCGGGGAGCGGGAGTTTTCTCGATGGACGGCCGACGGTGGTTCCGTCCCGGCCTGCCCCGCCCCGTCGAACCTCGTGGCAGGGTGACCATTCCCGGGCGCTTGCCGAGGCGGAGCCATCGCTGCCGCTGTTTTCCGACGTCGGCGCAGAGCACCCCGTCGTTGGGTACACGGGCCTGTTACATGCACTTGAGAACGTCGCGCGGGACGCGCCCCACTCCCACCCCCCCCCGCCAGGGCGCGCCCCCCCGCCCCCTCCCCCGTCGCCCAGCGCGTCGTCCCCCTCCTCCGCCGAGGCCAGCGCATGGGAGAGGACACATGGGACGCGGCGGTGGACACGATGGAAGACGCGGCCACTGATGTGATTGACGACGCGGCGGTGCAAGACCCGGGTATGATCTGCGACATCTGCCTCCAACCTGTGCGCTTCAGCGCCAACCTCATCCAGCACAAGCTGCGATACCACGCGGAGCAGGCCGGTACCCATCTGGTCACGCCTGCGCCCGGTCTACATGGGCTGGCTTTCCCGGCCGTGGCGCTTGCGCCAGCCGGTGGCACGCCATTGTCTTCCTCTACCGCTGCAGCGGGATCAGATGGCTCGCGGCGCCCGGCCATTGACTCGGCAGGGCTTGGCGGTGCGGGCAACGCTGAGGTGGAGCCCGGTAACAAGGGCTTAGATTCTGCAGGCGGGAGTTCTGCATGGCCAGGCGGGGGCGCCGACGACGGGCTCGACGGCAACGCGGGGGTCACCGGTACGCCTGGCCAGGCTCATGCCTACTACAAGGCGTTCGGAGACCTGGAGCGCACGCATCCCGTGGCCACGCCCACCAAGGCTGGCCGCTAGCCCCTCTTTGTGACCGAGGAGCTCAAGGCGATGCGTATGTTTGCTCTCTCCGCTGGGGGAAAGGGCTTGTCGGTCAAGGCGCGCGAGGACTACTACCACACCACGGTTCTTGCCGAGCGTGCGGCATTGCGCATGCAGCGTGCCGCCGCGTCAATGGTGCGCGTCGTTTTGGCAGATGTGTCAGAGGAGGAGTCTGAGGAAGACGAGACGGTCGGCGCGAGCCCGTCTGTACATTGCGGCGGCACACGCCGCCAAGCCAGTGATGGCGGCAGCACCGCAGATGACGGCGGCTGCGGGCCTGCCCACGGAGCTACACCGCCGCGGTCATCGCGGCCCACGCGTCAGACGCGCACCAAGCGGCAGCTCAAGTGTAACAAAAAGCTGCTTGAAACGGCGCTATCCATGCTCATGTCTACGGCAAGTCCCAACGATGCTGACGTGTTTGCTGCTTTAATGTCGGACGACGATACTTCTGTCCCATGCCCGGCAGTCGACCGCGCTCACGACGGTCGCCGCGGTGACACTACCGCGGTTCAGGGTGACGCCGCGGAGAGTCGATGTGACACTTCTTCTGGTCGGGATGGCGCTGCGCGAGGACCGGATGACGGCCTTTTGGGGGGGGCCCAACCTCCGTCGGCACGCGTGCGAGTTACGTCGCCGACGACTCGTGACGAGGTGCCCCACTCTTCGAGGTTCCGCGCCACCAACAGAGCCACTGGCTCACCGAGTCGGGGCAGAAAGCATACCAGCAAGCGCAAGCGGACAATGGACGCGGTGCTGCTCGCCTTGGAGCGGCTGCAGACAATGGCGGGGCCTGTCGAGTCGGCGTTTCCGACGGCCTCTTCGTTTGTCAACGCCCTCGACGGTGAAGCCAACCGCTGCCTGGCTGAGCAGCAGTGGCGGAAGACCGAGATGTTCGACGGCGACTCGGTGTTCCTTTTTTACAGCCGGGACGTTATGGTCGTCGCGCTGGAGGCCTTCATGAAGGCGACGGCGCTCTGCTTGAGAGGAAAGCGCCTCCTGGCGGCGGACGGCTCGGTATTGCTCTCCAACTCGCTCAACAGCGACGTGTACCTGACGGAGCAGACAGACGTGGATCAGATCCACGCGAACAAGACCTACAACGGAACGCTGCTGAAGGTGTTCACCCTCGCCATTCAGCTCTTCTCGGACGCGACGCTGGTGTCTTGGAAAAATGGTACGTATTTCTTTGATTTGGTGGGCGCGTTATCTATTGACCCTACCGGCTCAACGTCAATACGTTCCTTTTCTCTCGGTCTCTGTTTGTCATTCGCCGCCGCACGACTCTGACAGCAGGAGAGCCGCATTCTTTTCATCCTGCCGCTGTCCCTTTGGTTACGTGCTCAGTTGTGGTTCTTCTGTGCAGCACACTATGCGTACCCGATCCGCGTGCGGTTCCCAAACATTGTGACAGGCAAAGTGCAGTGGTTGACCGTCGGTTACATCCCCTTCATCAAGGCTCAGAGCGAGGACAAGGACGAGGTCGCCCGTGTCCGGATGTTGCGGGACGAGATTTTGCAGCGCTGCTTGGCCGTGCTGCTGGATCAGGTCATCACCGACAGCGCTGAGGGTGCCTTGTGGCGCCTCCCTGGAGAAGGGCCCATCCTCGCCGTGCCGCGCATCGTCTTGTATGCCGCAGACCAACCCGAGGAGCGGCACATCCTCGGTCTCAAGCTCAGTGGCTGCACGTACCAGTGCTCGCATTGCATGGTTAAAAAGGCCGTCGCGGGGTGCGCTGGCGCCGACGCCCACCGCAGGGAAGTGTTGGACAATGTGGAGCTGCAGCTGCAGGCCGCGGCGCTCTTCAAGGGCGGCTGCGGTCGCGCCAAGCTGGAGAAACTGTCCGAGCATACGTCCATTGTGCGTATTGTGCCGCTGTTGGCCGCCGTCCACGGGCTGGGTACCGGCTCGCTGGGTCTGTACGACTTCTTTGGTTTTGATATGCTCCATGTACGTTGCTCTCTACATGTAGTGGTGTGCGTTCGTTTGTCTACTGCAGCCATGCTGTTTTTACTGGCATCCCCCGCGGGCGTTCTGCAGTGAGGAGCGTGCACGTACTAACAGTCTCAACGCGCCTCTGTCTGATGCCTATGATCTCGGTCTGTGTCCTGTTTGCTGTTTTTAGGTTATGAAGCAGGGAGTCATCCGTGTGCTTGCGCTCAAGATCCCGGCGCTGCTGCAGGTTTTGTGCAAGGGTGGATTTGCGCGCTGGGGGCCATGGAAGAAGACGATTGTGGCCATGAGTGAGCGATCCCGGCACGTTGAACGACTGCCAGATGCGTCGACCGTGGCACCAGGGTACGTTTGCACACTGTCGCGTTGCTGTTTTAATCTCGCTCTTGTTTGCATCAGTTCGACACTGCTCAAGGCTCTGCTCCGCCCGAGCTCCCCATGGTTCACAATGCTGACGGGGAATGGTGCCTTTCCTTTTCCTCTTCCGCTGCCGTGCTTCTTTTCGAGCTTGCAGATACCTCGTCAGCAGGGGAACGAAGCAATCAACGTTCACGGGGCGCTCTTGGCGACAAGGTCTGGTCGTCCTCATGCACATGGTAGCCGGGGCTGTGTCCCGACGCCAGCCCGGATCCACCGAACCTTTCTTGGGGCGTAAGCGGCGCCAGCACTCATATTCTGTCGGCAGTTGTCGTAAGCGGCGGCGGGTGCACGAGAGTGGTACAGATTCTGAGTCTGAGGCCGACTCAGTGGGAGGGAGCGTCGCTGAAGATGACGCCTTCAGCGTGGCGTCAAGTGACGTGCCAAGTCGCGCCTCGGAAGCGGGCTACAGTGACGCGGGCACGGACGCCACGCTCTCAGGAGGCGAGGAGGCGGAGGACGACGCCCCTGTGCCCAAGCTCGCGGACGTCGCGGACGAGTACGAGGAGGTTTTCGGTGACAAGCCAACGCATGACGCCGTCCTCGAGGTCGTCTGCCTCGCGGCTGCCCTAATGGGAAAGCTTTGTGGCGACAACCAGGAGGAGGGGCAGTCCCTGTCCGAAGTTGAATCGAAGGAGCTGGCCAAGGAAGCGTACGAGTTCGTCACCAAGTGCGTGCGGGTGCTCTTTGGTGCGGTGAATACGACGAAGATGCACACCTTGGCATACCATCTGCACGACGAGCTGATGCGCAGGGGAAATGTCATCAAGGCGGACACAAGCGTCAATGAGGCCCTTCACAAGCTCATCAAGATTATGTGGACCAACACCAACAAGCAGGAGGCGTCATTTACCATCCAAATGCTCAAGTGTGAGCAGACACTGTCTCACATCATCGAGTCGGACATGGCCGACAAGGCCGCAGCCGCGCACGGCGGGGGCGACATCCGCTCTCGCGCACGTCCAACGGCTGCTGCAGCTGGCGGCGTTGAATGTGATGGGGTTGGCGATCCGGATGGCATTGGCTACCGCGACTGGCTCAACGGTGGCTTCCCAGAGGAGGACGACGGGTCACCGATGGACCTCTCCTTCGACGGAAGGGGAGGTGACGTCGAGGCGGACGTTTCCGAGGAGGGCGTGGACGAGGACATTGATGTCGACGACACGGGGGACGTCGTTCAAGTGGGCATCGCTGACCAGTCGAGCCGAGCCGCTGCCGCCGTGGGCTCGTTCACAGAGGATGCGCCGGCGCGCAGGCCAAGGCGCATCCGAATTTCGGGGCGTCGCATCACGGTTGCAGACGCCGCGGCGGCGGACAACGGGCGACTGCAGCAGCTACCTGCGCTTCTCGGCACCACGGCCGCGCAACACCTGGTGGTGGTTAACACCTTCAAAATCGAGGCAAAGCTCCCGTGGCGTGTCAAGAAGGTCGCGCAGCTGGTCCGTGCCGCCCGCAGTCTGTACCGCAAGCCGTGGTTTGACCACGTATACTACGACGTGCCTGGCGACCGAGCCGAGCAGCGGTTGGGCCTTGCTCGGCTGCTTGTGCGTGCTGTGAGTGGTGTGCGTCGAGACCTTTTGGTCGTGCAGCGCATGGAGTCGGCTGATCACCAATCTACGTGCGTGTTGTCCCTGTTCAAGTGCCGCCGGTACCAGTGGGTCATGGATCCTACAACGGGCTTCCCCGCGCTGGACGTGGTACCGCTCTCGGACGTTGTGCGCTTGGAGCACGTGGTTCCCGACTTTGCAGACCTGGGCAGACGGTGGGGACTGCTTGGGACGCCCGCAACGACGCCCGACACGCCCTACGAACGTCGGCGGGAGAGGTACTTCACCAATGCATTTTTTCCGTGGACGACCAACAGCATCGGCGATGCGCCCTAGGTTGGCTAGGCGCCTCGCGGAGATGGGATATCTCTGTTGTTGCTCTGTATCTTTATATCGAGCTCTTGCTCCATTGGCGCTCCGCTTCATTCTCAGTATGACCCCAACCAGTTCCTCCCTCCCACGCACTCTCGGTGCCGCGAGAAGCGTGGGCAACGAACAGGTGGCTCACCGTTCGAAGTGCGAACGTACAATACCAGCGCACATCACGCGTACCCGGGCACTGTTCACGGGCGGCTGCCAACCAATGTCACGTCCATCCCCTCCGTCACTCCTCAGCGCACTCTGACGACCGGGAAGGTGGTGGTTCCCGTAAAGCGGCGGAGGGGCGGCACGTCGCCGTCGACGCCGCCGCCAGCGACGAGACATCCACAGGCACTACGCCTTAGGTGCTCGCCGACAGCTCAGCCGGCCGGTTGCCACTGCCTCACCACAACGCCCCAGGTCAGATCATCGCCGCCGGCTACAGACAATGGAAGAACCGACAGAAGCGGCGGCGGCGGCAGAGAGGCCGGTCGGTAGTCCTGCAATCCCCTCCGCCGGAGGCGATCGTTCCGGTGGCAGGCGGCGCAGGCAACGGCGGCACTCGCCACTGGGAAGCGGGGTCCGAGTGGCTCCGCGGAGACGGCTTTTGCGCCGAAGAGTGGGAAGTAGGTGCTCAGGGTGAGTCACTCGTAGGCAAAGACAATCACTGCTGTCTATTGGTCCAATGAAGAGTGTAAGACTTTCTGGGGGCCTATCCCAGCTTCCCGAGGCTATAGCCCTCATCTCCATTGTTAAAACGTGCGCTAGTGTCGCAAGATCAAGAGAAGCGATGGAATGGTTTGCACAGACGGGGCGCGCTGTGAGAGGGTGCGATTAATGCACCTCTTGGCGTCCTCCATGTGAGTACTGAACCGAGCGGGTCGCAATGCATCCTCAAGTACGCTCAGGCCCCTAAAAGAGTCATGAGGACATGGGGCGATTCGCATCGAGCTGCCACGGAGGGTTGTGATTGGTTCAAGAAGCCACTGTCAGTACGACACAAAACGCACCACGTTGCGGGCCGCGACATTATTTGCGAAGGCCCAGCAGACGTCCCTGGGCGAGGCATTGAAGAGCTGTGCACGGCCACAGCGCAGCCACCCCGGTCGCCCGAGCCCGGACGCGCCGTGTCAAAGGCTCCCTCGGGCTCCCACAGAGAGCCCCCTCCTCCCATCGCTTCTGGCAGGGACCCCTCGTGCCCACACGAAATCAGCAAATGTCTGGGGCTCGTTCTGCGAACGCTGCCGAGGACGACTGAAGGACGATTTTACTCGTTCGGTTGCGTCCGGACGCGTTTGCTTTTTGTCAGGCGGCACAAGGTCTGTGACGATCACACGCCGCTGACGAGGATGACCCGGCATTGCCACACCCGTCGATTCCAGCGTCCTGGAGCGTCCACCACTGCGCAGAAAGACCGTAATGAGGGTTGTGGGGGACCTGGCGCCGCGCCACGCACTCCGAACGTGGCCTGGTGGCCCAGAAATTGGGGGACGCGGAGCGCACAGTGCAAGAATGGGGCGAAAGGAAAGGTGGATCTCGGACCGCGGTGGAATCACGATCAGCGACGGACGCATCCTTCTCGCAGATCGTGTATGTTACACTGTGCGCAATGGCTGTACGGCCAGGTGGGCAGGGAATCGACTGCGTGCGAGGGGAGATATTGATGTGAGGGCGCGGCGCTACCTGTCAAAGTCGGTCACATGTCCGTTGTAAAACGCTCGGTCAACTTTCATGCGTTCAAGGTTCATGTAGAACCGCGGCAGAGAAACGACACGCGGCCGGTCGCCTGTCGTGCGGTCAGAAGTCAGGAGCCCGAAAGCGCATGAGCGCGGCGTCCCTCGAAGACAACACGACGTGGCGCGCTGTACCTCGCGTCATGTTCTCGCAGGTGGATGCTGGGGATGGGCCTCTACAGGCCCGATCTGGGGGGGTGGGCAAGGCGGCCGGACCGCGACGTGCGCAGCCGCCGCGTCCGTCCGCTGTTGATTCCCCGCGGCCAAAGTTGCCCCCACATCCACCACAGTGCTCGTCAGGGCCCTGATGGCGCGAACAGACTGGTTGTCCACGATCACTGCCGTCTTCTGGCGCTTGACCCCTCGCGGCCGACTACTGCTTGGTCTGAGGTAGGTAGCCGCCGCGGCAATACAGTCCCTGACGCAATTCTGGATCAGCGACGCAAAGCTGGATCACCGGAATCGTCGATTCCAGCTCATTTGCCCGTCTTTTTACTGCTTTTTCTCTCTTCTTCGGCGCTGATACAAAAATAAAACAGCGGAGGGGGAGAAAACATACCAACAGAAAGCCCAGAGGAAGACGTATCTTTTGCTCTCAAGGGCCCTCGTATGCTCGAAAATAAACGGAGACGGTCGGGGTGGTGAGGGTTGAGGCCGTCTTGTTGGCGCCAAGTGCCCGTAACATTGCAGATCCGGCCGATTGACCGCGGTCGGGACCACAAACCGTTGATCCGGCTCGATGATCGGGGGCCATCCTCCCGGCTGGCACTCATTCGCGAGCGCGCGCTTTCTCGCCGTCCCGTCTACTCGTTGCTGCAAGTGCCCTCCGTCAACGCCCCCTGTCTTTGCCCGGGACTGCAGCCTCTCAGCCCGCAGGTGGGCACCCGGTCGTGCGTGAGGGCCGTCTGGGGCGGTCTCCTCGCCCTTTGTAACCGGTGGCAATGTCGCTGGACGGCCACGACTCATCTGTCACTCAACATCTTGCCACCACCGCACCACGACCACCCACCCCCGCCCCCTGCTCCCTCTTTCTTCCACCACGCACCGCGTCCTGCGTGCTGAAGCATGGCGAGGCGAGCACGACCGACCAACGATTGAACTCGATCGCCTGCTCCCGTTAATGATCGGCCACAGTTGTGAAGTAGCCTGCGAAATCAATCCGATTCGCCGTGATCCACAGTTGCGTCGCTCGTGTCACGGAAGGTCATCAATGAAACACAGCTTCAAGCTACAAAAAGGACAAGAAGAACAAGAAAAAAGGCAGCACATGCCGTGGAAAAAAGAAAGCTCTCCTCAGCGCCTTCTCAGATCTGTCTTCAGTTGCTTCCTCCGATGGGATCCGAAAACGCTATCCTCCAGAGCAGTATTCTTGATCCAGAATTGCGTCAGGGACGGTAGTAGGACTCTCTGGGTCCGCGTTATCCGATTCACGTCGACAGTCTCGACCGGCGCCTTCGTCCGCATCCAATAGGCATTCAGCTGCTCCTGCCCCATCAGCCGAGGTAGCCCCAGCCACCTCCCTCTGGCCGCCCACGGCCCCAGACGTTGCGCACAAGACGCCGGCGGTCGCCCGCCCGGCATTGGGGACGGCGACTGCAGCCGCGGCGGGCGCCGCATCAACTGCTGCTGCACCTGCCGCGCCGGAAACCATGCCACCAGCATGAGCAGCAGTGAGACGCGCGTCGCGGTCGCGGTGCGGTGAAGGGCGGAAGCCCCGGGACGTCGCCGAGGGACCCCCAATCATGCTCAAAAACTTGGGGCATTGCGACAGCAACATTGCCGCGTCCGTGCTCTTGAAAACGGGCGCGGGAACGAGGTCGCCCTTCGTGTTCTGGACCT
>Ga0209831_1003616_pt1 | contig 12637 bp, 12 predicted proteins | sample Maine_Asex4_meta_FD_187451 | JGI IMG/M metagenome (GOLD analysis project Ga0209831, IMG submission 187451) | Marine algal microbial communities from Maine, USA - Maine_Asex4_metaG (SPAdes) (version 2) | ecosystem: Host-associated > Algae > Red algae > Unclassified | place: Maine, USA | collected...
TTGAGCCTAGTCACTCTAAGTGAGATCCAGAAAAAATGAGTACAGCGCCTTAGATGCTGCTATAGAAGCAGCGAAGCGGTTCTGGGCCGGAATTTTATGCATCACTAGGGTTAAGTATGTCAACGACAGTCGATAATCCACTTTGCCTTTTATTGGTATGGCAATTCTACTCATTACTGTCACAACGACGGCACTTGTCGGGTTACAGAAGATTTCCAATGGGTTCGTTGACTATCAGGTATCTGCTGCAGACACGCAGCTCACCAATGAAGTCACGGTAGTGATGCAATCAATGCGTCTTGAAATCGGGAGTTTTCTGACTACTCATGATGATAAATTCGCACACAGATACAACGTGTTGCGACTGGCTCTTGAGGAAAGACTCAGTCATGAGGCAGTGGTTGCGCGCTAGAGATAGATCAGGTGCAAGGTGTGTGATGGAATAGAATCATGCCGATTGAAACCTTTGGTCTTGAACCAGTTGAACTGACCGGCATCATGGAAGGCGTTGTGTAAATTCTGAGTTCGCGTTTTTTTATGCTCTAGCCATACCATTTGAATTCGACTACGCTCGTCCACTCAAAACGCATGTTCAATTGGACAACGAAATGCAATCACAGGTAATGTCTGATCATAAGCGCACTGAATGAGCAGTTGATGCGCTTCAAGAAATGCCCTGACGGTGCGTCATACGCTACTTGTGTTGTGTGGGATTACTCCAGTTAATGACCTCGACACGCCAAACGGCCAAGCGTTGTTCCGTAAATATGATCGAGACTGGATTTAAGGATAGCCATGCCTTCTTCGAGAGTATCTTCCTCGATAGTCAGCGGAGCGAGAAACTTTAGTACCTGCCCCTCTGAACCGGCAGTTTCAATCATGAGTCCACTAGAGAAGCAATGCTCAGCAACTGCCCCCGCTAATTCGCCTGATGGTAATACCAGGCCTCTGATCATTCCACGCCCACGCATGACTACTCCATCAAATTCACCGGCAAGCTTTTGCAAACCTAATTCTGCTGCCATACAATTTTTCTTCAGTGTGCTCTTGAAGCAATCGTCGACCCAGTTTCCCAGCAGCGTGTTGCCAGCTACAAACGCCAGTTGATTACCCCGAAACGTTCCAGTGTGCTGACCCGGTTGCCACACGTCCAGAGAGGGTTTGATTAGCAGTAGTGATAGTGGAAGACCACCACCAATCGACTTTGAAACACAGACGATATCAGGCACGATACCTGATTGCTCGAAGCTGAAAAAATCACCCGTTCGACCATTGCCAGCTTGAATGTCGTCAATTATCAGAGCAATATCGTAGTCGTCACATAGCACCCTGATGTCTTTTAGCCACTTCGCGCTGGCAACGTTTATTCCTCCTTCAGCCTGAACGGTCTCCAGAATGAGAGCAGCTGGTGTAGGCAGACCACTGCTGTTATCTTCAAGCAACCTGCGAAGCTGACTCGCTGTATCTGAACCATCTTCATAGTAGTTATCAAACGGGTGAAAAGTGACATTCTGTCGCGAGCCATAATGACTATCGTGGTAGTACTCATTGCCAGTCAACGCAAGAGCGCCCAGGCTATGACCATGATAACCATTAGTAAAACTCACAATGTGTGATCGTTGTTTAGCTTTTCTGGCAAGCTTGACGGCTGCCTCGACAGCATTAGCCCCGGTAGGGCCTGTAAACTGAACCTTGTAATCAAGCCCGCGAGGCTTGAGGATATAGGAATCCAGTGATTTCAGAAACGCGATTTTAGCCGTTGTTGCCATATCCAGACCATGCATCAAGCCATCATCAGACAAATACTCAATAAGCGCAGCCTTCACCGCAGGGTTGTTATGCCCGTAGTTCAAAACACCAGCCCCCGCGAAAAAATCGATGTAAGTACGACCATTTTCGTCGGTGACACGGGCGTTTAGCGCAGACTTGAAAACTGCCGGAAATGAGCGGCAATATCCTCGTACATTCGACTCTAGCTTATGGATGGTTTGCATAGCAATCGTAGTGAAATTTCGGTTAACAGATACCTGTAGTCAATTACAGAATCTGGAATACAACATGATTGTTTAGAATCGGCCTCAGCCAGATTACCGTAAGTATTGAGTGGCTAAAATGTGATTCATGTTTTACTATTTGACACATTTGTCCAAGCTTCTCAATTCGACAGTCCTATTTCTGACTACGATGGTCAGAGACATTTTAACAATGGAGCTTGTGTCTTTCCGTGATATTTCACATTTGTTTGAGTTTATTAGTTCGGGCGTGTCAAATCGGCTTCTATTCTGTACCAAAAAGCAACACTACTTTTCGCTCAGCAGTGTATAACAACACGTTTGCTTGGTAAGCCCACAATCACCGCGCGTTCTAGCGCGCAAGACACAGGGAAGCATGACGTCACAATTAGCAGCAAATTTGTGAAGCCTGGCCGGCCTTTGAATAATTGATCGATCATCCCGCCTGGATTGCTAAAGCCACGCATTTTATCGGTACGGACACAGCAAATTTTGACGGGTTGCATGGCCCTTGTTTCATTGACGAGAATTTTGCAAATTTAAGGCTATTGGTTTGCAATCAGGTGGTCAGGGTCGAGTGACAAGATGCCAGTTTCGATATCACGATAACAAATTTCACTGTGGTCAAATAAACCCTAGTGATGGGCTTAAAAGAATTGGCCACGGTGATGGAGCCATGATGGTCATTCCGGGAAGCCACAAATTAAATATTTGCCATCCAGAGTTGCAGGACGCAGCAATCAGTACCACACCGACATCGGTTGATCATGTAACGGGCGTGGTGGAAGTTTTCCTGGAACATGGAGATGCGAATTGTTTGTTGTTGCCATTTTGCACGGTTCGGCAAAACGAACCAACGCAGGGCAACGCAGAGTTGCCGTGTATCGCTATCGGCCTTCTTGGGGTTATTTTCGACATGCGTACCGGCCTAGTGATGAGCTGCTTGCATGGCTGACACCAGATCGTAGGCAAATTGTTATGCCACATGAATCAGAGCTATTACCGCCATGTAGCTATAGATTATGTCGAATCCAGTTGGAAGTCTCGACATGGAAATTGATCGTGCCGTAGACCTACCTTGATTGGGAAATCGGATAAACACTAATAATCTGAACATCAGACTGCTGTTATCTGATATTGACAGCGATATCTGTGAGTCGTTCGAATCAACATGGGCAGAGATTTGGTATTTACTGGTCCGATCGGGACTAGTGCGTTCCATAAAACTTTTCCTTCCCTGATGGATGAGACTGGAGATTGGCGGCTGTCTCCTGCCTATGCCCTACTGAAAATGATGGTGGCGCAGGTGTGTGATCTGAAGCTTGGCGAGTTTGTGCATACGCTCGGTGATGCACAGTTGTACAGCAATCACTTTGATCAGGTTGTGACACGGCTGACTCGTACGCCCACTGCGCTGCCCTTTATGACGATCGATTCTGTAGTGAAAGATTTTTTCGGATCCGCGTGTGAGGACATTACACTGGAAGGCTATGAGGCTGACCCCACAATTGTTGCGCCCATTGCGATTTGATCCGACTTTAAATTCTAATGATCAACCACGGCCATGAGAAGGACTGAGCGCTAGTCGTCCTTTGTTGTAATGGTTGCGGGAATTGCTTGAGAGATCGAGTCAGTACGTGGTCATGTAAGCCAGTGGGTACTGAGCTTCCCGTATCCGCTGCAACCACTGCGGTGGGTAATTGGTTAAAGCCCCGAGTGGTTGTCAAGAAATACCTCCGTGATCGTTACTAATACCGGAAGTGAGCGTACCGTGTGTGCAATGCTACCCACTAAGGACGAGTCTTTGAGCAAGGCAACGGGATAAGCCGGAGAATTGTGACGCCACCAGGGATACGGATCAATAGACGCAATTTTGCGGATTATCGAACCGGTCGGTAGCGCTCCCTCCGGCAAGCCCGCATGCTTTCGTTACAATCCCCGAGCGAATTCAACTCGCCTGGTAACTGGTGTACGATGAGCTAGCTGCAATCCTGGCTGTCATTGTCGGGCATGCAAGCTCAATGACGGAAACTGCCGATTGACTAGCACGGTCAGAGAAGACCCAAGTGAAAATACCAAGGAAACGTCTACGCAGGCTACAGATACCGTTGATGAGATCAATTATCTGCAGTTGCTGTAGATGAGCAGATGAGCACCACTCGAGACATTAGTCGATTTCGTCTACCCTAACAATAGTGGTTTTTCGATAGGGAAAAACTCACTGGCAGCATTGATCAACGAATTCGCTGTCAGCTTGGCAACACCATACACTTCAACCCGCTTGCCATTTTCATCACGAATTTTATGCGCGAGAAGAGCAAAATCACCGTCACCCGAAACCAGAACAATAACGTCAGTCTGTTCCGTGCATTCCATCACATCGATAGTAATACCAACATCCCAGTCGCCTTTTGCAGAACCATCGGCACGTAGAATAAATGGTTTCAGCCTTACCGTGAATCCAATAGCCTTTAGAATATTCTGAAATTCTTGTTGCTTCGGATCACCTCTATCTATCGCATAGGCAACAGCTTTAACCACCTTCCTGTCGCAGGTGGCCATTTGCCAGAATTTGTTGTAATCAAAATTCTTCCCAAACGTCTGCCTTGCAGTGTAATAGACATTCTGAACATCAACAAAAATCGCCACGTTATCCATGCGGAGTGAGGGTAGCCCAATTGTCAATGAACTGTAAATTATTTACTTGGCTAACGATTGGTCAGCGGAGTCACCAACAGGAATGCGCCATTTTGATACACTTCGCCCCGCTGCATGAGTCGCCTTAGCGGCTGTTGTGGCGGCTGCGTTCATTGATGTATTTACCTTGCCAGAGAAAACTGTGCATACCCACAGATCCCTTGATGACTAGAATAACTATTTCGATACTGGCTTTGCTTGCTGGCGTCAGTGGTTGTGACGGTAGTTCTAAGGTTGTTGTTGGAACTCCCGACAGCGATAGACCCATATTCACTGTAAGTACCGAAGAGGCTCAAATAGTCACTGATGAGTTGGCAGGTGTGAATCTTAGCGGTGATGAGTTGGCTAGTGGGGATCTTGTCGGTGATTCAAATGGGCCTCTACTTGATAATGTTGGCGAGCGCATCGCGCTGCCAGAGAAGGTTGAGAATGTGCGTGCCATGCGCTATTCCGCAACGGCAGGTGAATTGTTCTGGAGCGCAGCACCAGATGCGTCAACGACGACACGCTATGAAATCCATCTTGATGGTGTTTTTTTAGACACGGCATCAAACTTCAGTTTTTTCACTGAGTCGTTGAGTGCCGGAGTGGCACACGAACTTTCAGTGTCAGCCCTAGATGCTTATGATCAGGCAAGTGAGCCTGTCGTGGTAAGGATTAATGATCAAATTGACATTCCACCACCGAACTACGAATTTGCAATAACTGTGGATCGAGCAAGGGCAAATGTAGACGAGGGAAATGTCGATGGTGCAACGTTCGTTATAACTGCCGCACCTGAGGGCCTCGAGACTATTTCGCTTTCGGTACAGCCTGACGGGTCAGACGATGCTCACAATATGAGTGTGAGTCTCGGTGAGGGTGTTTTGAACACAGATAATCAACAAACCACCTTGAACTTTCAGTTGTCCGTTGGCCAACGGCCGCTGTATGAGCATGAACGACTATTTACACTCGTTGCCAAGAGTGGAGACGAGGTCAGACAAGTAGAGTTGTCTCTGGACATTAAACCGATTGATGCGCCAGACATCTATTTGTTGATTGGTCAAAGCAATATGGTAGGTAACAGCCTGTCAGGAGATAAACAAGTCTACTCGGGTGGTCTTGATGAGAGGTCCAGTCGTATTTTACAGCTCAACGTTGCACCTAACTCGCGTCAGATATTTGCAGGTTTTCCGGATTTCAGCAACGAGGCCAGCAATGCCATAGAACCTCGATATATTGAAGCGGAAGACCCGCTTCATGATCCTCGTAATCCTATTGTTGAATTCAAAGGAGGTACTTCCATAGGGCCGGGGCTATCATTCGCCAAGGCAGCTTTAAATGCCACCACTAAAAACATTTTTCTGGTGCCAGCTGCTTGGGGGGCAACGGGATTCTGTCAAACAATCGGTTTTGATTTTGGCTGGAATGCGGTGAAAACCGATAATGTATCGTTGGCAGGAACAGGATTGCTTGAGCGGGCATTGACACGTCTGAATATGACAATGCGTGATACTGGCGGTGTGCTGCGTGGAATAATCTGGCATCAAGGTGGTGCAGACTCTAACAGTCAGGCCTGTGCAGACACTTATCAGGTAAATCTGCAACTGATGGTTGAGCGTCTTCGGCGAGATGCCCGCGAAGACCCTCGTGGGCCAACTGCCAGAGGTTCGCTGGCACCGATTCCGTTCGTTGTTGCAACACAGTCGCGTGGAAAAGACGAACGTAGTGATTTCTCGAAATGGCCAGCGACCAAGTCGCAGGTTGATACCGTGCAGCGCAATGTCTCCAACATTGTGCCGTATTCCGATTGGGTGAATAATGATGATCTAGTGCCACCCGCCTATCCCTGTGGTTCCACATCCTGTGTACATTTTGGTGCACTCGCCAATCGAGAGATTGGTCGTCGAATGTTCGATGCTATTGAGCGTATCTGGTCCAGAGATATGTAATTTGGACTGCAAAATATAAGCTTTGAAAGTGCATGAGTAGCTCTCAATCCGTAACCAATTCGATTAGTCGGTTTGCTCATTCCGGGCAACCGCTTAAACTTTTTCACGTTCAGATGCCATGACTTGGTCACTTTTGGCTGCACAGAGGTTTGCATAAAAGAAACAGGCGGTCACCTGAAGGTTCTACTTAACTGAGAGAGTGCCGTGAAGGATAGGGTGGAATACTTTGGTTGCCGCGAACTGGCTATCAATATTAATAGATTCATGAGCGACCCGACCATAAAATCCATTGTTGAAGTACTTGCGGAAAACGCCATGGGATCGGTACAAAGTTGAGGCCTTGTATACCCCAGTGATGCATAAAATTTCGGCCCAGAACCGCTTCGCTGCTTCTATAGCGGCATCTAAGGCGCTGTACTCATTTTTTCTGGATCTCACTTAGAGTGACTAAGCCTGCGCGGCCCGACTCAATCCAGTAAAAACTCCGTGCAGCGCCTTATATACAGCTCTATAAGCTTCTGGACTCGAAATTTTATGCATCACTAGGGTATATTTATTTCCACGAAAGCTTAGGCTTCGCGGCGAATGAGCCGCTCTGGATGTTGAATGTTGAATGTTTTGTGGTTTGCTTCGTGTGATTCGTACTGTGTGTAGGGTATTGTGTGCTGCTACTTGCCAATTGAGTATTGGCTTGGGTCTCAGGAAATCAGCCTGCTTTTACAGAACGTGGACTGAACTGCATTGAAATCAGTGCAATCAACGGTGGCAGCCCCTGCACGAACACACCGGTCAGCATCGCCGGGACAGTGAACATTAGTACGATGGCAGCTCCGAGCATAACAAGACAGACATAGGTTACAAGCGTTCTGCCTGCGATGGGTTGACGCGATAAGAGCGCAAGGCCTGTGAACACCCCGAATGCCAGAAAAAGGTTGTAATAGCCCTGATTCTTGATGAACACACTGATCGTGTCTGCATCGGCAATGCTGAATACCTGAAAAATGCCATGAACGTCCGGGTTGTTCCACAGTAGGCTTTCCATGACGAAAAATAAAACATGAACAACGCCTGCAATAGCGGCGAAGATTTTAGTGATCATTGTCATGTCGGCTTCCCGTGGTCTGTTGCTTCACAATTCTACAGATACTTGGCAGGAATTCCGTGTAAAAGTGCATGACCCTTCTGTGGGAGTGTTTAGCCCTACTGTTCATGAATTGACAAACCCATCCGAAAGGGTTTTTCGCGTTTGATGAATAGTCCAGTTAGGGTGATTAGCGAAACATGGGCGACCGGGCATCAGTCCTCTCACCGTTGGCTGCGCCAGAGTTCGCTACCGCAACCTCGGTTTCACCATCATGTGCTGTACCAGTAACTACCGCGTTAAATGTGCCGATTTCAGTTGGGATGCCGACAATTTCTGCAGAGATGTTGGAGGTATCCGGCACTGTGACACCAGCTGGTAAGCTGCTGGCTCCGTAGGTAACTTGTGTTTCGAATGTAACTGGACTCATCCTGACACGCTGGATTGGAACTCCAGCAAACCGTTACTTCCTCGTTTGGCTAGCTGTTCAAACGATACTGTTTCTGATGGGCGGCCCAGATGTGTCTCAGCTCTTCCTCACCCGGCAGATTGCCAGCTTCATCGCGATAACTCAGGGAGTGCTTTATAGGGCTTCCTTGCCAGAGCTGTTCCGTTTTGAGTCGATCGGTGCTTTTTTTGTGTTGATCGATGAATTGATTGGCCGCGTGCAAAAGCTGGTAAGAAGAAGGTGCTGCCGCGACGGCCATGCAGTAGTAATAGGGGTCACCCGCTAGATTGTCTGAGCAGATTTCAATCTTGCCGTGCCAGGGACTTGCCTTATCGGTGCAGGCCCAGTGGTAGATCGGCATATCCACGCCAAATGCGTCGACAACACCCTCCGTCAGGCAATCATGGATCCGTGACTGGTCCGAGTAGGCGATCAGATCCTTGAGGAATATCTTGCCACCTGGAGCATGCTGATTGGAATGCCAGCGCACTCCTTGATTTTCCAGCAGAATAAATGCTCCCGGATCATTGATTATACCCAGTCGTTTACCGTCAAGATCTGCCAGCGAATTAATGTCTTTGTTGCCTACCTGACGAGCTAGAACCCAATTCAGGTATGTGTAGGTTTCTGAATATGCCACTCCGTCATAAGAATCGCTTGGGGGTAATGCGCTGATGACTATATCTGCCGGAAATTCGTCCGGTTGCCGCCCCACATGGAGTAATTCGGTAAGTGTGTCCCACGGGGCTTCGACAAATTCACATTGCACACCGAGATAGCTTGCCAGTGCTTGCGCGTACTCAACATCCAGTCCTATCAGAGGCTCGCCATTGCCTTTTCTAAAGGACAAGCCTACGAACGATGGCTCGATGGCCACACGGATTATGCCAGCGGTCTGGATGCTTTCGAGTCGATCAAACGTGCGACAACTGTGCACACCATCGCGTAACAGTAGCTGAGATATTCCAGCTCGGGTGTCGTCAAGGCTTTCGGTTTCGTCAGTGCAAAGCAGGTCTGCTGCTTGTCCCGTTCGTAACCTGGCCCAGGCAAGCTTACCCCTGGAGCGTTCAATGGCTGTTTCATTGTTCGAAGCCACCTCTGAGATGACACTGTAGTGTTCTGACACATCATCCAGAGATGTGGTGACCTTGGCGAATACGCCGACGACATCGCCGAAGGCTTCGCTGAATTCAGACTCGGTTCGTGCATTGGATGCCTGAAAATTTTCAACCACCTCTTCGAGCTGGCTGTTAACGCTGGACAGGTCGAAGAGGTTCGATGCCTGAGCTGAATGTTCAATGGCGGTGCGGGCCAGACGCTTCACTTCGTCGGCCACAACGGAGAATCCAGCTTCCGATTCGCCGGCCCTACTGGCTTCGATCTTGGCGTTCATGGCCAGCATGGATAGCTGTCGGCCAATCATCTCCAGCTCCGCCATAACACTCTTCAGTGCTGCCTGGCGTTCGTTGAGCGTGTTGCGTGTACTATTCAGATCTTTTGCAATATTGGCAAGATTGCTCTCTCTTGAAGTACTCAGATTTTTCTGGATGGACTGGATAACATCGATACCCTGTTGCACATCGTCCGACATGTGCTCAATCAGGCTGCTGAGGTCAGATTCGCGTGATTCTACTTCCTGTCTGGATCGATGCTGAATCTGCAAGGGAGACAACGCAGCTTGCTGAAGCTGGCGCAGAAAAAGTATAAGCTGGGTTATGGGGTCATTAAAACCGTCTTGTTGAGCACCAGATGGCGGCACGATGTCGTTGAGAGTCGAAGCAGGCTGTTCGGTGCTTTCTCTGGTGCTAGGTTGATTGTCAGGCTGCATATCTGAGAATTTCCGGGTCCTGTCTCTTTAATGGCGCAGCGGGTCTGTTCTTTAGAGGCTTACCGTTACCTATGAATTGCTCACGGGCATTAACTCGGTGCTGTCGCAATCCGCACAAATTTCATGACACGAAAGGTTTTCATCAAGACATACGGCTGTCAGATGAAAAATATGATCCTGCCAAGATGCTCGATGTGCTTGCTGAGGTCATGTCGCTGGCAGGGCAGGGCGTCAGGGAAGTTCACCTGTTGGGTCAGAACGTCAATTACTATCGTGGATCCATGCACGAGGGAGGCAGTGCTGACCTTTTTGTCGGATTTCCAGGCGACACGGATCAGTATTTTGAGGACACCATGAAGCTTATTGACACGATGGGTTTTGACCATTCATACAGCTTTTGGAGATGCTCGGGCAGACTTGTGCTTATGCTGCGAGCAGGTTATGTAGACAGCACTCCGCCTGTCATGAATACGCCTCCTGCAATATACTGTGACTGGCAACTGCACCTTTTTCGCTGCCGGATTATTCCGGGTGTGTGGCAGGGCAGGGGTTCAACTTCACACTGGGCAGGTTACACACGTGGGAAGCCACGTTGCTGATCCGGAAGCCCAGACGCATTGCATCCTTTTGACCGAGAGAACTGACTTGAAAATACAGATCCGATCTGACAACAATATCAATGTAAGTGATCAGCGCGCAACTGAGCTTGAAGATATTGTCAAGAAAGCGTTACGCCATTGCAGCAATCACATTACGCGGATAGAAATGCACCTCAGCGATGTTAACGGTGGCAAGCCTGGTCAGCAGGACAAAAGCTGCGTCATGGAAGCACGCATGGAGCGTCGGCAACCAGTAGCCGTGACAGAGCTTGCTGATACCGTCGGTGCGTCTGTGTCAGGAGCTGCCGAGAAACTTGAACGGCTGGTCAAGAGTACGCTGGGGCGCGACGCAGCTAATCGTCCGACTGCACCCGTTCCAGATCCGCTCTCAGGTCCGGACATTGAACAGCCAGCATCCGGTTCGGGAGACTGGCAACAATAGAACATTCAGTCACGTTGCTGAATCCGTAACGAATCTGCAAAAAATGGCGACGATCCTGAAGAGATGCAATGCAGCAGAATCCCCTGTCTTTGTGGAGGCGCTTGTAGAGAAATCAGCGTGAATCGTAAGTGCCATTCTGGTAAAACCTGTTATCCGGCAACGGCGGGCGCCCTATCCGAGTGCATATGGAAAATTCATCGCGTAAAGCGCTTCATAAAGGTGCGGTCATCGATGCACCTGTAGAGTCACTCTCAGTTCAGCATCTGATCAAATTATATACCCGACTATTTCATGCATAATCGAAGGTGTCGTGCTGCTGATTTTTACGTTTTTGTTGCCTATCAACACAAGAGGTGTCAGCGTGCGCTGCTGTGAATCAATCCTGCTAAACAACGGCTTATACAAATCCATGAGAACAAGACAGACATCATTTTTAAAATCGCCATTAAGCGGTCTTCGAGTCATCGCAGCCTTTACCCTTATTACGGTCGCAAGCACAGCCTCCGCTGCGACGAAAGTGCCATTTGCATTGGATTGGAAATTTGAAGGGCCATCTGCAGGGTTCTTCGCCGCTATAGACAACGGACACTTTGCTGCGGCAGACATGGATGTTGCAATATCGCCTGGCCAAGGCTCGCTGGCCGCAATCCCGAAAGTCGCCACCGGTGCGTTCCCTTTCGGTTTTGCAGATATCAATTCCCTGGCTCAATTCCTCGATCAAAACCCGGGGGCACCTGTTGTTGCCGTCATGATGGTTTATGACAAACCGCCCTTTTCAGTCATTGGCAGGAAGTCTCTAGGAGTCAACACACCAGCTGATCTTGAAGGCCGCATTCTAGGAGCACCGCCTCCGGATGGTGCCTGGGCTCAGTTTCCAGCATTTGCAGAGGCAGCCGGTATTGACATGAGCTTGATCAACATTGAACCCGTTGGATTTCCCACTCGTGAACCCATGCTGGCTGAAGGTAAGGTGGACGCAGTCACTGGATTTTCGTTTTCCTCCTATCTGAACCTCGTCCGCCTGGGTGTTCCAGAGGACGACATTTCGGTTATTCTCATGGCAGATCATGGGCTGGAGCTTTACGGTAACGCCATTATTGTCAACACTGACTTCGCTGAAGAAAACCCTGACCACGTCAAGGCTTTCCTCGCAGCAGTAGGTGCCGGCTGGAGGGATGTTATCGCTGATCCCGAGATGGGGGCAAAAGCTGTTGGTGCACGCAACCCTGCTGCTGACATCGAGTTGGAACAAAGGCGACTGGAGCTTGCGATCGATGCGAATGTCGTTACTGACTACACCCAGGCTAATGGCATGGGCGGAATCGATCTAGAGCGAATGAGCAAAGCGCTGGAACAGCTCGCCAAAAATTATGAGTTCAAACAGGCACCAGATGTTTCATTGTATTTTGATGACAGCTACCTTCCTGAGGGTAATTTCCCAGTCAAGTAGACGCTTTACGCTGTACATACCCTAGTGATGCACAACGCAGAATAGAGAAGCGTCGTGCATCACTTAGCCGACTGTTTATCCCCTTAGCAGCGACCGACTTGCAATGCAACTTATTCCCGGTAAGCCTCTGATCTCACTTAAGGCTG
>Ga0209831_1003619_pt1 | contig 12628 bp, 10 predicted proteins | sample Maine_Asex4_meta_FD_187451 | JGI IMG/M metagenome (GOLD analysis project Ga0209831, IMG submission 187451) | Marine algal microbial communities from Maine, USA - Maine_Asex4_metaG (SPAdes) (version 2) | ecosystem: Host-associated > Algae > Red algae > Unclassified | place: Maine, USA | collected...
CCCCGCCCCCGCCCCCGCCCCCGCCCCCGCACCGGCCTCAGCGCCAACACCAGTTCCAACCCCAGACCCAGACCCGGCCGCCATTCCTGCTGCGGCTCCAGCCCAAGTCCCGGACCCAGAACCAGCGCCAGCGCCGGCACCAGCGACAGCCCCAGCCGCAAAGGCTGCTGTAGCTGCAGAAAACGGCGAAGTGTGAGCTACCGCCGTGGCCGCAGCGCGGCTGGCCGCTGCAATGTCCGCCGGGAGCGCGTGACGCATGGCAGCGAGCCCGCCTTCAGCAGCAGCCATAGCGACAAGCTCATCGACCATGCGGGTCGGGTAGGGTGGCTCCACGCTTCCGCTGCTGCGTCCCGCAACCGCACGCCTCGGACAATCGCCGTCTTTTACGCGCAAGCCATTGCTCTTCGTGGATCCTTGCACGGCCAGGAGGTGCTTCATGGTCATGAGCTCCGCCTCCCATGCAGTCCGATGACCGACGTTGAGACCTGGCGCAGGGGCACCACCGGGAACAATCGACCGAAGCTTAAGGTGCTCGCGTACCTTGGTTACGACGACGGTGATGTGCGCGTGGAGGCACACGACAACGGGCGGGCTGCCGGGAACCACGGACGGCTCCGTGTAGACGCCAGCGGCACCTAAACGCGAGAAGGTCGTTGACAACGCTTTCAGGAGCGCAGCTCTGTGGGTTGCCTCAGTGAAGAAGCGGTTGTTGCTCAGCATCTCGGTCGCTTCTCCGGGCGACAAGAACACCTCCATGCGGTTGCGATACCCGCGCTTGGGCCTCAACGATCCAATTCGCAGCTCTTCGTGAAGCGTCGTAGTGTACACATCCACTGCCGCGTCGCCAATGCGTTGGTAGAAGTGGGAGACACGGCGATGCAGGTGGCGGTACGCGTACGTGTCGCGGCTTCTCATGATTTCAATGCCGTCGTTGTTACCGTTGGAGCGTCTGTCACGACGAGGTAGGCACCACTTCATCTGCAACATGTCCGCGGCGCGCAGCCCGTTGGTCGCCAGACGCCGCGCTGTCCACTCTTGCAGCTTCTGGTTGATCTCCACCTTGCTAGGCCATGCGTCGGCCGAGCAGCGCGCGTTCACGTAGCGATACTCAAGCCAGTTGTCAGCCACCTTCTGCATCAATCAATCACGTGCCGATGACCAGGTCAGATGCCCAGAACGTATCCATTGGCGACAAAGCAGGTCAAAAAGGCGAGTAAGAATATGTAGTCCCATGTCGCGTTTTCCGTCGTTACCACGCCACGCAAGCTCCGCCGCTCTCAGCACCTCTTTTCAAGGGCGGGCACACTTCACAGCCCCCTCCACACATGACCAAGGTTCTGACATTCACAACCTCGCATAAGTCACACAGGACATACCCCAACATCGAGGACCCACCTCGCCTCCTGCTCCTTCGAAAGGACGCGTCGCTCCTCCGGGCCGGATGTACGCCGTCTCATGCTCACCGCCAGATCGAAATTCCTGTTGAGCATCAGCATAGATGCTTCAAAATCACGATGTGCGGTGGTTGCAGAGTCAGACTGCACCGCCAGAGCGTCCATCTTCCCAGAAGCATCTACCTGCTGCGTGGCGATGGTATTGCACAGCGCCTCCAACCGCGTGACCGAGCGTGACACTTTGTTGGCGGTCGTCGTCACGTAGTAAATTAGGTCCGTGATACGGGCGTACGGGACGACCTCCCCGTCATTGATGTCCGAAGCGTGCGGAGTACGACCCGCCGCGGCCGTGGCGAGCGTGGCACAGCCGGAGCCAGGCGTTCCATCAGCGAGCCGCTGGCGCGTTGGGGAGCGGCTTCCTGTTGACGCATTGGACGTTGCGCGAGGACGGCGTGAAGACCGCGACCGTGCGCGCACCTGATCCGACGCTCGCTCGCGTCCAGCATTTGACGCCCACGCCGGGAGTGCGCCGTAACGCGACCCGGAGCGACGCACTTCGAGCCCACTAGGTCCCGCCGGTGGACGCATTGGCGTCCCAGCACGGTAGGGCGTCACAGGTGCGACTGGAGCTTGGGAGGCTCGGCCGCCAGCCGCCGACGCCGGAGTTGAACGAAAGCCCTGGCTAGCCGCCGCGGCCATGTGGCTGCTGGTCGGAGGAAGAGGAGCCAAGCCAGTAGGGGGACCGAGGAACATTTGCCCAGGCAACTGCTGCGATGCTGCACCCAAGTGTTGGTCCCGGTTGTCAAGATGAAGCCCACTGTGACGTAGGCGCCCCTCAGGCGCATTCGCCAGGCTACCTCCCGCCAGCCCCGCGCTCGCGGAAGAAGAGCAGCCGGCCCAAGGCCCACTGGCAGGTCTGTACGTGGGCGGTGAGGGGCCTGGAATTCCACCAGGGGCGGTTTCGACGTTGGGAACCATCGTAGACAACGGGCCAACGTGACCGCCGAGATGAGCCATAGGGCCAAGAGAAGCTGGCGAACCGACGTTGACCGACGTGTTGTTGACCGTCGGCTGGGTGACCCATGGGAACGCGCTGCTGTGCGGCCCATTGTTGGCGTTGATGAAGGCAAACATAGCAACGGAGGTGACGTGCGTGGAGAAAGGGCGGGCGTCCACTCACAGGTGATGTGCGAGGAGTAGATCAGAGAGAAGGTGGTGAGACAAGTGGAGAGCTCACGGTAGTCGTGCGTGCAAGAGCGTCATAGCTGACCCATTTGGCAACCCGCTTATATAAGACCTCATTCCAGCAGCTCTCGCTACCTGCGGCAGGGATAGTCCTGCCAGAGCACGATACAGCGCCCTCAGAGTCTGCATACCCAATGGTCTTCCAGGTCGCGCCAGACAATGTTCAGGGCGACTGCGGCCTAGCAATCAATGGAACTACCACCAGTACCGCAACTCGAGCAGCCAAGCGGCGCGAAGTCCAGGACAGCGGGGAAAAGGAGCGAACAGAGAATGCACGACATAGACCCATCGTCACACATGTCAGAAAGGCTCAAGGGGTGCTCCTACAACCACTCCATCAGGCTTTTGCTTTGCCAGTCGAGAAGGCGCAGAAGATTGAGGCGATGAGCCTCGTCTCCTCAGTTGCGCACGACGGTTAGCACGCAGCTGAAGCTTGGCCGCAAAGAACCCCACCAGCTCACGAGAAGGATCAATACAAGTGATAGGCATGTGCCCCTTCACTCTGTCACAGGTTGCTGGTCAGCACGCGAATGGCCCGTACGCGTCTGCCCCCTGTCCCACTGCACGCCCGTCCTCGCGCCCTAACCGCGCACAGACATTCCGCTGGCTGGAGACAGCGGGAGAAGCGCGCATGCATTGTAGTACGCTAGGACATGCAAGGAACGGAAACAAGTGAGTTATGGCCTGCCGTGAATGGGCACTTGATCAGCCATGATGCGGGAGGCAAGACGCGTTGTACGGCATGCGATCAGTCGGTCGGTACCCGGCTCATTCTCACTGATCCTCTCAAATCAGGCTACGGGGCTGCCGCCCCTCCGTGATGAGCCTTTCCCCCACGTCGGACTCATGACCACGTACAATCAATGCCCTATGAGGCGGAGCAAGTACGTAGGTGGCGCATGGCCACGCCGTCGGCCCAGGGGCACCAACAGACACCGTTCATGACACGGCACGCCAAGGAACGCGGTACAGGATGTAGGGAGGCACATCACCAGCAGCGTTGGTCGGCCAAGACGATCTCAGCGAAGAGGGGGTAAGGGTGCTGCAGCCAAGGAGTAGCTTCGTTGGAGAACAACGCGGCGCCTGCTGGTACTCGAGCAAGAGGCAACAGAGCACAGAGGAGGGCTCGTTCGAAACGGCGAAGTCTCAGAGAGAAAGCTCATTGGCAATTGTCGAGAAAGCATGGGAAATGCCGATAAAAAAACTTCAGGGGGCTACGTGGTGCTCGATGCGCCGCTGGTGAACGTTTGATTCATGTATTGCTGATGTATATCGCGGTGGCCTCCTATTGCCGTTCTGCGATGATGCAATTTTTTTGTCATGAAAGGCATTTCAGATGTAAGTACCGTGCTTACTGCCGATTGTCGTGACCGGCGCCGCCTTCGTCAGCACCATGTCGCACGTCCTTTGGCACTTTGCGCTGTTGGGCAGCTGCGTGAGCCCGTCTCGGGCTGGCCACTTGCCCACTCCCTCCTTCATGGCTGTTGCTGCTCGCCTTTTGGTTCTGCTTTTACCGTTTCTACGCTCCTTGGTGTGGTCGGCGCCAATGGGGGTTGCCATGCCGCGCCACTGCTTGCACCTGGAGTGGGCTTGGAGCCCGCCGCCTTCTGGTACGTTTCCTGATTCCGCCGTGGGGCTGCGGCGAGCGGGAGAATGACCGCCAGACCGGTATCCTGTTCGTGCTGATAGAAACAGGCCGGAAGGGGGTCGGGATGGAAGCTTTCGATATCGTCCGGCACGATTGCGGAGGTTGTGGCCGCCTCATGTCGAGCAGCACTTTTTTCTTGTCTGTCGTGAGAGGTGCTATGCCACACGGAACGGCAGAGTTTTCTCTAGTACTGTCCTCTTTTTCACCGCATGGGTCGCGCCCCACGCCGCGTGACTCTCTGCGGCGCCGTGGTTGTCTTATGGCATGGTATTTCAGCCCTCTGCCACTTGCATCTCCTTTATCCGGCCACCTCCGCGTCTGAGACTCACACAGCCCTGGCCTTGTGGTGTTCTCGCAATCTCCGTGCCTCGTGTGGTCCTGCAGCGTCGGTCGGCTCTTTATCACTCTTCCATGTGCACCTGACGGCGGGTCCAGCATCCGTCAGCACCGCCGCCCTCCACACCGCGCTCTCCACGAAGCCGTCGACGCGACGACGGCCTGCCTGCGTTTGTCGCTCACGCCGCCCCGTGGTCAGCATCTCCATGTCGGGCGCCGCGCGCATGACTGCAACACCGGGCACCCGGCCCCTTCCTCCTTACCCCTGCCTGTACTGTCCCTACGCATTCTACCATGAGATGCGACTCGCCAGGCACATGCAAGCTTGCCATCCGGGAAGAAACCGTCTGCTCGGAATGACGGGGATCGCCGACGCGGGTGGCCACTCCAGCGCTGGTGGGGCAGCCCAGGCGGCGCGGCGTCCTGCTACCAGGGCTTTTTCTTTGGCTGGCGGTGCCAGTGGTTCGGTGGCCGGCGCTTCTGGCGCTGAAGACCACAACGAGGGGCGACGCCAAGGTCATGGCGGTGCAGCTGCACGCAGATGAGGCGCTCGTATCGTGGTCGGGCGCCCACCACATCTTCCCAGTGAGAGTCAAGTATGTCAACGTCCTCGATGGTGGCGGTCGCTGGGTAACCGTCGGGTACATCCAACACGTTCCAAAGGCTGTGACGCAGACAGCTGTTGGGCGTCTTGCCGTGAGCGATGTACGCAATGACCTGCTGCAACGCTGCCTTGCAATGACGCTTAAGAAGCTGCTCATTGCAAGCGAGACGGATGTGTCATCAGATGTGGCTAGCTACGGGACGGTGCGGCTATTCCCGCGCATCACTGGTCTGGTGATGGACCACTTTGAAGAGCGCAGTGTGCTTGCGCTAATGGGCAACCAGGCCAACTTCTACTGTACGCAGTGCTTAGTGAGTCGGGCGGCGGCACCTGGGAGACAACGCGAGGACCAGTGGCCCAGGCGGGACGTCATTACGACGTTGGAGGCGCAGTTGACGGCAGCGGCTGTCCGAATCGAGGACCCCCGTGCGAGCCGTCGCAAGCACCTCAGCGAGACGCACAGCGCGCTGGCATTCGTGCCTGTCCTGGGCGCTATGCATGGGCTCAGCACGGGAAACCACTACCTCTACGAAGCTGTTGCGTTTGATCTGTTGCATGTGTGGAAGCTTGGCGTGTTGCGCAACCTGGCGCAGACCGTGACATCCTTCTTGCGCGCTGTCTGCGGCACCGGCGCCGCCGTTCAGGGCCCTGTGGCGATGACGCTCGACGCCATCAACATGCGTGGCTTCCATCTTGGTCGCCTTTGCCGCTCCACGCGCGCTTCTCCGGGGTAAGGTTGACCTCGCTTCTCGAACACTGCAGAAGGGGGGCACGGATATTCGTGTGTGGCCGAGCGGGATGGCACTTTTCCTATTCATGATGCGCTGGTGTCTGGTGGCAGATAACCCTGCAATGCGTGGACCGCTCCGGCACTGACCGCGACCTCACATGTCTTTCTGCTCTTTTCTTTTGCCCTCACTTTGCACAGCTGCTTTGTCCCCATGTCAGAGAAGCAGGCCACAATGACTGGAAGGGAGTGGCGGCACTTCTGCTCCTACTGGCCATTTATGGTCGCGGGTGCCGTCGGTCCCGCCCGCATGTCCGCGGTTGAAGGCGACCACGAGGTGACAGACGACGCGTCTAACCAGGCCGCCGGCGATGCAGCGACAGCTGAGGGCGTGGCTGATGTGGAGTCGGAGCGATATGCTGACGGATGGGGAGCTGTCGACCACGATGACCTCGCCGTCGCGGAGGAGGTCGTTTGCGCCCTTCCCGGCCCCAACCTCGCGAGCACAGCGAAGTACAAGCAGGTGTTCGAGAGCTTGCCCATCGAAGACGCAGTGCTGAACTTGTTTTGTGAGGCGGCTGCCCTCAACAACGTCCTCTTTGGCGACAACATGGCCAACACGAACCGAATCTCCCCACTCGACATCAAGGAAATGGAGGAGGATGCCGATTTCTTGACGGTCACCTTTATGCAGTGCCTCTACGGTCCATTGCACACGACCAAGGTTCATCGGCTTGCCCACCATCTTGGGGAGGAGCTCCGCAACCGCGGTAACTTCTCGGAAGGTGACACGTCGACAAACGAGAAGCTTCACGGCGCCTGCAAGCGGATGTGTCGCCGCAGTAGCAAGCGCGGACCCCGCATCTCCCTGCAAATGATGCGATGCGAAGAGACTCAGTCTCATGTGCCCAGAGAGCTCGCGGAGGCGGACGCGGCCGAGCTCCCTGTGACTGAGAATGAAGAAGGTGTTGGGGACGGCGGCAACGAGAGCGCAATGGAGAAGGCCGCTGACGAGGTGCTTGGAGTGCTGGGACGTGGCAAGAGCGCTGCTATTGGGGACCTCAAGCTTCTTTGGGGCTTGGACAAGCTGGGCAAGGTGCTGGGGCTTCCTGACAGTGACCCGGTAACCATGCATCAGACGGCACGCATCGACGTCAGCTTCAGCTGGGATGGGCCGGGCCGCATGCAGTACGTGCGCGCGACCGAGAACTTCCAGAAAGCGCCCTGGTTCTCGTTCGTATGGTGCAAGTGCATGGACAACACGAAGCGGTGGGGGCAGGTGCGCCTGGTGTTGAGCTCGACGGGTATCTTGCGCCGCTGCTGTGTCGTCTTGCAGCGCATGCGGCAGGTACAGCCGCGTGACCAGTGCGTCCTGACAACCTACGGCTGCAAGCGTTTGGCGTGGTCTTTTGGGTTGTGACGCAGCCAGTGGCCTTCCCTCGAGGTCGTTGATATTGAGGACATCGTTCGCTTGGAGGACGTTCAAGTTGACTGGCAGGAGCTGGCAAGCCGGGCGGGGCTAAAGGCTGACCCTGGGGTTCTGGAGAAGACTGTGGGTGGCAGGCGGGCTGCCCGCTTCTTCACCAACGTTTTCTACTCGTGGACGTCGCGGGACTTGGTGCCTAGGCTGTGAGTGTGGCTCTTGGCTTCGATTCGCAGCGATCTCCCTTGTGTCTAGGCCGGGAGCCAGCAGACCGTTGTGTAGTGGCGGAGGCGATTGGGGTACAGATGGATGCAGATGCTGCTTAGCGTGCGGTTGTGGGACTATTGTTCGGTGAGTAGCGTGTCGGGGACCACTGGGATAGACGTGCTTGAGGGATAGGTGTTGTTCTTTGTTTGTGGCAGGCAGAAGATCCAGGCAAACGAGCCACTGGAGCACACGAGCATAAATGCAGGACGCCACCCGCTGGCGGCAGCGAAGAGTCACAGCGACGGCCGCGGCCGTGCACAGCTCCCGCCGCGTAAGGCGGGCGTCGTCCGCATGGGAGAGAAGTGTTGTCATTTCTTGACTTGGTCGTCAACGCATGGGCGCTCTGCCGCGATGGTCGAAGGTATAACTCACTCTGTGCTCTTAGCAAGTCGATTTGGATCATATCCGCTGTACCAAGGCTCGCCTACCATCAGAGATATCTCATTGGCCAACACTAGGGAGCTCACGCGAGACAGATGGCACATGGCTGGCGTCGCAGGCCTGGACTAAATCTTCCTTCGTTCAGCCCGTGGCCATGAACGTACGCCTGGACGGGAGTCGCACAGTTTAGCAGTTTGCGGACAACAGCTGTAGTCCAGCCACCCGTACAAGTGGTCAATTTCGTGACGAGGGGCGAGATCCACGCCGCTCCTCGTTGTGCTCCGTTGTCGAGGTGAGGGAGGCGGGGGGGCGCGAGAGGTCTGTCGCGCGGCTGCAGTTGCAAACGACTCGATGAGTGATCTGAAGAGAGGGGATGTGCGAGCAGCAGGGCCGCACGTTTCTGTTGGGAAAATGCGCCACCATTGTCATTTCCTGCACGGACCACGGGTCAGTGCGGCTCAATGCGTGGTGACGTCAGACCCTGAAATGGGTGGCATTTGAGTTGCAGCAAGGGTCTGACGGACCGACCGCCGTGCGCCTGACACCCGCCATGCGCACATCAATGGTTGAGCGCCCCGCCACACGCCTTCTTTATTCTTTGCTGCGGGTGGCGAGACTCCCTCCCACGGTTTGTGGCAGGTTGCGGGTCGCTGTGGGCACCGCAGGCATGGTCATCCTGGCCGCCACTCCTCCCACTATTGGGCGGCGCGCGTCGCCTGGTGCCGCCGCCTCAGTGGCGCCGCCAATTCAACGAGCGCCGTCCGCCGCCCGCCGAGGACGCCACGAGGCCGCGGCGCTGCACTGCCGCTGGTATGATGCCGGGGACGTCAGGGGAATTTGCGAGCGCTTGACGGCAGCTGCCTGTGTCAACCGCTGCCGACAATGACCGTGCCATTGCCGGTGCGCGTCGCCCCCGCCCGCTGCCAGTGGCTGATGGTCTGTGGGGGGTGGGGCGGCGGACTGCCCTGTCCAACAATGCGCCGACGAGGTGTGCATTGACTACCTCATGCTCACGGAGGTCCACCGCCCGTGGGCGCTCAAAAAAAAACAGCATACAAAGCCCTGGCGCCGGCAACCTCCCACCCACCCGTCTGGACCCCACCCGCCATCTCCCGCCGTGAATGGGTGGAGCCGACCGGCGCCCCCTGCGTTGCCCACCTGGCCACCGGCCCCGTGCCTGGCTGTCGTGGACGATCCGCGTGCCAGCGGGCGCGCAGACGCGGCGGGGCGGCGGGCAAGGTGGCGGTCGCCGCCCCCACCGCCCCGACCGGCGGGATGACTCACGCGGGCGCGTCGCGCTCGCGAGTGACAACCGTCTGGGGTGCCGCCCAGCCCAGACGGCGCCTTGGAGGCGTGCGCGCCGATGCGGTCCCCCTTGTGGGCCGGGCAGACGCGCACCTGGGCGGCTGTGCGTTGGGGTGTACGGCGGCGTCCGGCGCGCCTCCCCCCACACAGGCGGGCGCCTACAGAGGGCCGTGGCGAGCCCGCTGCCGCCTGCCCCCGTGGGGCGCCCCCCAAACACACAGAGTAAGGGGCACACAGAGTAAGGGGCGTGCGCTGGGCGGTGCGCCACCCTGTCGTGGCGGGGGGGGTGGCGCGACGGCCGCCTGCCGCGGCTGCGCGGCGGTGGCAGGCGCCCGCAGGGGGGCGATCCACCAGAATCGGGCGAGGTGGACGCACGGCGGTGGCTCGTGCCGACGGGTGGCGCGCCGCCGCGGCGCATAAGGGGGCACGCGCGGGTCGCTGCGTCTGACTCAACGCCCACAACACAACCCGTCGCCGTGCCGCACTCTGACACAAGGAGGCGACGCTGCGCCCACGAGCCGCGACCGCGTAGCGCGTCGCGCCCCGACCACAGGCGCCACGCTACGGCCGACCCTTTGTTCCCTCCTGCCCCACCGGCGGCGCCACAGACCCAAGGCGGCATGGCCACCTACGCGTCCCCCACCGCCGGCGGGGTGGACAAGCCCGACGGCGGCCCCGCCGAGAGCCGCCTCAGCGGCCCGTTTTGGGAGCCCACCAGCTCCTTTGACGCAGACGCGGGGGACGTGGAGGTGGCGGCGCCCCCCCCCCCCTCCACCAAGGCGGGGGCCCCCGAGGTGAGCACCCTCCCCCCCTACCGCCGCCCACCCATCCCGTACGGCACCCTGGTGTGGTCGGTGTATGGCGCGTTTACGCTCCTCGCCATTATCGACCGGTTCACGACCAACGTGTGGCCGCGGCAGCTCTTCCGCGTCGGTGCCGGCACGGCCGGGTCGGACTTTACGGCGGGCATCAAGCCCGGCCCGTGGTCGGTCGCCCTCTACGACATCCTCGCGCGCACGTCGGGGCGCTTCTCCATCTGCGCCCTCAACCTCCTCTTTGCGACCATGATGCACACGTCGCTCGCGGCGGCGGCCGACAGCTGGATCGGGCGGCGGGTTATTGACTTTCGGGGCGCGGCGGCGGCCAACGCGGCGCTGCACAAGTGGAACGGCATTGGGCTGGCCGTGCTGACGCTCCTGCACGTGTGGACGGTGTTGGCGCCGGCGCTCTTCCACGGCTTTGCCGTCCGCGTGGTCCTCGGCGTGTGGGAGTGGCCGGCGTCGGAGCGCGGGCCGGCCGGCTTTAAGGACGTGGATCCGGTGGCGCGCCTCGTCATGCTCCAAGGCGACGACGTGTGGCGGCTCGTGCAGATGACGCTGCTCCTCGGCGTCGCCCTCCCGCTCTCCGTGCGGTGGCTGTCCCGCCGGTGGCACGTCGGCATCCACCTCCACGTCTTGATCGCCGTCGCCTACTTTATCGACATTGTGCGGCGGCACACGCACCCGCACAGTTGGGTGCTCAACACCCCGTTCTTCGTCGCGTGGCTCGCCGACCTCGCCGTCGGCCTCGCGTGGCGCTTTGGGGTGCCGACCGTGTCGTACCGCCGCCTCTCCGATGCGTACGCGGTGCTGACGTGGACGGCGCCGGCACGCGCGCCGGCGGGGTGCGTCGGGCCGACCGTCCACCTGCGCCTGCCGGGGGCGTCGCTGTGGGAGCGCGCGCACCCCTTCACCGCGTTTATGAACCGGGGGGGGCTGTCTCCGGCGGTCGCCGGCGGGGGGCGCCCGTGGACCGCGGGCCTCGTCGTGCGCGTCTACCACCGCTCGCGGGTGCCGGCGCTCGGGCGGTCCGAGCGGATGTCCCACACCCACCGCATCGACGCGGTGGCGGCCGAGGCGGCGGGCGCGGCGGCGGCGTTTGGGCCCCCGTCCGCCGCGCGCGCCGCCCGCGCCACGTGGTCGGCGCTCGTGCTGCAAGTGTGGGGGCCGACGCACGGGGAGGCCACCGCCGCCATTGCCGCGGCGCTCGGGACCGGCGGGGGGGACGTGGTGCTCGTCGCGAGCGGCTCGGCGGTGGCCTACCTCCTCGACGCGGCGCAGGTGGTCGGGCCGACGCCTGCGGCGGCGTCGGTGCGCCTCCTGTACACGGTGCGGGATGAGGCGCTCTTCCGCTGGGCCGTGGCCGCGTTTCGGGACGTGGGCGCCGCGGGGGGGGGGTGCGGCGCGGCCGTGACCGTCGCCTACACGGGGCCGGGCGGGCAGGCGACCGTCGACGCGGTCGCCGCCGCCGGCAAGGGGGTCCATGGGGTGGCGGAGGGCGACGGCGGGGGCGCACCGACGGGGACGACCGCCCTCGTGGCCCGCCGCCCCGCGTCGCTGACGACGACGCTCACGGGCACGACTGGCAACGGCGACACGAGCGGCACCGACAGCCTCACCTCCGAGGCGCCCGCCCCGGCGGCGGCGGTCAAGGCGGCAGCGGAGACGGCCGGCGGCGGCGGGCTGGTTCTGCAAGCCGGCCGCCTGCGGCTGGCCGACGCCCTCCCGGCGGGCGCCACCGCCTTTTTCCAAGGCTCGGCGGGCCTCCGCGCCGCCGTGGCGGCCGCCGCCCGCCGCCGCCGAGCGCGCCTCGTTGCCGGCGGCACGTTTGACGGGGAGGGCAGCAGCGCCGCCGGTGCTGACGCGGGCGCTGACGGGGCCGGCGCGGGGGCGGTGTAGGGGGGCGGGGAAGAAGGGCGGGGAGGGGTGGGACCACGGGACCGCGTGGCGCTGCTGCACGTGCCCCAATAAAACGTAATTCTTGGCCACGCCCCGACTTCAGAAGTCCCGTCCAGCTACAATGCGTTCTCGTTACAAGAGAATCGTCTACAAAGGAATATGGGTCGCGAGTCTTCCATTCCAGTGCGTGTAGGCCACTTTTATTCCCTGGCCTTCATGACAGGGTGCTCTCAAAGTGTAGTGATGCACACATATACTGAAAGCGCGTACGCGAAAACACCCTGGCCTGGAGTTGTGCTGTGATCGAAGACAATCTATACGAGTAAGTTCTGGAGCATTATTTATGGCGCGTCGCCAAAGAATGATCGGATCTGAGGCCCAGTCTACACTAGGGTTGTGCATCACGCCCCTTTTTGGGTGGCGGGGTGGGCGATGCACGCCTAATCACGCCCTCCTGCACGCCCCCAACATTGGCACGCCCCTCTTCACGCCCCTAATGTAGCCCCCATGTTTTGGCACTTACTTGATAAGCGATTCAAAGTACCCAATATTCTTGCAATTTGGATGGTTCAAAGGACCAC
>Ga0209831_1003623_pt1 | contig 12627 bp, 10 predicted proteins | sample Maine_Asex4_meta_FD_187451 | JGI IMG/M metagenome (GOLD analysis project Ga0209831, IMG submission 187451) | Marine algal microbial communities from Maine, USA - Maine_Asex4_metaG (SPAdes) (version 2) | ecosystem: Host-associated > Algae > Red algae > Unclassified | place: Maine, USA | collected...
CGCCGGTCGTGAACTCGGGTGCCGATATCCTCGTGCTGAACCACTACGGCGGGAACATGGTCAACTCGCTGACCTCCGCCGTCCAGTTCGGCCTGCGCGACAAGCAGGTGAACGGCAACAACTTCGAGATCGTCGTGCCGCTCTACTCCGAGCTGATGGCCAAGGGTGCCGGCAAGAACATCCAGGGCATCCACGGTTCGCAGAACTGGGACTGGAAACTCTCCGACGAAGGCACCAAGGCATTCGTGCAGTCCTTCGGCAAGGAATACGGCTTCCCGCCCTCCCAGGCCGCGCATACCTGCTACGTTCAGACGCTGCTCTATGCGGATGCCTGCGAGCGGGCCGGGACGTTCAACCCCTGCGGCGTGGTCGAGGCCCTCGAAGGTCTCGAATTCGACGGCATGGGCAACGGCGCGACGTCCTACCGTGCCGAAGATCACCAGTGCTTCAAGGACGTGCTGGTCGTGAAGGGCAAGGAGAACCCCGAGTCCGAGTTCGACCTCGTCGAGATCGTGGAAGTCACGCCCCGCGCGCAGGTCGAGTACCCGGTCGATCACCCGATGTTCGCCGGCGGCGAGCTGGGTTCGTGCAACACGGGCACCTGATGCCTGTCGGCCGCGCCGGTTCATCCGGCGCGGCCTTCTCTTTCCGGCAACACCCTTGACATCGGGCATCGCAGGCCGGACCCTTTTCGACATATCTGACGGCTGATACCGTCGCCGCACCGTTCGGGATGCGGCGCGGACCGGACACGCGCGGGGATTTTCATGGATCTGGACGGCTTTCTTCTTCAGGTGCTGAACGGGTTGGACAAGGGCAGCGCCTATGCCCTCATCGCCCTCGGCCTCACCCTGATCTTCGGCACGCTCGGTGTCGTCAACTTCGCGCATGGCGCGCTCTTCATGGTCGGAGCCTTCTGCGCCGTATCGCTCCAGCGCCTGCTGAACGTCAGTGCGGTCACGCTCGACGACACGCGCAAGGATTTCCTGGGCAATCCGCTCGAGGTGAAGACCCCCTATATCGAGAACTGGCTGGGCGAATCCTTCGGGGGCGCGATCATCGATTGGTCGGTGCCCCTCTCGATCCTCCTCGCCATCCCGGTGATGCTGGCCATCGGCATCTTCATGGAGCGCGGGCTGATCAAGCATTTCTACAAGCGCCCCCATGCCGACCAGATCCTCGTGACCTTCGGCCTCGCCATCGTCATCGGCGAGATCGTCAAGCAGACCTTCGGCGCCACCGAGATCCAGGTGCCCGCCCCCGAGGCGCTGGCCACCGTCACCAATGTCGGCGCGCTCTTCGGGGCCGGGGATACGGTCAACGTGACCTATCCGACATGGCGGCTCGTCTATTTCGCCTTCGCGATCCTCATCATCGGCATCATCTTCGCCTTCCTGCGCTTCACGACCTTCGGAATGGTGGTGCGCGCAGGGATGGCGGACCGGGAGACGGTGGGCCTGCTCGGGATCGACATCGACCGGCGCTTCACCGTCATGTTCGCCATCGCGGCGGTGGTCGCGGGTCTGGCGGGCGTCATGTACGTGCCGATCAAGCCGCCCTCCTACGAACTGGGGATGCAGTTCCTCGTGATCTCCTTCGTGGTGGTCGTGGTCGGGGGCATGGGGTCGCTGCCCGGGGCCGTCTCGGCGGGCTTCCTGCTCGGCATCCTCGAAAGCTTCGCCTCGACCAACTGGGCCAAGGACATCGTCCCCGGCATCGACCAGATCATCATCTACCTCGTCGCCATCATCATCCTGCTCGTCAGACCAAGGGGATTGATGGGGCGCAAAGGTGTGATGGAGGAATAAAGACATGTTCGGACTCAACAGAAACGACACCCTCCTCCTTCTCTTCGTGGCGCTCATCACCTTCGCCGCGCCCATCCTGATGAACCCCTTCCCGACCGATTCGGCGATGGCGCAGTTCAACGCGGGCTATCCTGACCTGATGCAGCGCTTCGTGATCTTCGGCATCTTCGCGATCGGGTTCAACATCCTGTTCGGGCTTACGGGCTATCTCTCCTTCGGCCATGCCGCCTTCCTCGGCGCGGGGTCCTATGCCAGCGTCTGGATGTTCAAGCTGCTGGGCTACAACGTGATCCCGGGCATCATCCTGTCGGTCATCGTCGCGGCGATCTTCGCGCTGGCCATCGGCTACATCTCGCTGCGCCGGTCGGGCATCTACTTCTCGATCCTGACGCTGGCGTTTGCGCAGATGTCCTTCGCCCTCGCCTATTCCGTACTCGGGACAGACATGTTCGGCCTCAAGGGCGGCCTGACGAACGGCGAGACGGGGTTGCAGGTCTATACCAGCGACCCGCAGATCTTCCATTCCGCCGACGCCCCCTCCCTGCCGCATCTCTTCGGCATCCCGATGCGCGCGACCGAGGTGGTGCAGTACGGGGCGTGGGAGTTCCAGTTCAACGTCGGCTTCTACCTCTGCGCCGTCATCATGCTGGTCGCCTTCTACCTGTCGATGCGCATCTTCCGCTCGCCCTTCGGCCTGATGCTGCGCGCGATCAAGACGAACCAGAACCGCCTCAACTACACCGGCGTCAATACGCGCCCCTACGCGCTCGCCGCCTTCGTCATCTCGGGCATGTATGCCGGTCTCGCGGGCGGTCTCCTCTCCGCGATGGACCCGCTCGCGGGGGCCGAACGGATGCAGTGGACGGCATCGGGCGAAGTGGTGCTGATGACCATCCTCGGCGGGGCGGGCACGATGCTCGGGCCGGTGCTGGGCGCGGGCATCATCAAGTATTTCGAGAACATCTTCTCCAAGATCGACAAGACGGTGCTCGAAGGCTGGTTCGTCGCCCTGCCCGAGGGCGTGTCCGACACGCTGGTCACGGTGATGAGCCTGTTCGTCGGCAAGGGCTGGCACCTGACGCTCGGCCTGATGTTCATGATCGTCGTCATCTTCTTGCCCGGCGGGCTGATCGGCGGCCTCATCTCCGGCGGACGCAGGATGTTCCGCTCGAAAGACCGCAGCGCCACGCAAAAGGTCAAGAGCGGCCAGACCCCACCAACCACCCCTTCGGCAGCGGAATAGGAAAGGCACCGATATGGCAATCCTGCAAGTCCGCAACGTCTCCAAGCGCTTCGGGGGTCTCCAGGCCCTCAACGACGTCAATCTCTCGGTCACGGAAGGCACCGTCCACGCGATCATCGGTCCCAACGGGGCCGGCAAGTCGACGCTGCTCAACTGCTTCGTCGGGCGCCTGATCCCCGATACCGGGACGGTGATGTTCGACGGGAAATCCCTGCTCGGGATCAAGCCGCACCAGATCAACCAGGCGGGCGTCAGCCGCGTGTTCCAGACGCCCGAGATCTTCGGCGACCTGTCGATCCTCGAAAACGTGATGATTCCCAGCTTCGCCAGCCGCGACGGCGACTTCAAGGTAAACTGGTGGCCCCGGGTCGATGGCGAGAAGGCCGTGCGCGAGCATGCCGATTCCATCCTTCAGGAAATCGGCCTCTACGAGAAGCGCCACAACATCGCCGACGCCATGTCGCGCGGCGACAAGCGGCGGCTGGAAATGGCGATGTGCCTGGCGCAGGACCCCAAGCTCCTGCTGCTCGACGAGCCGACCGCCGGAATGTCGCGCGCCGACACCAACGCGACCATCGACCTGCTCCAGCGCCTCGGCGAGACGCGGGGCCTGACCAAGGTGATCATCGAGCACGACATGCACGTCGTCTTCTCGCTGGCCAACTACGTCTCGGTCCTCGCGCAGGGTACCGTGATCGCCGAGAACACGCCCGAACTCATCAAGGGCGACCAGCGCGTGAAAGAAGCCTATCTGGGGACGGAAGCGGAATGACCGACACCTATATCGAAGATCGCCCCGCCAGCCCGACCGACAACGCGCATATCGGCGGTACGAACCGGTTCTTCGCCGCCGAGGATATCCACGCCTATTACGGTGAAAGCTACATCGTGCAGGGCGTCAGCCTTCAGGTGAACCGGGGCGAGGTGCTGGCGCTGCTGGGTCGCAACGGCGCGGGCAAGACCTCGACGCTGCGCGCCATCGCCCGGGTCGGCACGCCGGAGGTGCGCCGGGGCGAGATCTGGCTCGACGGTCAGGCGCTGCATACCATGAAATCGCACGAGGCGGCGATCGCGGGGGTCGGACTGGTGCCCGAGGACCGGCGCATCATCCCCGGCCTGACGGTGCATGAGAACCTCGAACTCGCGCAGATCGCCGAGCCGAAGGGGTGGGATATCGAACTGCTCTACGAGCGCTTTCCCCGGCTGGCCGAGCGCCGCAAGCAGGAGGCCGTGACGATGTCGGGCGGCGAGCAGCAGATGCTCGCGGTCGCCCGCGCGCTGGCCCGCAACGTGAAGCTCCTCCTCCTCGACGAACCCTACGAGGGCCTCGCCCCCGTCATCGTGCAGGAGATCGAGCGCATCGTGCGGGAGATCAAGGACGCGGGCATCACCACCATCATCGTCGAGCAGAACGCCGTCGCGGCGCTCAAGCTGGCGGATCGGGCGGTCATCCTCGACAGCGGCGAGGTCGTCTATGACGGCACGGCCGAGAGCGTGCTGAACGACGCCGCGCTGCGCGAGCAGTATCTGGCCATCTGACGCGAGGCGGCAGGGTGCGGCCTCCCGATGCAGGGTGGCCCCATCAACATCCTGTTAACTCGAACAAAAAGGGTGCGGAGACGCGCGCTATGCCTTACGGTGCGCCCGCATGCTGACCCGTCACCCCATTTCCGAAAATCTCGACCTGCTGATCGCCTGCCGGTCCTGCGACCTGCTGCTGGACCGGGTGATCCCGGCGCCGGGCAAGGTGGCGCGCTGTCCGCGCTGCCATCACACGCTCATCTCCAACAAGCGCAACGTGATCGACAACACCCTCGCGGCGGCGGTGTCGACCGCGATCCTGATGGTCGCGGCGATCTTCTTTCCCTTCATTTCCCTGTCGGAAGCGGGTCTGCACCGCGATGCCTCGGTCCTCGACGCGATCAACGCGTTCTCCGACGGGTGGAGCGTGCCGCTGACGGTGGCGGTCGCCGCCTTCATCGTCGTGATTCCCGTCACCCGGGCCGCGGCGCTGATCTACGCGCTCCTTCCGTTGCGTCTCGGCCTGAAACCCGCAAGCGGTGCGGCGCGTAGCTTTCGTATGGCGATGGCATTGCGGCCTTGGTCGATGGCGGAAATCTTCATCATCGGCGTGGCCGTGGCGCTGGTAAAGGTGTCCGATCTGGCCACCGTCTCGCTCGGGCCATCTTTCTGGGCTTTCTGCGGCCTAATCCTGACCGTGGCTTTCGAGAACAAGACCCTGTGCGAATGGACGATATGGCGCCTGCTCGATCCCCGGAAACGATAACGGCCCGCGAGGCGGGGCTGGTATCGTGCGACGGCTGCGGTGCGCTGGCGCCGCTGGGCGCACGCGCGTGCGAGCGGTGCCACGCCGCGCTGCACAGCCGCCGCCCCAACGCGTCGCAGCGGGTATGGGCGTGGCTGGCCGCCGGGATCGTCTGCTACATTCCCGCCAACGTCTATCCCATGCTGCTGACCAATACCTTCGGCAAGGTGCAGTCGGGCACCATCATCGGCGGGGCGATCGAGCTGTTCGAGTACGGGGCCTATTTCGTGGCCATCGTGGTGATCGTCGCCTCAGTCGTCATCCCCGTCGCAAAGTTCGCGGTGATCATCATGCTGATGCTCGGCGTGCGCTACGGCTCGCGCCTGTCGGCTCACCGGCGGATGCAGCTCTACGAGGCGACGGAGTTCATCGGGCGGTGGTCGATGATCGACGTCTTCGTCGTGGCGATCCTTACGGCATTGGTGCAATTGGGTTTCATCGCGTCGATCAATCCGGGGCCTGCGGCAGTTTGCTTCGCGTTGTCGGTTGTCTTCACCATGCTCGCGGCGCAAAGCTTCGACCCCAGATCGATCTGGGACAGTCTTGAGGAGCATCAGCGCCGTGTCGGACACTGAACCCCGCGATTTCCACGATGCCGAGACCGTTTCCAACCGGTTCTCGCTCGTCTGGCTGGTCCCCCTCATCGCCCTTTTCCTGACCCTCGGGGTCGCGTGGAAGGCGCAGTCGGATCGCGGACCGCTGATCGAGATCGTGCTGAAATCCGCGACCGGCGTGGAGGAAGGCAAGACCGTCATCAAGCGCAGCGACGTGCAGATCGGCGTGGTCGAGGATGTCGATTTCACCGAAGACGGGTCCAACGTGGTCGTCTCCGCCCGGATCGAGAAGGAATTCGCCGGGTTCATCGACGACGACGCCCGGTTCTGGGTCGTCAGCCCGCAGGTCTCGCTCGAAGGCATCAGCGGGCTGGAGACGGTGCTGTCCGGCTCGTATATCGAGGCCTCGTGGGACCGTGCGGTCGGCGAGCCGAAATCGCGCTTCACCGCGCTGGAGAACCCGCCCCTCACGCCCCCCGACGCCCCCGGCAAGCGCGTGCGCCTCATCGCCGAGGACGGGGGGTCGATGTCGGTCGGCGCGCCGGTCTTCTACAAGCGGATCGAGGTCGGGCGCATCGAGTCCAAGGAACTGACCGCCGACGGGGAGGCCGTCGTCTTCGACCTGTTCATCGAGGCGCCCCACGACCGCCGCCTGACCGAAGGCACGCGGTTCTGGAACACCTCCGGCATCAGCGTGGAACTGGGCACGCAGGGCGCCAAGCTGAAGCTCGAATCCTTTTCGTCCTTCCTGCGCGGAGGGATCGCCTTCGGCACCGTCGCGCTGGGCGGTGCGCCGGTGGAGGAATACCATCTCTACCGCCTGTTCGCGGGCGAGCAGACGGCCCGGGCCAGCATCTTCGACGACGATTACGGCGCCCAGATCCGCCTCTCCATCGAGTTCGAGGGGTCGATTCGCGGTCTCGACGTCGGCGCGCCGGTCGAGCTGCGCGGCTATCGCGTGGGCGAGGTGATCGACGTGCTGGCGGACGTGGACGACCGGGCGGGCGTGCCCTCGGTGTCCCTCGTCGTCACCATCCTGCTGCAACCGTCGCGCCTCGGCCTGCCCAAGGGTGAGGCGGAGGAAAGTCTCGCCTTCCTCAAGACACTGGTGCGCAACGGCATGCGCGCCAAGCTGGCGAGCGCCAGCCTCATCAGCAGCTCGCTCTATATCGAGCTGGTCGACCGCCCGGGCGAGGCGGAGCGCGAGATCGACGAGACCGCGCGCCCCTATCCGCGTCTGCCCAGCGTCGCCTCCGACCTCGACGATCTGGCCGCCTCGGCCGAAGGCGTGCTGACCCGCATCAATGCCCTGCCGATCGAGGAACTGCTCGACGCGGCCACCGAGCTGCTCGGCAACGTCAATACCATCGTCGCGAGCGAGGACACCCGTGCCATCCCCGGCGGGGTCAACGGCCTGCTGGCCGAGGCGCGCACGCTGGTGGGCGACCCCGCGCTGGCCGCCGCGACCGGCGACCTCGCCGCCACCATCGCCGCCGCGCGGGCGGTGGTCGAATCGGTGAGCGAGGCCGAACTGGTGACGAGCCTCCAGACCGCCCTCGAAGCGGCTACGGGCACTGCCGACTCGATTCGCGTGGCGGCGGACGGAACGCCCCCGCTGATCGCCAATCTCTCCCGGTTGAGCGGCAACGTCGCCGACCTGCCGCTCGACGCGCTGATCCTCGCGGCGACCACGCTGATGGTCGATGCCGACGCATTGGTGGCCAGCGACGAGGCGAAGGCCATTCCCGCCGACCTCGCCGCGTCGGTCGCCGATATCCGCGCCATCCTCGGCGACCTGCGCGAGGCCGACACCGCCGCGACCCTCGCCGCCGCCCTGACCGAAGCGGGCGCCGCCGCCGCCTCGATCCGCGAAGCCGCCGAGAGCGCGCCCGAACTGGTCGCCAATCTCACCGCCTTCAGCGCGACCGCGCGCGACCTGCCGCTGGGCGACCTCGTCACCTCCGCATCGAACGCGGTGCGTACCGTCGACACCCTCGTCGCGTCCGAGAGCGTGAAGGCCCTGCCCGACGATCTGAGCGCCGCGCTGGGCGACGTGCGCGCGCTGCTCGCCGACCTGCGCAGCGCCGACGCTGCCGTCAATCTGGCCACCGCCCTCGCCGAAGCGGGAGAAGCGGCCAAATCCATCCGCGTCGCCGCCGACGGCGCCCCCGCCCTGATGGCCAATCTCGCCAGTCTAGGCGAGACGGCGAACGCGCTGCCGCTCGACGATCTGGTCGAGGCGGCAACGACCCTCGTGCGGAATGCGGATGCCGTCATCGGCTCCGAGAGCGTGGCCGCGCTGCCCGACGGCATCGCCGCGACCATGGAAGATATCCGCGCCATCCTGACCGACCTGCGCGATGCCGACGCCGCCGCCAACCTCGCCACGGCCCTTGCCGAAGCGGGGGAGGCCGCCAAATCCATCCGCGCCGCCGCCGACAGCGCGCCGACCCTGATGGCCAACCTCGCCGACCTGAGCGAGACGGCGAACGCCCTGCCGCTCGACGACCTGATCACCTCGGCCACCGCGCTCCTGCGCAATGCGGATGCCATCGTCGGGTCGGAGGAAATCGCGCGCCTGCCCGAGGATGTCTCCGCCGCACTGGCCGACGTGCGGATCCTGCTGAACGACCTGACGGAGGCCGAAGCCGCCAAGAGCCTCGCCGATGCGCTGGCCCGCGCCGGCGATGCCGCCGTCTCGATCGACACGGCGGCCAAGGGCGCGCCGGAGCTGATCGACCGCCTGACCGTCGCCGCCGCCAACGTCGCCGACCTGCCGCTCGACCAACTCGTCGCCGGGGCCGAGACTCTGGTGCTCGATACCGGCGCGCTGGTCCGGTCCGACGAATTGCGCGCCGTGCCGACCTCCATCACCACGACGCTGGCCAATATCGACGCCGTGCTGGCCGAACTGCGCCAGGCCGAGATCGCCGCGCGCCTCGCCGCCGCCCTCGACGCGGCGACCACCACGGCGGGGGGCATCACCACCGCCGTGCAGGGCGTGCCCGCCGTCCTGACGCAGATCGAGGCGCTGGCCGCGCAGATCCGCACCCTGCCGGTCGACGAGACGCTGGCGCGGGCCAACGCCCTGATCGCCAGCATGGACCGCATCCTCTCGGCCCCCGGCGCCGATCAGCTCCCCGAAAGCATCACCGCCGCCTTCGACCAGATTCGCGTGACCATCGCCGATCTCCAGCGCCGCGACGTGCCCGCGAACTTCAACGACTCGATCGTCTCCTTCAACGACGCCTCGGTCGCGTTCACGGCCCTGTCGGCCAATATAAACACGGTCCTGCCGCAGGTCAGCGCGCTCGCCGCCCGGGCCGATTCGGTCCTGTCCGAATTCGATGTCGGCTCCGAACTCAACTACGAGGCGATCACGACCATCCGCGAGATCCGCGACGCCGCCCGCGCGATCACCGCCCTCGTAGCGACCATCGAGCGTCGGCCCAACTCGCTCCTTCTGGGGAAATGACGATGATCCGCACCCTGTTCGCCCTCGCCCTCGCCGCCTTTCTGACCGCCTGCACCACGCCCGGCCCGGAGGATCAGACGCGCTATTACCTGCTCCCGAAGCCCGCCCCGGCGGAGCGGGTCGTCTTCGCGGGCGATACCGTGGCCCTGCGAGAACTGGACCTGCCGCTCTACGCGCGCGCCGCGGAAATCGCCTATATCGGCCCGTCCGGGGCGGTCACGCTGGCCGACGAGGACCGCTGGGCCGACGAACCCGCCCGCGCCATGACCCGCGCGCTGGCCGGAGCCTTGCGCGAATCGATCGGGGCGCCTGTCGTGGTCGAGCCGTGGGGCCGCGCGATCGAGCCGGTGCTGCGCATCGACATCACCGTCGACCGCTTCATCGGTACGCCGGGCGGGGCGATGGATTTCAGCGGCGATTTCCAGATCGTGCGCCTCGACGACCGCAGGACCGTCTCGGCGCAGGGCTTCGACATCAGCGTGCCGACCGCCGCGCCGGGCTTCGACGCGCTGACCCGTGCCCATTCGGCGGCCCTCGCGCGCCTGTCCGACGAGATCGTCATCGCGATCCGCAACGACGCTACTTAGTGTGAAACGCGATCAGGTTGAGCCAAAGAGCGTCATGAAATGCGCGGCTCTTGGCGCAATTCATGACCCAACTTGATCGCGTTTCACTCTAACCCCGCCCCCGCGCCCCCGGCGCGGTCATGGCGATGCGCATCAGCACCCGCTCGATCATCGCGCGCTCGGGCAGGGCGCGCCCGCTGCGCAGATCCGCTTCCAGCGTACCGATATGGGCCAGCGCCTCCTCGACCGCGCCGTGCGGCCAGGCGCGCAACTGGGACGCGAAGGTGTCCTTCAGCTTCCAGAAGATCGGCGGGCGCAGCTTGCCCATGGCCGTGCCCGCATCCATCCCGTCCGCTTCCATCATCGCCTGCGCCCGGTGAAGCCGCTGGAAGTACATCGCCAGCACCCGGATCAGCCCCGGCAGACTCGCCCCTTGCGTGTCCAGTCGTTCCATGAGCGAGGGCAGGGCGCGGGGGCGGCCCTGGGCCACGGCCTGGATCGCGGTGTCGAAATCGGCCTCCGCCGCCGGGGGCGCACAGGCGAGGACCGCGTCGGCCGTCACCGTCTCCTCCTCGACGGTGTAGAGCGCCAGCACCTCGGCGAATCGCTCCGCCTCCCCGAACTGGAACCCCGCCAACACGCCGCCCAGCGCCGCCCGCGCATCCGGGCCGACCGGCGGGGCGCCGAGCGCGCCGAGCATGGCGGAAAACTCCGTCTCCAGCGCCGACCCTTCCGCCGGATAGAACGGCAGGGCCAGCGCGTTGCCCGCCCCCTCGAACAGCTTGCGCAGCTTGGACGACGCCGCGAGCTGGCCCGCCGTGACGATCAGCACGGCTCCGCCCGCCATCGTTTCCAGCGCCGCAGCGATGGCGGGGGTCGTGCCGTCGGCGGCCCCGGCGAGCAGGACGACCCGGTCCCCGCCGCCGAAGCTCATGCCGTTGACCTCGTCGACCAGCAGCGCGGGATCGCGGCGCACCTGATCGCCCTCCAGCCGCGCGAACCGGAACGGGTCGTCGGTCGCACCATCCAGATGCGCGCGAATCGCCTCGTCGCGCCGCGCCGCCACCTGCGTCGCGTCGGGACCGTAGAGCAGCATGGCGTAATGCCCCGGGCCGGGCTTCGCGAGATACGCGCGGGCCTTCGAGGCGGCGATCTTCGCCACCCCGGATCAGGCCCCCCAAGCCGGATCGTAGGTGACGGCGAGACGCCTGACGATCTTGTCCGCCGTCTCCTCCGCCGCGCGGCGCAGCACCTCGCGCTCGGAAATCAGCGTCGCGTATTGCGAGGCGGGAATGGCGTTATAGGCGGCGATCGAGCTGACCTCGCCCTCGGCCACGATGGCGCCGGTATCGGCCCGGCGCAGGGTGTAGAGCGTGATCAGCCGCAGGTTGTAGCGCGTGATCTGGTCGGCCGCAGCGATGGCGAGGGCCGTGCGCACCTGCTGCGTTGCGGTCGTCAGCACCAGCGGCGCGACCCCGTCGACGGGGCGCAGCCGTTCGATGAGCGACTGGTACAGGCGAAAGCCCTGTTCACCCGCCTCGCGCTCGATCCGCACGGACTGGAACAACCGCCCCGGTCCCGACTCGGCGCCCCCGCCGTAGAGCGGGCGAAAGCCGCAGCCGCCGAGCGCCAGCACGGCGAGAAGGGCGGTGCGGCGGTTCATATCAGAGTACGACATTGACGATCCGCCCCGGTACCACGATGACTTTCTTCGGATCGGCGCCGTCCAGCAGCCGGACCACGGCCTCCTCGGCCAGCGCCATCTTCTCCACCACATTCTTGGGCGCGTCCGCCGCGACCGCGATCTCCGCCCGCTTCTTGCCGTTGACCTGCACGGGCAGGGTGACGGTGTCGTCGACGAGCAGGGCGGGGTCGGCTTCGGGCCACGGCGTCTCGACCACGAGGGTCTCGTGCCCGAGCGCGGCCCAGGCTTCCTCGGCCAGATGCGGCGTCATGGGCGCCATGAGCAGCACCAGCGTCTCGACCGCCTCGCGAAGGGCGGCGGGGTCGGTGCCATCGTCCTTGGAAACGGCGTTGGTCAGGCCGTAGATCTGCGCCACCGCCTTGTTGAAGCGGAAGGAGGCGATATCGTCGGTCACGCCCCGGATCGCCCGATGCGTGGTCTTGCGCAGGGCGCTCGCCCCGCTCGCCGGTTCGACCGAATCGCCCAGCTTCGCCGCCGCCTCGCCCACCAGCCGCCAGACGCGCTGGAGATGACGCGCGGCCCCTTCGGCCCCGGCCTCGGTCCACTCTACGTCCCGCTCGGGCGGGCTGTCGGAGAGCATGAACCAGCGCGCGGTGTCGGCCCCGAACCGGGCGATGATCGCTTCGGGGTCGATGACGTTGCGCTTGGATTTCGACATTTTTATTGTTGGCCCGACGATCAGCTTCTCCCCCGTCGGGTCGCGCGGGGTGCCGTCCTCGTCGCGCGTGATCTCGGCGGGCGCGAAATAGGCTTCGCGGGCGGTACCGTTTGTGCCGGTCACGATGCGCGAATAGGTCTCGTGCGTGACCATGCCTTGCGTGAACAGCGCCTTGAACGGCTCGACCGACTCGGGGGACAGATGCCCCGTCTTCGCCATCGCCCGCGCGAAGAACCGCGAGTACAGCAGATGCAGGATCGCGTGCTCGATGCCGCCGATATACTGGTCGACA
>Ga0209831_1003624_pt1 | contig 12626 bp, 18 predicted proteins | sample Maine_Asex4_meta_FD_187451 | JGI IMG/M metagenome (GOLD analysis project Ga0209831, IMG submission 187451) | Marine algal microbial communities from Maine, USA - Maine_Asex4_metaG (SPAdes) (version 2) | ecosystem: Host-associated > Algae > Red algae > Unclassified | place: Maine, USA | collected...
CGAGCTGCGTCCTCCGCCATCCCCCACACCTGTCGGCCACACAGCGGCCGTCCCTCGCCGACCACAGGTCGCTGGCGGCCGCTAGCCGGTAGCAGAAATCTCCGAATAAGCCCCCTTGACGACAACAGAATATTACAATCGTGAACTTACGTACCAAGGTCCTAAAATGTGCAACATGACACATGACATCAAGGAACGGAGGTCAATTGCGGAGTCATTTGTGGAGGATACTTGCTCTGGACCCACTCGACGATTGACCTCCGGGACAATCTTCGAGTGCGACGAACTGCGGGGCGGCCCTGTAGCTGTAACAGGCCAGCCTTCAAACCCAATCTGTCGAAAGATTTGACAGCCATCGGTTCCAACGATGACAGGAATGAAGGGACCACCGTCCTGCAGCTTCCTGTCGAGATAAGGACGAAAGTTCTCTGAATGAGGGTTGTCGTGCACGCCGTCTGCCCCTTTTTCTGCAGCCGTGCAGGCGGCCGCCATGTTTTTCAGCATAGCTTTTCCGATGACGGGGTCGCCACGGAGGTGTGCCAGCCAGGCAATTAGGGACCAATAGATGACTTTTTTGGCTGGTTTTCGGCTGGCTGTGTACCTCGCTGCGCCGCACGCGTCGCACACTGTCTGCTGCGTGCGTAAGTGAGTGAAGGCCACCCAGCCGTTGATGCAGCAATCGACGGCGTGCGTTTCCAAATTGACACTTGCGTCGATAAAGCGCTCCATGAAAAAGGGTGTTCGGTACTTGGCTGCGGTCGAGCTGAGCTTGAGTAGATCTTTAATCGAAGCTTGCATCAAGTCGTGCCGAGCTGTGCAAGCATGGAGCGCCAGATCAGCGATATGATCCTTGAACTGGCCGATGGGAAGCCGCAATTCGTTCGTGCTTACAGATGGCTGGTAGATGGGTTATGGTGCATGCCCGACTTCGCTTTCCGGTACGATTTCGGTTTCAATACCGGGGGTCGGAACGTCATCCGGATCACTCGTCTCGCTGGCTTCGCTCGACTCGGGGGTTTCATCGGCATCGCATCTGCGGTCGTTTCCAGCGGGTCCCGAGGTCGACCAGCGCAAGCCCGCGCCCGTCACCGCCCCTGCCATGTCGCTTGGGCTTGCGCCCGCGCCCGTCGTGGCCTCCGCGCCCGCCCCAGCGCCCGCGCCAGCCCCGGCGCACGCGCCCTTTACAACGCCCGCTCCCGCCCCGTCACCGGCACCCACCCCGGCGCTCGTCGGAGACCCTCCCCCGTCGTCGTCTGGCGCGCTTCCGACACTGTGCGGATCCAGGCGACGACGCTTCCCGTATTTTCGGTGGTTGTAGAGGGTCGACCTGGATACGCGTTCAGGGCCTGCGCGGCCTCCGCCCGTACACGTGAAGCAGTCACAGTCAAAAGTCCCGCCGGGGGCCATCGCCAGGTGCCGGGGGGGAGGGCAGGGCGGGGGGACGGCGAAAGGGACGGATGAAGATGGTCCCGCATGCGTCTATGTTGATGGGGCGGTTGATGTGGCAATCAGAAGTCCCAAGTGAGACTATTTTATAAATGTTCTAAGCCTTTGTCGCCCAATCGGAGGCCAGACACTTTAGGCTGATAGTGGATGGTGCTGGAAGCTTCGAAGGCATTTCATGTCTCACCTGTGGCTCTTCGTGGTAGAAGCTGATCGCCCTCCATAAGCCGCAGGTTTTTTGTGAGAGCACACTAGAGCAATCTGTGTCTGAAACTCTCCACCAGATGCAAGATGCCTTACTGTGCCCGCTTACGTGTGGCGCTCGCTCTCTGCAGCACGTACTCTACCTGTTGGGGGTGGGGTCGGTGGACAGGCCGTGGAAGGACCGTAAGTTGCGGAAACGAATGAAGGCGAGTGGCGACCAACTTCGGTCTGAGGCCACTGCAAGGGGTTGGGTGCCAGTGAGTGCGCTTCCACCGCGAGGTGTGGAATAGGAAGGCCCGGCCCGAAACCCCATTCCCAGAAGATCCCTGGTTGACCCCCGTGCACCGATCGAATGGCCACAACCCCCGTGTTGATCCGCACAAGGCAATTTCCGCTGTCTTAGAAGCCCGGGTAAATCGCTCTCGGGATACCGATATGGCCCGACATCCCAGGTTTCCCGGGATTCTGGGGCGAAAACCCAAGACATCCCGTCTAATTTTCTTGTAGGGCCACCTCACCGGCCGCACCCCACCACACCCCACCCCACCCACGCCACCCGCGCCACCTCACCGCGCCGGCGCCACCCAACCGCACCCCGCGCCACTCCACCCGTGCTACCCCACCAAACACCACCCCACCTCACCCCACCCCACCCGCCCCACCCAACCCCTTGCCGTAGCTAGTTGTCTGTTGTCGTTCGTCTGGAGAATTGTCTCTTTTTTGTGCATAATTCTGTCATGGGGGCTGGAATGCCGACCGATCTGCACTTCATATGCACGCCGTGTCATTCAATCCGTCAATTCGTGTGAACACTTGCCCATTGGCTGGAATCGGGGGTGAAAAACTGACACTGTTGAACGATCAGCAATCCCGGGTGGTCGCGGATGGACGAAGTAGCCAACAAGCGTCTTGAAGGCCCAATCTTGATGACGGGCTCTCAGCGTGCACGCACCCGTGTGAACCAATGAGAGCGCTGTGTTTGAATCACGGCTGCTTCATTTCTACTAATCTGCCTCGACCGGCGATTGCACTCACGAAGGACTTCCGCTCAAAACAGGACTCCTGGATAAGACCGACAAACGCCCGCGCATCGGCCTTAAACCGTCGCTGCACGTTGGCAGGGTTTTCAGCTGCATGGTTAAGGGTTGACTTTACCCCCCAAAGCAGCACCCAACCGCGTTCGTAGGCGGTCGCCCACTCGGCAGGCACGAGTGGCCTCAGAATCCGCACCATGGCGTGGCTTCTCGCGCTAATCGTGTGGCAGTGCCGACCAATGAAGTTTCCTCCATGATACGGCACCGCCTCCTCGCCAATCTCCACACTCAACGTGGCCGCCAGCCAGTGCGCAAACTGCTGTCCGACAGTTGGACCACGCCTTCACGTGAAAGTATCGATGGAAACCCGGAGCATCCGCGTCGTAAGCCCAATCAATAGATACAGAGGTAGAGGCATGATTGGCGTGGGAGGCACAATGATGACCGGCGGCCGCTTGACAGACAAATGGGTAGCCAGCCCACGTCTCTCCGGCGTCTCGCCCAACGCATAGGCAGCTCGCATGTCCCATAGATGGGACGCGGTTCTCGTTGGGTGGGTGCGAGTCAAGTCTTGCACAGTCCCAAAGAGCGCGTCCAGCAGCCACTGAGCGTCACCTGGGCTCTTGGCGCCCAAAAACATTGGGCACTGCAGGGATGCGCTGTGCCCCTTGTGGCCTGTAGTGTTACACACAGCTGGGAAGTCACTGTTGATTAAGACCCTCACTGCCCGCCGATGAGGTCCGACAACAGCCCCAGTTAAGGCAAGTTGGTGTAACTGCGCCACATGGGGAGCCATTATGGCTGCTACCTCAGGGTACTTGTCCTTGGACTCAGGGCACACTCCGAACAGGATGGTGTTTTACAGTCTGTCAGGGTGTTCTTGGTTCATAAAACGCATCACAACCTTCACAGAAGATGGGTCACCTCCTCTGTCCAGGCCAACAGAGATAGGGATATCTCGCATATCAGCTGGAAGGCAGAAGTCGCAATGCACAGGTCTCCCATTCCTGAGAACCTCGTAATCACGAGTCTGTAGGATAGCGACGCCATCTGGGTCAAACGACGGGCGCTCAATGAACAGCACGGCGGACCACAGAACAGACAACCGCCCCTCAACCGCCCGACATAGGTGGGTCATGTGCGCCCCAGTGTCCAATAAGGAAACCTCATTGGCAAGCAACCGCACAAGGGCAAACCGCGCCTGACGTAGGGCTTGGAGGCTGACCATCGGGCTGAGAGCACCGCCAAAGAACACCCGAATCCTGTTGAACTTGGCGTAGCTTAGTCCAACGGACGCCAACAGTACGACCTGCTCAGTGGCAGTTGGGCGTGGCGGGAGCCTTCGGCCGCGGCTCTCTGCTGCATGTAGAATATCACAACCAGCCACGGCCAAGCGCTTGTTGCGCTGGCTCTTGCACACGTCAGGTTATAGCACAGACGGCTTTCTTGTGTAAACACTGACGCGCCCGTTCGCATGTGACACAGAGAGAGCAGTTGGAACCGACCGCGCCAAGATAGCTGCGGCAATGCGGTTTAAATCCAGAGATGCAGTATCTTGGGGCGTCCGAGCCGCCCCTACGAATTCTGAAAACTTGTTGACAGTCTCTTGAGGCGCAAGGTGCGGCCCACCAGACCTTCGCGCCTCCGCTGGTCGGCCCACTAAGCGTGATTTGGAGGGCGGCGGCGCCACCGCGCCGCTCGCACCAACCATGTCACACGTCAAGGTTGATGTGCGCGGCGGCGCGCGGTATGACGTGGCGGGGGGGTCAACCACCACGGCGGCTGCAGTCCCCACAGCCGGCAAGGACGCGCCACAGCGCGGACGGCCAGCCTGCTGGAGGTCCGCGGGAGTTTTCTCTCATGGTGTCGGCGTCATTCGCACGCACCTTGTGCTTCGGTGACTGTGCGACACAGCCGCCCATCTTCGCTGCGTCGCCTGTCTGGGCGGCCGGAAGTGAGTCGCGGAGCGGTAAGGGGGGGGGGGCTGTGCCGGCACATCGCGTGCCTGCCGGCGCAGCCAGCGCCATGCCACCTTCCTGGGCCAATGGCACCGTAGGGAGCAGGCCCGGCGCGGGGTTTTCCACCGCGCTGCCGGGCTGGTGCGCAGAATCAACGGCCGGCCGCCGTTGCTGACGGGCAGCAGCGGCGTAACACGAAGCGCATACCCGGTGAGAAATTCCGTCGTCATCCGTGTGAGAGCCGCCCTTGCTCCATCGAAATGGCAGGGCTGCCGCCGCCCCAACGGCCGCTGCCGCATTCTTTCCGTCGGCGGTCTTGCTTGCCGCTGCTTGCCATGCGAGGGCCTGATCTGTATGAGTCAGGAACGGTCGGAGACACACGGGCCAAACAAAAAGCAGAGACTTTACCAGGAAAAGCTGGTCTGAGCTGGGCAGATGTGGGAACAGTGTGGGATTGCAGAAGCAAAGTGGATGATTAGGTTTGACGTCGTCTAGAGACCAAACCAACGGCGGTCGGATGGGTACTCTTCGTACCGCACGAGCCACCTTCGAGCGGGGAACACGATGACATGCCAAACGCGAGTGTCACGTACGACCATCCCCAAAAGTACCCACAGATACTGACATACGTACCTCAACGGGCGTGGCGGCACAGACCGGTCTCTGCTACCGCGCAACATCATTGGGTGGCTGCCGCGCTGCTCCAGGTATCTGGTCGGTGGTGAGGGGGTCCTTTCAACACACCCTGCAGTGGGTGGGGAGGAGGGGTAGACAGAACGGTGTCGGCACGAAGGCGAAGAGCCCCGAGGGAGGTGATCATGCACCCGACGGACCAGCTGTCGATCAGGACAGGTCTGCCAATTTTCTATTTCGACCAACACCGCCGCCACAGCCTCTGAGACTCTAACAGGAGTCGCGGCGCCTTCATCCATTTCGTGTAATGCAAACGAAGCTTTCATATCCAGAAGAGCCACTTTGACTAAGCAAGACAAAGGGGGCAGAAGTGAGCGATGGACACTGATTGGGCACTTGCGGCCACCGCTCTCGCCTGTGTCACAGCAGCCGAGATCGCGTGGCTGCCGTCCATGGAACTCTGTTTCACCAAATTTGCAAACACTTCTGCTGCGCTGTCCAGACCACCGGCAACCCAGCACGACGAAAAGCAGTACTTGGACGTCATATTTGGGTCGATCACGTTCAGTTGTGCTCACCGTCAAGACAAGGTCTAAGAGAGTAGATGACGGTCAAAACTCAGTCACAGTCATAGATCGAAAACAGATATATATTTTACATCGCCATTCGACTTAAGCTGTGGAATAATCCAAAAATACGCTTGCGTTCTAAAATCAACCAACGTCTGCAGTGCATTTTTTGTCGCGCACTTTTTCTTGCGGCAAGCGCTGCGGAACCACCCCCGCCAGGTCGCCAGCGTTGCCGCCGCCGGCCACGGCTGACGCCACGGAACTGGAAGCCACGCAAAGCCTCCGGCCGCTCGGCATTTTGGTGAGGAAGAAACGGGTATGCGAAGGCTCAAGGCGGCTTGCAGCAGAGACGCTGGACTGTGTCGCCAACCCATGCCGTCTGCCTCACGCCGAGCTCTGTAGGCCCCCCACAACAGACACGGTGGTGGAGACGACAGCAAGGGACGAACATCACCACAAGAGTAGGGATGGAGGGGGGAAGGCGGGGAGAGCGCGGGAGGGATTGCATTGGGCGCAACTGAAGGAGCGGGGGTGGGCGGAAGACAGCTCTTCAGGTCGAGGTTGCCCTACCGTCGGAAGCGCAGGCCACCGAATAACATCATAAAATGCACGTTGAGTGCATTCAACCGAGTGTGATTAGTTCATAAATTGCTTCATGAATTGAATAAAACGTCAATACATGCATTCTATCGGTGCCATCCAAGGTCACAGCATCAGGGATGGGAAAAGTCGCGAAATCATACATATCGGATCGATTAATCTATAGATTAAGTGATTCGATCTCGGTTTTTAAATGAATTAATGGGTTTGTAGCTGCCTGTGATATTGACCTCGGGTCGTGCCTGACCGTCCACGTCGCGGCCGCCTCGCTGGTCCAAGGGTGCTCGCTTACCTCGGTCGGTGGTGGACTCATTGCACTTCACACCGAGTGGCGCGTCGGTCATCCAGAGGTGAAAGAGAGAATAGTAGAGACGCCAAGGTGGTCGCCGTCGTCCGTCCAGTGCGAGGAGAGGGTGGGTCAGAATCCGCCACTGTAGCCGAGGCCGCCCGCCGCTGCCGCTCTTCACCGTTCTGACCACCCCACCTCCGCACCGTGAGCCATCAAGGCGCGTGTCGCACCACAGGCAGCAGCCGAGACCCGAGGCAACAGCCCTCGAGCAGCAAGTTGAAAAACACATAAAATCGGGAGAACGGCGACTGATTTGTCTATAAGTTAAATATGTATTGAATTGGTTAAGTTAATGCATGCAATTTTTTGGTGTCATCCCTGCCCAGTGGGGTTCTGCAACACGCCCAACGCGTGTTCACATACACGCCCAGGGCGTGTTTTATCGGGTGTTTTGGGCGTGTCACGCCAGCACGCGTGCCCAAACATGGGAAGTGTTTTAGGCGTTTTTAATTACATATTCATGTGCACTTATTAGGCTGGTTGAAGTGAGGTGGTCGTGTAAGGATTGCAACCGACTTGACCCTAGGATTGCGCAACTGGGTCATATGGCAAAACCGCTTGAACCAGTTTTTAGCTCAGCCAGTAACCGGTTTACAACCGGTTTTAATTACGGCTTAGAAATCGAGTACTTTTCGTAATGTTGTGCTCCCGCGTGGCGTTGCTGTGCTCACTTGACCGATTACCATTTCCAGTTCTGCGAGGCACGCCGGACGGGGACCGGCCGATCGATCCAAATGCATTCGCCTGCCGGGCCTCCGTCAGGGTTGCTGGCGTTCGAAGGGGGGGGAGGCAGAGGGCGCTCCGGCACCTTGCACAGGGGTCGCGGACGGCTGCGTTGCAATCCTGGGGACTGGTGGCTTGCTTTGCGCTGCTAGCACTCGTGTGTGTGAATAGTCTCAAGGTCTGCTCGTGTTGCCTAGACGCGCTTTCATCGGCTGAGATGGCTATCCTTCGTCACCGAGATTCGACGGCGCCCGCCACGTTCCGGCGGCGCGGCCGACCGGATGCACTCGCTCTCCGATTGACGCCGACGCTGCCTCTGTGTCACGGTAGGTCGCGCCTCCGCACAGTCTCTTATCACCTTCGTGGTGGCTGGCGCTTCACTAGCAATGAGAAATGGGACGGTGGGTCGAGCAGTAGGGCACTGCGGGGAGGGTTCTCGAGTGGCTTTGTTCATTCAGCGTGCAAGCACCGGCGGATCACTTATTGGGACATGCATGGATGGTTCCCGTCGTTGTCTTGAATGAATGGCATTCGTCACCCACTCGCTGGCCAGCGCGTTGCTTTTCGTCGGGCCTTGTCGTGCTGCTTTCGCTGCTGTCTTTTCTTGGGCATCTCCGTGCCGCACTGCATCACGACGACTGCCGTCCCACTGCGCACTTCTTGATTTCCTACACAGGGCGTCAACGAATAACGCAGATCCCTTGTCCGCGCTCTCGCTCTCGATTTCCGTAGCTGTTGTCCACTTGTACGTTCAGCGTTTCTCCGTTACATTGGGAGTGCGCCAATGTCCTCGTCGTTTTCTTTTCTGCCGTTCTTCAGTCGTTTTCGTGTGCCCACGCCTATGCGTATCCTCTATGTATGATGTGGACACAGCGCTGTTATCGATGGCGCCTTTTGGGCAAGCTGGGACTTGTTGGTTGCGAATATGCTCCTTACTTTGGCGTCGTTGTCTCATCTCACGTTCCTGTTTAGTTGTTGATCGCTCTTGCGACCTGTTGCGTTGCATGCTCACCTGCTGCTGGCGTGTTTCTGATTCAGTGTACGCCTTATGGATGCTATGATACCCTACCCAGTTGCAACAAAGACATGTTGCTCTTCGTGGGCCGCACAACTGCCATACCAATGATCCGCTTGCCAAGTGCTATTCACTCTGTCAAGAGGGAAGGACGCGTACTGTGTTTGGCGCAGAAGCTGCCTTGTTCGGGCTGCGCGTGCCGGTGACAAGGCGAGGCGGCGGAGAGAGCACAGAAGGTAAGGCCAGGCAGAAAGGGGACAGGCGGAGGAAGGCCAAGGAATTTTCAGCTCGGGATGAGGGGGGGGAGGGAACGACCGGGTGGAGGGCGCCTGCTTAAGAATGTGAGCGGCGAGACGACGTGCTGGGGATGAAAGTGTACGTACATGAAGAACGGACGGATTAAGTTGGCAGCTGGATGCTTTATGTCCTGTCAACGGCCGCTCGCAGAAAGCGTGCGCACCACGCTCTCGTGACGCTTCTGTCCTGTTGACACGGCCATGTGGTGCTCTTCACTTGCAAATCACCCACATCCTCTGACAAACCAAAATCACTGCTTCCCTCGCACCCGTCACCCCCAGACACATCGCGCTGCCGGCGATGCCGAAAGTTGTCGCTGAGTACTATGTACTTATCCGCGTTCCTGCCCGTCATCCGAGCGCGTTGCTTCGTGATGATGCGCCCCGCTCGAGAAAACACACGCTCCGATGTCACACTCGTCGCAGGGATAGGCAACAGGTATCGGGCTTCCAAATCAACGCGAGGGAAAGCCTGCTCATGCACGCGCCACCAGGAAAATGCAGTGGCCTCCGGGTCAGATGTAACGGCGCAAGCAACATTCGCCTCCCACTCGGCCTCCAATGCCAGGAAATCACGCGAGGACACTCGACTCGACCGAGCTTGTCCCCCCGCCCGCTCATCCACCCCAGATGCAAAGGACCGCAAACTTTTCAAAAACGTGCGCGGACGTTTGGTTGGCGGATCGTTGGTACCATCAAGTGAGGGCGGCATCTCCGTGTCCTTCGCCGAGTCCGCCCGCTCCACCATCCACTTGATGACCGCGAGGGCGCTGGCCCGCGCCAATGCAGTTGTCCCCGGTTTGTTGCCAAACGCAAATGTCTTGGTAAAGGGATCGCACAGCATAGCCGCCAGTCGGATGCCAAACCAGTCGGGATTGGGACCGAGGAGGCGCTCCTTCTTGCGCCGCGCGTGCATGTCGCTTAGAATAATACGTTTGAGCGTGGCAACCTCCTCGCATTCACCAACCACAGGCGCCCTAATCTTCCGCACGTACCAAAACACGGACTCCTCCATGCCACTGGTCGCTGCCGTCTCTGACCCGAGGCTCGCCGATGCACTCTCTAAAACCGTCCAAAAGTCAATGATCGGCAACAATGCTGCCTGCTCCATGCTGTTGGGGCATTCGACCCGCGTCTTGGAACTGCTGACAGCGGCATGGTGGTAGTAGGCAGACAGCGCGGGGGGGATGGCAGCGCCCACGCGCACGAAGCGGCGCACCATGGCCAGCGTCGACCCCCAGCGCGTCGGGCAATTTGATGATCAGCCGGGACACGAGCTTGGTGGCCGTCACCGGCTCGCGCTCCGCCGCCGCAGCGAGGAGGTCGTCCTCTCGCTCCACCGACACCCGCAGCGCCTCCGAAGAGTTAGTGCTGTTCCGGCACAGCTTGGCCACCAGGCGCACCTTCTTCAGTATGGAGCCTAACGTGGGCGTGGCCAAACCGGCCCGCACGGATAGTTGAAGGGTGTGTGTGGCGCATCGCCCGTGCTGCCACAAGAACGAGGCGTCCCCCGTGTGAGTTGGGGTCGCTCCACCAGGGCGGAGGGCGTCGGGAATGGCGGTGCAAAATGCATCCGCCCGCACCTAGGCCTCCGCGGAGGCGTCCAGGGACTCGCCCGAGAGAGCATCCGGCGAATGGGCGGGCTCCCCGCAATCAGAACCGACGTCATTCAGGTCAGCTCCATCGCCCCCTTCTTCGTCGTCAGATTGCTCACTCCATTCGTCCGCTCCGACCTGTCCGCCCGTTAGCCTAGCCCCAATTACAGCAACCCCAGCGGCGTCGCCCAACCGCCCGGCATCGGCAGCATGGGATGCGCTGCCCGCATCCCCTACGGAGGTCCCGCCCCGACCGCCATCCACCATGCAGCCGCGTGGACCATCTTTACGCATGGCCGTCCCCAGAACGCTGCCTGCAAGCACGCAGTTGCTGGCCCCGTCGGTCCGCACGACCCCGACCTTGTTACCCAGATTAAACTGGGCAGCTACCTTCAGCAAAAAGGTGGCAATCGCCGCAGCCGTGTGACGCCCGTTTAAGACGGCACAACGCAGCACGCGCGTCCGCAGCTCCAAATCGTCATCAAGCCGCGAGATCACAAACGAGCCAAACGGCTCATTGGCCAGCGACGTCCACATGTCGGTGTTCACATGACACACATACACGCAATCGAGCGCCGCCCGTGCTTCGTCGTGTAGCGCCTGGAAGCGAGATGACGTGGCGCGGGTGAGGGTGAACCGGGAGAGGGTGGTCAGCCGGGGATTGGCTGCTGCGATCATTGCAACGTAACTGGGGTCCTCTACGAGCGCCTCGGGGCATAGCGAGGAGATGACCATGTCGACTGGCTTGGAGTAGAATTCCCGCTGCGTGGAGTGGTGTCGTGAGGACGGCTTGGGGGGTGCTCGAAGAAACGTAGAGATCAGACCTTGCTGCGCCCGTACTCTTCATACCCGCACCGAGGAGGAGGCGTGACCACGAGAAGGGGACTCCTCTATGCCGTGGAAACCTTTGAGGTGACGATTCAGGTTGGTGGGCCCGCCAGCGTAAGCCACCCGGCCGCTGGGGTGGCCAAGGTGGTCCTTGTGGACGCACACAAAGGTGCGCCTGTCCATCTCCCCCGCGCTGTTGTACTCGGCCACAATGTTGTTGTACGCCGGGCTCTTCTTGTTGCCCGTAGGAGTGGGAGCCCAGGTGGACCCGGACGGGGGGTGCCGCGTGGATTGCGGCGCCAGTGGAAGACCGTCCGAAGTTTCAGTCGACGCGGCACCGCCGGCGGCAACATCGCCGCTCGCCAAGGGGGTTCTCGATAGCTGGATCGGGGATGCCAGAACGGGGGAGGGGTGGGGTGACGGGGGAAGCACAGGAGCCATGGCGCTCACACGAAACAGCGGTGATGTAGCGATGGCCAATACAAGAAAGAAGAGGCGACTAGGCAGCGAGGACGTCACGGTGCGGCCGCGACACGATCAGGGCGCGGCGATGGCGGCATCCTTTGTGCACTGTGGTAAATTTAAAGGCCGCCGCTACTGGTGGGACACGTTGGAACCGGTTTATCCAGTTTTTGAAGTCAAAAACTGGATGTCGCCAGTTTTCTTAAAAAAAGCCAGTTAAAACTGGTTAAAACCGGTTTCGAAAACCGGTTGCACAACCCTACTCGACCCCCACGGATTGACCGACATGACCGAGGTGGTGCTGCAAATGCGAGCTGCGCTGGCCAAAGAGGCGGCACCGGGGTTCCGCATGGGCGATTTTGGTCAAGTTGCCGGCGGAATGGTGGACCCCGGCCGCGGTCCTCGTCAGACCAACGTGCTGCTCAAGAATGTGTTGGACACGACGTGGTATCTGGCCACCGCCAAGATTGTGTATCGTATGGAGCGGTTTAGGCAGAGCATTGGTAGGTGCTACTTGGAGTTTTTATGGGTGTTACTTTAGGGCGTGTTGGGCGTGTTTAGTGTTTAAGGGCGTGTTTAGGGCGTGTCTTAACGTGGCATGACCGCACGCCCTTCAAAAAGGGGCGTGTTGCGCAACCCTACTGCCCAGCATGCTGTATCTTGCTGTTGAACTTGTCGTATTCCCTGGACTTTAGTCTAGAGGGTGCTTTCTCACACCCACACGTCGAAAAAGAAGTCCTTTTTTCTAGTGCACGTTGCGGGAGTACTTGAAAAAACGTTTTTGGCGGTCCGTTTGGCTCCCTACGGCGTTGGAGGACGTCTCCCGGCGCTTTCTTGACTATGGGAACATGCGCCGGGGCTGCCCGCATCTTTCTGTGAAGTTGCTAGAGGTGGCGACGTCTTCATCGCCCGTACGG
>Ga0209831_1003625_pt1 | contig 12626 bp, 15 predicted proteins | sample Maine_Asex4_meta_FD_187451 | JGI IMG/M metagenome (GOLD analysis project Ga0209831, IMG submission 187451) | Marine algal microbial communities from Maine, USA - Maine_Asex4_metaG (SPAdes) (version 2) | ecosystem: Host-associated > Algae > Red algae > Unclassified | place: Maine, USA | collected...
GATCGCTGCGACCGAGCATGACCCAACGTGGCGACATTTATTGGCTCCAATCTGGCAGCGACCTCTCGCAGCGAGTTGGAACGGCCTCGATCTGTCCTCATATTCACGGATTATAGGGATGTGCCACCCGCGAGTCCGAACGCGTGCCAACCTCCTTCTGGAGGAATTATCTCCAAGCTGTAAATGCTATTATTCATTTCAGTTCGTTTGAGAACGGTTCCGAGGTTCGTCGGCGTTGGTGGAGCGTTCGCGTACCCATATCCGTGCCACGTGTGCACATGTGAGACACGTTTAGGCCACGTGGAGCGAATATTTCGTTCGCACCTCGCAATCGGACCTTGGTAAACGTGCCCTTAGTCGATCAAACTGCGGATATACGGAGTTGAAAAGGGCTGCGTCAACCGTATTACCAGGTATCAAGGGTTGGTCACAACGCCCAGGTTGTTATCCTCGTCCGGAAACCGTACTTGATTAACAGAAGGCCCAACACAAAGTCCACGATATTCTATTCATAAGTGTAAGTCTCAATCCCTAATACAATCGACCGCTTGCTAACTGACCGATCGTGACAGACTAACAGCAAGGGTGTCGAATAGATTGCAGAGCGACCGGCCTCAGTGACGAAGAATGGACGGGTCCATCGCCATCAACACCACGGTTAGCACGATTGCTGGTGGGATCGCCAATAAAGCTGGAATGTAAAACGTGCGGGTGCCACTTTACCAGAAAGCGCTTCCTCGAACCACGTAACACAGTATTAACCTCCCCAGGAATCACCACATCTCGTCAGGAAACACATCATATGGTAGCACTATTAGCTCATCATCTGCACTCTTATGCTCAGCAGAATGTCGAAGTCCCGTACGCAATTATGTCGGTTCTGCTCATGCGACGAGATTTGAAGTGCCCATTGCAGACTTCATAATTTTGGCCGATGTGGTCGAAGTCAAGACAGGGTCTCGGTCAACTGCCCATCGGTCGAACGAGTTTATCCGGCTGAATGGATGGCTGATAAATCTTTTCGCACAGTTGATCACCCCTCTTGACATCGACGGCATCGGGCAAAATTGGGAAGACAGCAATACAGTTGCCTACTGTGGCGGCAAATGTGGACATGCAGGATTGTGACACCAGGTGTCTTGCACTTGCGAAAACGAGCTGGAACTGCATCATTCTCGCCGGAAGCCACGGACTTTAGTAGCTTACATATGGCACAATAGTTTTCATACAGGACGCTCACGCCACATCTGTATCACCAAAGAAGACAAAACACCACGAATATCTGGCCGGTATGCGCTGGTCATGATATCCAGATTCTGGCACAAGAATCGTCACGTAGGATGTTCAGGCATGGTCTATGTCACCAAACAAGAGAAATATGCAACAAGAAGTCTGTCCGGCAGGCCACCGAGACGGTAGCCAACATTTGGCACAATATTCGTCATGCAGGATGCTGAAGCCACGTCTTTGTCAGCAAAAGAGACAAAACAGCAGGAATGTCTGGCCGGCAGGCGCTGGCTACGGTTCTCAGCATACGATAAAAGAATTTTCATACAGGATGCTCAAGCCACGTCTCTGTCAGCAAAAGAGAAAAAACAGCGGGCATATCTGGCCGGCAGGCGCTGGCTATGATAGCCAACATCTGGCTCACTCATTGTCGTAGACGATCCTCATGGACTGAGTGCAGCCCAGCCCTCTCAGGTTATGGCGGCTACCGTACTGGAGTGGGCCGACAAATGCCCTAGGACCATGCCCTTGGGGAGTCGCTTACTCGTATTCCCCGTATGGGTAACTTCCACCCACCACGTCAGGTTGGCGGTGCAGTCCATGGTGCCAGTTGCCACATACACGCGATGGCGCTCATACACTTGATGGCGCTGGGCGATGACCCCATTCCCTGAGAATAACGTCTGTCTGGGACGCACCCCCGGGACCGCGGGGGTAGAACCACCTCCTGCGCTAGGCGCACCTTGGCGTCCACCTCACTAGCCGCCCCAGCCTTGCTGGGGGGGCCCGCCCTGGCATACGACACCGTCTTACCCCGACGAAGGATAGGGAACTTACAAGGGGTTGTCAGGATACGTATTTCCGGGCGAAATAGGATACGGATAAACGCGGATGCTGTGTATCTGATTACGGATAACTCCGATGAGTCAGATACGGATACGGATATCTGCCTCCGAAACCGGATTATTATGTAGAATATATACCTATCTGGATACAATTATCGTACCCGATTATATCCATACAAGTCCGCCAGACAGCAAAATTAGAGCCAGAGAAAGACACCATTCAGATACTTATCGAGTGTTCAATGGACGTCAAGTACGACATGACATTCACATTTGATGTGTGCACCCCAAGAGGCGTGGTCCAGGCCGTTTCCCGCCATTTTTGTCAACGGTCGTCCGAAGGACCATTCTGAATCTCGTGTCACACTTTGCTCGTCAGAAATATCCACACAACGAACAGGAGTTGATCTCGTTCACCTTTCAGTTCGGGGGCGTTGCCCCGAACGCAGTGGTGTGATTATAATCATTCCTTGGCTCGCGTAAAATGCTAATAATCAACCCCTTGAATTAAAGTCGTATGGGGCAGTGTTTATTGATTATAATCATGGGCCATGATTATAATCATTGGAAGCCTTTACGACAGAGCAAAAGTACGCACAAATATGACAGAAGTCCAATTAAGTCAACATTAGACGTGATAAGCCAACTTTCTAAACATTCTGTGGAAAGCTACGAGAGTGACTTCGGCAGGGTTGCAGGCTGTGTCCCTGTCGAAAGAAGACAGTGCCGACACCGCCGCCGCTGAGCAGCAACTGATGGTGAGAAGCGATCGTGGAGCTGAAGCGACATGTTATGCTGGGTAGTGAGACTCAGGTCTGGCCTGAGTGGTTGCTCGTGACAACGCCGTGGCCTTGAAAAAGCGTCCTCTTGCGCTCCAGTCAGTTCACGGGCCATGAAAAGCGCTTAGGGGGCCGACGTGAATCGACCACACCTGGCAACCTCGCTCAGATGTACTATGTACGATTCTATGTGGCAATTGTGTACTGATGCCATGGTAACCTTGGCTCTTTTTGCAGATGCCTGTTTTCATATGCATGAGGTGCTCTTCGACGCTCTGTCGCATGGCTCTGACTCTTTCTTCACTCTTTCCTGCGCGTAGAAGCATCACACTGCCATGCTCCTTGCCAGTTCTGCCATCTGTGGGAGCGTACCGTGTGAGTGCAGCAGGGCATGTCCTTCGCATTGTTGACCCGAACGACAGTCGTGGACTGGTCAAGCAGCCAGTGAAACGCTTGAATCTGTCAGTTGGCAGGCAAACCAGCTGTCTCTATCTCCTAGCAGCCCCCCTCATGTATGCCCAGCTGTAAAGCCCCTTGCACGGCCATGTGACTATAATCATCAGCCCCGTGATGTAAAATGATAATAATGATTATAATCATCATGATTATAATCAAATAAAAATCCACTGCCACCTCTACCGAACGGGAGTTTCTCCAGTTCTAGACGAGTTCGAGGTAGCCGAGGTCCCCGTCACGCGGGTCTAGAGTATCAACTTACAATTTCGCGTAGGAAGCGTGTCAAATCTACCTGTTCTGGACCAGAAGTATCGATGGATATCCAAGGGCACTTCGAGCGCTGAGGTGCGACGTCTCCTTCGACCCTCGATCATCTGACGTTGCTGCGTGGCAGTTCCTACCCGTCGAGCGACGGCGTGGGCATGAGAAGGGTGCATCAAGAGGCACACACTGCTGCTCACAGATGTATTGACTACAGATTGAACTGTTTTCGGGGATGCTCGTAGCCCTGAACCCTTCGGCAGCGAAGGTACGGATTTTGGTGTGGTGATGGGCTGTCGCGCCAGCTAAGACCAAGTCCGTGACCGACGCAATCGGATCGCACGAAGAAGATGAGTCGTACCTGTGGTCGCGACGACGGCGAGTCGGAGAAATAGCAGTGTCAACCGAGCTGTAATTGTACTGATCTAGAAGAAACTCCAAGCCCCAGATGATAAGATCCAGTTGTAGACCTCGCAGAAGCATGGCGATGATAATCCTACACGACCAAGCCATCCTATTGATCTGCATTAGCTGAGATCTTTAAAAATACCATCGGGATCGTCTCACGACTGCAAGCGTTACGGTCAGAGCCTGGCATCGGTTGTCCAGAACGGGAGTTTCTCCCGTTCTTCCTTCCGTTCGCGAACAGGAGGGAGAACGGGAGTCGCTCCCGTTCGGGCGGCCTCCGAACGGGTCCCCTGTTCGGCTCCCCGTTCTAGATGCAGTCTTTGTGATGCTGGTCGAGCAAGCGGGCCGAGTCGCGTGATTGAACGGTTTCTGCCGGGTCGGGCAGGACCGCCGCTTGCCGCTTTAACCTGTTTGCACATGAATCACCCGATTGTCGGAACGTGAAAAGAGAGGTCGATTGCTTTTATTGGAATTCTGCAGGCGCGAGAAGTCTAATCATCTTGTATATCTCTGTATCCTGACTCTTATATCTGGGATACGGATCTGATATAATCTCGCAATTCTTGTCGGACGGGATAGATATATCCTCTCCTCTCTTTTTCATGAAGCATTTAAGATATGCGTCCTCGGCGCGTATCTGATGTGGATACGGATATAATGCATGGATATATTCCTCCGGGATGTATCCATGACAACCCCTGGACCTTACATCAATTTAGTAACTGGATGTACCCCTTGGGTCCGCACATGTTGGGGACATGGACGTCAGTGAAGTCGGTCCCTAGAGGTAGGGGGACCGATATGCCTCGCACTACTCCACACGTGACTGAGGTTGAGTAAGTGCCGACTCGCACCGTAAGAGTCACGGTGCCCGTGATGTAAAGGAGTCCCCCATTCACGTCAAATAACTGGGCGGTCGCCGCATCTAGGGGCGCCACCTTCATCTCCGGGGGGAGAAGCGCTTCCCGTACTAGGGAGACGCACGACCCTGTGTCGACAATGACGCGGAGGGCTAACTCACGCCCCGCGTCCAGCCAGACGAGAGCGGCCACCAAATAGTTGGACCCCGTCAGGATGGCCACCACATTCCGGCCGTCCACCCCCATCGAAAGGGGCGCGTCCCGAGGGCGGATCCCCTTGGGTCGGGATTCGATGCGTACTGGCATCACATCCACGCCCCGGGTTGGGTCCACCGGTCGCCGCGGGGAGAGACCAACACCGGTGGTTATCCGTTTCCCTCCTCAGAATCAGAGGAGGTGGCGGGTCCGCACTCTGGCTCGGTCTGCGATTCCCCTTTCTCAAGCGGCGTCGACTCCTCGCCGCTTGAGCTGGATTTCTCGTCGGGAATGGCGACGGCTACTTGCCGGCCCGTTCGCTGGGTATCGCGGGAGCCCGACGGCGTCCCAAGAGGGGACCAGCGACTGGCTTGTGCCAATCGGTGACGTAGGCGTACGTCCAAGTCAGGGCACACCTCGGCCCAATGACCCACCTTGCCACACTACCAGCAAGGGTACTCTCCCGCCCGGCGTTTGAGTCGGGAAGACTCATCCCTCGGTCGGGACCTGTGGCGTGAGTTGTCGCCGGCCCCGGGAGTCGAGCCGCCCGGGGCCCCGGGCCGGGCCACATCGTACCGGGCGCCGGGAGTCGGGGCGCCCACGGCCCCGACAGCCCAAACGGGGGCGTCCCGCGGTTGGTAACCCCGTGTCCCCCCGGTGACCTGGGAAAGTGCGTCCGCACGAGCTTGCCGCCGGATTTGGGCCTCCTTCGCGAGCACTTCTCGCTCCTTGGTCCGCTCTTTAAGTTGCTCAAGTCGTAGCCAGAGGCGTTCGTCGCCCTTAGTCGGGGCGACGCGAGCCAACTCCGCCATAGTCATGCCGGGGGTGTTTCGCTCGCACACAGTGGCGCGCGCCGCGCGGTGGACACCTTCCAAAAAGCGCCCCTTAAGAGCGCCCTCCCCGTTAATGAACCCGCACATGGGTGTTGAGGCAGCGGAGGCGCTCGGCGAACGACAACTCGTCTCCGTCGTCCCGTTGGACCACAAATTAAGGGTCTGGACGAGAGTAGGCAATGAGGCCTGTGAAGTGAACTTCCGCAGTCCACCAGGGACAATTGGCCCTTGCGTAAGTCGTAAGTCTTTGTACTTTCGTGGCGGCACTGCATGTACTGGTTTGTAGATCTTTCAGCGGGGAATCTATTGGGGGTTGAGCTCCGAGGAAGGTGTGTGTGGGGAGCGGCGCCTTGAGTGTGAGGCTGTGGGCGCCCTCTGGAGGTGTGCGAGCTGCCCTGGGAGGCGTCGTGCGGGCCTTGTCGGCCGCGCCATTGGGGGTGCCTGGGAAGGCCCTGCGGCTGAGGTGGCCTGGGGGATATCAGGCACACCTGCGCAGGCCTGGGAACGCCGTGCCTAGTAAAACAACGCACCCACTCAACATAATCGACTTCGCAGGTTATGGGCCCAATGTCGCTGGTGGTCATCGTCGACTGCGGCTCTGTCGTTTGCGGGACGGCGCTCGTTGGGCTGCTATGTGTTCCTGCGTCGGGCGGGCGGGCATAGCCTCCCATGTCGTCAGTGTCGCGCCTCGGGGCGCGGTTGTCGTCGTCATGTCGGAGTACGGGCTCTACGGTGGCCCTCGCTTTGCGCAGCTGGACGACGATTACAAGGTCTGGTCCGTGTACTGCCGTGCACAGCTCATAAATGACAAGGTCTTGTGAGCGGTCGTGACCAGGGGCTCTCAAGCGACCGTGATTTTGTTGTGCCAATGGTAATTCGGATCTTTTTCTGAAGAGCGACTGCGTATATAGGATTGAGGCCCGCTTCAGTGCGTAGATTGAACTATGGTGTGTGGGCGCGACTTTTTCCGGGAACTTTTGGCCGATGCGGTTTGGCGGAGCAACTTTTCTGCGGTTGGAACAGAGCGTGCTTTTGAGCGTATATTTCTGACGAAGGGAGTCCGTCGCCCAGTCTTGCGCCGTTTCAGCGGCCATATTGAGACGTCGTGAGGCATGTTGCCATGTATTTCTTGATCAATAACTACTTCTGGACACTCAACTGTCACAATAACACAGTATCTTGTTGGGACTTACTGTTGTAGTAAAGTCTGGAGCGTACATTAGATATAGTCGCGCCGCAGGTGCTGCGGCGCGTATTTTCCTATCCTGCCAAGCGAAGTAAAGTAGATCTGCTCCCCTCCAAAACAGAGAGCGAACGCGTATATACGCTCAAAAAACTACGCGCAACTACGCTCCCGAAAAAGTCGCTTGACAACGCCTGGTCGTGACGGACCGCCCCGCGTCCGGGAGTGATTCGAAGGGCAACTTGGTGGCGGACGAGTGGGACATCATGAACGAGTAGGCGTTGGCGACCATCCAGATGTCGGTCAAGCCGGTTCATCTCCATTTGGTGACGGCGGTCAGTACGACCAAGGACGCGTGGGACGCGCTCAAGGACATATTTGAATCGCGTCACAACGCACGGCTGCTGCAGATCATGCACGAGCTGAGCAACCTCAAGAAGGTTGGCGACGAGAACATCATCCAGTACACGTCGCGCGCCAAGGGCCCCCGCCAAGAACTCGCCATGCTGGGAAACCAGGTGGACGAGAACACACTCGTGCTGCAGATCCTGTCGGGTCTTCCAGCATAGTACGACATGATCAAGACCGTCCTGGAGAACATGGATGGGAAGCGCAACCTGGCCGACGTGAGCGCCAAGCTGCTCACGGTGAAGCAGCGGGCCAGCCGAGGGCGGTCGTCGTCATCGACTGGCGTCAAGTCGCAAGCGTTTGCGGCTTCGGATACCAAGAAGCCGTGGGACAAGAAGGCGGTCGTGTGCTACTACTGCGACAAGAAGCGGCATATGAAGCGCGACTGCCTCAAGAGGAAGGCCGACGACGCCAGGGGCAACAAGAAGCCAAACGGCGGGCGTCGGGATGGTGGCGGGGGCGGTGGTGCGCCTCCCCGTGCCGCATTGGCCTACGCCGCGTCGGCAGGCCAGTCCGGGGAGCACAAGACTCGCGAGAGCTCCATTTGGATGTCGACCTGGGTGCTGGTCTTTGGCGCGACCAGCCTTATGGCTGCCGTGGACAAGGGCTTCACAGTCGAGACGTCGGGAATCGGGGCCAAGGTCACTGTGGCTGAAGGTCACAAGTTGCCCATTAAGGGGCACGGATACATCTCCATGGACGTGGGGGCGGGCAACACCAAGGTACGAATGGTTTTCGGTGAGGCCATGCTCGTGCCAGACCTGACGGACAGCCTGTTGTCTGTGCGTGCGGTCGACCGCCGCGGCGGAGCGGTGGTGTTTGTCGGAGACACCTGCTACATCCTGAGCGATGGAGAGGCGGTACTCTCAAAGCGGGGTGTTGAGCAACGCGTCTGTCATCGGTTCGGTCAACGAGTCCGAGAACTGTGTACTCAAGGTGACGCCGGTCAAGGCGTCGGCAAGCGCCGCCTCAACACGCATGGACGGCGAGGCGGAGCTGTGGGACCGCAGGTTCAACCACTTGGGTTTCGAGAACCTCAAGCGAATGGTCAGAATGGTCGACGGGACTCCAGCTTCGGTGGTGGACGCCAAGCGCATTCTTGGCACGGTGTGCGTCCCGTGTGTTGACAGCAAGATGGCGCGTTCCCCGCACCATCGCTCCACTACAACGAGCACAAGGTGCGAGACGGTTCACACCGACGTCGATGGGCCCTTGACGTAGTCGTTTGGTGGTTCAATATACTTCATGACGCTGATAGAGGACTCTACTGGCTTCATCACGGCGACGCCCATCAAGATGCAGGGGATGGTACCGGGCGTCATCAAGGCCCGCATTACGCAGCTTGAGATCCTCACCGGGCTAAAAGTGAAGCGCGTGCGCCAAGATGGCGCAAAGGAGTACGTCAGGCACGACGTCAAGGCGTGGTATGACAACAAGGGCATCACGTCCGAGAAGACGGCGCCTTACTCGTCGCAGCAGAACTGCAAGGCGGAGCGTGCAAACCGCTAAATCATGGAGCGCGTTCGCGCGGCACTGTTGGACGCCGGTGCGGAAGAGAAGCTGTGGGCTGAGGCGCTCTCCTCGGTCATCCACGTGCTCAACAGGTCCCCAAAGGCCGGGCAAGATGTGACGCCGCTTGAGGCGCTCACGGGGCGACGCCCCGACGTGAAGGGATTTCGCGTCTGGGGGAGCCGGGCCTCGGCCCTCAGGCCCAAGCAGCAGCAGCGCAAGCTGAAGCCAAGGACCGATGTTGGCCGTTTTGTTGGCTACCGCATCAGCAATCTCTGTGCGCCTCGAACCGCCGCATCCTCTGTGGCGTCCCGGAGCTTCTTTTTCTCAACGGCCCCTCGAAGTGTCTTTTTCTTGCCAGAGACGCACCTGGCGTGCGCCAGCTCCACTTTCGCCGCGGCCATCTGCCACCGTGATGGATTATGCCAAAGCGGCTCCCAGGGCGCCGCCCGCTGCGGACGGGATTTCCGCTTCAGTTCTCCCAGCCGGGGCACGGTGCCCTCACGCCGCGACTCTTAGAGTTCCTGGCCGTGGCAAAGAGTCTCTCACAGCTGGCCGCCGTGTTCGGCCGGGCTTTCTACTGGAGCGTTCTGCCGGGAGAAAATGCGGCCCGATGAGTGAGCGAAGGCGTACCAGAGGGGCTGCTACCGGTATACGTAGCCCATGCGACCACAAGCGCGGCAGGGGGTATTCTAGCGGAAGACCTCACCACAGAAGCTCTCTAGCAACAGTGCGTACCGCTGCGGCGTGTTCGCAGAGCGTACCTAAGATTCTCTCTGCACGTCGTCGTGCAGCGGTTGGAGCGCACGGATGCCCGGGCCGGATGCCCTTTTGCGGCGGCAGGCTACACCTCTCCGCGATGGCTGTTTGACGAGGATCTGGCGCAGTGGCCCGTGCTGGAGATGGTGCCAATGGCGGCCATTGCGCGCATCGTTCACGTCGTTCCCAACACGGACATGCTGTCGCGTCGCTTCGGGCTTGCCACGCCGAACGTGTGGAACGGGCAACAGCTCATCGACAATCGCGATGCCCTCTTCCTGCACAACATCTTACACAAGTCGACAACGCCTGCGCAGCAGCGCAGGCAGCGCTGCCGTCTTGCATACCAGAAGCATGATGCCAATGAGATGAGTTGTTAGTACGGGGGGGCACAAGAGGAACCCACGACTGCAACGGCAGCACCTGCAAGCCAAAACAAGGACATCAACAAGCAGCAGCTGCACCAGTGCCCCAACCGGACACAGAGCGTATCAGCGGCGGCGTCGACAGGCTGAGTGGTGCACAGAGTGGACGATTTCCCCCTAATCAAATATGGGGGGCTACATCTGCTGGAAAGATTCCTGAGGGGTGGCTGGCTCTGTTGTTCGAATCTGCTGACTCTCGTACGCGGCGGTCCTTCTGAGCGACGCGGTCAGACGCTGGCGTGCGCTTCAGTGGCGCTGTGGTCCTCACCGCTGCCGTGCGTGGCCGCCCACTGTTGCATCCAGCAGCTGAAGCACGTCGGCGCGTCGCTCCGCTATATGCCTCACCTAACCATCTTGCGCTCCTGCCGTGATGCCTGGGCAGCGGCTCGCACTCTGCCAACTCTGTGTGCTCGGAAGTCCTCGGGCCCTGGTGTCATCGCCGCATCCTGTCGCGACGCGGTTACACAGCGGACGTGTTGGTAGCCACAGCTGCCACTTCTCCGTTGCACGCGCGACGAGGTGACGGCACGTCATTAGCCACGCCCTTGAATTGGAGAGCTCATCTGACGAGGCGAGCACCTCACCTCCTCGCATCGTACGTATGCGCTCTTTACTGGTGGGATGCCCTCGAATGTACGTCGCGTCTCTGAAGCCGATTGCCCGGCCACGAGCTGGGCTGTCCTCACTCGCTCTCGCAGTACCGCGCTCCTGTAAACTAACCTCGCTCCTGTTGCTGTCGCTATGGTGTGGCTGTCACTTTAATTTGGGCTGAATGCTTATCAGTTGCGTGCTAGAGGTGGGGGGGGTACCCAGGCCGTGGCTTGGTGAAGGGCGGCGGGGCACAGCGAGTCCAGACGGGGCTGGAAGGCAAAGTGGCCACTCTGGTTGTAACGGGAGTGACGTGCCACAGGTTCATCATCCGACGTTGAGGGTGCAGATCGTAGCGGCGGCGGTCTAGAGTGCACCGGGTGACGTGCGTGAAGCAAGAAATGCTTCCGAGGAAGGCGCCGCCTCGCGGTGCGGAGGCCGCTGCGGCGACCGCGTCGGCCCCGGCGGGCGGCGTGTCCAAGCCATCCACGCGCAAGCCACCTCATAAGAAGAAGACGACCGCCAAGCCTGCCGCAAACTCGACTGCCGCTGCAGAGATATTGTTGCGTGGCGCTCGACCTGGCAGCACGTTTCACGCCCCCCCTCCACCGCCTATGCCACCGAGCGACAGCGAGCTGTTGGAAGAGGAGCCGCTTGAGGCGAATGACGGATTGAAGCAGAACGCGGATGGCTGCTTGGGCGACGGGGTTGCGGGAGCTCATGTGGGAAGCGGTCGTGGTGGCACCAGGGATGGCGTGGGCGCGCCTGACGCAGCTGCTGTTGGAGGCGTCAGCGGCAACGGCAGCAGCGCCATCCATCGCGATTCCCGGGTTGGGTGCGCTGAGGCCACCCAAGACGGTGGGGCTGGCGCTCCTTCCCATTCAGCGGAAGGAAGGAGTACCAACGGGGGTATTGGAGGCGGACAAGGCCGGGGAGGCGATGGTGTCCAGAACGCGGACGGTGAAGTATCCCAAGGTAGCCGCTTAGAGGCTGCCGTGGCATCTGCCGACGGTGAGATTACTGGCAGTGGTTCCCTTGCTGACGTTGAGCCCCCCGTGCAAGCGCTGCTCCCGCTCGGAGTGCCACCCGCGGCTACCAACGAGATGCCGTCCTCGTTGTTTTGGGTTGACCACGCTAAGGCCGTAACAGAGCTGCTTTGGCACGCCAGGTACGGCACGAGAACCCTGCAATCGATGGCAAGCACGGTCAACGGGTTGGTGTCGCGAAACGAGAGCATAGGCCGCGCGGCCGCGGCCGCCAAGGCATCTGCCGCCTCGACGCTCACGGAGGCGCGCACGATCGCGACCTCCCTGGCGGCGTGGAAGAAAGAGGTGACTGCCAACGCTCCCGGCGCTATCGACGGCGTGTCACGGGCGGTCGCAGAGTCCAAGGCGGTATATGAGGACGCCCTGTCAGAGGCGTACATCGCTGCCACCTCCACGGCTGATGTGTTTCCCGATGCACCAGCAACGACGACGCTTCTCAACGCCGTCATCGTCAAGACGCAGAACATTTCGGCTGCTGAGGCAGAGACGAAGCTACACGGCAGTTTAAAACGGACGAAGCGTGGTGCACAAGAGGCGGGCAAGCCCGTCACGTACGTCAAGCCGTTCAACGACAAGCGCTCTTGCTTCTACATGGACGTGGGCAAGGCTGGTATCGACGCATGGAAGAAGTGTGTCTGCTTCCCAGTCGACGACGCCAGCGTGCCGGAGCCGACAGTGGAGGCCGCGGTCAAGTTGTTCAACGAGGAGAAGAACTTTCGCTCGACGCTTGGCTGGGCTGGTATTGTCGCGGGCGTGACTGCCGCGTTTGACCACCTTGACGCCAAGAGCACCTTTTACGTGGAGCCACAGCAGACGGGCGACGTTGGCTATGTCCGGGCGCTCG
>Ga0209831_1003632_pt1 | contig 12613 bp, 9 predicted proteins | sample Maine_Asex4_meta_FD_187451 | JGI IMG/M metagenome (GOLD analysis project Ga0209831, IMG submission 187451) | Marine algal microbial communities from Maine, USA - Maine_Asex4_metaG (SPAdes) (version 2) | ecosystem: Host-associated > Algae > Red algae > Unclassified | place: Maine, USA | collected...
ACACGTTACTATATTTCAAGTTTAAAAAACAGTGCCGAGAACTTTCAATCTGATATTAGATCGCATTGGGCTATTGAAAATAAACTACACTGGACTTTAGATGTAGGATTTTCTGAGGATGCTTCAAGAAAAAGGGCTGGAAATGCTGCGCAGAACTACTCAATTATCTTAAAAATCGCTTTAAACTTGATGAAAAACGAAAAAACTGAAAAACAAGGAATTCAAGGAAAAAGACTCAAAGCTGCTTGGAATAATGAATATCTGTTAAAAATATTGAATGTTAAAGTATGATTTTGCCCTGTCTATAACCAATAATGATTTGTTTACAAAAAAAATATTCGGTAAATTTAAATATTAAATTGTATTATTACTTAAATCAATATTCCAAATTGGAAGCCACAATGCTTGATGCTAGACTGGAGTTGGATAATAATCTTATTGAAAACGCTATTCGACCTTTGGCTCTTGGTAGAAAAAATTATCTCTTTGCAGGATCCCACAAAGCTGTTCAAAATACTGCGATGCTATTTTTTTTTTTTTTTTGGAAGCTGCAAAATCAATAATACTAACCCTAGAAAATGGATGCAATATGTGCTTCAAAAAATACCTGACTATAACTTACAAAACTTTGAAGAACTACTACTTAACAACTTTTTTCAAATTAGTACAACGTAGTTGCTCGGGGAAATACTATCAACGTATTAAATTCTGAAAAAATTGTTGTAAAATAAATTTGAAATTATGGTATAAAAAAACCGCTCTAGCAATAGAGCGGTTTTTTTAAATGTATTCAGTAATTACTTTACTTCAACAGTTTCAATTTTAGTCTCAACAGTTTTACCATCAATAATTACATTAGCAGTAATAAACTGATCTGGATCTTTTACGTCAAATTCTTGATCGTATCCTTCTAATACTAAATTAGTAATAGTGGCACCGGAAGCTTTTTTGAATTGTAACGCAGTTCCTCCCTTAGCTGACACAGCAGTTAAATTAATTAATTTAGGCTCTCCATTATCCTTGTCGGCTTCAACAACAGTAGAAAAATCTTCGATAGTATGAGAAATATAAGAATTAGTTACTGTTCCAGTCCATTTTTCAGTCCAGTCAATAGCATCATCTTCATTATTTTCTAAATAAAGATTTGTAACACTTACAGAACCTCCAAAGAATTCAATACCGTCATCAGCACCATCAATAATAGCGACGTTTGTGATTGCAGTCCCTGAACCTACTGCATACAAAGAAACACCATTGTATTGACTTTCAGTGTCAATTTGAGCTCCAGTACCTCTAATCACTAAATAGTTTATTACTCCAGAATTGTCTGCAACGTTAGTTCCTCCATATTTAAAACCTCCTACTTCAGCAGTTTTATCAACACCAGCACTAGTAATACCTTCTCCACAGATAGTTAAACCTCCCCAGTTGCCAGGTTTGCCTTCTTTAGAGGACATAACTACAGGATTGTCAGCTGTTCCGTTAATCTCAATCACTCCGCCTTTAAGCACAGCTATATATATAGAAGTTGCGTCTTTTCCTTCAGCAGCGGAAGCTTCAATCTGAGTTCCAGCTGGTATAATAAGTTTTCCACCAGCTTCAACTGTATATGAATTAGGTAAAGAATACTTTTTAGTAGCATCTAAAGTTACTGTTGTTGTTACTTTGCCAGAAAGTGTTTCTGTTGAAACAGCATTAGAAAGTTTTGCGTCTTTCCAAGTCCAAGTGGAGATGTCAACTTTTGTACCTTGATTAAATACAAGTTTAGTGAAATCCTCAGTTGAGGGTTTTACAATAGGCTTTGATATAGGGTCGGTATCATCATCAGAACAAGCAACAAAGATAGCGCCTAAAGCAAAGATTGATAAAATTGATTTTTTCATTTTGTTTTTATTTTGAATTATAATTTCACTACAAATAAAGGGATATAAAATTGTTGTAATTTTATCTAAGTGTTATCTATGAGTTATAAAATTTAGTTCTATGTTACATTTATGTTAACGCAAAAAAAGCTCCTGAAAGGAGCTTAAAGTTTTTTGATTTTCACTTAGAAAGTATATGCTACCCCTAAAGCGAGTCGTCTTCCTTTTTTGTAGTTTCCTACCAATCTATTATCTCCTCCGGGACCAGAAAAGTTAGTAACTACTCTTTGTCGTTGGTTAATGTTTGGGTTTAATAGATTTTTAGCAGTAGCTGTTATTTTTAATTTTTCAAAAAGCTGTTTACTTAAAACAAAGTCTACTGTCCAAAATCCTTTTTCAATAATTTCATTGTTAAATAAATTTCCTTGAGTAAGTATGTTATCACTAGCTCCCAAAACAGTTATTCTATCCGAAGAATAATTAGTTGTTAGTGTAGAGACAAATTGATTATCAGATTTTGTAGCAAAACTTATCGAAGAATTGAAAATTAAATCAGAAGCGCCTTCCAGCTCTGAAGTAGTATTTCCATTATATTGAAATTCTTCTTTTAGATCTTGTTCAGTCCACATTTTAGTAAAGTTTACTCCCACATTTAATTTTGAGTTTTCTAAATCTAATACATCAATCTTTCCCTCTAATTCTAAACCAAAAACTTTGGCTTCATCTCCAGTATTTGAGTAGGTAAAGAACCCTGTTGATCCTTTTATAAGCGTTTTATTAATTGGGTTGTTAATTTGTTTATAAAAACCCGCTAAGGATAACAATTGCCCAGAAGTAGGAAAAAATTCATATTTTAAATCTAAATTATAGTTGTCAGATTTGTCAAGTTCTTCATTGCCAATGGTACCTCTACCCGTTGGAGAGATGTATACAAATGGCGCAATTTCTTTAAACTCAGGTAAAGTAGTAGTAATGCTTGAGGCGAAACGTAAGAAATGTCTTTCATTTAATTCATACTTTATATTTACACTTGGTAGATAGTTTTTATAACTACGAGAAGTATCTCCTATACGCCCTTCAAAGTTGGTAACATCCCAGTTTAAGTCGATTTCGTCTAATTCGAATCTTAAGCCGACATTACCAGTTAATTTTTCATATCCAAAAGAAAAATCTGCATACCCAGCATAGATTGATAATTCACCGTTATAGGTATTAGGTATTTGTGTAAGCACATTAAAGTCAGTTCCAATATTGTTAGGGGATAAGATGCTTGCCAAATTATCAATAGATTCTGTTAAAATTCGATCTCTTCCAATTTTTTGTAGACCAAAAAATTCAGATCTAAAATCCCTAGTTTTTTTTCTGTAATTACCACCAATTTTCAATTTAAATTTGCTGTCTTCAGGGTCTAGATTGGCTAATATTATTTTATCTTCAATTAAAAAATTGTATTCATTATCTTCAATAACTTGATCAGATTTTCTTTGCTCAAACCCACTATCTGTCAGGATATCTATTCCTTGTGACAAAATGTTAACCTCATTTCTTATTCTACTAGGTTCTTGTGCATTCACATAGTTGTAACCAGCAGACCATTTAAGCTCATTGTTTTCAGTTAATTTATGCTTTCCATGAAACTGATTTACTGTAAAAAATGTTTGTCTAATATTTTGATCTCTAGTAAATGAACCAAAGTCATTGTCTTCGTCATTTTGATCTAAAACCCTGCCTAGTCCAGACCGTCCTTGCTCATATAATATGTCGTCGGTTTTATTTACAAATAAAGTATTAAAGCTAATTTTATTGTAAGTATTAATTTTATAATCTAAATCGAACAAAGCAGTTGTGTTGTTACTAATGCTATATTGTTCTACATCATTAAAATCTCTTTTGAAACTATTGTTTTGAAATTCTCTGAATTGTCCTTGTGTGTAATTTGATCTGCTACTATGAGATAACGATGCTGTTAGTTTTAAAGGATTATCAAATAAATTGATTTTTTTTGCTCCACTCAAAAGTATTCCATAGTTACCAATAGTAGAGCCGTTTTTTGGATTCCACTTTCCGTTTGAAATAGTATTATTTACATCATCGTCACTAAAGAATCCTAAAGTATTATTTGTGTTGTTACTAGTAACTCTAAAATCTTCTCCCAATATATTTGTGTTAAAACCGTAGTTTAGTCCTACTTTGAAAAAATCTTTTTGATACTTTTTTGTTATTACATCTACGTTTCCAGAAGCTTGATCTGCATAATTTGATGCTGAAAAAGTTTTAGAAATACCAACATTTTGAATAACACTTGTATTAAATAAAATTAAATTAATGTTTTTGTTTTCAATATCATCAGAGGGGACAGGCAAACCATTTAATGTAGTAGTTAAATAACGATCCCCGAGACCTCTAATATAAACTTGAGAAGAACTTTCACTTTTAACAACCCCAGCAATTTTCTGAGTTGCACCAGAAGCATCTGTAACCCCAGCTTTGCTTAATTGAACAGCTCCAATAGATTCTTTAATAGTTTCAGACTTTTTTTGTTCTATAAGTAGTGCTTTTTCACTTTCTTTAACCTGAGTTGATGCTTGTACTACAACACCTTCAAGTGTTTGTCCAGCTCCCAATACTTCATTTAAGACTGTAGTTTTTTCTTCTTCAATAAGTACGGTAATCTCCTTGGTTTCGTATCCAATAAAACTAATTATAATAATTTTTTGCCCAACTTTTATATTTTGGATTAGAAATTTACCGTCCATATCTGTACTAGCCCCTGTAGTAGTGCCTTTAAGGTAGACGTCAGCAAAAGGAAGTGGTTGATCTTGGTAATCTTTATCTAAAATAACCCCCGATAAATCTCCTGTTTGTGCTAGAGAAAGTAAACTTGCGAATAAAAATACAATTGGTAATAATTGCTTCATTGTAACTAATTTTAAGATTTAATTTTGGTTTTTCAATTCGATGGCAAAGAAACCATCATAGTGTTACGCCTATATTAATTAGAAGTTATTGTTACGTCAATATATACGCTAAAAGTTACCTTTCTGTTAGTGAGGCATAGTTTATTATTTTATTTAGTATTATTGAAAAAAACATAATACACTGTTATTTAGAGTTTTGACTCGTATTCTTCTTTTTTGTTAAAATGAAAATAGTTAACAAAAACATAAGGTTAAGATTACTTAATTGAAAAAAGACAAGTTTATATTTGCCTTGGATTTAATAAGTTATTAGATAGCTTATGGAATTTTCAATTCATATAAAGCTTCTGCTTAGGTAGAAGCTTTTCTTTTTTTAAGAGAATTTAAAGAATAGATGAGTTAAGCAAACATAACATTTGCTTAACATTAATGTAATTGGAGGTTAACTCGAAAAAGGTTTCTCTAGTTGTACTTTTGCTGTGTAAAAAAATAATATGACTAGAATATTTCTAATTTTTTCGTTGTTAATAACAAGTATAACTTTTGGACAAAATAACGGTGTCATTGAAGGAACAGTTAAGGATGTGTCTCAAAGTGACAGTCCTATGATGTATGCTAGAGTTACTATAAAGGAAACAAAGCAGGCTATGAATACTGGGTTTAGAGGAGGTTATTTTTTTAAAAATTTAAAACCAGGTAAGTACACGTTAACATTTGCTTTTTTAGGGTATGAGAGTATAACCAAAAAAGTGAAAATTAAAAATGAAAAGTTAGTTGTTGATACTGCCTTAAAGCCAAATACAGATATTAGCTTTGACGATGTGCAGTTAACTTTAAATTAAATAAATATTTTTATATATAATTAGTGACAAAAAAACATCGCAATTGCGATGTTTTTTTATTGAAAAAATTGAATGAAAGATAATTTTAACCTATTCCTTTTATGGACAAGCACGTAGTTACCCAAACAATAACTGAGGAGAAAAATATCCCAATTACATTAGCTGTAAAAGCTTTCTTTTTTTCTATTTTAAATAGATATGTTGCAATGCTACCGGCATAAACACCAGTCCCAGGCAATGGAATCATCACAAAAAACATTAGCCCCCAAAATCCATATTTTTTTATTTTAGTTCCAGATCCATTTTTGGCTCTACGTGCTACAAATATTGCAGACTTTTTGTAAAAAGTCCATCGTAGTAAATAAAAGTTTATTTTTTCTAAAAAAAACATCATTATAGGAAATACAAGTACATTAGCTATAAAACAAGTAACAAAAACAATATAGATGTTTACACCATTTATTAATCCATAGGGTATTCCCACTTTAGCTTCGCCAAAGGGAGATAAACTTAATAAAATAGCAATAATACTGTCTTTAATCATGCTTATAAATAAGTTGGTAAAAGTACGACTATAAAGGCTTTTATGTTCTTCTTTTTTTCTTAAAAAAATCGAATACTTTTTTAAAACAGGTTAGAATAAGCTATTTTATTTTGATGGAATTATAAGAAGTTTAATATTTCAAAAAATCAATATAATAAAAAAGACTGTTCAAAAGAACAGTCTCCAAATATATTTAAACTAGTTAGTTATATTAATTTTTATTAAAATTAATGGCAACATTACTATCGTCAGCCCATGTTTTGGTAGATGAAATCTGATTATTATTATAATTTACTTCTGAAAGTTTATCCCCTTCTCCTTCCCAAAAAAACCATTTTCCAGTTTTTTTACCATTATTATAATTCCCAGTAGAAATTTTCTTTCCTTCAGAATTATAAGAAATCCATTCACCATGTAGTTTTTTGTCTTTGTAAAAACCTAGTTGTTGCACCTTTCCATTATTATGGAAGTAAGTTGCTTTTACTAAATTCCCTACTTTTTCAAAAGTAGGTTTTACATCCTGTGCAGCCATAGTCGCCGCAAAAATGAAGGCCAATATTACTAGTACGTTTTTCATAATTTTATTTTTTATAAATGTGTTGGATGTCGACTTGATGTTATAAAAGTAACAATTATTTTACATTTAAGCAATGTATACGTAACTTTTAATTAACATCGTATATTCAAGTAATTGATTTTTAGATATTTAATATCTAGGTGAATTTAAATACTTTTTGGTAATTAATATTGATTCTATAACTTAACTAATTCAGAGAGCTACTATTAAATTTATATTTTTGATTGTTCTAGGTAGCATATTTTAACTTCAAAAATTTATTTTTAATGAATAAAAAGGAAAAGCTTGTAGAAGTTGCCACAGTTTTCTTTAGGTTAGGGTGTTTTGCTTTTGGTGGTCCTGCAGCACATATAGCTATGATGGAAGATGAGGTGGTTCATAAAAGAAAATGGATGGATAGGCAGCATTTTTTAGATCTTATTGGGGTAACAAATTTAATTCCAGGTCCAAATTCTACTGAGATGACAATGCATTGTGGTCATGAGCGCGCAGGGACTTTAGGTTTATTTGTGGCAGGTATTTGTTTTGTTTTTCCAGCAGTTATTATTACTCTGATATTAGCTTGGTTTTATACTTCATATGGCCAGTTGCCAGAAGTTTCTCCTTTTATATTTGGGATTAAACCAGCAGTATTAGCAATTATAGCTTCTGCAATTTTAAAATTAGGAAAAAAAGCATTAAAAAGTTGGGAAATTGGTGTAATAGGTGTTTTTGTATTAATATCTAGTTTATTTGGAATTAATGAAATTACCGCTCTATTAAGTGGGGGTTTTTCAGGAGTGCTTTATTTTTATTTAAAGTCAAAAGTAGTTACAAGTTCTAAGTCCATAACACCTTTTATTTTTGTTAAAATATCATCGGTCATTTTATTAAAAATTTCTTCATTAAAAGTGTTTTGGACTTTTTTAAAAGTAGGTGCTATTTTATATGGTAGCGGTTATATATTATTCGCTTATTTAGATGCAGAATTGGTAACCAATGGGTGGATGACGAGGTCAGAGTTAATGGATGTGATTGCAGTTGGACAATTTACACCTGGCCCAGTGTTATCTACTGCTACTTTCATAGGGTATCAATTGGCTGGATTTGGTGGTGCTATTGCAGCAACTGTTGGGATTTTCTTACCGTCTTTTCTTTTTGTATTGATTTTGAACCCTTTGGTGCCCAAAATGAGAAAATCTAAAGTATTAAGCTACTTTTTGGATTCAGTAAATATTGCAGCTGTAGCCATAATGATATTCATACTATATGTAATGACTGCGGATACGCTTGTAGATTGGAGATCTTTATGTATAGCTTTAATAAGTGTAATTATAATTTTTGGTGTAAAAAAAATAAATGCAATGTGGGTTGTATTAGGCGGTTCGTTTCTCGGATACCTTTTTCTCCTGTTTTAAATATATTTTAACCATATTTTAAAGTTCTGGTAACATAAAGATTCGACAAATGAAATACATTTGATGTGTCTTCGGACAAAATGTAATTTCAAAATAAATCATATTAGTTTTTGTCGACTTAGATTTTTGAAATACAGGGCTGGCCCTACTTGGTCAGCCTTTTTACTATGCATAAGTAAACAAAAATTACTTGCTTTAAAATAACTATTATAAAACATTTTGTTAACATTAATTTAATATTAGTATCAGTTATTTGTATTGACAAAAATTAATATTGAATTATGAAGTTAAAAGTTACACTAACAGCGTTGGTTTTACTTGCGTTGTATACAGTTAATGCACAGGATACTACTGAAACTAAATTTGGAAAAGGCATCATAAACGTAGTTGCTAAAGACGGCTCTTGGAGTATGAAATTCGCAACTAGAATACAAATTTTATCTACCACAGGATGGAGTATTGACGATGGTGACTACAGCAAGCCAGAAAGTAACTTCCTGTTAAGAAGAGCACGTTTAAAATTTGGTGGTTTTGCATACACTCCTAAACTTAAATATAAAATAGAATTGGGCTTATCCAATAGAGATATTTCTGGAGCTTCAGAATTTACTCGGGACGCTCCACGTTATATACTTGACGCAGTTGTAAAATGGAATTTTTATGAAAATTTCGTTCTTTGGGCTGGGCAAACAAAACTTCCTGGTAACGTAGAGCGTGTTATTTCTTCAGCAAACCTGCAATTGGTAGGTCGTTCAAGATTAAATAGTAGATTTAATATCGATCGAGACCTTGGGGTACAATTAAGACATAAATTTAAATTATCAGATACTTTTATAGTTAAAGAAATAATAGCAGTTTCACAGGGAGAAGGAAGAAATGTAACAGAAGGAAATATTGGAGGGCATCAATATACAGGTAGAATCGAATTACTCCCTTTTGGTAAATTTATAGGTAAAGGGAATTATAAAGGAAGCGATCTTAAAAGAGAACAAACTCCAAAATTGATGCTTGCCGCGACCTATGATTTTAATGCGGATGCTGTAAAAAATAGAAGTAACCAAGGGTCTTATATGAGGACAGTAAATGGTTTTTATGAAACTAATATTTCAACGGTATTTGTTGATGCAGTTTTCAAGTACAATGGGTTTTCTTTTATGGGAGAATTTGCAGATAGAGATGCAAAGGAAGCGGTAGCGGTTGAGAAAGATGGAACTCCAACAAAAGATGTAGTAGAAGTAGGTAATGCTTTAAATTTACAAGCAGGATATTTATTTCCCAATAATTGGGAAGTTGCAGGGCGTTATACGAACTTAAATTTTAAAGCGGTTACGGGTGGTCGTCTTGAGGAACAATATACTTTAGGAATATCTAGATATATAGTAGGTCACAGCTTAAAAATTCAGTCAGATATAAGTTATACTACTCATGATGGCATTGGTAGTGGATTATTGTATAGATTACAATTTGATATGCATTTCTAATATTAAATAAATACATAACAGTTTAATAACATTAGACTGGGAATTGATTACAATATTTGCACTTTAAACAAAAAATATAATGGACAATGTTTATTTATTAATGGTTATTGCTCTTGCTATTTTAGCAATTGCAGATCTTGTTGTAGGGGTTAGTAACGATGCTGTTAACTTCCTGAATTCTGCTATTGGCTCTAAGGCAGTATCTTTTAAAACCATTATGATTGTTGCCAGTGTGGGTATTGCTGCTGGAGCAATATTTTCGAGTGGATTAATGGAAGTTGCTCGAAAAGGAATATTTAATCCTGGGGAGTTTTATTTTGATGAGATCATGGTCATTTTTATGGCGGTTATGATAACGGATATTCTGCTTTTAGATTTTTTCAATACTCTTGGAATGCCAACATCAACAACAGTTTCCATTGTGTTTAATTTGTTAGGAGCTGCAGTGAGTGTAGCTTTAATTAAAATTGGAGCAGACGATAGCCTATATTTTAGTGACTTAAAAACATACATTAATACTAAAACAGCTACCAAAATTATATCAGGAATTTTACTTTCAGTAGTAATAGCATTTTCTGTAGGTGCTATTGTACAATTTATAACTCGATTATTACTTTCTTATAATTTTGAGAAAAAAGCGAAATGGGTAGGAACCTTATTTGGTGGAGTAGCGTTAACAGCTTTACTATATTTCATTTTTATGAAAGGAATTAAGGGAACCAATTATGCAAAATCGGTAGTAGATGTAATATACAATGATGGAGCTAGTGGTTTATTAGCTTGGGCAAACGATTATTTTGGAGAATCTTATGCAACAGTTAAAGAGCTAGCAAAAGGGAAAAAGGACTTATTTAAAATTGATGGTACTTTAGGAACAATTAAACTTACATTACGCGGCTTTTTAGAAACTAATGTACTACCAATTGTTGCAGTTGGGTTTGTAGTATGGTCATTATTTTCCTATGCATTAATCAACTTTTTTAAAGTTAACATTTATAAATTAATTATAGTTATTGGAACATTTGCATTAGCATTAGCATTTTCTGGTAACGATTTAGTAAACTTTATTGGAGTACCTATTGCAGGATGGCAATCATATGAAGCTTGGGTAGCTTCTGGTATCCCCGCGGCAGAATTTGCAATGAGTGGTTTAGCAAAAAAGAGTGAAACTCCAGTGTTATTATTGTTCTTAGCAGGAGGAATTATGATAGTTACCTTATGGCTATCCAAAAAGGCACGGTATGTTGCTGAAACCGAAATTAATCTTTCCAGAGAAGGTGAAGCCAAAGAGCGTTTTAAGCCCAACTTTTTATCTAGAGGTATAGTAAGGTTAACTGTATTAGCATCGCATGGACTTTCATCAATTACTCCAAAGCCGGCGATGAAATTTATTGATAAGCAATTTACAAAGCCAGTTATTGATTTGCCAAAGGATAAGACATATCAGATGCCAGCTTTTGATATGGTGAGAGCCGCTGTAAATTTAGTGGTTGCAGGTATTTTAATTTCAATTGCAACTTCCATGAAATTGCCGTTATCAACAACGTATGTAACCTTTATGGTTGCTATGGGTACATCATTAGCAGATAGAGCATGGGGAACAGAAAGTGCAGTATATCGTGTAGCAGGAGTGTTAAATGTTATAGGTGGATGGTTTATGACAGCAATAAGTGCTTTTGTCGCTGCTGGTGTAGTAGCTTTTTTAATTAGTCTAGGTGGGCCAGCGATGATTGCAGTACTACTGTTAGTAGCGGTATTATTGTTGGCAAGGAATACGATTAGTTATAGAAAAAGAGTAAAAGCAGAAAAAGCAGAGGATAGTCTTAAAAATTCCGAAAGTAGTTCAATTCAAGGCGTTATTGAAGAAAGTGCAGGTAACATTAAATCTTTCGTTAATAGAGGAAATAAGATTTACACAAATACAATAGATAGCCTAATAAAATACGATTTACAAGAATTAAAGAAAAGCAAGAAAGGAATTGCTAAGCTAGATGCAGAAGTTGAGGATCTTAGGGATAATATTTTCTACTTCATAAAAAATTTAGACGAGTCTAGTGTAGGTGCCAGCAATTTTTATATTAACATACTAGGGTACTTGCAGGATATGTCACAATCACTAGAATATATTACTAAGGCAAGCCATAAGCATGTTAATAATAATCATAAAAAACTTCGATTTAACCAAATTAAAGATCTAAAGGAAATCGAAGAACAATTAAACGAGTTATTTGGACAAATTAAAAAAGCATTTAGTGATCGTAAGTTTGATCGTATCAATACAATTATTGATGAAAAGCAAGAATTGTTTAATAAAGTAAACGAAAAAATTGACAAACAAGTAGCCAGAACCAGAACTGAGGAAAGCAGTCCCAAAAACACAACGTTATATTTTGGTTTGTTACTGGAAACTAAGGATTTAATAACAGCGACTATGAATCTATTAGAGACATATAGAGATCATAAATAATTATTTATATTTTATATAACCAGGTGGATTCAAGTTATAAACGCAACACTTAAGTTTTGAATTATAAATTCATCAAACTTTTCATTAGGCGTTAGGAAGTTATATCTTTTTCTAGGTCTATTATTTAATTTTTCAACTGCATCATTTACCTGTTTGGTTTTGATGTTATCAAAGTTAGATTTTTTCGGAAAATATTGTCTTACTAAACCATTCAAATTTTCGTTTGCACCCCTTTGCCAACTATGATAAGGCTTGGCAAAGTAAAAATCGATATTTAATTCTTCGGCTATAGCTTTATGGTTGGCAAATTCTTTTCCATTATCAGAAGTAATGGTGTGAATAAAGGGTATCCATGGCTCTAATAGTTCAATGGTTTTAAGTTCTATCTGCTTAGCTTCTTTACTATTAACATATGCCATTTTTAAGAAGCCTGTTGCTCTATCATTTATAGTAAGCAAAGCACCTTTATGATCTTTACCAATAACTAAGTCAATTTCTAAATCACCAAATCTTTGCTTTTTCTCT
>Ga0209831_1003634_pt1 | contig 12604 bp, 5 predicted proteins | sample Maine_Asex4_meta_FD_187451 | JGI IMG/M metagenome (GOLD analysis project Ga0209831, IMG submission 187451) | Marine algal microbial communities from Maine, USA - Maine_Asex4_metaG (SPAdes) (version 2) | ecosystem: Host-associated > Algae > Red algae > Unclassified | place: Maine, USA | collected...
AGGGGGGCACAAACAGAGTACAGGACCACGATGCGACGGGGAGCTCCCGTCGCATCGTGGTACCCCGCCCCCCCTGCTAGCAGGGGGGGCGGGGGGGGTGACGGCCATGGTCGTGGAAAGGATTCGTGCTAATTTAAGTCCACTCTTTCATACAGTACCAGTCTCCAAGCCATCACTCGGTGTGTACATTTCTGTCTGGGACATTATTTTTCTCCCTGATCATTAGGGTTTTTGGGGAAAGTCAGGGTCCAAGATGACGTATTCAAACGAGAAAACTGAAAGTGCTTGCAAGAAGACACGCAAGTACCACGATGAGGAAAGCTACTTGGCCGCGACCACCGATTTTGACACGCTCGTCAGGCCATGCCCAAGCCCCTGCGACTCCTTCGTCCAGGGCCGTGTGTCGGGCCGTTCGTGCCAGACGAGGCAGTGGGGAGTGTTCGCGACGGGCAGCCGCGGCAGCTCGCGGGGGGGTTGCAGCTCGGAGCGCGACGGCCCTGGTGGCTGCTGCCGCCGCGCACTCCACCTCCGTTGTGCGGGTCGGTCGCGTCGGTGCCAGTTTGACTTGGTGGCAGGAGCGGTGGAGGCGCCTCCCCTCCCCACCTTGTTTCCAGTCTTTCCTTCCTTTGCTCTTTTCTCTGCTCTTGCTTGCCCAGCCTCCCCACGCCCCTCGTCTTGCCCTGCCTGTCCCGTTGCTGTTGCCTGTCATTGGGTGTCCATGCCATGGACGTCCCGCGTCGTGGCCTCGCGGCCTCCCCTCCGGTTCCCGCTTTCTCTGCCGCCGCCGCTAGGGGTGGCGTCGGCGGGGCCGGCACGGCCGCGTCGGTGACGCCCACTACGTCTGACATGGACCCGGAGAGCAGCCGCACGGACGGTGGCGGCGGCGGCAGCAGAGACGACGATGAGATGGCGGCCACCCCTGCTCGGCGCCGTCGCCCGCCGTCGGTCGCCACGTCCCTGCGGCGGGTGCGCCAACAGACGCTGCCGTCCTTCACTCCGACGCTCTCCGTTCGGACAATGGTGTTCCTCTACTATGGTCTCGGCCTCCTGTTTGTGCCCATTGGCATCGCGGTGCTCGTCGGTTCGGCTCGCATTGGGCGGTCCGACACCCTCCGTTACGACACGCTCTGCCCGTCCAACGTGTCCGTCACACCCGCGGCAGCGGCGGCGGCGGGCGCAAGCAACGGTTGTGTGCTGCCACTAGTGGTACGCTCCCGTATCAAGGCGCCCTCATACTTTTACTATCGTGTGACGGGGATGCAACAGAACGCGCGGCGGTACGTCAAGTCCCGCTCCCACAAGCAGCTCCGCGGGGAGTGGCCGCTAAGCGCGGATGAGTTGCGTCAGTGCGCCCCGTTGACGTACGTTGGCGACACGCTCGTGAACGGGGGGTCGGTCGTGGACGAAGAAGAGCTCGACGAGGACGCGACGGCGGTGTCCAACGCCAGTGCGACACCCGCGGCGGTGGCGGCCGGCGGTGGCAGCCGGACTCAACGGCAGGTGCTCGTACCGTGCGGCCTGACTGCCGCCAGCGAATTCAACGACACCCTTGAGCTGTGCGCGGACAACAGGTGTGCCTCCCCCATCCCCTTGTCGACCGACGGCATCGCGTGGGACGCCGACACGGAGGTCGCCTTCCGCCCCCGTGTGCCCGTGGCCCCCCCATGGACACCCGCCATCAACGCGCGCATCACATCTGAGCGGTTCATGGTCTGGATGCGCTTGTCCGCGTTTGCCGACTTTGACAAACTGTACGGCATCATCCGGTCGGACCTGCCCCCCGGCACCTACTACATAGGGGTCGGCTCGCACTTTCCCGTTGCACCCTTTGGCGGCACGAAGAGCGTCTTTGTGGCTAACACCACCTGGTTTGGCGGCCGCAACGTCTTTTTGGGCGTCACGTACGTGGTGGTCGGGCTGTTGTGCCTGGCAGGCGGCACCGCGTTCCTCACCTACCACCTGGCGCGCCCACGGCGGCGCGCGTACGACGACCCGGCGTTGGTGCAAGCGGCGCTCGCGCGTTTGACGTCGGCGGTGCCCCGGTCGGCGCGGAGGCGGCGGGGGGGAGGGCGCTTCGGGCGGGGAGGGGGGCGCCCGGGCGTCGCCCCATCAGCTGGCGGGCAGGCCGGGCCCGATGGAGAGAAGGTGACCTAGGTGCTCTGCAACGTGCGTGTACGTACCAGGTGGTGGTGGAAGGGTGCTCGCCTTAACTCGTCTGGTGGGAAAGCAACGCGATTGTTGGGTGGTTCGTCTTCCTCTCGCGCTGTGTGGCGACGACTTTGGCTCTGCAGCACCAGCGGGGTTGGGGCACTGGGGTGCCGGTTTGGCTCAGAGTAAGCAGGTGTGCGGCGATGTGTGGACGAGACGAGGCGAGAGGCAAACAAAAAGAAATAAAAAGAATAAAAACTAGACAGCTGCGTGCAAGGCACACACACATACGACAACAGAAGCGAAAGCCGACCGATAGCGAGACGCGGCGGCAGTCGCTGCGCCGGTCTAGTTTGGCCGCTGCCCGGGTGGCGGCACCGCCCCGACTGACCGAGCATCCTCCCCAAGCGGCAGCCGCGTTTGCCGCTCGATAAGCAAGTACTGCTCTCGCTCGTACTCCTCCTCGTCTCTGTCTTGCGTCAACCGCGCTGTCCGCGCAGCCTGCACGAGCATGACGCGGATGAAGACGACCAGCCCGCACATGCCAGCCGCCAGGTACCACTGCCATGGCGTGTAGGCGGCCATCTGCATCGCAAACGGGATGAAGGGGAAGAGCAGCAGCACGTACACCACCTGCCACACAATGTTTTGCAGCGTTGACACGATCATGTAGGTGAAGAAGGGCACGGGGTTGAAGAGGGAGAAGGCCGCTGGCCGGAACGGCTCGGGCAGCACATAGTCGATATGCTGACCACGTGGGCTCCACGCCTGCTTGCCGACCTTGCATTTCTTCTTAGCCGCCTCGTCCGCGGGCAAAAACTCGAGCGCAATCTGCCCGCGCACCTCCACCTCGGGGTGGTTGGGGTGGTACAGCATGACGTACTGCTTGTTCTTGATGATCGTCCGGGGGTTGGCAATCATGTCGTCAAACATTGTCCGCAGCTTGATGTCCCCGACGCCACACAGCGTGGTGCCGTCGAAGACCTGCAGCTTGAGGCGGGGCTTGATTTCCACCGACGGGAGGTTGAGCTCCCACTGCATCCGCCAGTTGAACGGCCCGACGCCGTCGCCGACGTACCTGCACGTGTCCGTCTGACGCTGGTCGACCACCCGGTTGCCCAAGCGGGCTTCCACCTTGAGAGCCGCCAGCTTGTTGGGGTCGTAGTTCGCCAGCTTGTACGGCAGCATGACGTCCGCAACCTTGAAGACGACCAACCGCAAAAAGTACTTGCGAGTGACCGGCGGCGCAACGGGGATTGGCCGGTACAGCCGGGGCCGCTTGTCCACCTCTTTGGCGTCAAAGATGTCAACCCACAACTCCACCGAGCCACGAGCGTTGAGGGAGCCCTCCTTGTAAAGCGACCGCGACTCAACGGGCGACTTGTCGAGCGCCCGCCACCCCGCATTGTACCACCGCGAGTCGAGGTCGATGGTTGTCTCGCCGATGTCCTCGCTCCAGCCCAATCCCAGTTTACCGGCATTGATGGGTAGCTCGCTGTGGCGGAGGGCGGGGATCCAGCCGCCCTCGTCCCGGCGGTCGGGGATGGCGATGGGGAGATTGAGCTCGGGGAGCACCCGGTCCTTGACCTGGACTCGTACGCTGCCACCGGGCATCTTGACGCGCGCCTCAAACATGTCATAGAAGTCAGGGTTCTCCGTGTCATGGACTGGCGACTGCTTGCGGGAGAAGAAGTCGGGGTAGCCGCCAAAAAAGCGCGCCGTCAGGTACGGGTTGCATGTGGAGCCCACCTGCTGCAGGTGGCAGCCGCGCAGCACGTACACCCGCACTAGCACCTCGGTTGGCACAAAGACGCGGCCAAAGGAGCGAAGCGACGTGAGGCGTGTCTTCTGCAGCTCCGTCTCGTCCTCCGTATCGACCTCCACCAGGTCGAGACGGGCCTTGACTTGCCCCACCGGCGGCCGCGTGCCCGCCAATGCCGCCCGCGTGGACTCCTTATCCTTGAGCGTCGAAGCTGAGCTCACCTCGTCCACTGGGATGAGCCGCTTGAACCAGTCCGATGCGACGCCGCCGACACCACCGAGTCCGCCTGCGTTCTTCTGCACGTTCCTGGACAAGGCAGCACCACCAGCCCCCAACGAACGGCTGTCCCCACGGAAGAGCGGGAACTCGGTGTAGGAGGGGGCGTTGAAGTCTTCCTCCAGCTCGTTCTCGCAAAAACCGCGGGCCTCCTTGAAGACGGCCGTGCCGTCGTACGGGGTGTCCCTCTCGTTGTCATGACCAGAGCGCGCGACGACAAGAGGCACTTCCTCCTCCGCATCAATGCCCAGGGCGAGGGCGACGTCCGGCATGATGTTCGCAACCGCATTGGTGACCGTGTACTTCACCCCGCGCAGCACCTTCGGGATCATCGCCAGCGCGCCGACTGCGGCCTGCGCCTTCTCTGCTGCCGCAGCGGCCGCCTTGGCCGCCGCCGACGGCTCTGGCGGCGGCTCAGGGAAGCCAATTCGCAAATGCCGCGCGCCTTCTTCGTCCATGTTGGTGTCCTCCTCCTCCGTGTCCACCGGCCGCTCCGACGACGGCGCGTACGGCACGACGTCCTGGCCAGGGATGTCCGCAAGCTGCATCTCGTGCAGAGACATAACTGTCCCGGCCTTGGCGTTGATGATGTGTGTGTGCCGCCGAAAGCGATACTTGTGCGCGAGGGACTCGGGGATGGGTGCGTCCAGGCCAAACGAGTCGTCAATAAGAGCGACGCCCGAGAGCAGCTTGCGCTCGTGAGCACTGAGCCAGCCCTGCAGCGGAATGCACGTCGTGGCAAGCAGCTGTGAGCCTGACTTGTGCGCCAACTCGGTGTACACGTACACGTTCAGCGCTGGGGCCAGACGCAGGTCCTCGGGGATGCCGATGTCCAACACGAGTACGTCCAGGATGTTGCAGTTTCCCTCGTAGTTGCGCTGCTGCAGGATGGCACCGCGCTTAGATCGGATGGGCTTGCCCTCAAACCCTGACACGGAGCACTCGACGAACAGATGCCCCGACGCGAAGTCGTAGAAGTGCACGTCCCGAAGGCCGAGCAACGACACCCGCAGAGCCGACTGCGTGCGCACCGGCACAGGCGCCGTGATGGGACGCGACAGCGCCATGTGCTGCTCGATGAGCTGGAAGTCAGCCAAGATCTCACCGACCTTGACGTCAGGGTTGACCGAAAAGACCGGGTACCACTTGGCATGCGCAACCGACGGCTCAATGTCGTCGAGCTCTGCGGAGGGGATGATGGCACGGCCAAGATAGTCGAACGTGCCGTCTTCGTCCCAATCGTACACGAGTACGTTGACGTTCGGACGCCGCTCCCCATCGCGAATGGTGACGCCCGGCACCTCAATGAGCTCCTCCCACAAGGGCGCCACTGTGTCGCAGCGGATGATGGTGCCCTTCTTGAACTGGTCGCCCATCGAGACGTGCACAAACGGATCCGACAGGCCCGTTTCATCTGCCGCGGGCAGGTCGCGGCCCTGCAAAATGAGCGCCCGCAACTCGTACACACGCTCCATACCCAGGGGCAGCGAAAAGGTGCCACCCACCGCCGCCGACGCCGTGGTGGTCGGTGCCATCACCCGCGGGTGCGTCGCCGACGCTGGGGCAATCTCCGGTTGACCCGCCCCACCCCCATTGACAGCGTCCGAGCCCGGCTCAACGGGCTGGATGACCGCGTCATTGGTACCGAGTGGCTCCTGCGGGATGCGCGTGGCGCCTGCCGGCACAGCGCCAGTCGGGCCCACCGTCGGCGGGGCGGATACGGTTGCATCATCGCCCACCGCCGCGTCCTTTTCCGGCTTGCCCTCGAGCTCCCCTGGCACGGCAGCGGGCTCGCTGATGACATGCGCGGGTGCCAGCGCCGACGGGTCGGTGCCGCCCACGGTCGCCGGCGCCAGCGATGGCACGGCATCCATAGGGTCAAAGCGACGCAGCGACGCCAGAGCCAGGAGCGAACCGGGCACCTTGTCGCTCTCGGAGAGCACGTCGTTCCCGGGGTAGTCCATGAACATCCACTTGGGCGACGGCTGCGGCAGCACGAGGTGCTTGGCCGACAGGCGAACGAACGCAAAGGGGTTCCACGACGACTCATACGTGCTGTCGACCTTGCCGCCCGCACCGGCGCCGCCCCCCACATCGCTCCCGTCTGCCGCGCGCTCGGCAGATGCGGGCTCGACCACGGCTGCGGCGGTGGTACCTTCGGGCATCGCGTCGGCGTCGGCGACGCCAACCACCTCCAGTTGGTTGGGGTCGAGCTCGAGGGTGTTGTTTGTTGAAGATGTGGCCGCCAGCCGCGCGTTCTCCGCCGCGGACTGGTCCTCCAGCAGTTCAACAGTCTTGGGCTTGCACGCCCAAAGGGTAATGAACAGGTCCGGGATCTGCTCCACGTCCTCGGGGAATTGGATGTTCGGAATGCGCACCGCCGACGAGCCATCCCAGGTCGCGCACGTGTTGCGCACAGAGACCGGCGGAATGGTATGGCCAAAGGTGAACAATCCCAGCCGACCATGGACAGTGACCAGCCAACCGTCGGGCAGGGGCAGCTCCGTCGCGCGCAGCACGGCCAAGTCCAGGCTGTAAAACTCCAGCTTGGGTCGTGGCGGCGCCGGGCAGGTGCGCAGCACGGGGGCGGGCCAGTCACACGCTTTGGCAGCAGCGCCCATCAGCACCCGTCCCCGGAAGGCGACGCCTTTGTCCGACCGATCAGCGGCGCCCTCCGGCACGCCGTAAAAGTTGTAGTACCGCGGCCGAAGCATGGCTGCTTCCGTGACGCGGTCGCCTGGCTTCTCCCCGTCCGCCGCCTGGCCGCGAACAATCGCCAATCCACGGTTGGCAAACAGTTCGGCAAACGAGAGAGTCACCTGCCCGATGAACTTGCTCGTACTGCCCGAGTCCGCGTGGAAGAGCTTGACGACGACGCCCTCTTGGGAGACCTGTCCGTTGACGACCGTGAGGGGCAGGACGAACTCCTCGTTCCAAATCAGCCGCCGCTGTGGCTCGACAAGGCACGCGCTGCCGACGTTGGGGTCCGTCACGTCACGCGCCTCGCACAGGAAGGTGCGGCTCTGCGAGGGCGCGAAGCCAGTGTACTCAAACACCATGTACCCCCGGATGACGTCAGCGCTCGCCAATGCCCCCGCGCGGCCCGAGTCGGTCATCCGCGGCAGCATGTCGGCCCACCCGACGCAGACGTGCACCGCAAACGTCTTGTACTCCATCACAGGGGGGGTGATGAGCGCATTCTTCAGCAGTGACGCGTTGGTGCGCTCGTCAGGGTCCTCCCCGCCGTCGTGGGCGGGCAGCTCCCCGCCGGGCGGCTGCACGGCGACGGAAAGTTTGATGAAGCCGGCTGGCCTCTTGCCGCCCATAGGGTTGCTCAGCGCAAACCACTTGGCGGCAATCTCCCCACCCGGCGCGTCCAGGATCTTGCGTGCGTCAAGCGTGTAGGTGCCAATGACGACTGACGCGGCGAATCGATTCCAGTCCATCACCTCTACCTTCACCCGCTGCTGCTCCATCTGCACGCCCGTGAGCACCTTAGAGAAGAAGAGCAGCTGGTCGACGACACACGTCAGCGTCTTGCGCTGTGTGTCAGTCGACTTGGTGCCGTCAAGCGCCGTGATGCTCACGTACGGGTCGGAGGAGCCCGACAGGTCGACGCCGCGCAGGTTGCGGAGCTCGTGCACGGTCGCCCGCACCGTCCACTCGCCGGCCGGCAGCGGCGACAAGTATTGCCGATATGAGTAGGAGCTCGCATTGACCGTGTCGATGGTAGCCCGCGCGACAAGCACCGCCGAACGGTAGCGCTCCACCCCGCGCGCGTGCATTGGGATGCACAGGTCTGACTCGACCCGTCCGTCATTGACGTGGCCGACGCCCGCACTCTTGGCCGATAGGCATATCTCAGCAATGCGCACCGTCGCCGTGTGCTGCCGCTGATACCTCCGCGCGCCGTCGTTGGAATACAGCGGCATGCCGTCCCGGCCCTTCAGCACGAGCATGATGGGGTAATCTCCATGGGCGTGCTTGACTGACGCGCCGCCCACGTCGCGCTTGGGGTCGTACGTCAACCGCACCTCGTGGGAGAGCGTCGATTGCTTGAAGTCTGCGCCAGGACCCTTGAGCCATGTCGACTCGCCCGGTGTGTAGTCGTTGACGTCCACCACCACCGACCGGTCAATCACCATGCCGTCCTGGTGCCACTCGAGCCACACCGACTGGTACTTGCGGTGGAGCTCGCCAACGTTGAGTAGAGTTAGAGTTACCGAGAAGAACTTCTCATATGCCTCGGGGGTGACCGCCCCGGGGCGCGCGCGCGCCAGCTCGAGTATCCGCGCCGCCCGCGCGTCGGCAGCAGCCGCCTCGACCGCGTCGTCCGCGGCATCGCCTGCCGCATTGTGCGCCTTGGGTGGCGCCGCCCCCTCCCTGTTAGTTGGCGTGGAGACACCTGCCGACGCCGCGCCATCCGCCGACAGTCCAATGCCGCCAGCCTCAGGGCGGAGCCTTGGGTCGGCCGTTTCTGGCCCAGCCGCGGCAGCAGCGGCGGCGTCCACCGCGTCCCCTCCACTACCCGCCGCCCGAAACTGCGCCGGCCCCGTGCGGGTGGTGCTGACGCCGTCCGGGGTGGATATCGTGATCCGCGCGTCACCGTCGTGATGGGAAAACGACGAGATACGCGCGTCGTACACCCAACCATACACCTTGGCTCGCAGAGCCAGGAGCGGCGAGTAGCCGAGGCGGGGCGTCAGCACGGTCTTGTCCAGGTCGTACACCGCTGCCCGCATCGGGGGAAGAATGCGGTCGACAGCCTTGTAGACCTTGGGCAGCTGCCGCGCCCGCTGGATACGGTACGCACGCATGGCCTGGACGAGTTGCACCTCAACCTGCATCGTAATAGGCCGTAGCGCCTCAATGTCCTTGATGGTGCCCCAGCCCGCCACGACGCCAACGACCGCACCGACGGCGAGGCAGTACCAAAACCGCCATCCAAAAAATGTCCAAACCGCCACCGCCGCGTTCCACAGAGGCGGTGCAATCATATCAAAGACCGTCCACCCGTACATAACAGCCAGCGGCGCAATAGGCGCGATGAGCAGCACAAACGGCTGGTTGAGCGGCGAGTCGGTAGTGTTAGCGCCGACCGCCTGCTGCTCCTCGATCTGCCGGTTGAGGTCATTGATGACGGTGCCCGGCACGTCAACCTCCCGCAGCGTGTCCACCTCGCGCGCGACGAGCGGGGTTAGCTCGTCCGCACCCGGCGCGCCCTCAAAGCCCGCCGTGAGGCTGTCACCAATGGCGCCGGCGCCAGACACAGCTGCGCCGCCGACCTTGCCGCCGAGCTCACCGATATCCGACGTGACGGTGACAACGCCGAATGCAATATCCTCTGCCTTCTTCTTGGCATTGGACAGCAACTTGCTGCCAATCAGGTAGGAGGAAGTTGCGTACCGCTTCTTCCCCCGGGTCCCACCGGTGCCGTCGTCGACCTTTTGCAGCTCCTTGAGCACCGAGTCGTGGCCCTCAGAAACATCGTCGACGACGTAGCTGTCCTCATCCTCGGTAGACGTTTGGGTAGCGACCATCGTGTAGCCCACGTCTGTCGGTGACGTCGCCGCCCCCCCCGACGCGGCGTTGACCGCTGCGACCATCACGGGTACCGACAGCTGCTTGGGCCCAGCGAGGCTCCCATCCTCCGCATCGTCAGCGAGCACAAAAGTACCCGCGGGCGCTGCAGGTACGGCAGATGTAGTGGCTACTGGGGCAGCGGCAGGGACGTTATCGGCCGCCACGGGCCGCAGGGGGACGACCTCAAGCTCCCCCGGATCCAGGGACGTGGCGCCCTCCGTTCCACCTTCGGGTTGCTCCACGGGGGGCAGCTCCGATGCCATCATGGTGCCAGGCGCGCTGGCGGCCAGTAGGCGCGGCCTACCAAAGGTTGATGTCGCGGCCCGCCCCTCGTCCTCTCGTTCTCACTCAAGACCGGACCTAACTGGAGCGGGCGCTACACGCAGGGACAAGGCGGGGTGGGTGCGGGCGATGGTGGTTACGGGCGAGACGGTCGGTCGGCGTGTGCCGGCACTCCACGCCCCTCACGTTGTTGACAGACAACACACTCGGCGGACAGAGGCGCTCGCGTCCCCCCCACACGGTCGGGCAGCCCCGACCCCACGACGCTCACCCGTCGCTGCTGCGCACACCCCGCGCGTGGCACGCGTACGGCCCCCAGGGCCGCGCGGTGCGGCTGCCGGGGCGCGGGAATGGCGCGCTCACAAGGCCACGGGGCGCCGCGCGCACACCGAGTGCCGCAGCGTGGCAACACCTCCCCCCGTTGCCGACACAGTCCGCCCCGCTGCCAACAATGGATAGAGGGGGGGGGGGTTGGTGCGGGGGGGCGGCCGCGTGGGCGAGCGGGGCGGGGGAACCCCCGTCGGCCGCAAACCAAGAGGGACACACCAAAAATTACGCGCCAACGGGGGCCCGCGTGCAGAGGAGGCGCTGGTCGTAGGCGCGTCAGCCCCGCCCGCCACGGTAACCGACAGAAGCCGCGTGCGGCGGCTGCACAACGACTGGAGGTCCCGCCCCCCGCGCGCGTCTGTGCCGCACGGGGCGCGGGTGGCAGCTGCTACCGCTGCAGGCACACCTTGCCAGCTGGGTGCGGGGGGGAGCGCCGCACCGGCGGCAAGCGTCACGCAGGTCGTGCCGCGAGGGCAAAAAACTGTGAGTGTCCTTCGGTGGCGCGCCGCGCCACGTGCACGCCTCGTGCAGCCCGTGGACGCGGCGAAACAGTCGCTCGGTGTACGTCGGAGGGGGTGGGGCTACTACTCCCAGGCACCAGGATTGCTGATGACGCCCCCCAAACGCCCCCGGTGGCTCGGCCGTGGTCGCCGTATTGGTCCAGCTGTCGAGCCTCGGACGTGGACGAGCTGTAATCAAGGTCCCTTGACCGTGCAGGCCTGCCGACGCTGTCTGCGCTGTTCGCGGGGCGCTCGCTGGTCCGCGCGTGTCTGCCCGAGGCGACGCGAGCCCCGCCTCGACCGCCAAAGTGGCGCGGGAACCCCAAATCGCCAGACCGACAGGCCCGCGGCAGCCAGAAACTGCTTGCATTGGTTGGAGGACCGTTGACCACGCTGACGACAGCGCGGGATCAGCGGGGTCCTTCAGGGGGCCTTTCTGAGGGGGGTGTTGTCCGGTCCTTTTTTGCATCTCGTGGTGTATGTCTCGAGCGAGTGGAAGACACGCGACTCAAGCTCTTTGGCTCGGGCCTTTCAGTGATGCAAACATGGAAGCCACTTCTGTCCACACTTTTGTGTGCTGCATTTCGAATGTTTGGACACAAAAAGATTGGATCATTCCACTTCCAATATGTCCATACTTTGGTATATTTCTATGCCCAATTGATCGTATCTTGGTCCAGATCTCACTCTTCAATGTAGGCTCCAACTTTGAGTAGGACAGGTCCCCAGTCCGCACCACAATTGTTCGCTTGGTAGGTACTATTGATGCTGTATACCAACCGTGCATTCCCGGGCACACGAGACTTAGTCTTTCTCCATTGCTGTGACATCCTTTCTTGGGCACGGTGTCTAGTAACAGGACAGCTTTGCGGTACCGCGAGGGCCAATCGAGCTGCCTTCTGCACGCAGAACCGAGGCTGCTTTCTTGCTACAAAGGGTGCCCAGCATTGGAGAAAGACTGTATATCAGGCTGTGAAGAAAACACGCCATCAACAGCAGGGCAGGAGTACTATCCGATGCACCAGATGCTAGCAATGTGTCAAGGAAGCAACATCCGCAAAGTCGCTGTGTGCTCCACAGATGGAAGCGCCACAGATCGACACACGACAGTTCAGGACGAGCGATGACAGGCGACAGGCCGACAATAGTGGCGAAGGAAAACGACTGGCACTTGGGATAGCCCTATGACGAAGAGACCGTGGGTGCGATGCCAACCGGGTAGGGGCAGCGAGGGTGAGCCGGACGAGGGCCCGGGAGACGAACGGGAGGTCGAAGAGCGGTCTCAACAGGATATGCGGATGCGGATACAGGGGCGACACCACTTCAGAGTGAGGAGGGCACCGCAGGGAAGAAGGCAACCCCACGGAGAAATTCAACACTTTTCAGACCGCTGACAGTATATCAACCACAGCCAAAATAGCTCGTACCAAAATGGAGCCCGCCTGCGCCCACTGTTCCGCAACAGATGGGGTGTTGGAGCACGGCGAGTTGCAGCTGCACCTCAAACCGAACCATGAGTTCAAAAAGGTGAAAGCATGACTGCCAGAGGCCACCTTGCCCGGCACACCCACCCCTCACGATGCTCGGCGTGGGCGCCTGTGTCTGTTTGCTGGGCCCGCCCAGCGGCGGCATCCGTGGACGTCCCCGCGCCGACACGCTCCCCGCCCGCCGCGGCTGTAGGCTGGCGCACCGGCCACCGCGTCTCCCCGCGTTGACCGGCCCGCCG
>Ga0209831_1003637_pt1 | contig 12591 bp, 8 predicted proteins | sample Maine_Asex4_meta_FD_187451 | JGI IMG/M metagenome (GOLD analysis project Ga0209831, IMG submission 187451) | Marine algal microbial communities from Maine, USA - Maine_Asex4_metaG (SPAdes) (version 2) | ecosystem: Host-associated > Algae > Red algae > Unclassified | place: Maine, USA | collected...
CAGCCGCCCTTGTCAGTATGGTAATCAATTTTACCATCGGAAACAAAAAGTATGCTGACGTTGAGTGTGAAATGCAAGAGTATCTCACCCAAAGCGAAGCACTGCGCCAAACGCTTACCGAATTAGCAGATCGAGATGTTGAAGCGTTTAACGCTGTTTCGGCCTGTTACGGCATGGCAAAATCGACCGATGAAGAGAAAGCCAAACGAACAGTCACCATGCAAAGTGCCTTAAAAGGTGCGGCTGAAGTTCCCTTTGAAATTGCACAAGCCTGCCTCGATGTGATCAAATTAGCCGGGCCTGTGGGCAAAAAAGGCAATGCCAACGTAGTGGCCGATGCGGCATCCGCGCTCTACCTCGCTTATGCTGGCTTACAAGGCGCATTTGTAAACGTCAACATCAATCTTAAGTATATTAAAGACGCCGACTATGTAGAGAAGTGGGCTACAAAACGCGACGACATTCTGGCCGAAGCAGAGGCACAGTACGGAAGCGGGCGAGCGGCCTGCACCCAAACATTAGGCATTACAATTTAAAGTCATCACATAACCGTTTAGCCCACCCGCCGGTTGAGTGAGCCGAGGCACCATCTAGCTCGTATCGAACCATGCAGGCGAAACAATTATGTCATCAGAATATTAGGATCGAACCATGACAGCCACACTTCTAGACGGCAAAGCACTAGCGAAAAAGCTCAAAGCCGAAATCAAAGAGCAAGTCGAAGTGCTCATCAACGAACAGAATATTACACCAACCATGGCCGTCATGCGCGTGGGTGATGATCCCGCAAGCGGCGGATACGCACGCGCCATCGAAAAACATTGTGCCAGCGTGGGAATCAACTTCCGCACAGAGCTACTCGCAGGTGACACCAGCCAAGCCGATGTCGAATCAAGCCTTGCCACGCTCAGTGCGGAGAAAAGTGTCCACGGCATTATGGTGCTCGAACCACTGCCCAAAGCGATCAACCCAGATGCCTTACTTGCGCATATTGATCCGGCCAAAGATGTCGACGGCGTTCATCCGCTCAACGCAGGTAAACTCTCTGCCAATCGACCACCCTACTTTGCCCCAGCCACCCCGTCGGGCGGCATCGCGCTCATGGAAGAAGCGGGCGTCGACTTCAGCGGCAAGCACGCCGTCGTCGTTGGACGCAGCGACATTGTGGGCAAGCCTATGGCCATGCTGCTGCTGCATCGCAACTGCACCGTCACCATCGCTCACAGCCGCACGCAGGATCTGCCCGCCGTCTGCCGCACCGCCGACATTTTGTGCGTTGCCGTTGGTCGATCCGAAATGGTCTCCGGCGACTGGATCAAGCCCGGTGCCATCGTGATTGATTTTGGTACAACCTATACCGATGATGGCCTCAAAGGCGACATCGAACACGAAAGCGCCAACGCCGTCGCAGGCATGATCACCCCAGTCCCCGGCGGTACCGGCCCCGTCACAAACGCGATGCTGCTAGGCAATATTGTCGCATCGGCCAAAGCCACTTCATAAAACCATAAAAACCTGACAAGATGACAAGATGACAAAGTGACAAGGTGACCCCAATAGCAATGGCTGAGCTTATGCGATAGCATAATGGTCGAAGCCAAAGCGGGCAGGGGAAGAACCTTATCATCTTATCATCCGGTCATCTTGTCATCTTGTCAAAAACATGCGCCAAGATCGACGCCCCTCCCACATAACTGTCCTAACCCTCTACACCCTACTCACCGCAGTGATGACGTGGCCCCTTGCCATAAATCTGACCAAAGCAATCCCGGGCGACGGCTTTGACGGCTGGCAAAATTATTGGAACCAATGGTGGATCAAAACTGCGCTCATCGACCGGATCCAAAACCCGCTGACCACCGATTTGCTCTACGCGCCCACAGGCGTTGGCCTCTATTTCCATACGCTCAACCCCTTCAACGGCTTGCTTACTTTACCCATTCAGCTAACGGGCGGATTGATCCTTGCCTACAACGCCGTTGTTTTCTTTAGCTGGGTCATGGGCGGCTATGGCCTCTATCTACTTGTCCGCTGGCTCCTACGTAATCCGTCTGACTCGAAAAGTCCCGCGCCACATCTTAAAAAGCAGAGATGGGACAAAACTTTTCTGCGAAATAACACCCACGCTCCTGCCTTTCTCGCAGGCCTCATCTTCACCTTTTCGCCCATTCACATGGCGCACCTGCTCGGTCACATGCAGGTGATGAGCCTCGAATGGATCCCGTTTTACGTGCTGGCCCTTATGCGCTCACTCGACCAAGCCCGCAACGGCAAACCGTGGCTACGCACCGCCATTTTCGCCGGATTTTTCCTTGCACTAGTCGGGCTGTGTGACTGGTACTTCGTGCTCTATCTCTTCTTCTTTACTGGGCTGCTCATCGGCTGGCACCTGCTTGCGGATCTGCTTCGAGCGCACCAATTCACTATTCGCCCATTCATCACGTGGATCTTGCCGCCAGCTACTGCCGGTGTTGTCTTTCTTGTGCTGCTCAGCCCGATGCTCCTCCCCATGATTCGCGAAGCATCGACATCGAGCTTTATGGTGCGCCCCACCACCGATCTCTACATTCTCAGCGCCAGCATCATGGATTTTTTCATTCCCACGCGGCTGCACACACTCTTTCGCCCCGGCAGCTTCGAGTGGATCGGCAACCAAATCGCACCCGTCAGCGAGCGTACAATTGGCGTCGGCTATCTTCCGCTAATCCTCACTTTCTGCGCCGCGTTTCTTGATCGCAAAAGAGTCGGCTTCTGGCTCGGGTGCGCGGCATTCTTCTTTTTTATGGCGTTAGGCCCCGCAATACAGCCCGCAAACATCTCCTTTGAGGATGTACCCGCAGCGGTGGATCCATTCAGTGCCGCAAAATCGGTCGATTTGATTGGCGAGGCTGGCGAGTCAACGGGGTGGCTAAATGGCTGGACGCCCTTTGCCGTGCTCAACAAAATCGTGCCCTTTATGCGCATCAGCCGCAGCGTCAGTCGTTATGCGTTGATGGTTCAACTTGCCGTTGCGGTTGCCGCGGGCATTGGGTTGGCCACACTCCTGCAACGCATGAACCGTTCTGGTGTCGCGACAGTTTTTTCGCTTCTCTTGCCACTGATTTTGCTCGCCGAATACTGGGTGGCTCCCTATCCGCTTAGCCCGCCTGATACACCACAATTCTATGAAACCCTACGCGACCAATCTGGCGACGGCAGTGTGCTCAACCTGCCCATGAACTATGATCGCCCGGGCTACCTGCTCTACCAAACGATCCATCAAAAGCCGCTCAGCATTGCCTACATCAGTCGCGACGATCCACGCACGCTGACCGAACGAGTGCCGCTGCTGCAACATCTGCGTCATCTTGGGCCAGACATTCTCGACATTGACCCCGTTGTGGTTGGCCCAACGATTCTCTCAACATATGGCGTCGAATATGTAATCCTTGACCGCTACAAAATGCCGGGGGGGAAAGAGCGCGAGTATACCACAGATTTAATCGAGGCCATTTTCCATGACAAGCTTCCGCTATACGAAGACGACCGCTTAACGGTATATCAGGTAGCGGCAGGACCAGCAAAACAATATTATTTCTGGCTCGAAGCAGGTGGCTGGGGTCCATTACAAACGGTGAATGACGGCAAGCGATATCGTGCGCTCTTGGATCAGCCAGCTATCCTTAACTTGGGCAGCAACTATCCACGTGACGCGCGCTTGCGGCTCCGCTATCGCACGACAGCGGAGATATCAAATAGCGAGCCAGCCTTTACAATTTCGAATGCAGTTGGCAATCAACCAGATGATGATATACTTATAGTAGACGCCGCGCCAGATGGTGGCGAGATCGAGTTTGCGCTTTCCAATCTGTTAGACGGCACAGAAAATCACTTTATTGCATTACACGCGCTCGAGGCCGATAGCGTGTTTGTTGAACAAATTTCAGTGGTCCAAACCGATCTAGATAAGTATCAGTAGTTTATCACGGATACGTAGGGAGAAACTCGCTCTAACTACGTGTATCTTCCGATGCTATCTCCACGACCAAAACTAACATGGATTATTTGTATTCCTATACTTGACGACATATTGGAACAAAAACTCAAAAACTGGAGCACACCCATGAACAGCCCAACTGTAAAAATTTCCCAGGATCTTATCGCAATCAAATCCGTCAGCCAGATCAGCAATGCAGCCATCTCCGATTTTATAGAATCTTATCTGGTTCAGGCTGATTTTGAAGTAGAACGACTGGCTTACCTTGATGCGGCTGGTTTAGAAAAAGTGAGTTTGATCGCCAAAAAAGGTAGCGGATCGGGTGGGCTGGGCTTCTTTTCACACTCCGATACGGTTCCTGGGGCCGAAGCCGATTGGGAGCCCTATGATCCGGTCATAAAAGACGGGTTATTATATGGCCGTGGAAGCTGCGATATGAAGGGCCCACTGGCTGCGACAATGGTTGCGGCAGCAAATGCTGAAGCAGCACAACTAACAAAGCCTATCTTTGTTGTCGTCTCTGCCGATGAAGAAGTTGGTTTTGGCGGAGCAAAGCAGGTCTGTCAGGAATCGAAGCTGTTAAATGAAGGTGGCTGGCCCGAGATGTCTGTCGTGGCCGAACCGACAGAGTTGAAGCCGGTTTATGCGCATAAAGGCGGTCAGCATGTGCTCGTTACGGCTCACGGGCGGGCGGCACATACCAGTACAGATAAGGGCATTTCGGCAAATTTTCTGATCGCACCATTTTTGGCCGAAATGGCGGAGCTTGCCAAACTCTTCAAAACCGACAGCTCATTCATGAACGACGAGTTCGACCCACCGACAAACGGTTTCAATATGGTGCTGAACGACGGCAACTGTGCTGGCAACGTCACAGCTGCACGCACAGAATGTAAGTTAAATTTGCGCGGTATGCCGAATGATCGACATGAAGATGCGGTGGCGATGATTGTAGAGGCGGCCAAAAAGTATGATTTAGACGTTTTATCTAATGGAATTGAGCCATTTTATGTGGCGCAGAATGCACCAATCGTCACGCTTGCTCTCCAAGCGACGGGACTGCCGCACGCCAAAACTGTCCCGTACGGCACGGAAGCACTATACTTCCAAAACCATACGCAGTGCGTTATTCTGGGACCGGGCAATATTGCACAGGCGCACACGGTCGGTGAATATGTGGATGTAGCCGAGCTAGAGAGTTCGACGGCGGCGTATACCAAAATGATCTCGATGGCGTGCATGTAGTAGAAGCAGTCATCTCTAACAGTCGAAACAGATAAACTTAAAGGACAAAATGTCTAATAAAGACTTTTTAAAAAGAGTAGCCATTATTGCATTGTTAGTTGTGTTGCTCCTTAGCCTTTGGTATTTGCGCCAAATTTGGATCCTCGCATTTGCGTCGATTGTCATTGCCGTTGGCCTCAGCGTCCCGTCAAAGATGCTGCAAGAGTTCGGCATGAGTCGTGGTCCATCGTTGGCGACATCAGCAGTAGGTGTCATGATCTTAACCGGCTTAATATTCTACTTTGTGCTACCGCCACTCTTTAATCAAATTGTTGCCCTTGGCTCGCAACTGCCCGAAATGACAATCAGCAGCTATAACTCTTATGAAGAGCTACGAATGGGCGACTCATACATAAGTTCCTTCCTACCTGAGCTAGATTTTTCGAGTTTAGAGCAGATTGAGGAGATGTTGGGAATTCAGCCTGGGGATATGCTCGACATATTTGGGACAGTGCTTAGTTCGAGTACGACTGTCTTGGGTGGCCTATTTGAGGGGTTGGGGCTCTTTGCATCGCTACTGGGCAACATCTTTTTTGTGCTCTTTATCGCAATTTTCTTTTTGATTGAACCAACTAGCTATGTGAAAGCCAGTCTGTATTTGGTGCCACGCGAGCATCAGGCTCGAATGTTGCAAATTTGGGATGAGCTATACGATACGCTGACAACGTGGATCGCGGCACAGACACTAACGGTTACGATGACGATTGTGCTAGTCTTTGTCATTCTGGGGTTGCTGCTGGGGCTGCCATTTGCGCTGGTGGTAGCTGTCTTTGCTGGCTTAGCAACATTCATCCCCAATATTGGTGCATTTTTGCCGATTATTCCGATCACAATTTTCACGATTGCGGATCCAGGCTTTGGGGATGCGCCCTACTGGCTGCTGATTTATTTGGCGGTCTATCTGTTAATTCAGCTTTTTGAAAGCAACATTCTCTCCCCGATGATTGTTAAGTCAGAACTGGATATTCCATCGGGTGCGCTTATGTTGTTTCAAGTGGTGAGTGCCACCGTCTTTGGTGCGCTAGGTCTCTTACTTGCGGTGCCAATGCTCGCAGTATTGATCACGCTTGTGCGCGAGATTTACTCGGTTGATGTGCTCGGTTTGGGGGGAACAGAGATCGAGGTCGTTAGTATGCCCGGACGATCCATGCGTTTAACACAGAAAGAGGAGACACAGGAAATATAATAAATTCCCGCATCTCCTCTACAGTTTGCTCCGTTCGAGCCTTACTCGGCACAAAGCGAACTAGCGCGCAGCCCACAACATGCCGCGGCGCTGAATTTCAAGCGCTTCGGGCACATCAAAGTCGCTTGCAACGTGTCCAAGTGAAGAATAGAAGACGCGTCCTTTGCCCCACGTTCGCTTCCATACGACAGGGATTACAGTGCCCTCGATCCACGAAGCATGTTCGCCGCTAAAAGTGGTTGTTGCTAACACTTCGTTCGACGGATCAACGTGCATGTAGTATTGTTCAGAATGCATGGCAAAATCGTTCAAACCAGCCGTAATGGGATCAGTCCGTTCAGTGATGTTTACGGTGTAGTCGATAATGTTTCCCGGGTGTGCAACCCACTGCCCGCCGACCATCCACTGGTATTCAACATTGTTGCGGAAAGAATCACCCATACAGCCATGCCACCCTGCCACACCGACACCGCCTTTTATTGCCGATAATAAACCTTGTTCTTGCTCATCCGTAATGGTGCCCATCGTCCAAGTTGGCACGACCAGGCTTAATTGCGCCATTTTTTCTGCATCAAGATAACTGTCCAACGTGTCCGAGACGGTGACTTCAAAACCCTCTGATTCGAGAATTGGTGCAAAAATATTGGCACACTGCTCGGGCTCGTGTCCATCCCATCCACCCCACACAATTAGTGCTTTCTTCATGTTCGTTTTTTCCCTTAAATATCTTGGCTCATATATGAGCAATTGTCTTCATTCATCAAATAGCTTCCTTCTCAAGTGGTGAGTCAATACCGAGTAGGAATGATCAAAATGCATTGCTATTAAGTTGAAATTTTGTTTCCATTTTGCAGACAAAATCAACTTTATTTCCGTTTCTTGGATAATGTTAGCGCTTTGGATATAATTATTATAGTTATGTTCAACATTTTGGACAATCCACCGCAGTTGATGCGCTCGAAACATAGAAAAATCTGATTTTCCCGAATTAGCAATTCTATAGTTTCATCAATCTATTTTTGTCCTTTTTTCCAATTCTCAAATTCTTATTAGGATGGTTCAACGTTATACTATATTAGAAAGTTGTGAAAGAATTCGTTTGCTCAATGCGTCAATAAGATAAGGCTTTAGCAAATAAATTGCGAGAAAAAGCGAATCGATCTCATATTTATTATGGATTAACAAACTAGTGAAAAATATTAGTGAAGGAGTAGGAAATAGTTTACTTGTATCCTTCAAACAGCGGCTAGAAATCATTTATGCGTTGGTAAAAGTTGGTTTCTAACGCCCCACATCGTCGACTTCATTGCAAACGTTTTTTGCGGATCATGAGTTGCCCAACATGAACTACTAAAAGATCGAACATGCCACTGAAACATCATATACCCAAAATTATTTTTGACATTTGTATCGATATCTATTCATACATTGCTTGTAGCAGTCTCAACATTACCGTTCAATACCGTATAGCTCTTACTCGACTCTAGATGTCATAGACGTTTTTGTGCATTACCCAAATCGCACAAAACGTTCGTAGATATATTTATAAGGAGAACATCATGACGATTCGTTCCAGCATACGAGTCTCCACTTTATTTGCTCTGATTGTAATGGTTTCAGTGGCCCTATTTCCCTCTTTTAATCAAAATAACGTATTTGCTCAAGGCGGTATTTATGACGGCATTCAGGGATTAAGATTATCTGTTTCGCCCGATAGTACCATATCTGACGGTGGAACCGTTGCGCTCGTAGCATGGGTGTCTCAAGGAAGTGACATAGATTGGTACTGGGATTTTGGCGATGGTCAAACTTATTTCAGCTCTGGCACTGGTCGGTTCAATGACATTACGCACACATACAATCTCACTGACCCAACAAGGGATCAGGAATTTACAATCAGTGTACGAGCTAAAAATGCAAAGAATCAAATGACGGCCAGCGTCGAAATTTTGGTCAAAATTAAAGCACCCACTAATTTATCAGTTAGCCATTCGCCTACACAACCATCTGTCGGAGAGGAAGTGACATTTACGGCTACATTAGATGATCCAGCAGGTGTCACATATACATGGGTGTTCGGCGATGGAACGTCAGAGGTGACTACTTCACCAACGGTTATGCACGAGTATGAAGATAGCAGGCCATATAATTATAGCGTTACAGCCTCAAACAGCAGCGGTCGGTCTCCAGCAACAGGCGGAACAATCGATGTCTCTGATGCACGCATAACATTTTGCAATATCAATGTAAGCGGCGCGTCAGAAGTCGATAATTCACTTACATTTTCTGCCCAAAATGATGGTAGCAGTGTCAGCTATACGTGGCGCTTTAGTGATGAGGCAAGAGAAAGAAACAACCAATCCGTTACACGTTCATACGGCAGAGCAGGAAGTTATTATGTCGATCTTATTTGTTCTAACAACACAAATTCCATAACAGCGGCTAGAAGAACAATCAACATTATCGACACACCAATTACAAATTTGCGAATAATGAACACGGCACCGGTGGAAACACCTCAAAAAGCAGAAGAAAGTGTCCTGTTTAGTGCTCATAGCGATGGTACTAGCATATTGTATACGTGGGATTTTGGTGATGGGAACTCGATGGTGACGCTGGACTCAACAGTTGCTCACACTTATGCAGCCGAAGGTCGCTATGTTGCTTCTGTTGTTGCATCTAATAGTGGTGGCTTTAGAATGATCGAGGCTCCAGTCCATATTAAGAATAAAGAATCTGAAGTTCCCAGCGTTCAGAATCTGCGGATAACATACCAACTTGCTAATACAGAATTTCGAGACTATCCAACTGCCGGAGATGCAGTGATACTTACGGTAGAGCCCGTTGCACAACCACCAGCGGGCAAATCATCCGATAGCACTATTCTCAGTCATGAAGCAACAGATATTGATTGGTCCGTCTCTGGTGCAATCACAAACGCTAAAATACGAAGCATGGGTGGAATACAAAAAATTCCAGAGGCAGGCACGGCAAGTATTGTAGTTGTTTATGACGAACCCGGGCGATATGCCGAACAAGTTACTATTTATCATACAGTCGCAGATGTCAAGTTTGTTTATGCAGTTGTTGACAGAATTATTCAAATCGGCAGCGAACAAAGGATGCCATTTATAGCTCGGTAAATTTGACAGAAAAAGATTCATTCAAAGTGCTTAATTCCATCTTTCTACCCACGTGAGCACGCCATTTAATAGCGTTTTATCATATTAAAAAAAGCCGTTCTTTGCTCCATGGAGCAAAGAACGGCTTTTTTTATCTACATTCCGGTGTATTAGAATGCGTCTTGCTAACCCGTCATGCATCTCAAAAATATAGGCATCTACGTTGATTCTGTCTGTCAGTTGACAATAACCCCTTTCTCCCACTAAGATTCATTCACCATTCGATTACATAACTTCACCCATAAAGACCCATTTCAAAAATGTCTAAGCGTAAAGATAAAACCTATAAAAAAACTGTATTTATTGGATTAGATTTAGCATGGAGTGACCGCAACCCGAGTGGCTGCGCAGTGATATGTGATCAGCGGTTGATTGCCTATACCGGTAGGCTAGGCAGTAACGCTGAAATTTTTCGCTTTATTGAAAAACATATTCCTAATGGACATCCTGCAATTGTTGGTATTGATGCGCCGCTGCGTGTACCGAATGATAGCGGTTCACGCAGCTGCGATCGCGACTTAAGTGCAGATTGGCGGCGTTTTGAGGCGGGTGCGCTTCCAGCAAACCGAAAAGTGACAGGGAAAGCCATAAAAAAGGCCGTTTTGGATGAGTCAGAAGTGAAAAACAAAAACCGCAAAGATAAAAATTTGAAGGTACAGTTTGAAGTACGCGGCGAAGAGATTGTCAAGCTACTGGTAGAACGGCTACGCTTTGCCGAAGCAGCACCGATTCCTAAAAGAACAGAAGATCGAATCGTTTGCGAAGTCTATCCTCACCCCGCACACGTTAGCCTCTTCGATTTAGATATTACCCTAAAGTACAAATCACGCAGCAAGCGCAGCTACGAGACACGCTGGGCAGAAATGGAAAAATATCAGCAGCATCTGCGTAGCTTATACACTGCCACCCCAAAGCTCAAGCGGACAAAAAAATTGTTAACCCAAACCGATGTGCGACAGTTGCGCGGTAAAGAATTGAAGAAATATGAGGATATACTAGACGCCATTACGTGTGCCTATATTGTCTATTATTGCTGGTTTCATGGTCCAAAGCGCACGCTCGTATATGGCAGCATTTCTAACGGTCATATTATTGTTCCATTTCCAGATAAGGCAAAAATACGTATAAGCAAATAAGGAGCAGTCTTGAAATCTCCTAATGCTGTCGCAAGGAGTGGGCTATACAGTGAATCAGAACTATACTACAAAGTATGTAAATGACTCTGTCTAGTTAGTAATTAACACCATTTAAATATAATTTGTACAGTCTCAGTGAGTCGAAAAAAGTGTGTAGATTGGGTATACACGAGACTAATTCGCTGATTTATTTATAACAGAAATTTAAAATAAATATAGCTCTAAATTTTGTGTAAGCTATAAAAAGCTTTTTAAAAAGCACTTACAGTGAAACAAACAATTTTTGAGCACCTCTCTATAATACATAAAGTTAATTCAAACATGCGCACTCAGGTCAACAGTAACCCTATTCTCCAAACTCATTTTGTTCGAGCGATATTTTTAACTGTTTTTACTATACTCATAAGTCTGTTTGCGTTTGCCCCAACTTTGCTTTACGCCAGCGAAGTCGCTGACGGGGTAATTATTAACGAAATCCATTATGACTCCTATATTAAAACTCAGCCATCAGAATTTATAGAGCTATATAACAACAGCGATTCGGAAATAGAGCTAACTGGTTGGCAAATTAATGGTGCAATTGAATACACATTTCCCTATACAATACTGGCACCGCGTCAATATTTAGTTATTGCACAGGATCCAAACGTAGCAGCAAGCCTCTGGAATATACCGGTGCTTGGCCCTTACAGTGGAAGGCTCTCGATAGAGGGAGAAACAATCATCTTGCGTAACCTTTCAGCCGAAAGCGTGGATGAAGTGACTTATCAACTCGGCTTTCCTTGGCCAACGGTGGGCGACTGGCCCGGTAACAGCGTTGGATTATTAGATCCCAACTTAGATAATTCTTTTGGTGGAAACTGGCGTGGAAGTGCGCCCTCTCCAGCAAGACGCAATGTGCAGTTCACAACAAATGTGCCCCCTACCGTCGAACAAGTTTCGCATTTGCCAAAGCAACCAGTCTCAAACACCTATGTGGACATAACCGCTCGAATCAGTGATCCAGATGGCGTTGACCGCGTTGAACTCTCTTATCAAATAGTGGAGCCAGGAAACTATGTTTCGATAGCCAATGCCGAGTACCATGATGGCTGGACAACCGTAGCAATGTCAAGAACGGGCGATAATGACAATAGAGGATTACTTTATCGAGCAGTAATTCCATCGACTGTTCAAAAACATCGACACTTGATTCGATATCGCATTCGCGTGAGTGACAGTGTAGGCAATACAGTGTCGACTCCCTATGCAGATGACCCGCAGCCCAATTTTGCTTATTTTGTTTACGACACGCCTGCACCATGGAGTGGAGCAGTGCGGCCCGGTGTAGATGCACCGGTACGTTATGATTTTACCGCCATGCATCCGCTGCCCGTTTATCATCTAATCTCTAAGCATGATGATGTGAGAGCAGCGCTTTTCGAATCCCAATATGTAGGCAATGATTATCCATGGGCTGGCACAATTGTTTATGATGGCACTGTATACGACCATATCGGTTACCGCGCGCGAGGCGGCGGGTGGCGCTACGCATTAGGCAAAAACATGGTCAAAGTTGATTTTAAGCGGGGTCACTATTTTCAAGGTTATGACGAGTATGGAACCCCATACGAATATAAATGGGACAAACTAAATTTATCAGCGATTATCCAGCACCCACATGTGCGAAATCGTGGCGTACACGGCCTTGGTGAAACTGTCGGGTACAAATTATTTAACTTAGCTGGCGTCGCGGCCCCATACACGAATTATGCTCACTTTCGCATTATAGATGATGAGGCAGAGGTAAGCGCGAATCAATATGAAGGCGATTTCATGGGGCTCTAT
>Ga0209831_1003642_pt1 | contig 12584 bp, 14 predicted proteins | sample Maine_Asex4_meta_FD_187451 | JGI IMG/M metagenome (GOLD analysis project Ga0209831, IMG submission 187451) | Marine algal microbial communities from Maine, USA - Maine_Asex4_metaG (SPAdes) (version 2) | ecosystem: Host-associated > Algae > Red algae > Unclassified | place: Maine, USA | collected...
GGGGGCGGTGGCCGGATTCCTCGATGCATGGCGGCCCGATGCGGCGCTGTGGATGGAATCGGAGCTTTGGCCCAACCTCGTGCGCGACACGGCGGCGCGGGGGGTGCCGATGGCGCTGGTCAACGGGCGGCTCTCGGCGACTTCGGCCCGCAATTGGGGATTCGCCAAGGCGAGCGCGGCGGCTTTGCTCGGCGCTTTCGCCGTGCGGCTGGTGCAGAGCGACGTGGTGCGTGAGCGGATGCTGGCCCTCGGCGCGGACCCGGACACGACGGTCGTGACGGGCGACCTCAAGGCATCGCGCCCGCACGAGCCGGTGGATGTAGACACGCTGGCGGCGATGCGCGCGGCTCTCGGCGGGCGCCCCGTCTGGCTGGCTGCAAGCACCCATTCGGGGGACGAGGCGGCGGCGCTGGATGCGCATCGGGCGCTCGGGATCGACGGATTGCTGACGATCGTCGCGCCCCGCCATCCCGACCGGGGGGCGGAAGTCGCGGCGCTGGCCGAAGCGCGGGGTCTGAGCGCCGCGCGTCGGTCGCGGGGCGAAGGGCCGACGGGAGACGTCTACATCGCCGATACGCTGGGCGAGTTGCCGCTCTGGTACGCGCTCGCCCCCGTCGCGCTGATCGGCGGCGGATGGGGCGGGATCGGCGGCCATAATCCGCTGGAGGCCGCGCCCCACGACTGCGCCATCCTCTCCGGCGACGACGTGCCGAGTTTCGCCGAGACCTATGCGCGATTGTCGGCGGCGGGGGCCGTGCGGATGCTGCCCGCGCGGGGCGATTTGCTATCCGCCCTGCGTCGGGCGATGGGTGAGGAAAGGCGGGCCATGGCGGCGGCGGCGAAGGCGGCAAGCGCGCCGGACCCGGCCCCGCTGGTCCGGACGATGGAACATCTGCGCCCCCTGCTGACGCAGGCCCTGTCATGAAGGCGCCGGGGTTCTGGGACCGCGACACGCCACTCGCGAAAGCATTGTCGCCGCTCGGCGCTCTCTACGGCATGGCGGGACGGGCGCGCATGGCTCTTGCGCGGCCTTGGTGCGCGCCCGTGCCGGTCGTCTGCATCGGCAACCTGACCCTCGGCGGCGCGGGCAAGACGCCGGTGGCCATCGACCTGCTGCGCCGCCTCGCCGCGCGGGGAGTAGATGTCCATGCCGTCACGCGCGGCTATGGCGGGACGGAGAAGGGACCGTATCGCATCGACGTACGGAACGACGGGCCGAAGCGTGTGGGCGACGAACCGCTCCTCCTCGCCTCCCACGCGCCGACCTGGGTGGCGCAGGACCGGGCGGCTGGGATGCGCGCGGCGGTCGAGGCGGGGGCGCGGGCGGTCGTCGCCGATGACGGGTTCCAGAATCCGGGTTTCGCCAAGGACCTGTCCATCGTGGTGGTCGATGGCGGGGCGGGCTTCGGCAACGGGCGCGTCTTTCCCGCCGGGCCGTTGCGCGAGCCGGTCGCGCGGGGGCTGGCGCGGGCCGATGCGATGGTGGTGATGGGCGAGGGCGACGCGCCCCCCTTCGACGGCCCCGTCCTGCGCGCGCATCTGGAACCGCGCATGTCGGGCATGTCGCTGGCAGGAATGCGCGTCTTCGCCTTCGCGGGCATCGGGCGGCCCGAGAAATTCTTCGCGACGGTGCGTGGGATGGGGGCGGAGGTCGTGGACAGCGAGGGCTTTCCCGACCATCACGTCTATACCGGATCGATGGTCAATCGCCTCATCGACCGCGCCCTCGATCAGGATCTCACCCCCGTGACCACCGAAAAGGACATGGTCAAGATGCCCCCCAGCGCGCGGGGGCGCATCTGGCCGGTGCCGGTGGATGTCGTCTGGGACGACGAGGCGGCGGTGGAGGCTTTGCTGGATACGGTGATGGAGACGGAGGCGGATCGCACCTGATCCGCCCCCTGTCGCCAATATCAATCGTCGTATTCGGGCTTGCCCGGCATCAGCCCTTCGGCCCCCCACGGCGCGACGGAGACGGCGGAAATCGAGTTCTTCGGCGAGCCTTCGATGATCCTGTCCGAATAGGTCAGATAGACCAGCGCATTGCGCGCGGGGTCGTAGAAGCGCACGACCTGAAGCTTCTTGAACAGGATCGAGGTGCGCTGCTTGAACACCTCCTCCCCCGCTTCGAGCGTGTCCTTATAGCTGATCGGTCCGACCTGACGGCAGGCGATGGAAGCGTCGGACGTGTCCTCGGCCAGCCCCAGCGACCCGCGAATCCCGCCCGTCTTGGCGCGGGACAGGAAGCAGGCAACGCCCTCGACCTTCGGGTCGTCGAACGCCTCCACCACGATCTTGTGGTTCGCGCCGAGCAGCTTGAACACCGTCGACACCTCGCCGATCTCTTCGGCGACGGCGGGAAGGGACAGGGCCAGGGCGGCACCGGCGGCGAGGAACAGGCGTTTCATCGTGCAATTCTCCAGAACGCGAAATGGGGTTGATGTCCTAGATGGTGCGCCGCAATCGCCATTCCACCCCTGTCAGCCTTTCGTCACCGCCCAGGGGTTGCCCGGCTTGACCGGCGCGTGGGGCATTTCGGGCCACGCGCGGGGCGGCCCGCGCAGCATCCAGATCAGCCCGATCCCCGCGATTCCGGCCACGAACCCGCCGATATGCGCGAAATACGCCACGCCGTCCGCCCCCACGCCCCAGTCGAGCGTCCCCATCACGACCTGCAACCCGATCCAGCCGCCGAGCACGACCCAGGCAGGCAGCGGGATGACCTTGACGATGATGACGATGATGAACAATACGTCGACCTGCGCCTTGGGGAAGAGCAGGAGATATCCCCCCATCAGCCCCGCGATGGCCCCCGACGCCCCGACATTGGGGATGGGCGATGTCGGGTCCACCACGATCTGTGCCGCCGACGCGCCCAGCCCGCACAACAGATAGAAGACCACCATCCCGACATGGCCCAGATAATCCTCCAGATTGTCGCCGAAGACCCACAGGAACAGCATGTTCCCCGCCAGATGCATCCACCCCCCATGCATGAACATGCAGGTCAGCAGGGTGTGGAATTCCTCGCTGGACGTGATTTCGAGCGGCACCATCGCCCAGGTGTCGAAGATGTCGTAGACCCGCTCGTCGGGCAGGAAGCCGTAGGTCAGGTACACCAGCACGTTGATCGCGATCAGCGCATAGGACACGTAGGGAACCCGGTTCGACGGGTTGTGATCTCGAAAGGGAAACATCGCCTCGTCCCGTCGCTGGCCTCGATGGAAGGAGGGTAGCCTATTCGCTCGCGCAGGCAAAGCGGCACCGGATATGCCTCGCGCGAGCCATAACCCGTTGACATGACCCTCGTCACGCCTCTTTGTTGTCGCGATCCGCGCGCATCAAGACGCGCCTCCGGGAGAACGAGAAGGAACGACGACATGAAGACGATGCTCCGCGCGCTTGCCGCGACGACGATGCTGACCGCCATGCCCGCTATGGCCGAGGATGTGAAACTGGGCGTGATCCTGGGGTTCACCGGCCCCATCGAATCCCTGACCCCCGCCATGGCCGCGAGTGCCGAACTGGCGATGGCCGAAGTGTCCGAGAGCGGCAACCTGATGGATGGCGCGACCGTCACCTCCGTCCGGGCCGATTCCACCTGCATCGACAGCGCCGCCGCCGTGGCCGCCGCCGAGCGCCTCATCACATCCGACAAGGTGCACGCCATCGTCGGCGCGGATTGCTCCGGCGTGACGACCGCCATCCTCCAGAACGCCGCGATGGCCAACGGGATCGTCATGATCTCGCCGTCTGCCACATCGCCCGCCCTGTCGGACATGGAGGATGACGACCTCTTCTTCCGCACCGCCCCATCGGATGCGCGGCAGGGTCAGGTCATCGCCGAGATCCTTCAGGAAAAGGGCGTCGAGGAAATCGCCATCACCTTCACGAACAACGATTACGGCAAGGGCCTCGCCGAGAGCATCGAGAGCAACTTCACCGATCTGGGTGGCAAGGTCACGATCTCGGCGGCGCATGAGGACGGCAAGGGCGACTACACTGCCGAAGTCGGCGCGCTGGCGCAGGCGGGCGGCGACGTGCTGGTCGTGGCCGGCTATCTCGACCAGGGCGGCAAGGGCGTCATCCAGGGTGCGCTCGATACCGGGGCGTTCGACACCTTCGTCCTGCCCGACGGCATGATCGGCGATTCGCTACCCGAGGCCATCGGTTCGGCGCTCGACGGCTCCTACGGCACCGTGCCGGGGACCGAGAGCGAGGGGGCCGATATCTTCGAGGAGATGGCGAAGGCGGCGGATATCACGCCCGATGCGTTCTCCGGCGAATCCTACGATTCCGCCGCGATCATCATGCTCGCCATGCAGAAGGCGAAATCGACGGATTCGCAGGTCTTCCGCGACCACGTCTTCGACGTCGCCAACGCACCGGGCGAGAAGATCCTGCCCGGCGAGCTGGCCAAGGCGCTGAAGATTCTCGCCGAGGGCGGCGATATCGACTATGTCGGCGCTACGGCGGTCGAGTTCGTGGGCGGCGGCGAGAGCGGGGGCAGCTACCGCGAGATCCTCGTCGACGGCGGCGAGATCACGACGGCGAAGTTCCGCTAGGTCCGATACCGAAGACAGGAGGCCCCGCATGCGCGGGGCCTCACCCACATCGCGAGACGCCATGATTACCGTCGAGAACCTCCACAAGCATTTCGGCGGCATCCACGCGGTCGACGGGGCGTCCCTCACCATCGAGGGCGGCTCGATCACCGGGCTGATCGGGCCGAACGGTGCGGGCAAGACGACGCTGTTCAACGTGATCGCGGGCGTCTACCGCCCCACATCGGGCCGCGTGCTGCTCGACGGGGAGGACATTACGGGCCTGCCACCGCATGAACTCTTCGACAAGGGCATGCTGCGCACCTTCCAGATCGCGCATGAATTCTCGTCGCTCTCCGTCCGCGACAACCTCATGATGGTCCCCCCGGACCAGCCGGGCGAGCGGCTGTGGAGCGCGTGGTTCCACCCGTCCCGCGTGCGCGAGCGGGAGGCGGAAATCCGCGCACGGGCGGACGACGTGATTGACTTTTTGGAGATCGGCCACGTCGCCGATGAATTCGCGGGCAACCTGTCGGGCGGTCAGAAGAAGCTGCTGGAACTGGGGCGCACGATGATGGTGGACGCCAAGATCGTGTTTCTCGACGAGGTCGGCGCGGGGGTCAACCGCACGCTGCTCGGTACCATCGGCGACGCGATCCTGCGGCTGAACCGCGAGCGCGGCTACACCTTCTGCATGATCGAGCACGACATGGAGTTCATCGCCCGCCTCTGCGACCCCGTCATCGTCATGGCCGAAGGCACGGTCCTCGCCGAAGGGAGCGCGGCGGAGGTGCAGGCGAACGAGGCGGTAATCGAGGCGTATCTCGGGACGGGCCTCAAGAACAAGGCGACCGCATGAGCTTCCTTCTCGGCCAATCGATGACCGGCGGCTACGGCGGCGCGGATATCCTGCACGACTGCACCATCGGCGTGGAGCGCGGCGAGATTGCGGTAGTGGTCGGGCCGAACGGCGCGGGCAAGTCCACCGCGATGAAGGCGATGTTCGGCATGCTGTCCCTGCGCCTCGGCACGGTCACGATGGATGGCGAGGACATTACGACCTTGGCCCCGCAGGACCGCGTGAAGAAGGGCATGGGCTTCGTGCCGCAGACGGGCAACGTCTTCCCGTCCATGTCGGTCGAGGAAAACCTAGAGATGGGTGCCTTCATCCGAGAGGACGAGATCGGCGAGACGATGGAACAGGTCTTCGACCTCTTCCCCATCCTGCGCGAGAAGCGTCGCCAGCCCGCAGGCGAACTCTCGGGCGGCCAGCGTCAGCAGGTGGCGGTGGGCCGCGCGCTGATGACGCGCCCTTCGGTCCTGATGCTCGACGAGCCGACCGCCGGGGTCTCGCCCATCGTGATGGACGAGTTGTTCGACCGCATCATCGAGATCGCCCGCACCGGCATCGCCATACTCATGGTCGAGCAGAACGCGAAGCAGGCGCTGAACATCGCCGACAAGGGCTACGTGCTGGTGCAGGGGGCGAACCGCTACACCGATACCGGCGCCGTCCTGCTCGCCGATCCGGACGTGCGGCGGGCGTTCCTCGGGGGGTAGCTACCCCTCCATCAGCCTCTCGATGGCACGCACCTCGGCGAATGTGACCGACAGTTCCGCCTCCGCAGTGCGATACGACCGGGCGGCGATGGTGATCTTCGTGTCCAGCTCGTCCAGCGCCTGCTTCTGGAAGCTGCGATAGCGCGCCGCACGGGTCGCATCCGCCACCGATGCTTCGGCCATCGCCCCTTCGATCCCCGCGACGATCTGCGCGCGCTCCCCCTCCAGCCGGTCGAGCCGGGTGCGGATGGTGCGCAGGGCGATGGTCTGCTGCTGCTGCACCGCCTCCTTGATGTCGCGCAGGGAGGCGAGGGTTTCGCGGTTCATCGCTTGCGGCCCTTCGCCGCCTTGTTCATCTCGTCGGCGAAGCGGATGGCGGCGGCGACGGCCTTGTAGTGTTCGGGCCGCACTTCCTGATCGATCTCGACATTGGCGTGGATCATGCGCGCGGTGGGCGGGTCGGACAGGATGGGGACGTCGTTTTCCTCGGCGACCTCGCGGATGCGCAGGGCGATGGCGTCGAGACCCTTGGCCACGCAGACGGGGGCCGACCCCGCATCGCGCGACCATGTCAGCGCGACGGCGTAGTGGGTCGGGTTGACGACGACGACATCGGCACTCGGCACGGCCTGCATCATCTGGTTCGAGGAGATTTCATGCGCCCGCTGGCGCCGCATCTGCTTCATGTGCGGGTCGCCCTCGGACTGCTTGGATTCGTCCTTCATCTCCTGCGACGACATCATCAGCTTGCGGCGATGATCGAAGCGGCGCCAGAAATAGTCGAAGAAGGCGATGGCGACGGCGATCACCGTCACCGCCTTGAGCAGGGTCAGCGCCTCGCCATGCATCACGCCCGGCAGCGCCTTGCCCGACGACATGGAGAGGACGAGATAGCTTTCGAGATTGCCCCTGAAAAGCACGCCGACGACGACGGAGATCGTGATCAGCTTGACCGTGCTCTTGAGGAATTCGACGATCCCCGTCGGCCCGAATTTCTGCTTGGCGTTCGAGATGATCGAGACGCGCGACATTTTCATGGCCAGATTGGCGGGCGTCGCCTTCACCACGTTCTGCGCGTAGAGCGCGACGAGCGTGAGGGCCACCGGCAGCAGGATCACGGGCGCGACGGCCCAGACGACACGGCTGACGAAGGGTGCGAGGTTGCTCATGCCCGCCGGGCCGAGGATCTCGGGTGCCAGTAGTTCGGGCATGGCGAGAAAGCCCGACAGCGCCTCCCCCGCCACCGTCGCCGCCTGCGCTGCGCCCATGACCAGCGCCAGCAGCAGGCCGACATAGGCCGCCGCCGCCGTCACATCGGTGGACTTGGCGATATTGCCTTCCTCGCGCGCCTTCTGGATGCGCGCCTCGGTCGGCTCGAAACTCTTCTCCTGTCCCTCGTCGCCGCCCTCGCTCATGGCAGCACGCCGAAGGGGTCGGCGATGACCGTGTCGAAGGCTTCCAGCCAGACCTGGAAGAAGACGGGCGTGACCAGCATCAGCAGGCCGATCCCCATGCCGGTAATCGCGGGCGCGCCGATGAAGGCGACCATGAGCTGGGGCATCGCCCGGTTGATGGCCCCCAGCGCGAGGTTGTAGAGGAAGGACAGGACGAGGAAGGGCAGGGCCAGCCCGATGGCCATGTCGAGGGCTGCGCTCCCGCTATCCGCCGCCCACTGGCCCACATCCGCCGCAGGCAGCGCGAGGCCGAAGGGCGCGATCTGGTAGCTGGCCGCGAGGGCCAGCGCGATCTTGACGTGCAGGCCGGTGGTCAGGGCCAGCGCGATGACGGACAGGGTGAGGAAGCTGGCGATGATGGGTTCGGGTTCCGGCCCCGATACCCCGCCGAACATCTGCGCGACCGCGAGGCTCTGGGCCGCGATGGTCCCGGCGATCTGTACCACGAAGACGAGCATGCGGATGGAGATGCCGATGAAGGTTCCCGCCAGAATTTCGGTCGCGATGACGCGGAAGGTATCGACGGGAGTGGTGGCGACATCGGGAATCTGGCCGATGACCATGGGCGCGACGATGATGGACAGGGACAGCGCCCCGCCCAGCTTGATGCGCGCGGGCACCCCGCGTTCGCCGATGCCGGGCAGGAGGAAGGCGACGGCGGCGACGCGCGTGAAGATGCCGAACCAGACGAGAATCGCCGACCCTGCATCCGCCATCATGGTCGCGAGTTCTTCCATCCTGCGCCCCTTTCTACCCGGCGCTCAGGCCGCGCCGAGAAGGGAGGAGCGGACCGAGTGGCCGATTTCCTCGAAGGACAACACCGGGTTGCGCACCCCCTTCGCCGCCAGCGCCTCGCGCACGAAGCGGCGGCGATAGGCCGAGGTGGCGATGGCGGCATAGCGCCCGGTGAGAGAAGCCGCGTTCAGCTTTTCCTGCACCGACTGGGCGAGGCGGTTGAACTCCTGCGGCGGCAGCGCCACGTCGGTCGCCCCGCCGCCCAGATCCAGCTCGTGCCGGGCGAACAATGCCTCCCATGACGGGTCGAGCTGGATGAGGGGCAGGGTGCCCGTCGCGTCGACCAGCGGAGCGGTCAGGATATAGCCGATCTTGCGGCGCACATGCTCGACGATGGCTTCGGGGGCGAGGCCGGGGGCGGTGACTTCCGAGATGGCTTCGAGGATCAGTTGCAGGTTGCGGATCGAGACGCGCTCGGCGAGCAGCAGTCGCAGCACGGCCTGGAGCATGTCCATCGACACTTTTTCCGGCAGAAACTCGTCGAGCAGTTGCTGATTGGCCTTGGCCCGGTCCGGGTCGGACGGGGTGACGTAGGCGTCGAGCAGCTTCCTGAGCGTGCGGCGGGTGAAGAGGCGGTCGAGGTTGCCCTGCACCGTCTCCATCAGATGCGTGGCCAGCACCTCGATCGGCGTGATGATCGGCAGGCCGCGAATGGCCGCCGCGTCGCGATGGTCGGGGTCGATCCAGCGGGCGGCGGCGCCGTAGACCGGCTCGCGCGCGTTCTCGCCCGGCGCATCGAAGGATTTCGACTGCTTGTCGTCATCGGGCAGCAGCACCAGCAGCTTGCCGGGTTTCAGCGTGTCGGAGGCGACCTTGACCCCGTGGATGCGGATTTCGTAGGTCGATTTCTCGATGGTCGGCTCGTCGGTGATGCGCACTTCGGGCATCACGAAGCCCAGTTCGGTCGCCAGATGGCGGCGCAGGGCGGTGATGCGGCTTTCCAGCCCCGTGCCCGGGTCGGTGATGATCGAGATGAGGTCCGGCGAGAAGGCGATGTGCAGGTCGTCGAGGTCGATGGCGTCGCCCATCGGCTTCTCGGCGGCGACGGGCGGGGCGGGCAGGGCATCGGTATCCGGTTTGGCCGCTGCCTCGTTCTGGGTCCGCTGCGTCAGGAAACCGCCGCCGATCAGCAGCGCGCCGCCGATCATGAACGGCACGGCGGGCAGGCCGGGGGCGAGCGCGAAGAGGATCATCAGACCGCCCACGGTCGTCAGCGCCTTGGGGTGCGCGCCAAGCTGGGTGACGAGCGCCTTGTCGGCTGCCCCGTGCGCGCCGCCCTTGGACAGGAGGAGCGCGGTGGCGATGGAGATGATGACCGACGGGATCTGGCTCACCAGCCCGTCGCCGACGGTGAGGATGGAGTAGGTCTCCAGCGCGGTGCCGAAATCCATGGAATGGACGCCGATGCCCATGCCGATACCCATCAGCAGGTTGAGCGCCGTGATGAGCAGGCCCGCGATCGCGTCGCCCTTCACGAATTTCGACGCGCCGTCGAGCGAGCCGAAGAAGGTCGTCTCCTCCTGCTCGATCCGGCGACGCTCGCGCGCCTGATCGTGGGTGATGGCCCCGGCGGCGAGATCGCTGTCGATGGCCATCTGCTTGCCGGGCATCGCGTCGAGGGCGAAGCGCGCGCCGACCTCGGCCATACGGCCCGCGCCCTTGGTGATGACCATGAAGTTGACGATGAGGAGAACGAGGAAGACGACCAGCCCCAGAAAGAGGCTCCCCCCCATCACGAAATTGGCGAACCCCTCGATCACGCCCCCCGCCGCGCCCGTGCCCGTATGTCCCTGTCCGATGATGAGTTTCGTCGACGAGATATTGAGCGACAACCGCAGCATCAGGGAGGCGAGCAGGATGGTCGGGAAGGACGAGAAATCGAGCGGGCGTTCGATGAACAGCGTGACCGTGAAGATCAGCACCGCCAGCCCGAAGGACGCCGCCAGCCCGACATCGAGCATGAAGGCCGGGATCGGCAGGATCATCATCACGATGATCGTCATCAGGGCGAGCGAGAGGAGGACCGTCGGCTGATACAGCGCGGCGAAGCCCGTCGCGGCGGGTTTGTCGGCGGCCATGGTCATTCTACGCGGCCCCGGCGACGAGGGGGATCACCCGGTCCCGGAAGAACGCGATGAGCGTGAAGCTCATGAAACCCATGCTCATCCAGAACACCACCAGCATCGCCCCGATCTTGGGCACGAAGGTGAGCGTCATTTCCTGGATGGAAGTCAGAGCCTGGAACAGGCCGATGACGAGGCCGACGATCAGCGCGGTGCCGAGCAGCGGCGCGCCGATGATCAGCGCGACCCAGAGCGCCTCGCGTGTCATGTCGAAGATGATGCCTTCGTTCATTCACAGTCTCCAGCGATGTGCGCGGCGGTCGAAGGCAGGACGTCCGAAGGCGGTAGGATCAGACCGGCATTCGCAGGATTTCCTGGTAGGCTTCGACGGCCTTGTCGCGAACCGAAACCGCCGTCTCCAGCGCCAGTTCGGCAGCGGCCAGCGCCTCGACGATGGCGTGAGGGTCGGCCCTGCCCGCCATCCCGGCCATGGCGGTCGATTCCGCCTTGCCGATGGCCGAGACCGCCGACATGCCCATCTCGCCCATCGTGTCGGTAAAGCTCTTGCCCGGCATCTGCGCCTCGGGGCGCGTGAAATCGGCGGGTTTGGGGGCGTCGGTGATCTGGGACGACTTGTAGAGCCGTTCGAGGGAAAAGGTCGATGTCATGTCGGATCTCGCTCAGCGAAAGGTCGGGGAAGGCGCGGTCAGCGCCGCAGGAGGTCGAGGACGCCGCCATACATGCGGCGCGCCTGGTCGAAGATGGAGATATTGGCTTCGTAGCTGCGCTGGGCCTCCCGCGCGTCGGCAATCTCGACCGCGAGGCTGACGTTCGACATCTTGACATAGCCGCTCTCGTCCGCCATCGGGTGCGACGGGTCGAAGCTTTCGGTCAGTTCGGAGCGGTCCAGCTTGACCGGTCCGGTCCTCACCGTCGCGCCGTTATCGCCGAGCGTGTTCTCGAACGAGACCAGCTTGCGGCGATAGCCGGGTGTGTCGGCGTTCGCGACGTTCTCGCTGACCACCTGGATGCGGGTACTCTGCGAGGCCATGCCGCTGGAGGCGGAGCGGAGCGTGTCGAGAAGCGGGTTCATGGTCGTTCTCCCCTATCGGCGGCCGAGACCGAGGCGCAGCAGGTCCATCGATTTGCGATAGATCGCCAGCGCGGTCTCGTGCTGCATCTTGGATTCGGAGGCCATCACCATCTGCTCGTCGAGGGCGACGGAGTTGCCGTTGGGCGACAGCGCGGTGGTCTTCATCTCGCGGCTGGCGCCGATGGCCGCTTGCGGATCGCGCAACGCCATGCTCGCGCTGAAGGGCGAGAGGTCGCGCGCCTTGTAGCCGGGCGTATCGGCATTGGCGATATTCTGCGCGACGGTCCGGTGGCGCGTCGCGGCGTGGTGCGCCATCGCGCTGGCGACCTTGAAGATCGGAAGATCGTGGGACATCGCACGCTTCTCCTTGCGGTTCGTCCGAGGGACGGGCGGCCCGTCCGGCCATCCTCGATTCGGGAAAACCCCGGTGTGGTAAACCCGTGTTTACGCCTCCCACCTTAAGCGAGTGTTTATCCGCCGCCCGCCCATAGAGGTTTGAGTAGCCATGTCCGCCTTTCGCCAGTTCGCCGCAGACGTCTCCGCGCTCGACCCCGTGAAGCTGCGGGGAACGGTGCGGCGCATCGGGGGCGATATCGTCGAGATCGGGGGCTTCAGCGGCATCGCGCGCATCGGCGATCTGGTGCGCATCTATCGTCGCGCCGCCGGTCGGCTGACCTGCGAGGTGGTCGCGCTGGGGGAGGGAACCGTGAGCGTCATGCCCTACGGCTCGCTCCACGGGTTGCGCGAGGGGCACGAGGCGATCCTGGAGCGCAGCCCGGATTTTCGCCCCGACGCATCATGGCTGGGCGAGGTGGTCGACGCGTTCGGCAAGCGGCTCGACGGGTCCGACCTCATGCGTGGGGATATCGCCTGTCCCTTGCGCGCCTCGCCCCCCATGGCGACCAAGCGGCGCCGGACGGGCGAGCGGTTATCGACGGGGCTTGCGGTACTCGACACGATGCTGCCCTTCGTGCGGGGTCAGCGGGTGGGGCTGTTCGCGGGGTCGGGGGTCGGCAAGTCGCGCCTGCTCGCGCGTCTGGCCACCAGCATGTCGGCGGATGTGGTCGTCGTCGGC
>Ga0209831_1003644_pt1 | contig 12582 bp, 10 predicted proteins | sample Maine_Asex4_meta_FD_187451 | JGI IMG/M metagenome (GOLD analysis project Ga0209831, IMG submission 187451) | Marine algal microbial communities from Maine, USA - Maine_Asex4_metaG (SPAdes) (version 2) | ecosystem: Host-associated > Algae > Red algae > Unclassified | place: Maine, USA | collected...
GCGACGACGACGCTGATGCTCGTGCCCGTCGAGCTCGCGGCGATAGTGACGGCGGTGCGCAAAATGGGCGTGATGGCGGTCGCGAGGACGGGCACCAAGATGAGGCGCGCGCCGGTGCTCGTGCTGGTCCTGCTCCTGGACCTGATGTTCGTGCTGCCGGAGTTTGCGCCATTCATGACAATGTTGGAGTTGCAAGTGATGGTGCTTCCGACGGTCAACGCCAAGGTGGCGACCGCGGCGGTGCGCACGGTGACGACGGCGCTGATGCGGGTGCACGTCGTGCGCGCCACCATCGTGCCCGCGGTTTGCAGGACGGGGGTGATGTCGGTGGCGAGGGCGGGCACCAAGGCGGAGCTCACACCGGTGCTCGCTGTGACGGTGCTGCGGGACCGGATGTTGGACCTGGTGGAGTTGGCGCTCGTGGCGACCAAGTTCGAGTTGAACACGTTGGCCCCGACGACGGCCAACACCAGGGTGGCGACGGCAGCAGCGCACACGGCGACGACGACGCTGATACTCGTGCCCGTCGCGCTCGCGGCGAGAGTGACCGCGGTGCGCAAGATGGGCGTCGTGGCGGTGACGAGGGCGGGCACCAAGGTGATGCGCGCGCCGGTGCTCGTGTTGGTGCCGGTGCTGGACCTGATGCTCGTCCTGCTGGAGTTGGCGCCATCCGTGACAATGTTGGAGTTGCCAGCGATGGTGCCGCCGACGGTCAACGCCAAGGTGGCGACCGCGGCGGCGCCAACGGTGACGACGGCGCTGATGCGGGTGCACGTCGTGCGCGCCACCATCGTGCCCGGGGTTTGCAAGACGGGGGTGATGTCGGTGGCGAGGGCGGGAACCAAGGCGGAGCGCACGCCGGTGCTCGCGGTGACGGTGCTGCTGGACCGGATGTTAGGCCTGGTGGAGTTGGCGCTCGTGGCGACCAAGTTCGAGTTGGACAGGTTGGCCCCGACGACGGCCAACACCAGGGTGGCGACCGCAGCAGCACACACGGCGACGACGACGCTGATACTCGTGCCCGTCGCGCTCGCGGCGAGAGTGACCGCGGTGCGCAAAATGAGCGTCGTGGCGGTGACGAGGGCGGGCACCAAGGTGATGCGCGCGCCGGTGCTCGTGCTGGTGCTGGTGCTGGACCTGATGTTCGTGTTGCTGGAGTTGGCGCCATTAGTGACAATGTTGGAGTTGCAGGCGATGGTGGCGCCGCAGGTCAACGCGAAGCAGGCGACCGCGGCGGAGCGCACGGTGACGACGGCGCGGATGCGGGTGCATGTCGTGCGCACCACCATCGTGCCCGCGGTTTGCACGACGGGGGTGATGCCGGAAGCGAGGGCGGGCACCAAGGCGGAGCGCGCGCCGGTTCTCGCGGTGACAGTGTTGCTGGTCCGGATGTCGGACTTGGTGGAGTTGGCGCTCTTGGCGACCAAGTTCGAGTTGAGCGGGATGGCGCCGCCGACCGGGATCGCCAAGGTGGCGACCGCGGCGGCGCCCACGACGACGACGGCGCTCCACGGGGTGACCTCTGCGCACACCGCGGTGGTGCCGGCGTCTGTCAAGACGGGCGTTGTTGTTGTGTTGGTGGTGGGCGCCAAGGTGAACAGCATTTAGGTTCTGATGGCGGTAATGGATCTGAAGGCGTTGGTGGACATGCTTGCGTTGAAACCCGTGCTGCTGACAGGCGCCACTGTGGCTGTCCTCGAGGTAGTACAATTTGCCAGCACGAGGGTGTGCCTAATGCCGCGCGTGTTTTGAGACAGCGTGCGACTGTGGAGGAGGGTGGGGATCTCGGAGTGGCCTTCGACATGGAGCTTTCTGGCGGAGGGAAGGGACGTGTTGAGAGCGTGGGCGGAGGCCTCTCCGACAGACATGACGTCGGTTCTGGACCACTTGACGGCCGCATCACCTCGCATGGCACCGATGACTGGAATAGCTCGGATTCTGCCGACCTGAAGCTTCTGGCTGGCATTCCTCCCTCACCACCGCCAACACCCCCTCTTGCCTCACCGCCGTCACGGGACCACACAACGGCCGACTCTCAACGACACGCCCGCCTCCACTCGGGCCACATTGATACGAGCAAAGCTGGCCGGCCGGACCTCGGGGCCGCCTGTGTCTGCGCCTCTTGTGGCGAGACCCACCAAACGTCGCGCAGCCGACACGAGGTCGTTCACGAACCGGAGCTCGGTGCCAAGGATGATGAAAGGGCTCGTGCGGGGTGTGAGGGCGTCGATCTCGTGGACGATCCCAGGCATCTGCCAAGGGCGCGATATGATACACCCGGCAAGGGGCCAACCCCTTTACAGAGACAATTTTTGGATATTCACAAGATTCCAATATCATCTGTAAGTTCTGTTCCCGAAATGGGCTTGCTCGGTGTAATTCGATCGCATGCCGCGTCAATCAGAACATTTGGTGCGCACGTGTTCCGAATCAAAGATCCCAAGATGCGACCCGCGTCATGTGTCGCGCCGAAGCGGAAGGTGGGGGTGCGGGTCAGAGTACGGGTTCAAACATTTCCTCAGTACCCTACAATTGTGAGCGATGCTTTTTCCCGTAGCCCTGATCCCGATCCCACTGTAAAGCGGGGCGAGCTGCGGGCTCAGCTACCCCCCGAGCGGGAGAAGTGGCTCTTGGCTGACGATCTCAAGAAGAAGATCAGGGATATTAAAGCCGCCCTTCTCGAACAGTACCATGAGTTTGGTGTGCCGCAGTTCCTCGCCTGTGTCAATGATCCGACCGTGACGTTGGTGAGAGGAAGGACATCTGGTGGCCACGAGACGAAGGTCATGGGTCCTGGAAAGCCCAAACCAGTCGATGTGTACTAGGTCTCGGACCTAACACCGTCAAATGAAGATGGGTGTGGTCGGAGTCTGGGCGACCCCGCCTGCACTGCGAAGGCTGTTCCATTCCCCCCATCAGAACGCTTGGAGAGCCCCCGAACTCTGAACCATCACAGCATGCTTGGTGACGCCGCCACATACGAAGGTATCAACAAAAACCTTCTTTACATGGGCACTACCGGATCCCACTTCAGTTGGCACGTTGAGGACCACCTGCTACAGTCCGTCTCGTACTTGCAGTCCGGGGCTAGCAAAATGTGGTTCTTCATTGCCAAGTGCGAAGTTCCTCGTATGGTGCGCGTCTTGGTTGAGCACATGGATCCAGTCGTTATCTCAGTCGCAGGAGGGGACGTTTGGCAGGTCCTGGGGCTCAAGGCTAGTTTATGGCCTGCCTCTTTCTTCCTCGCGCATGGTGTCCGTGTGGGTTTCCACAAAATGGAGCCTGGGGACTTTGTCGTGACAGGCTACGGGGTTTCTCACGGCGGGTTCAACGCGGGGGTTAATGTGGCCTCGGCCGTGAACCTCGCGTGCACAGGCTGGATCGTGCATGCGATTGAGCACGCCATGCACTGGCGCGGGCAGCTTGGGATGCTCATTCCTGTTGAGAAGCTGCTGGTGCTCAGTGCCTTGAAGCTGGCTGATGCGAAATGATGGTTCGACGACGCCATTGCTTATGAAGCCCTGGAGCCGACAGAATTCCAGCGGGACCTTGGTGAAATGGTGTCCTACGTGTCCCAGTACCTCGAATCCGTCCTCTCGTACATGAATACGGAAACGAGTCCAGCCTGGAGTGGCAAGAAGCCGTCGGCGGTGGACTTTGACCAGGCTCCCCAGCCTGTGCGACGTTTTGTCGTCGAAAATGCCATCAAACCATCGGGAGAGCCCTTTGCGCTCCCTGAGGAGAAGGAGGGCGCGGGCACAGACTTGTCAGGGAACGATGCTCCCTGCCCACACTGTGGGATTGTCACCTGGCTCTCTGTCGTTGTGCGCCCGACGTGCATTGAGCAGCTGGGAGCGGGAGCGGGACCGCGGGCCCCAATCTGCTGTTGGCGCTGCGCGCCGTCGAAGTACGACGAGTACCACTACCAAGCGGCACAGCATGCCGGGGAACCTGGTATTCTCGGGTGTCACGCTCCTCTGGTTGTACAGCGGCTTCCCAACGGCCGCACGTTCTTGCTGATCGAGAATCTCAAGATGGTGGGTGGAAACGGCAGTGGAGGAAGGGCATGAGTGAGCTTCGTGTTTGCATGTGAGTACTCTATGCTATTCTGCTTCTTTTCAAGTGACGATGTGTAGTTTGGCCGTTCTTTGTTGGCTGTCGTGCCCGCGCTTAACTTGATGGTCACGACGTAAAATAGGCTCTCATTGTTTTAAAATCTACAGCCAGACAAGCCGGCTAAGTACTCCAGCCGCATCCGCACGCTCAACCACCCATACAATTGAAGCCTGACCTCGTACTAAACATGACGTCTTTGTTCCCGCACGGCAGTACGAACGCCATCCTCCTGACTCTTTCGGCTCGTACGAGAGTGACGGCGGCCGCAGCATCACGTCTGACTACTACAGGCTGCCCCAAGACGGAAGGCTCCGTCTCTTGCTCTCTCCACGCACGACAGGTAAGGTATACATCGCCATCGATTGTCCCGATCGTTTGAACCCGGACGAAGTGTACGGTTTCGCCGCCGACTGAAGAGGAGCCGGATAATCTCGTGGAAGTCTCCGCCTTGCTAGATATAGACACAGTGGAACCTTCTCGTATTGTGAGAGCCCGCTGAGGGTGGCGGGCCTTCCGCCAGAACTTGACAGCCGCGTTGGGTGCGTGGGATTGCCAGAACTCCTCTGTTGTGGCCAAAACTGCGTGCAGCGCTGTCCTAGGGCACCACGTGTTCAAAGTAGCAGCTGTGTAGCGCTTTTGAGGAGCAAGCTGGTGGAACACAACGGATTTCAAAGGCTTTCCGTTTTTTCCGAGCAGCCATGAAGGAGGAATGCTGTGGTCCGCAGGCATGGACAGGGCCCTCGACAAAGTCTCCATTTCACGCCATCGCTGCATGGCGTACTCAGCAGAGTTTCTGTTGCTGCTCTGTTCCACTTCGCGCTTGGATTATTGGTGGAACTTCTCAAACATGAGCTCGCATATTGCAGACCCAAGCTGCGCTAGAGGAAGAGTACGATAAAGCAGCTCCAACACGCGATGAACAGATGGTCGCTCCCACTTGCCGTCAAAAGGTAGCAGTAGACGCAGCTGAATCATGAGACCCTCACCCAGCCCCTGAAGGTCAGCAAAGGTTGGCCGCTCCCTCAAGGCTGACTCTCCGTCAAGTGAAATCGATGGACGATAAAACAGGGCAGCAGCGAACTGTCGCAGGGCTTGCAGAGCACCGAGGGCAGAAACTGCATGCGGAGACGTCGTGTTCGTGTGTACGAGGTACTGTAGAACTGTGGGACTCACCGTGATGAGCACCGCGTAGTCCGACATTGACAACGTCGTTCCACCCATCTTTTCAGGCTCGAACGAAGAAAGGATAGTATGCGTGGGTACATGCTTTGCACTGCGACGCATTTCCTTCGTAAAATTGTCTCGCTGCTGCACAGAGAGTGCATCGTACGCTTCCATTAAGAGATGGGACCCAAGGTTGTAGTGAAGAAGGTGCGAGGGAGCAACGATGATGTGTTCGTGTATGTCAAAGCTTCCGGGACCCCGGGCTTCATGTAACCGCATCAACTGGCTTCCAACTCTGTCTGTCACGCCATTCAACAGGAGGGCATCCCTCAAGGAGTCTGTTGACTGATCCACTGATCCTTTAACAGCTGACATGATCGCATGCGTGCGCTCCTGTACTCTCGAATATCTCGTGTCCTGAACGTCAAATGACTCGGTGCTGCTCACGGCGCGCTCCTTCCTGCGGCTTGTGGTCTTGGGATGGACAATGTCGCAGCTTGTGCAGTGCTCGGTGCCACTCGGTCCGATAGAGTTCGAGAGCTTTTCAGCCATCGGGGAATCGAATACCGCAAGATACAAGTACGCTCGAACCACGACTTCCTCTTTCTTGAAGGTGTCGTGGACAACCAAGCCATCTTTACACAGTTTTATGATGTCGTCGACGATGCGAGCAATCAACGGTTCTGGGCAAGCTCCCGGTGGCAAATAGAAGAGAGGCCGAACGAAAAACGAACGATCAGCAAGGGCCAGGGACGTGTACGCTCCGTAGTATCCCTCCAAGCTCCCACGTCTCCGCTCGTAGACACTAAACTCGTCACCGTATAGTGACAAGTAGATAGTGTACGGGTCTTTTTTCGGGGAGGTCATCGGCAGCGGGCGGAGCCTCTTCAGCTAGCTCAATGGGAATTGGAGCAGTCAGAGCCGTCCATGAGTCTTTCTCGCGCCCGGGTGCGCTCCAGACGTTGATAACAAACACTTCACCGGCTCTACTCATCCTCAGCGTGACTGTACGCTGGCTTGAGACGCATGAGTTCCGGGGCTCCGGAGGAAGGAGGCCTGGAAGGACCTTAAAACACGTGAGCAAGTCACCAACTCGAAGTGCATGGGAATGGGCATACGTTGCCGGTGAGATCGTGACTTCTCCATCGGCAGCTATTGCGGTGCTCTTCAATTTCGCCTTAAACTTGGTCTTGCTATCCAAGAAGATATCTGCGATGCATCCAAGGCCGTACCGGTATCGGTTGAACACGAAAGCCTTCTTGAAGTTGTAGCTAGCGGGGTCCCTTGCAGCTACTGTTTGGAAGAACTCTGCGGGACGCTCAACTGTTCCAATGCGCGCGTCACCGTCGCTGTGAAACAGAGATGCCGTCACAGGATCCCCAAACTCCCTCTTGATGTGTTCAGAGAACGTAAGGTACGTCACAGATACATCAGGTAGCTTTCTCGGGGCTTTTCTCTTGCCAAAAGGAAGCTGGCGCGTCGTTCTCTCTTCTCGCACCGGAGCAGCTGACTTCAGCATGTGACTGCGAAGCTGCTGTAGTCGCCACCGCGACGGCCACTTTTCCTCAGGGTCGAACGAGTTCTCGGCCTCTCGCATAATGTCATACTGCCTGAGAGTAACACGGGCGCGCCCGAAGAGGTAGTTGAAGCACACGAACTCACGACGAGACGTAAACTCCCCGGCTAAGACTTCCTCTTCACTGTAAAAGTCCGTATCTTCCGACGGAATCCCATCACCATCAGACTCTGACGCCATGGAGGGGTCTTCTTCCCCATGAACAGTATCCGCTGGGGGCGGCCTGCTCCATGCAGAGTGCTGCATCTGCCCCGCACTGCTACTTCCAGGGTTATCCTTATCAGCGGTGTTTGCAACTGGGGCGTTCGCGGCAAGTTGCGACTCCATGTGCCGGAGGTTCTCGTCTGCAAAGTTGAAGAAGGTAGATTCACGAGGACCACGCCTGCGACGCTTCATAGCGCTCGGTTTAACCACAACCAATGCCTCTATCAAGCAGCGAAACTCACATACAAATAAAAGCAAGCGACGGCCTGGCGAGGACAACACAGGGTCGCAGGGCAAGAGGTCCCACGCTAGGGGACTGCAGGGATGACACTGCCTCGTGCGAACACTACGATTGCCCCGCACCCAGCACGGTCACGTCACACAACCGGTGGAGATGAGACGGCACACACAGCAGAGCTCAAGGCGAATGGCGTGCCGGGGACGCGGGCTCCTCGCACCGCAAACCGCAACTGGACGATACCAACGGAGCAGATCAGGCACAGGGTCGCTGCAGTCGCCTGCAGGAGCACGGAGTAGTACGGCACAGCACAGTGGGGGGCGCCTGAGACTGGAGCGGTGCATCACGAAGAGAGCTACCAGGAGCCCGAGCTCGTGAGTTTCATTCACGGGTGGAGCGACTCCATGTGGGCGCAAGCCCGAGCCGTACACTCTGGTCACATCCAGATGATCTCCACGCTGATGATGACAGTGCCCAGGACTTTCATTCCGACAGTCTCAGGGAGTGGACTTGCAGACTATCCCGGTGCAAAGACCTGAGATCGTTGTGAGGTGAAGCGCAGGCCCTTCTGCCAGTTGATCCAGGCAACAGTCTTTCACCCTGTCCTCCGATTGATCTCGCGGACTATCCGTCATCCAGTCTCCGTCCGATTCACAGCTCGATCCTCTCTACCATCCTCAGAAAAAGGACTGGCGGTCGTCGGGATCAGTTTGCAGGATGTCCTGGCGACAAATTCCCGGTCGGTTCCTCTCTCAGTTATGGGATGACCCCAGGATCAACGGTGGGAGACGTTCACGTCCTTTCCTCCACTGATCCTGGGATCGTCACACGCTTTTCTCAAAAACGCGTCTGACCAACCCTCAGAATCGATCTCGCTGAGTGAGAAAAACTATCCTCGATCATATCCCTTTACAATTCCTAATCCGTGGCGAGGATTAAATTAGGACGAGCACACAACTCGCTGTGTATCTGGCTGGGCACACGATTTTCAAGCGAATGCGAGTTTCGCTTGAAACTTACGCGCGAGATTCGCTTGGACTACTTACGCTTGCGAAACCCTGGTAACCACGCACGTAAAGAGTTAGCGCATCGCGAGAAAGCTTCCAGCTCGAAGTGGCACCCGTCATGTCCGTTGCCATCGTTACAGACAATGACGTTGATGGATTGATCTCAGGCGAGAGATCGATCCGATCGGTTCCCGCGATCATGTCTGTGGTCAGCGCTCGAATGCGTAGTATTTTTACAACAGTCATCGATCGGAATCTCAGTCACTCGATCTCACTGTTAGAGAATATTAGCGCACACTTATTCATGATACAATCGGGACTTGATCTTCGTGTTTCCCGGCCTTTCAATTTCGTTTCCTGGCAAGGATAACTAGGCGTAGGGTTGCACACGACGCCCCTATTTCAGGGGCGTCAGGGGCGCGCGACGGATAAGACGCCTTACTGACGCCCCATTAGGCAGCCAAAACGCCCCCACGACGCCCCAAGTAGCACTCTCGATATTCGCAACATGGGTCAAGTGGCACCCATTTTGTGCTCCCATATATCAATTTTATGTCAAGACTGGGTGCCTGTCCCCAATCAAGGTGCACAGCCGCCACCTGCTGAATGATGTAGACTTCCCTGAAAACTTTCTCTTCGCGACGCCTTGCTTACGCCCCTTTTGAGTTGGGGCATTAGGGGCGCACGATGCCCAAATGACGCCCTGGTGACGCCCTTAACGACGCCCTTAACGACGCCCCGGGCGTTCTGAGCAACCCTAACTAGGCGTGGGCTGCCGCCGCCTCGCCGCTGTCGCTGTTCGTGGCTGCCACCGCCGGGCCTCGGTCTGCCGACGCCGTCGCACCCCCAGTTAACACACTGATAAAGAGGACATTGGGATTCTTGGCCATTCATCGGCTCGAACAGACACTGTCGGCTAAATGCTTCCTTTCGGAAAACGTGTGGGCAGGATTTTGGGCTTTCTGAAGGCGTGTCACAGCTCCTGTGAGCTGTCTCAGCTGAAGCCTCCCTCGTTTGTCTGTATCGGCCTCCATCCACACGTATTGCTAGAGAGAAATCAAAGGTCCGTCTAAAACTTTCCAGTGGAGTCGGTCTTGGTCATCGCGTGCGCAGGATCCGATTGCGCGGGATCACCTGCGCGGGTGTCTACATGCCTGCGCACGTGATCCGTCGTGATCCGGATCTAGCAGATCCGGGGCAGCTGTCCCATGCCCGATGCACACCCCGGTCCGTACGACTTTGGGTACGACAGCAGCCGCTTCGCCAGCCGTCGCCGAAAGCGCCGTGGTCCAAAATGTGGGCTACCGCCTTGTTCCCAGCACAAAAAAGGCAGTTCTTTTCACTATGCTACATAATCCTCAAGTAACGCTTCCAAGCACATCGTCTCAGCTTCCTCGAGAAGCTGTAGGTTCTCTGCAGTCACTGCGGCCTCGGCGACAGATGCGGCCGCAGATGCGACGGCAGTCGGCCCTGTGGTCGATTCGGACCCCGCGCGACAAGTGGCAATCTTGCACACCGCAGCCACGTAGACGTTTGTAGACCACTTGTCCGCATTGACAGTGTCAGCATCCGCGCACGCGGCCGATTGCCGAGTTCCAAGTCCGGCCGCGACTCGGGCCCGCGCGGTCCGCAGATCGCCAGAACGCTTCGCGCAGCGGGCGTCGGGCGAGGCCGGGGCCCGACGCTTGCCGCGGTTGAATGCCGAATCGCCTGGGCCACGGCACACCGCCGCTCGCTGTACCAATCGTACACAACTCTCCAGGAAGGAGTCCGCGGCAAAAAACCGAGGCGTTTTGGTTGAAATACCCATGCCAGGCCTCGAGCCCTTGCTCAGAGAAGAGCCCCAGCGAACCGTAGGTGTCGATCCAATCGGCTGCGTGACACGCGAGCACGTGGAGCTTGGGAGTGATGCGAGCCCATTCGAAGCTGGACCGTAGAAGGTCAACAAATTCAGCCGCTTGCCGACGGGATGTTGAGCGCTCATCGGCTGCAAAGGTTGTCGCCCGGTTCAGGACTGGAAGCAGATCAGTCCATAAGCTGCAAGCCTGGCGGTACGCCGAGGCACGTGCCAGAGGAACAAATCCGTCCAGGATATCGAAAACCGCCGCCAGGCGCCGACCAATCTTATGGCACGCCTTGCCTTCGAATGTGCCCCCCCAGTAAGGAGCTGGGGACACGCCGACATTGAGACGCAGAGCAGCCGTCAGCGCTGCCGCGTACTCCTTGGCCCGGTCCGGCCCAGAATCGAACGCAACGGCCTCCACCCCCAGAGAGAGTAGCCATGGGCTCACACCCAGCGTGATATGCAAGGGCATGGGGACAATATCTTGGGGACCAAAGACCATCAGCGGTCGCTGGACGTAAGACAGGGTGTCCGTAATCGGGGGAGGATCTTGAAGCGCCGCCAAAGGACCATTTGCGAACAGATCCGCCACCACCGTCTTTTGAAGAAGTGTGCGAGGCACACGCACGGCGCGGCTGCCATCTTGCAGACTGCCATAAATGGCAAAATCTGGAATCAGCTTCTGAGTCGAAGCGGTAATGCGCGCGAGACAGCAGCAGTACACACAGGGAAAGCGGCTGCTGGCCCCCGCATGACCGTCGAACGATGTCGTGAACGAGTAGTCCCCCAGCAGCACGAGATGGACTGGCCTCGTGACGCCTGCGACGGAGACCCCGTTGGTCCTCAAGTCCTCCAAATCGGGTGCGTACAGTTCGGCCATAGCCGCCAACGATGGGTAGTCGTCCTTTTGGCACGGTAATACACCGAAAAGAATGGTGTTGTCCCGACTGCATGGATGTGCCTGGTTGATGCACGCCAAAATCGCTTTGCGTGAGCTCTGGCGACCGCCCTTGTCCAGCCCGAATGCCAACAGAATCTCGCCGGCCGGGCGGCCCGCCACCGGTCGGTCGATGAACTGGTTCCGGGCCACAAGATCCGCCACCATGGCTTCAACGGCCGCCCGCGGGCTCGCCAGCGTGGCACCCAATGCCGATGACGTCACACGGTGGCGCGCCTCTGAAAACGCCGCCCGGCCATCCGCCTGCATCACCGCCGCGCTGGCCAGCCCGCTCCGAGGTCCGCCCATGATGCGCCGAATGCGCTGCCACGTCTCGTACGAGATACTGTTGGCAACGACGAATTGCGTCTGCAATCGTGTGGGAAGTGCCGCAACCGCCGCCGATGGGACCACAGCCAAAATCCTAGCGTCCCTCGCCTGCCGGCTGACGTCACCGAGGACCCTCTCCATGGCCTCCTCGTTGTCCCGGCACAATGCTCTAATGGCCAACGATGCCTCCAGGGACCGTCTACGGGCATGTCCGGGGCCAACGACCGCTTTGACTGACACTGTCTGGCGAGTGTAGAGTAGATCCCTGCCGTTGGCAGACAGGGCCCGCAGCGTCTGCGGATTTTCAGCCACCAGATGCGCGCTGACGATGGCCACAACACACTGCCGCTGGGCCTCGTCGAAGGTTCCAGTGGCAGCGATGACAGTGGCCAAGGCCACATCGACACTGGGCCCAAAGGCACCTGGCGCCGCGTCCGCCAGCCCGCTGCCGCCATCAGCAGAGTGGATTGCCGGCCGGAGGGTGTCCAGGGCTGCGCCTGCCTGCTGGTGCGAGCCATCTGCGGGACGAATCAGCGCCATCGGCGCCGGCTGAGCTGCGCCACGCGCATCTGCAACCGCCACCAAGCGCCTAGCACCGATGAGTGCCGCCGCCGTCGCGCACGTGCCACTCAGACGGGAATCCACCGACACGTGTGTGGCTGCGACCGAAGTGGCGCCCGCAAGCCCGACTCCGCCCCCCCTGGTGGCTTGCGCTGTCAGCAAAGCTGTTGCGCGCTCGCCGCCAGCAGAGATGGCGTGTGCCGCATCCGCTGGTGTGATGGTGTCACCGGCGGTGGGGCCAGCAAGCCCTCGGGCGCGTGTCGCCTCTTGCGGCACCGTTCCGGTCAGCATGGGCGATTCACTGCTGGGAGTGACAGCAGGACGGGTCGGGCTAGGCACCGTGGCCGTTGTCCCGGCCGTTGCCGCGGCCCGGCTGCGCTTTTCAGCCAGTGTTCTGCAAGCGGAGCACACCGGCTCGCGATCTTTCGATGGAAGAGCCGCCTGCTCGGTCGCTTTTGCATCCGCCCAGAGGATACGCAGGATCCGCGGACCTGGGCGCGCAGTTGGACGACGGTTGGTGGAGACATCTCCATGAATGACGGAAGCACATGTGGCCCACTTCCTTGTGGGAGATGGACGCTTGATGAAGTAGCATGCACGGCAACA
>Ga0209831_1003647_pt1 | contig 12575 bp, 5 predicted proteins | sample Maine_Asex4_meta_FD_187451 | JGI IMG/M metagenome (GOLD analysis project Ga0209831, IMG submission 187451) | Marine algal microbial communities from Maine, USA - Maine_Asex4_metaG (SPAdes) (version 2) | ecosystem: Host-associated > Algae > Red algae > Unclassified | place: Maine, USA | collected...
CTGGATTGCTCAATGATTAGCTCTAATAATCTAAAAGAATAGATTTCTGGTTCGAGATTGTAATGCCATAATAATTCAAGATTTTTTTCTTGAACGTTGAATACCATTATCGGAGTTGTGATTCCTGATTGTCTTATCTTGACAGCTTCATCTATGAGTGCTAATCCTAGATAATCGATACCTTTATCCGATAAGAAATGAGCCATAGGCACACTGCCGCTGCCATAGGCCTCGGCTTTAAGTACGGCCATCATCATGGTTTCTTTCGGTACTATTGATTTGAATATTTTTAGATTATGAGCTATGGCATTATAATCTGTCTCTAAAATAGTCTCATGGACTTGCGAGGAAAGTTGCTCGTATATTTTTTCGAGTTGATGGTGGCGTGCACCTTTTATAAGAATACAAATATCGCTTAAGGACTGGAATGGATGATGCAGTAGACATTGTTCTGAGCTGTCATAGTAGACCATATTATCTATGCTAAATGCTCCCTTCGCTTCTTGGCTAAATCCTATACCAATGAGGTGCTTGATGTTTTTTTCTTGTATTAATGTTTTAAGTTGATCCCATATTTCTTGCCCTTGACCCTGATCCATAAAGTCAGAAATGATCAACATTTTCTCTTTGCCTAATGCATGTTGATTCTGATATTCTAAGGCAAGTCTCAGTGATGCTATATCGAGAGAATAACTGTCATTAATGAGCAGACAGTTATTTTTGCCTTCCCGTAATTCTAATCTATTATTGAGACTTTTAAATTGTGAGATCGCAGACTGTATAGAGTTGTTATCCCATCCAGAATATATAAGATAACTGATCACTGACATGCAGTTTTCTATAAGGTCATTCTGAGTGAATGGAAGATTGATTCTATAGTTCTGATTTTTATAGTTTATATTGAGATGAGTGGCTTGATTATCTTGCTTAGACTCTAAGATGTGTATGACAGAGTCTTGATGTATTCCCCATGTTAGAAGTTGTGGAATATTAAGAGCTACCGCTTCTTGATTTATAAGCTTATTATCTTTGTTGTAGATGAGTAATTCAGCATCAGAAAATAATTTCATTTTCTCCTGAATCTTCATTTCTATACTCTCGAATCCACCACTATGTGCATCGCCGATATTAGTAAATATTCCTATAGTAGGTTTGATGACATTTTGGAGATTAGCCATCTCTTTAGTTCGAGATATTCCGGCTTCTATTATAGCCAGCTCATGCTCTTCTTCCATCATCAGCACTGATAGTGATACACCGAGTTGTGAGTTGTAGCTTTGAGGACTCTGTATTACTCTAAGTCTATGTATTAGAGATTGGTAGAGCCATTCTTTGACGGTTGTCTTTCCATTGCTTCCAGTGATACCTATGACGGGATAGTTGAATTTTTGTCGGTGGTATGCAGCTAATTTTTGTAGGGCTGTGAGGCAATCGTCTACCTTTATTATATGAACGTTATCAGATGGAGCAGGGGTGTAATTTTTTTCTACAATAATGGCTTTTATACCTTTGCTTATAGCATCAGAAATATAATGATGACCATCATTACTCTGACCTCTTAATGCTACGAAAATAGAGGATGCACTATAGCTTATCTTACGTGTATCATATACGACATGTAATATGCTTATATCTTCAGATAACTGACTGATAATATCACCTTGTATAATTTCACTTATTTGTGATATAGTATACTTCATATGGTTAAGATATAGTGTTCTTTTATAAGCCTTGTATGGAATGTGTAATCATTATATAAGGCTTACAATTTTCTACTTTTTAGACATTTTTATTTGCTATAAGTCAAAGCCGATATCTGACCTATATGTCAAGCCATCAAAATGAACTTTAGAGATATTGTCTATTGATTTTGCTACAGCTTCTTTATGGTCTTTGCCAAAACTTGTAATGGCGATTACTCGTCCTCCGTTAGTCAATATATTAAGATCTGACATTTTGGTACCTGCATGGAATAAGAGACTTTCAGAAGCTTCTTTATCTATAGTTATGATTTTGTCTTTTGTGTAAGCTTCGGGATAACCTTGAGATACAAGCATTATCGTTGCAGCAGTCTGTGGATCTATATCGACGTTAATATTTGACAGATCGCCGTCATAGATACCTTCTATTATATCTACAAGATCTGAAGTGATTCTTGGTATGATCGCTTCTGTTTCTGGATCTCCTAATCGGCAATTATATTCTATGACATACGGCTCGTTATCTACACGGATAAGTCCTATAAATATAAAGCCTTTATAATCCAATTTTCTTGCTTGTAGACCTTTTAATGTAGGTTCTATAATTCTGGTTTTGACTTTTTCCATCATGACCTCATCTACGAATGGCACTGGAGATATGGCACCCATTCCGCCTGTATTCAACCCCGTGTCACCTTCACCTATTCTTTTGTAATCTTTCGCTACCGGTAAGAGCGCATACGACTGGCCGTCAGTAGCTACGAATACAGAAAACTCTAAGCCATCTAAGAAGTCTTCGACGACTACAGTCTTAGATGCATCGCCAAATTTTCCTGATAACATAGCACGGATTTCGGATTTGGCCTCTTCCTTATCATCCAGTATGAGTACGCCTTTTCCTGCTGCGAGACCATCTGCTTTGAGGACGATCCTACCATCAACGTCATCTATGTGAGAGAGGGCACTTTCTACAGAATCCGAAGTAAAGTCATATGATGCTGCTGTAGGAATATCAAATTCTGCCATGAATGCATTAGCGAATGACTTAGAACCTTCCAGTGTCGCAGCTGCCTGTGATGGGCCGATAACTTTTACAATATGATCCATGAAATAATCATAGATTCCATTGACAAGGGGAGCCTCTGGTCCTACTATGAGATAGTCTATCTCAAGTCGATTGACGCTTTCTTTGATACTGTCAAAGTCTAAAATGTCCAATTTTAAATTTATAGCGACTTCTGATGTGCCTGCATTGCCTGGAGCAACGTATAGCCGCTGGCATTTAGGGCTTTGAGCAATCTTCCAAGCCAGTGCATGTTCTCTACCGCCACTTCCTAAGATAAGTATGTTATATAACATTGATTAATTACTTTTTTAATGTGATTTTTAGTCTTTTAGATAGTTATATAAGCTATTGATTAGAAATATTTTACATATTATTAAAAAAATTAATATGAAAACTTATATAATTCATATCTTCACCCGCTAAAATACATTGATTTGATAGCATATTTAGACGGAAAGATAACTTATAAATCTCCAACTCACATTTTTGTTGATGTAGGAGGTGTCGCATATGATGTACAGATAAGTCTTTACAGCTTTGGATTATTAGAAAATCTGGATAGTATTAAGATCTATACTCAGCTGATTATCAGGGATGATGCACATACGATCTATGGATTTATGACTCCTGATGAGAAAGATTTATTTATCAAGTTAGTATCAGTATCTGGCATAGGTCCTAATACAGCTCGTGTGATTCTATCATACATGACGCCGAAGGATACGTGCAATGCAATATTGACTGATAATGTAGCGGCATTTAAGAAGGTCAAAGGGGTAGGTCCTAAGACGGCACAGCGTATTATCCTTGATTTAAAGGACAAAATGCTTAAAAATGCACCTGAAATGGTGGATTTAACATCTTTCGCTGATCCTTCTATACGAGATGAAGCTATTGCTGCGTTAGTAGCCTTAGGATTCCAGAAAAATCAAATCATAAAGCAAGTTGATAAGGTTATTTCTCAAGATTCTAGTATAGATCAAGTAGAGACATTAATTAAGTCAACATTAAGACAGCTATCTTAGACAATATCGTGAGAATAAATCGTTTATATCAGAGTGTATTCCACACAAGGCAATATAGAATAGTAAGATTTAGTAAAGTAATGGCAAAATACCTTCGGATTTGCTTAAGTCTATTGACTTTTGCAGTTACCATATACCAAGCAGATGTACAAGCAGGTGGCATAGTTTTACCTGGACCCATAGAGTTATCAAGACCTATTGATGCACGCGTATCTCAGGATACGATACCTGTCACAGAACGCTTCGGTGATCATATAACAGACGAGCAGTATAATCCGTTCGATATTCTCCCAGAAAATGTAGAGCAGACTGTAGAATACGATCTTGATTCAGATAGTTACATCATTACAGAAAAAATAGGTGACGAATATTATAGAGCACCTACCTATATGTCATTCAATGAGTATATGGAATGGCGAGCCGCTAAGCAAGAACGAGACTACTTCGATAAGCTCAGTGGTGCAAGTTCCGAGTATAAAAGTGGCAGCGGAAAATTAGATCCACTATCAAAGATTAATATCGATCAAGGAATGGCAGATCGACTATTCGGTGGTAATGATATTACTATCGAGCCTCAAGGTAATATTGATCTTACGATAGGAGCTGATTATCAAGAAGTAAAAAATCCTAATATCAGTCTTAATCAGCAGAGACAAGGTCCTTTCTTGGATTTTGATATGGATATAAAAATGAATGTAGAAGGTAACATAGGAGACAAGATGAATCTTGGATTCAATTATGACACCAATGCAAGTTTTGATTTCGATAGAAAAATAAAATTAGCTTACGACAGTGAGCAGTTTACAGAAGATGATATTATAAAGAAAATAGAAGCGGGTAATGTCAGCCTTCCTCTAAGAAGTACATTGATACAAGGTGCACAGAGTTTATTTGGTCTCAAGACAGAATTACAATTCGGTCACTTAAGAATAACGGCGATAGCATCTCAGCAACAATCGCAGCAAGAGCAGGTAGCGATACAGAATGGTTCTCAGGTACAACAGTTTGAGATCAGACCAGATCAATATGATGAGAACAGGCACTTCTTTATATCTCATTATCACAGAAATGTATATGAAGAAGCACTGTCTAATTTGCCTTACATCAAGAACAATTTCCGTATCTCTAATATAGAAGTATGGATATCTGATGATGATAGAAACTATCAGCAGAATCAGAGAACGATCGTTGCGATATCAGATATAGGAGAACCTGATCCTGCAAAATTCTCTAATCCTAATGCTAATTATGGTATAGATGAAGCTGACCAAGATCGTAACAATTTTGATATTCAAGAAAGATTACTCCCTGAGAATAGCACTAACCTACTTTTCGATAGAATAATTAATAACCCTACTGCCGAGAGATCTGATAGTATCGTTTCTGTATTGAATAATCAATATAACTTAGATGAAGACAGGGATTTTGATAAATTTCTTGGTAGAAAATTATCTCCAGGAGAATATTCTTTTAATGCTGAGCTCGGTGTCTTATCATTAAATATCAGATTAAAGCCAGAACAATCACTCGGTATATCTTATGAATATTTCTATACACTTAATTGTGATCAGATCTACAAAGTAGGAAGTAATACAGATGAGGGAAGTATATCTAACACTGATAGAGATGGCAATATTCAGACAGAGGGTATCATCTATACTAAGATGCTAAAGAGTACTAATCAGAGAGTGTCTGATCCATTGTGGGATCTCATGATGAAAAATGTGTATCCGCTTAGAAGTAATTCATTGGACCCATCTAATTTTGAGTTTGATGTATTCTATGAGAATGATGCAGATGGTTCTTTGACAAAGTTTATTCCATATCCGATTGCCGAAATAAGAAATACACCTTTACTTAATATTCTTGGTTTAGATAATCTCAACGAGAGAAACGATCCTCAACCAGATGGAATTTTTGACTTTGTACCTGGGGTGACAATAATACCTAGTAATGGAAGTATTATTTTTCCAGTTTTGGAACCTTTCGGTGCTAGATTAGATTCATTCCTTACTCAAGCAGGGATGCCAGAGCGAGCAATTGATTCACTGACATTTCCAGAACTCTATGATACTACTGTAACCGCTGCCAGAGAACTACTCTCTAAGAATAAGTTCGTCATGGTAGGAAAATCTGAATCCAGCGTATCTTCAGAATACTCCCTCGGAGCATGGAATATACCTCAAGGTTCAGTAAGAGTCACAGCAGGTAGTCGACAGCTCCAAGAAGGTGCTGACTACGAAGTAGATTACTCTATAGGTCGAGTAAGAATAATAAACGAATCATTACTACAGCAAGGAATTCCTATTAATATCTCTTATGAAGATAACTCGGCATTCAGCTTACAGCAGAAGACGATGCTTGGATTAAGAGCAGAGTATTCCTCCAGTGATAACTTTTATATTGGAGGTACAATATTGCGATTGTTTGAGAGGCCTTTTACACAGAAAGTAAACTTAGGAGATGATCCTATTAACAATAGAATATATGGACTGGATATGGGGTTCAGTACAGAATCAGGATGGCTGACTAAGGCTGTAGATAAGTTGCCTTTCTACAGTACGAGTACGCCATCTAATATCAACTTTGCTGCAGAAGTAGCAGTGCTGAGACCGGGACACTCTGGAGCCATTAATGTCAATGATGAAGATGGTGGGATCACCCACTTAGATGACTTCGAGGGTGCAGTAAGTGGATTTCCGCTTGCCAGTCAGGCTAATAATCTGTGGGCATTAGCGAGTACGCCACCAAGTGCTGGGGATACTCAATTTCCAGAATCTGACGAATCTAATAGTCTTGAGTACGGCGCCAATAGAGCAAGATTGTCATGGTATGTATTCGATCAGTCATTAGTCTTTGCTCAGAATAGTCCTTCTAATATTAACTCGTATACCCGTAACGTTCAGCAAGATGAGCTCTTTATGAGACAGATTCCTACAGGACTATTAGGTAATCTTCAGACTTTTGATTTGACATATTTTCCTGATGAGAGAGGACCTTATAATTTTGATCCACCGATTGGAACACCATTTTCTGAAGGGGCAGAGTATAATGAGCAGAGAGAAAAAATAATATTGAATGATCCACAGTCAAGATGGGCAGGGATTATGAGGTATATGCCTAACAGTGACTTCCAAGCAGCTAATTATGAGTTTATTGAATTCTGGTTATTGAATCCATTTATGGAGAAGCCAGATGGGTCAGGTCACGGAGACGATGAGTCAGGGTTTATAACTTTTCACTTAGGTAATGTATCCGAAGATATCCTAAAAGATGAGCAACAATTATTTGAGAATGCGATTATTGTTGATGATTCAGGCATTGATCTTAATTCTGAGACGGCTTGGGGTTCTATACCTAAACTACGACCTAATAATGATGCCTTCGATATTAATAATCAGGTAGCGCAAGATCTTGGATTCGATGGATTGACTGATAGAGAAGAGCGAGAAAAATTTGCTGATTATTTAGCGCTTTTTCCAGAAGAAAGATCTATACAAGAAGATCCTTCAGGAGATAACTTTGCATCTTTTAATGATTTTGACCCCGCTACAGGTTGGGAAGATGATGATGATATATTGACACGATATTCAAAATTTAATAATCCACAAGGTAATTCACCAACCTTTAATCAAAATAATTCTCAAGCGGTTATAAATCCTAATACCAATATTGATCCCAACTCTGTCAATAGAAGGGGACAGCCGAGGCCAGATGCTGAAGATCTGAATAATAACGGCTCTCTACAGACTACCGAGAGTTACTATGAATATAAAGTACCGATCAATAATAGTGTTGGAGTTATTGAGGATAATGAATTCATTAGAGATAAGAGAGTTATAGAAAATCCACGTAACGGAGAAGAAGAGGAATGGTATAGATTTAGAATTCCGATCAGCGAAGGTGTCGCTTATAATAATATAGAAGGCTTCAGATCTATACAATTTATGAGAATGATTGTCAATGGATTTGAGACTCAGAAGACCTTCCGTATGGCAGATTTCGAACTGATCAGAAGTCAGTGGAGAAGGTTGCCTGTTGAATGTGGAAACGATGCAGTTTCTACTACATTTAATGTAGATGCAGTAGGTATAGAAGAGAACAGCAATAAAGAACCTTTTCCCTATGTGCTACCTAAGGGGATTCAGCAAGAGCGATTATTTAATACGTTCTCTAATGTTCTTCAAGATGAGAAATCACTTTCTCTCAATTATTGTAACTTAATTGACTCATGTGAGGTATCCGTCTATAAACTTACAGATTTGGATCTCAGAAGATATAAGAGACTTCAGTTATTCGTCCATGCTGAATCCAGGAATGAACTACAAAAAAATGGTGATGTCTCTATTTTCTTGCGTCTCGGAAAAGATTTTGATAGACACTTCTATGAATATGAAATTCCTCTAACGCTGTCGGAAGATATGGATAGCATTCCAATTTCTGATATCGTATGGCCTGAAGCCAATAAATTTGATTTTAAGCTTGAGTTGTTTACAATCCTTAAGAAATTGAGAATACTCGAGGGTGGAGATCTGACACAACCATATGTCCTCACGAATGAGACAATGACTGACTTAATCAATAAGTACCCTAATAAAGAAAGTCTAAACTTAGAACCATTTGAAGATGGGCAGTTTCTTCCTGATGGGCATAGAATTAGTATATTAGGTAACCCGAACCTCGGTAAAGTAAAAGATATACAAATAGGTATAAGGAATATCTCCGATAATTCTCCCGGAGAAGGTTACTGTGGAGAGGTATGGGTTAATGAACTTAGAGCCTTGGGATTAGAAGAGAGACTAGGTGTCGCAGGACTGGCAAGTGTGGATGTGCAGTTGGCTGACTTAGGTAATGTTACAGCGGCGGGAAGTTTCAGTAGTATAGGATGGGGAGCTCTCGATGATAGAGTAGATGATAGGTCATTAGAAGGAGTTAAAGAATATGACGTATCTACAAGTCTGGAATTGGGTAAATTCTTTCCAGAGAACTTTGGGTTGCGTGTACCATTCTATGCACAGTATTCTAAGAATACCAGGACTCCACAGTATGACGCATACGATTATGACATAACTGTAGAAGACGAATATGATCTTGATGTCATAGACGCTGATACGATTAGAGCACGTAACCAAACGCAGACTCAGATTAAGACTTTTAATTTTACCAATGTAGGTAAAGTAAGAACATCAGGTAAGAATAATAGAGGCAAAAAAACTTCTGCATCTAAAGATAAAAAGTCTACAAGTGTGACCCTCGGTAATGAAGCTCAGGAAGAGGAAGAAAAGCCCAAGAAGCCACGTAAACCGATGCCTTGGGATATAGAGAATTTTAGTGCTTCATATGCATTTACAGAAATGAAATATCGTGACCCTATCATAGAAGAAGAAGTCACTAAGGATTACAATTTAGGTTTAGATTATTCATTTTCTATTAAGGGATTATCAATACAACCTTTCAAGGGTATCAAGTCAAAGGCATTAAGAATTATAAAGGAAATTAATATTAATCCATTGCCTACTTCATTCACTTTTGGATCTAATGTGAATAGGTTTTTGTCATCACGAAAATTTAGAGAACCCGATACTCCAGAGTATAAGTTTGAAGATCGACGTTTTGATTGGGAGAGAAGATACGACTTGAATTGGAATTTGACAAAAGCTTTAAAGCTTAATTTCTCGGCCTTTAATTCATCCTATATTGATGAGTTACGACAAGTGGGTATTGCGGAAGATGCAGAGAGTCGTCCGTGGGTTGACGAATTTGGTCGTAAGACAAATGCTAATGGAGAAACCTATTCAGATATTATAGATAACAATCCAGATTTTGCTGATCAATATAGAAGTGATAATCTAAAGCAGCTAGGTAGAAATACGGATTATAACCATCAGCTATCAGTTAATTATACGCTGCCATTGAAGTATATTCCTTATATGGATTGGGTAGATGTCAAAGCACAATATAGATCAGATTATTCTTGGTCTGCAGCACCGCTTGTATTCATTGATGATTTCGGTAATACATCAGGAGCGATTATTCAGAATGGTCAGAATAGATCGATTACTGGTAATTTTAATTTTAATAAATTATATGATAAATCTAAGTATCTAAAGAGCTTAGATAGACCGAGTAATAGCCGTATCAGTAGAAGCAGGAGAACTAAAGATGACAAAACTAATAATGCTAAAGTTGATATTGATGACAAATCGAGAGGGCGTAAGAAAGAAAAGAAAGCAGGTACAGCAGCCAAGCTATTGCTGCGACCATTATTTGCCCTACGATCTGTAAGAATAAATTATAAGGAGGACTTCAGAACAGTCGTACCAGGATTTACAGGTACACCAGAATTGCTAGGATTGTCAAGCGGATTTGATGCACCAGGATTAGATTTTGCTTTTGGAATGCAGCCGGATATTACCTTTAGAGATCAGCAGAACTGGTTATACTCTGCTGCCGATAAGGGATGGATAACTACAAGTACGGCATTAAATCAAGAAGTCATACAGACTAAGTCTCAGAACATAGATGCTAAGATTAAATTAGAGCCGTGGAGAGATGTCAAAATTGATGTAGACTTTAAGAAAAATTACAGCATTAATCATCAAGAAGAATTCAAGAATAAAAATCGTGATATCGTCAACTTCCAGCAGATAGGAGCACGTGACGTAGGATCATTTGAGTTGACATATTTTACAATGAATACACTCTTTGGGAATGATATAAAAGATCTGTTTGATAGATTCGAAAGTCACAGAAGTATAATCTCTTACCGATTAGCTAATGATTCTAATGCAGGATCACATCAAGTCGATGGTGAGAATTATGCAGCAGGTTATGGTAAGCAGAGTTCTACAGTATTGATTCCAGCTTTCTTAGCTGCTTATACTGGACAAGACCCTAATACGATTACATTGGATATAGAGCAAGATGTAAGGAAGTCAGGATATATACCTAAGCCCAACTGGAACTTAAGATACGACGGTTTGTCTAAGCTGCCATGGTTTAAGGAGAAGTTCTCAAGTGTATCTATTAAGCATGGTTACAGTTCTGTATTACGTATTAATAATTTCATGAGTGATATTCAGTATAATAGTCAGAATCCATTTGACGAGATTAAGAGAAATGGTAACTATTACTCACGTATAGAGATACCGGCAGTAGAGATTAGAGAAGCTTTCAGTCCATTGATAGGTGTAAGTGTAAAGACGAAAGGTGATCTCACATTAGATTTTGAATATAACAGATCAAGAACACTTGACCTATCAGTCAATGTAGCGAGTGAGTTAAATGAAACTAAGAAGACAGAGTTTGTTTTTGGATTCGCATATACGGTTAAGAATTCTTCTTTCTTAAAGAAAAAGAAGAAAAGATCACGTAGAGCAAGACCAGATGATAGTGACGAACCTAATCCAGATGCGAATAGAAGAAGTCGAGGTAATGTATCTACAACGAGAGGTAGTGATATGACATTCTTGTTGGATTTTGGATTTAGTGATGATATCACGCAGATACAGGATATAGATATAGACATACAACCAGTACCTAGTCGTGGAGCTAAGAGTATATTCTTTAGCCCTTCTTGGGAGTACATCGTTAATCAGAATCTTAAGGTTACAGCATTCATGGATTATAACAATACGGTGCCTTATCTGATCACAGGTAATAGTGGCATAACTACGATAGCAGGTGGTATAAGAATGGGGCTTACTCTTAATTAGAGAAGTATTAATATAAAAGGTATAGACATCAATATGTCATAAATGTTAGCCCTGCATTTTTTGCAGGGCTATTTTTATGTGTAAATAAGTTGATCCTGTCACACCATTTTTAATTTTTACTTATAGATGATTAAAGCTCCTTATATTCGAGCTTTTAAATTTTTTTATACACCATAGATATGATACTTAGCGATATAGAAATTAAGAAATGTATAGAACGTAAGGAGATCGTTATAGAACCTTATGATCCCACTTGCTTAGGGACTAATTCTTATGACGTCCATATCGGAAAGTATCTTGCCGTATATAAGGATAGAGTCTTAGATGCCAAAAAGCACAACACGATAGAAGAAATCATTATCCCAGAAGAAGGCTTCGTCATACAACCAGGTACACTATATCTCGGTGTGACAGAAGAATATACAGAAACGCATACAACAGTGCCATTCTTAGAAGGTAAGTCCAGTGTCGGAAGGTTAGGTATAGATATACATGCGACTGCTGGGAAGGGTGATGTAGGATTCTGTAATACATGGACACTTGAGATCAGTTGTGTACATCCTGTACGGATCTATGCAGGTATGCCTGTAGGTCAGCTCATCTACTTCAAGGTAGATGGAGAGATAGAAAATTATTATAATAAAAAGAAAAACGCCAAGTATAACGAACGTGGTATCAGGCCCGTCGAAAGTATGATGTGGAAGAATAAGTTCTAAGAGTTATTGATGGTCTATTTTTATAATTTTTGTTTCTCAAAAAATTTATATAAGTTTTACAAGAACACACTTATGATAAGTTAAATGCCAAGCAAATAAGAAACTTACAAAGATGCTTAAACAAGAATACATTAGTCAATCGAAGAGGATGGAAGAGTTGCTTGGGATACTTTCTAACAAAAGAAAGTTAACTAAAAAGTTGCAGGCTGAGTTAGATGAATTATCTAATAGTGTAGCCGAATATGAAGAAACTTATCACGCTTTTAAGCCCGATAACTTAAAAGAGATGATCGAACTTAGAATGTACCAAAGAAAATAAAAACAAAAAGATGTTGCTACATTGCTTGGCACAA